>LXNJ01001053.1_pt1 | contig 17107 bp, 8 predicted proteins | sample 809081 | NCBI WGS metagenome assembly LXNJ01 (sample SAMN04870510, study PRJNA318959) | sponge metagenome | biome: sponge; feature: marine sponge reef; material: water | host: Petrosia ficiformis | place: Greece: Milos, Mediterranean Sea | collected 2013-05-29 | depth 5-7 m
ACCCTGCGCCTCCAACGCAACAAGCACACCGAAAAACATTACCGAAAAATCAGCAACGCCCTGCAGAAAGCCGCCTGATTTATTTCACATTGAGGCTAAACGCGGAACGGCTACGATTGAACCGCGAGAAGTGGTGGAATGGTCTTGAGGAAGAGACCGCGCAAATTGAAGAAACGGACAATCCTGATATAGTCAAGACCTGGATACGCTCATTGCTGACGCCCGATAAGAACAACCGGCTGATTCCCCTGTTCACCACAACCCGATCTTACTTCGCCCCGTTGGGCGAAGTCATCCTGGCAGAAGAACCCCAAGAATGGATCTGAACCGATGCCGTACACCCGCCTTATAGAACGCTGGTTGCCTATTGCCGAACTCAGTGAGAATCGTGCGCGAGAGCGCCGCTCCTTGGACAACCTCACGATTCTCGACCCAACCGTTACGCGCTGGCCTTGAAGGAATGTCCTACGGCCTTCTTTGAACAGGCATCCTCTTTCCTCGATTCTATCACGTCAAGTGCAAACTAAGGATCGACGCACTGTCGGTACGATGTCGGACGGACTTCCCAAAGTGCGCTACCGTGCCGGCGCCAAGATCGATTTGCATAGAACCTGTCTGCATGAAAGCAAGAAGCAGCCGATCCTAACTGGACCGGCTGCTGTTCTTTGGTGTTTAACCACCGATATCGAAACGTCGTATTACAGTGCATGACGATGCCATACGCCGTATTGCAATAAACCTCAGGGCTGGTTGATCGATCTTCGCCTTCCCCTACAGACTGGCATATGCCAGCTCCGGCACTGCGACGATGGCGGTGGAAATGAGGCCCGGTGAATCGCGCAGCCGCCCGCGGGCGAGAGATCGTCGAGCCGGACCATCGGGAATCTGCCAATGAGGTCAGCGATCTGTTTCCGGATCGACTTTGGATTGCTCCGTAAACGTATGGATTCCAGGCGGACACCCGCATGCCGGGATCTGCACGCAGGGTAGCAAAAATGCGAGGGAGTGTCAACGGGAAAGGCGCTGCAGATCCCCGTACGCATGCTTCGGACCCCGTCCGACCGGCGCATCCGGCCGCGTCTTTTTCTTTTTCGTTTTGGTCCCGTCCTGCGTAATTTGCTGATACGGTAATCGACATTGATTGTGGCGGGACCGAAAGGACACTTGAAATGAAGACCGGACGCACGCTGCATACGGACGATGAAGTCCGCAGGATGAAGGACCAGGTGGAGCGGTTTCCGGCGGCGAGGAAAATCGCCGATGAGATCGTGGACCGGGCGGAGGTCTGGGCGAAACTGGACGACGCGTACGTTCGCGACCTGCCGCCCCCGGCGGACATCTTCCGCGGGTTTCTGCCGTCTTTCGACGGGTGTCCGGTCCACGGCGAGGCGGTTTTCCAGGCGCCCGGCGGGCCCTGGAAGGCGGATATCTTCAACCGACCGTGGAAAATCAAATGTGCCGTGGGCGGCGAAGAGTACCCTTCGAACGACTTTATGGCGTATTACAGGACCGGCGACCGCGCTCTGCTTACTGGCGACTATGCCGACGACGGGATGGGCTGGGACCCCGGGGACGGGCGGTCGCGGTTCTGGTTCGTCGCGCACTATTGTTATCGGCTCTGGCACCAGTTGATTCCGGCACTCCAGGACCTCGGACGCGCTTATCTGATGACCGGAGACCCCCGGTACGGCCGGAAGGGCGCGATCCTGCTGGACAGGATGGCCGAGCTGTTTCCGACCATGGACCACGCCGCCCAATCCTGGTACGGCTTGAATTATCAGGTCGGATACACCGGGCGCTTCCTTTACGCCGTTCAGGAGTCGTTCAACATCGGGCTCTATGCCGAAGCGTACGACAATCTGTTTCCGGCGTTGCAGTCCGGAAGCGAAGTGCACGCGTTTCTGAACAAAGAACCCGAAGCATTGATCCGGCACGTGGAAGACAACCTGGTGAGGCAGTCCGTGCGGGACATCTGGGAGGGGAAAATCCGGGGCAACTACGGGCTGCACCAGGCCTCCGCGGTGAAGGCGCTGGTGGTCATCGACGACGACGCATTTACGGACTGGGCGATCGAGAGACTGGAGACATACACGGGATGCGGACCCAACACTGAGGTTTGGGCGTACGGCGTGGAGGGGTGGGACCACGCGCTGGACAATTTCCTGTTTCGGGACGGTGTCTCGTTCGAGGTGGCAATCGGTTACTCGGCGGGTTGCTGGACGCGGTATATGCTGGATACGGACCTGGTTCTGGAGCGCCTGGGCAAACGCCGGCTTCCGGGGGAACACGTGCGTTCGCTGGGCAGTTGGTCGCGGCGGCTGGCGTGCTGGGACGGAAAGATGCAGGCCATCGCGGATACCGGCGCGGAAGCCACCTATCCCATGCTGGACATTTCATCGCTTCAGAGATTTTTCCGTGGTTACGGGTGGCCGGAGTACGCCCGCGCGCTCCTGAACGTGGGCGGGACGGACGAAAGCGGGTTCCGGAGTTACGACGACCTGTTCGAAGTGCCGCTGACGAGAGCCGAACTGGAGCACGCCGCGGTGAATTTGCCGGAATGGCCCGAATCGAGCGATAACCTGGGCGGGGTTGGATTCGCGATCCTGCGAAGCGGCCGGGCGGAGAATCAGCTCGCGGCGGTGCTCCAGTACGGGCACGCCAACGCCGGCCACGCCCATCGGGACCGGTTGAATCTGGAGGTCATCGCCGGCGGCAAACGCGTCGTGCCCGATACGGGGTATCCCACCCACGCCGCCGAACACCCGGACCCGCCGGTCTGGGAGAAGAATACCGTCAGCCACGTCACCGTGGTGGTGAACGAGAGCCGGCAGGACACGGCCGACGAGGGCCGCCTTGAGCGGTTCGGCACCGCCCCGCACGTGCAGCACGTGGAGCTTTCGGCGCCTCGGGCCTACCTGGGCGTCGACGTGTATCGACGCGGCGTGACGCTGCTGGAGTTGGCGCCGAACCTGCAGGTCCTGGTGGACCTCTTCCACGTCACGGGCGGCTGGGCGCACGACTATTCGTTCCACGCGTTCAACGGGTCGTTTTCAACCCGGGGCGTCGCGTTTCAGGCGCAGGAGGGGGGCACGCTGGCGGGCCCGAACGTCCCGTTCCGGAAGCTCTACGACGATCCCGAACTGGAACGGCACGCCAACCTGCCGGGATTGCCGGGGACAAACGGCAAGCGCAGTTATCACTCGTACCGGGGTAGCGGTTTTTCCTACCTGTACGACGTGAAGCGCGGGCAGCCGGCGGGCGAATTCCAGGCCGAATGGCGGGATGAGGAGATGGGACTGCGAATGATCGTCCCGGAAGGCGTTGCGCGGGAAGTCATCACGGCCCATGGCAGGCCGCCCAGCAAACCGGGCGCCGCCGAACACCTGGACTACGTCCTCCTTCGAAACCGGGCGGGCCGCCGGCAAGATGCCCTGAACAGCCTGTTCGCCGTTGTGTGCGAAACCTATCGGAAACAACCGAAAATTACGGGTGTCCGGCGCCTGGACGTGGTGGAAGGCGAGGATGCCATCGGCCTGGAGATTTCCTGGCCGGATGGGAGATGTTATCTGCTGAGCACGCTGTCGGACGAAGGGAGATCCGTCTTCGAGGGCGGACTTGAACTGGACGGAGGATTCGGAGTACTGACCCTTGATTTGAACGGCCGTCCGCTATGGGCCTGCCTGGCGGGAAGGCGATTGAAATCCGATGGCGTGGCGGTGGAAGGTACCGGCACCTGGCGAGGCCGTATAACCGGAATGGACGCCGGCAACTGCCGGGTGACGGTCCGTTCGGACTCGGGCGGAGCACCCCCGGCGGGCGAGACCCTGATGGTGTCCAACCCTCCCCACGCCTGTAACTTCCCCATCCGGTCGGTCGAAGCGACGGGCGAGGGATGGCTGTGTTCGCTGGACGCGGAGCGACTGCACATCGGCCGGTTTGTAGTGGAAGCAGAGACGGAGGAAGGCCTGCAGACCAGAACGTGGATTCACCGGGAATGGGAGGATACGGAAGATTCCGGATGCCATTATCTGAAGGGCGCCCGGCTGGCCTACAAACAACGGCTCCACACCATCGACCGGGTGATACCGCGCGAGGAAGGCGGGCACAGGTTCGTCCTGCGGGACCCGATTCCGTGGCCCGCCGCGCCGGACGACATGCCGGTGATCTACGATATGGGGCCGGGAGACGCTTGCGTCGCGCGGCCATTGGCTTTCACGGCGCTCTGATGACAACAATGCTCCTGAAATTGCAGCCCCGTTTTCCCGTTCGTTTGAAACGACACACAATTCGGAGTTGAGGAGGAATGCAGATGAAGCAGCGCGTGGGCGTGATCGGCCTCGGCATCATGGGCAGCAGCGTGACGCAGGTCCTGCACCGAAACCCGCTGGTTGAGCTGGCGGCATTCTGTACGCTGGACGCGGAAAAGCTGAACAAGGCGCAGAACGAGTTTTCGGTTTCCGCGGGGTACGTGAATTATCGCGAGATGCTGGAGAAAGAGACGCTGGACGTCGTCTACGTCGCCACGCCTGACTGGGCCCACCGGGACCCGGTTATCGCATGCCTGGAGGCGGGTTGTCACGTACATGTTGAAAAACCGATGACTACGGACCTGGAAGAGGCCACCGAAATCGTAGAGAAGGTGAAAAGCACCGGACTGAAACTCCAGGTCTCGTACAACCACCGGTGGCTGGCGCCGTACAATGCCACGTGGAATATGATTCGCGAAGGGGAAATCGGCAGGCCGCTGATGGCTTACGCACGCAAGAACAACCCCATCTCGGTGCCGACGGAAATGTTACCGTGGTCCGCGAAGTCTTCGCCTGCCTGGTTCCTGTCGGCGCACGATATCGATCTGATCTGCTGGTGGTTCGACCAGAGTCCCGTCGAGGTTCACGGCTACGGAATCAAAAAGGTCCTGGCGGCCAGGGGAATCGACACGTACGACATGATGCAGGGGCTCGTGAAGTTCGACGGCGGGTCCGTCTCCACCTTCGAATCGGCCTGGATCTACCCCAACACCCATCCGTCGATGCCGGACTCCTTCATGCAGGTGATCGGCGAGAAGGGCCATGTGAACCTGGACCGGAAGGCCGAGGCGATCGAAATGAGTACGGAGGAGAAGTTCAAGTGGCCGCGGTCGTTGTTGAACTACCAGGTCTTCGACAAATGGGTGGGCGCGTTTCCATCGTGCGTGAACAGCTTTGTCGATGCCGTCATCGAAGACCGGGCGCCCTTTGTGACGGCGCTGGACGGATGGCGCGCCACGGCCGTGCTGGACGCCTGGCACCGGTCCATCGAAAACGGCGGCATCGTGCGCGTTGCCGATGCGCCCGCGTGGTTGTAGGAGAAAGTAGAAATGTCAATACGAGAGAAGCGGATCGGGTTTGTGGATGACAATCTGGAGAACTTCCACGCCAACGTCTACCTGAAACTGCTCCGAAATGAACTGCAGCATCGGTGTTTCGTTGTGGCGGGGTGCACGGGGATGCGTCCCAGAGCCGGCAGGAAGTGGGCCGAGGCGAACGGCGTTCCCTGGTTCCCCGACGCGGCCGGGTTGAACGAGGCGGTAGACTGTTTCATGGTACTGGCGCCTTCGACCCCCGAGACGCACCTGGAGTTGTGCAAACAGGTATTTCCTTACGGAAAGCCCACGTACGTGGACAAGACTTTTGCCCCGGACCTGAGTACGGCCAAACGGATTTTTGCACTGGCCGACAGGCATCGGGTGCCCATGCAGACCACTTCGGCGCTGCGCTATACCGAAGTCCAGGACTACGTGGAGGAAATCGGGCACGGGCAGGTCCGGCATATGGTGACCTGGGGCGGCGGCAGGTCATTCGGAGAATACGCGATCCATCCCCTGGAACTGGCCGTCAGCTGTATGGGACCGGGCGTGCGCCGGGTGATGCGCCGGGGGGCGGGAAAACAGTCTCAACTGCTGCTGGATTACACGAGAGGACGTACCGCGGTCGTAAACGTGTATACAGGGTCGAGCACTCCGTTTGCGGCTTCGGTGACCACCGCCAAAACGACGCGGCACTTCCAGGTCGACTCCAGCCGCATCTTTCTGAATACCGCGGATGCGGTGCTCGACCTGTTCGAGGCGGGAAAGCCCGGTATCGACAGGAAGGAAAGCCTGATCATTCGCAGAATCCTGGACGCGGCCGGACAGAAACGGGCGTTGTCACGGTTTGTGAATCTGTAATAAAGGCGGGGAGAGGGAAGACGGGAGAGGGTAGAAATCGCCAGCCCCGTACGGTTTCATTTCCTGCCGGAGGCAAAAAGGAGGAATCAATCGGGCAAAGACGTCTTCTACCGTCTCACCGCACGAGACCTACCCCCTGACCCCCTTCCTGAAGGAAGGGGGAACCTGCCACAACTTCAAGACGCTTCGTTTTCCTCCCCCTTTCCTTTAGGAGAGGGGGCTGGGGGAGAGGTCCACGTACCGTCCGTTTTTGCTACATGACGACGTTGATATCGACGGGTTGTGTTTTTGCCTTTGCTTCAAGCTGACGGCTGAGAACTGATAGCTTCTTGCTGCTTTTCGGCGCTCTTGAGGAGCGTGATGACGTCGCATTCGATGGCGGGGTAATCCCGAACCGTGATGGAGACTTCGGTGGCGTCCTCGATTTCGTACCCGGTATCGCCGCACAGAAGATGCGTGCCCGGAAGGGTATCGGGATCGGGCACGGCGTTTTGCATGTGGAAGGTGCGATCGGTGACGCGGGAAACTTCCAGGGCGACCGTCGCCCTGTCGATTGTCAGCGCATGCCCGTTGTAGCGGAGTTCCGTGCCGCAAAGCAGATACGCGCGCAGCAGACGGCCGTCGTCATCGACGGACGCAAAGGCGAACCGGCCCGATACGGACAACGGTCCGACGTTGTGGACGCCGCCGTCCGGCGCGGAGTAGACGTAGTCCGTACATCCATCGCGACAGACGGCGACCGCCATCGCGCCAGTGTCCGTGTCGTCCAGCACGAGTCGGGACGACAGGACGGGCGAAAGACCCGTGTAGGGTGAAATTACCGCGGCAAAACCACTCTTCAGGTCCGCGTCACCGCGACGTTCCCCCAGGACCTGCTGCACGGGCGGGGCGTTGAGATCTTCTCCCAGGTCCGAACGCCAACCCGGCGCGTCCACGAGCAGCAGGCGATCGAGGGGGTTGAGCAGGGTGAGGTCAATTCTCGCGCCTTTGTTGTCCCAGGTTGCGGTGAACGGGCCCCGGGGGCGGTCCGCGCGGATATTGGACAGCCATTCGATGCGCTCGTCGACGGGTTCCGGGGCGGCGCCGAAAATACTCGCTAGGCGGCCGTTGCTGTGAAAGCCGTATTGGTGAAGGGCGCCTCCCGCAATCCGGAACAAGTCGACAGCATAGGTCTGATCGCCGGGGACCTGGATCAGCGCACAGGTGCGCCGGTACAGATCGCACTGCTCGTAAGGCGCGGCGGATGCCTGCACGACTTCAACGCCCGCGCCAGTACCGATCAGTTCCAGTGCGGCGGGCTTGTTGTCGCCGGCCTGGTTCCGGCCGTCCACGGTGACGATGTTGTGGGCGAGCGTGCTGCCGGTCCAAGCATTTCTGGGGTCATCCCATATGTAGCCCCTGTCGGCCGCCATCTCCCGGCCATGCGCGATATAGATGATGCCCAGGGTATCCCGGTGGCGATGGCCGCCGTACGCGTAGCCATTGAGATAAAACGCGGTATGCCCCCCAGGACTCCCCGCACGCAAAACGCCAACGTGCCAGCCGGGAAACCACTCGCTATGCAGCGGCAGGCCGGTTTCATCGTCCACCCTCAGATCGGGATCCCGATGCCAGAGGGCATATTCCTCACCTATCTCCGACAGCGGCGCCCCCTGAGACTTTTCCAGCAGACCGGCGTAGCGGCTGCCGTAATGGGCGGCCAGAATCTCGGCGTAAATGGGCTCGATGCTCCGGCCTTCCCTTGAATCTCCAATAACCGGGTCCTGCAGGTTCGGGTCCAGCATGCGGACCATGCTCTCCAGCGCCAGGCGGTAGCGGTCGAAGTGTTTAAAAGGATCCAGGTCCCTTACTATGGGGCCTGACTCAGGCACGTACCCATCGGGGTCGGAGTATCCATTCAGCAGTTCGGGTATATCCTGCAGCTGATTGAGATGCATGCTGGAATAACTCGGTGACTCTGTGCAGAAGCCGTCGAAATGGAAGGCGTCTTCCATAAGGGCCTCAAAACCCTCGATGGCGCGACGGACGCTCTCCGGTTTCCCGAACAGAATACCCACCGCGGCGCTGAGCGCCCTGCCCGGGCCGCATTTGTTGTTGATGTCATTCCAGTTTTCGGTGTCTGCGCAGCCGGCCAGTATCAGGTCGTCCACGATACGCCGGTCCATTTCCGGTGTGATGACGGGTGAACCGTCCGCATATCGGGCGCTCCCGACCAGTTCGTAGGCTAGCGTGACCGAGAGAATGTGCCGCCCGTCGGACCCGCTGCACCCGATGCGTCCGGCGCCCCAGAATCCGTTGTTGAGTGCGGCGTGGTCATCCACCCGGTGGCGGCCGTCAAAGGCAGTGATGACGGTTTCTAGGGGAAACCGGCCGGCGGGAGGGAAACTGCCCATGGATGCCGCGGCTTCCGCGGGCGGACAGTCTGCAACCGTGCCGTCGTAGGAGTGGAACAGCCAGTTGGGATACCGCCGCGCCATGCAGTCCATGATCCACGCGCTCCACTGCGCGTAACGAACGTCGCCGGTGAGCGTGTACAATTTGGCCAGAGGAAGCATCTGCTCGAAGCACCAACGGCTTTTCTTCGCGCGAATGACGCCGGTCCAGCTTGTATGCACCGGCCACCGGACCCACTTGAACGCGTGTTCGCCCGATCTGTCTTCCGGGTGCGCGCGTTCCGCATCGGTGAGATAGAAGGTGAACGTCTGGTTCATTCGGGGCGCGGTCACGCTGCCGGTCTCCGGATAATCGGCGTTGGGGTATTCGGTTTTGCAGTACCTGCAGACAAGCCGGTCCGGATCGGTCGGGTCCCAGTCGTAGATACCGGTTTCGCCCATGGATGAGAGACGGTCCACGCAGGCGGGACAGTTCTGGCCGTACTCCGGCCACGGCGTGAGTTCCGGCATCATTGCTTCGACGAAATCCCGGTCCTGGCTGATGAGGTAGTCGACCTCTTTTTTCCAGCCTTCGACGATGGCCTGCGCCCATGTATGGCGGCGCACGTTTACACGAGCGCGTTCGACGTTGAGAAGTGGCATGGCTACTCCTGTTCGATACGATTCAGCGAGGCACAACGCAATGCGTTGACAGAATGTCTATTTCTCCATGAACGGACCGTTCTGTTCAATGCGCGCCAGTGTCTCCTGAAACGCGCCGGTGCCGTCGTCTTCCCACACCTCCAAACGGATGCCCCGGGTATTCCCTTCGGGAAATCCCGTGACGCGGGGAACGTTGGGGAACCCTTTGGTGTAGAGTCTGTTCCCGCCGGGCAGGTGCAGGATGCCGATTGTGGTCGGGACATCGGTGGGTCTGTTGGCCGCGCACGCGGCCAGGGCGTCTTCGTCGACCTCGACGCCGAGGCCGGGACCTTCGGGTATCGGCGACGAACCGGCCGCCACCTCGATCCGCTGTTTGACAACGTCTTCGTCGTACTGATCGTCCAGATTCGTGCAATGCACCACGTTCGGAATCACGGCCCCCATGTGCAGGGCCATCGCCTTGGTCAGCGTGCCGCCCGTGAGCTGGATGACCGACGAGACATTGGCCAGGCCGGCCGCAAAACCGCGCACGAGGGTGGGACCGATCCCGCCTTCGCCGATCATATACGCATCGGCGCAGCCCCTGATGATTTCCTGCCCGCCGCCGAGTTGCGGGACGTGCATCAGCAGCGGAAAGCTGGTCTTCTGCCGCAGCAGGCGCCACCCTTCCACGTCGGACAGGACGAGGGGGTCCTCGATCATCCCGACCACGGGCGAGCCTTCCAGTTCCTTCAGGATTCGCAGTACGGCGGCAACCGGCCGGTTGTGATTGAAATCGTAGTGCATCTTGAATCCCGGCGGCGCCACCGCCTCCACGGCCCGGGTCTGTTCAATGACGTCGTAATAGGCGCAGGTATGGATCTTGAAGATCATGTATCCTTCGCCAACCGCCCGCTGGACGTCTTTGGCCAGGTCTTCCGGCGACGCGGGCCGGGTCCAGGCGGCCACGGGTACCCGGTCGCGTATCTTCTGGCCCATGAGTTTGTACGCGGGAATCTCGAGACGCTTGCCCATGGCGTCGTAAAGCGCCCCCATCAGGCCCGAATTCAGATTGGCGTTTATGAAGTCGAAGGGATCGCGCCCGACAACGTGTTCGACGGTGGACCTGTCGGGCGCCTCGCAGCGCGCGTCGCCGTACCCGACGATGCCGTAGTCCGTTGTAATCTTGAAAATGGTACGGTGGTTCAGGTTGATGAAACGCGTTTTCTGATCGGCATTCCGCGCTGCGATTTTCGGGTAGATCGGGATGATTTCGATGTCGGTGATTTTCATGTTGATTTCCTTTTGCGTGAGGATGACCGGCGGGAAACGAAGCGTCGGCGGCTCCCGACCGGGATGGGTCGGATTCCGTCTCTCATTACTTGATCGTATTTCGTAAATTTCGCGCCGGGCGGCATCCTGCGCAAGAGGGTTATGGACTGCCCGCCGTGGACGGGAATTGCCGTTGATTTAACCCCGATACACTCAATATGTGAAAGGAATCCGGAAAAATGGCTGCTGGAGTAGGACAGCCGGTGCCCAACTTCGGCGTCTCGAACTGGGTGCAGGGCGTCCCGACCAATTTCGACCGCGAGCGGGATCATATTGTGGTGCTCGAAGTCTTCCAGGTCAATTGCCCGGGATGCTTCCTGTATGCCATTCCCGAAGCGATGCGCGTGTACGACAAATACAGGGGCGACGGTGTGCGTGTGATCGGACTGGCCACGGCGTTCGAGGACTTTGACAGGAACACGCTTGAGAACCTGAAGCTTCTGGCCCGGACCGGACAGGTGATCGGGGAGACCAGGAAGGCGCTTGCAATGAGCGGACAGTTGCAGGAGGGAAACCGGCTGCCGTACAAAATCCCGTTCCCGCTCGGAATGGACAACCTGACGAGGTTGTCCGGCGAACCCGGCCGCGACACGATCATGGACCTGATCTATCCGCAGATACCCGACTTCGACTCTCGGCCCGAGAACTACAGGGTGGAGATCATACAGCGGGTGAAGGGCTACCTGAGGTCGAAGGCGTATTCGGCGGAGACATTCGATAAGTTCGCCCTCCGGGGAACCCCGTCCACCATCCTGGTTGACCGGAAGGGAATCCTGAGAGACGTGACCTTCGGCCGGACGGACTACCTGGAGGAAATGATCCGGGGTATCCTCAGCGAAGATTGAGCCGGCCTGCGGTGAATTCAGAGCCGCGAGGCAATCGACGGGTGCGTTGCCGCGAGCGTCGATCGGCAGGTTCCGTTACGCCTTGAATACATGCAGAAATCCATCCTCCGAACAGGCCGCGATTTCAGGGATGCCGTCCGCGGCGACGATATCCAGAATCGGTCCGCCTGCCTTATACCGGCCGAGGGGACGTCCGTCCGCGTTGGCGAGGAGGTACACCGTCCCGTCCTCCACGCCCGCGGCGATTTCCGGTTTCCCGTCGCCGTTGAAGTCCGCCGCCGCGATGCAGCGCACGACTTCGTCGAGGTCGGTTCGCCAGTGTAACGTCCGGCCGTCGCCTTTGACCACGTAGACGTTGAAGCTCATGGAAGAGGCCACGATTTCATCTATGCCGTCGCCGTCCATGTCGACCATCAGGACGCGGGTGACTTCATCGCCGGTGTTGAATTGCGAGATGAGCGTGCCATCGGCTTTGAGGAGGTGGACGTGCGTGTCGGCGCCGGCAAAGGCGACTTCCTTCAACCCGTCGCCGTCTACATCGCCTGCAGCCGCGCTGTTGGCGCGGGGGCCCGTGGCGGGATGATAGGACCACCGGATATCGCCGTTCCCGTCGATGCAGTGCCATCGGTGATAGTCCGTCCCGGCGACCACCTCGTCGCGGCCGTCGCCGTCCAGGTCCGCGGCGCATCCGGTGGACGAGGGGCGCACGGTCATCTGTCGCCAGAGTTCTTCGCCCTCGTTGGAGATGGCGTGATATCGCCACGATTCCACGGCGGCGATGACTTCGAGGTTGCCGTCGCCGTTGATGTCGCCGGTGAAGACGGACCGCACAATCGGATCCTGGAAATAGAATGGAATCTCGTAGCTCCACCTCAACGTTCCGGTCGCATCGAGGACGTACACCCGGGTGTCTTCCGAACCGGCGACGATCTCGGGCCGGCCGTCGTTTTCGAGGTCCGCCACACAGACGGAACGTACCGCGCCGCCCGTGGAATACCGCCAGAGCGGGCTTCCGTCCTTGTACGCGTGGACGGACCGGGTGCGGCCGCCCGCGACCACTTCATCCCTGCCGTCGCCGTCGAGGTCCGCGGCCTGCAGGGACAGCAGGGCGTTTTCCTCCCCGTAAGACCAGACCGCCTGCAGGTCCGGAATCCGGCCCTTCTTTTGGGGAGTCCGGAAGCGGGGCACGAAACGTGTTGGGGACTTTCCGGCTGCGGCGCGGCGGATTTCCGAGAGGGCGGGAGGAATCAGCGCGATTTCGTGCCTGCCGCCGGACACACCGAACGTGGCGGCGCCGCCGGAAACGTCGGCGTCGATCGGCTGCCCGTCCACTTCGACCGCCGACCGGCTGCCCGCGGACAGCGTGATCTCCGTCGGACTGGAGGCGGTGACGGCGCCCCGCGCCGCCGACAGATCGTATTCGAAAGACACGGGACGATCGCTCCTGAACACCGTATCTTCCCATGCCACTTCCGTGCCGTCGACAATGGCAAGCGCCAGCGGAGATATCTGATACTGGGCGGCCGCGACCCGGGGCCCCGAAGGCAGCGCCGTCGCCGCCCGGGTCTGGCCGACGCCCGCGAAAACGGTTTCCGGACCACCGTCAATGCGCACGGCGTTCTCTGCGACCTGGGACATTTCGAGCTTCAATGGGCCGCAATAGAGCAGGTTGAAGAACCGATACGCCTCCCCTTTCCGGAGACGCACGTTGGCAATCTGCTGGAGGATGCGCACGACCGGTTCGGCATGTTCGTATCGATCCCAGTTCTTACCGGTAACCGGGTCGTCCTCGAGCCTGAGTCCGGGCCCCGGCAGGCCGTGGATGAAGAATCGCTCGCCGTTCTGTTCCACCGCCAGGCCGCCCTTGCGGAGCTTTACGTCGCCCAGCGTCTGCCAGACGGCGCGGAAGCTGTATTCCGCTTCTCCGAGGGCCTCCATCTCGTCGATGACCAGGAAGAAGGCCCCGCGGTTCCACAGAATGTTGCGGCGCCAATCCACGCCGCTGTAGGAACGAAGGGTCGTCTGGGAGAACCCGGTATCCCGGTTGGCGGAAAACCGCTCGAGTTCCACGAAAGGAGGAATTTCGGCTGATTGTCCATCCTTGAGGATGAGAACGCCGTTGTGGAATTTGGGCAGCGATTTGATATAGTCGCAGTCGGCCAGCCAGATGCGGTGGTTCTGGGTGAGGCGGCAGATCGAGTTGCCGTCGTAATGTTTGTGGCCGCCATTGGACAGGCCGTCGAGGAACAGATACTGATTTTCAGGAGCGAACCCGTCCCGGAAGACGACCTTGTCGAAGGTCTTGTCCAGGGGCAGGTGGTCGCTGCCGTTCGTCGAATCGTAATACCTGGGATCCACAGGGTAGACCTGTGCGCCCTCCAGGTCAGATGGCTCAACAGGTTCCACGTCGCGGCTGTGTTCGTACGGGTGGGACCGCGGCGCCATGGCTTTCTTCTTGTCGAGCATCCACTGGTAGCGGCCGTCTCCCGTCACGCAGACCATGGCTCTCAGATAGGGCACTTCCGTCCAGGTGCCGAACGGGGAGGCAGTGTCGCCGTTCGGCACGGCGCAGCCCAGGTTGTCCGTTGTCAGGATGGCGTAGTCGCCGGCGCGCCGCGCATTTCCCGTATCGAAAAACGTCATGTCGCCCGTGCTGAGCGTGTAGCGCATTGCGTGGAAGTGGGTGCGCCAATGGTAGTGGCCGCAGTCCTCTAACGGCTTGAACGCGTTGACCTGCGCCTTGAAGCATTTTTCCGACAGGGCCAGCCACCGGTAGGCCTGGGTGGCTCTATAGTATTTCTTGAAATACGCGCCGGCATAGTGCAGGCCGAGCGCGGCGTAAGTCGCGTGGTTGTGGCGGACGTGCTCATCGTCCACGTTGCCGACGTGCGATACGCAATCCGAAATGAATTCAAACAGGATCCGGGTGATCCGCAGGCGGTCCCCGGCCGAGATCGCGGGACTTTCTTCCACGAGGTCCCATCCGGGCATCACGTACTGCAGCGCGAAGTCCGCGTCGAAACCCCATACGCTGCCGTAATTGTCCGGGTCGGACAGGACGTGGTCGTACATCCGGAAGACCAGTCGTTTGTAGATTTCAGCGTAGACGTCGTTTCCGGTTAGCCCGTAGAGCAGGCCCCGCTGTCCGATCCGGGACCACAGACCGGTATGGGAACCACGTGTGAGGTCTTCTTCGGCTTCCGCCATCTCCGCATCCAGGTCCGGATCATCGGGAATTCCGGCGTCGTTCCGGGCATCCGGTCCGTACTTGACGTCGAACATGGGCCCAGGGGCAAGGGTCGATCCCGATCCCAAGCGCTCGAGCAGCAGGCCGGCGGCGGTTTCGACCCCTGATAAATCGCTGCCGAAAAGGCCGACGGCGTTTCTGCCGTTGCCCCATGGATCATGAATTGTGTGGAGAAGATGGCCGCCGGCGCCGGGAAAATGGTCGTCCGCCGGGGTGTAGCTGTAGCCGTAGAGCCGAAAGACCGCCCTGTTGCTGTTCAGATTGCCCAGAAGGATGAGGTTCCTGCGAGGCGTCCTCGCGGCGGCGTTGTGATCGATGACGGGCAGTTCCGCGCCCGAAACGTCACGGACGCTTCTCCGGATGGCTTCGGCAACGGCGACGTAACGGTCGTCCGACGGGGTTACGATGGCAGAGGCGGCGCGCCCGTGTTCCACCAGGACGGTGTCGGGGTAAAGGAGTTTGGGTTGCCTGAGGTTTTCCAGGGACATTCTCCGCTGCGGCATCGCTGGCTCCGGTTGTCAATTCGAGCTTGTCTGTCTCCTGCTGCTTGTCCGGGAATGCTTCCGACCGGATCGAGTTCGTGTGTTATTCTCCTTCAATGAGCTGCTTCAGATACGCGATTTCATGCGCAGCCGTCTCGTGCGGCGGATGATGGCTTCCGTGTTCGATCGAAATATATCCGTCGAAGCCTTTTAATTGGAGAACGCGGAGAAATGCGGCGAAGTCCACGTCGCCGGCGTCCAGAAACGTGAGGTCCGGCCACGCGCCCACCCAGTTGTGGGCGTGCAGGTGAATAACGTGTTCGCCGAGTTGTTCGGCGGTATGGAGAACGGATTCGCCGATGAGAGGCGTCTGAAGGTTTACCGCGAGATTCCCCATACCCACGTCGTCGAGCAGTTTCAGCGTACTCGGACTCGTGTCGGTCAGATTGGGCCCATGGTGAATCACCTGGTGCGTTTCCAACGGGAAGACGATATCGTGCGCGGCGCCCATTTCACAGATTCTCCGCAGGCCCCGGACGCAGGCGTCCCATTGCCCGGCGGTGGCGTCCGCGCTCCCCACGTTGCCGGTGTATGTGCGGATAAAGGGACAATCGAGTTCGACCGCGTATTCGATAAAGGTTTCCGCATCCCGGATGCTCCGGTCCCAGGTGGCCTGGCTGGTGGTGAAGTCGAAGTAGGGGCAGATCTGCACGATCTCGAGGCCGTGTTCGTCCGCCGTTGATCGGACCCATGCCAGGTCCGCGTGGCAGAGGTACTGCTGCCAGAGCTCGATGCCGTCGTAACCCAGTTCAGCCAGGTAGGGGATGGCTTTTTCCTGATCGGCCTGATCGTTGCCGAAGGCGTTGGTGCAGAATGCGGATTTCATTGGCAGCAGGGATGGAAAACGCGCCGGGATGTGCGCGGAAAACTCCTGGAAATCGGCTTTGCGCGACCGTAAAATAGAGGCACGGATACGATTGTCAATCGCTAATTCGAATGCGTCCATCAAGCATACAGGAGGAATTTATGTCCGGACTCTTCGACTACGGGATCATCTACAACTGGGACGGGGCGCCGCACGGCTATTCCGAGGTGCCTCAGTCAATGGTCGCGTTTCTCGACAAGGCTTACGCGCCTATCGAGGAGACGCAGGTGGGGGCGTTGTTCTGGTGCATCGGCGAGCACGCCGCCCGCTGGCCGGATTCCGCGCTTGAAATGCCGGGCGACGTCCACGGGCGAAGGTACGAGAACGTCTCGGCCTATACCCACACCGAAAACATCCGCCTGATGCTCGAGCGGGGAGAGGACCCTCATGTCTCGCTGATCGAACACGGCCGCGCACGGGGCGTGGCCGTCTACGCATCCGTGCGCATGAACGACAACCACTTCGACGGGGCGCAGTTGGAAGACCTGTCCACGCTCCACCACAGCGAGTTGACCAGATTGCGGCGGGAACACCCGGAGTGGGTGCTGGGCGACCGGACGTCGGAGTGGTTCGCGCTCTCGTGGAATATGGCCGTCCCCGAAGTCCGCGAACACCGGTATACCCATATCGAGGAGGTCGTTACGCGGTACGACTGGGACGGCGTGGAGCTGGACTGGCAGCGGCATGCGTTCCACCTTCCCGAAGACGAGGCCTATCGGATGCGTTACGTGCTTACCGACCTTCAGCGCCGGGTCCGGCAGTTGACGGACGACATCGCGAAACGCCGCGGCAGGCCGTTCTATCTGGCGGCGCGCGTGGCCGGCTCGCAGGAGATGTGCCGCCGCATCGGCTACGATATTCCGGTGTGGATCGACGAGGGGCTGGTGGACGTCCTGATTCTGGGCGGAGGCGCCGTAACCGATGCGTCTCTGGAGGTGGCCGCGTTTGTGGAGATGTGCCGGGACAGGGGGATCGCCGTCTACGCGGGATTCGACAGCGGATTGCCCGATCCGTTCGTGGGTCCTGAGGCGCCTGAAATCAAGGACCGAATGCGCAC
>LXNJ01001054.1_pt1 | contig 17105 bp, 15 predicted proteins | sample 809081 | NCBI WGS metagenome assembly LXNJ01 (sample SAMN04870510, study PRJNA318959) | sponge metagenome | biome: sponge; feature: marine sponge reef; material: water | host: Petrosia ficiformis | place: Greece: Milos, Mediterranean Sea | collected 2013-05-29 | depth 5-7 m
TTACCTTTACATTGGCGAGGTTAGGAAACCTCGCCAGCGCATGCGTGTGGGAATTGCTGTTCATTGAAATGTGAACATATTATTGGATTTTACTATAAAGTTTGGAAACAACAGGCTGTCCCAGAGACCGTCACTACAAGAAAGCAGTACTACTGAAAGGAAATCGGGCGGACAAAGTCCTCCAACAATAGATAATCCGATAATTATGTGCTTAAGTTGACGTCCGTCCTACAGAATATTTAGAAACAGACAGTAGATATAGTTTTTCGGGAAAAGTTCGGTGGGTAATTGTGTGGGTTAGCGATACATTCAAATAAAAATCTGTTGCGTTTAAAAAGTTTGGAGCGTCACATAGCAAAACTATGGACGCTCCAAAATAGGATGGGTCTATCAAGCTGCCAGTGCAGAGAGTGCAGCCTCCTCAGTGTCAAAATGTTCAAAGAGCCTCACAAGCTTACTAATCACAATCAGGTTTTTGATGCTTTTCCCAACATGGATAATCCCTATACGACCTTGCTTTTGTGTCGCAGCAGCATACGCACCGATAAGGACACCAAGCCCTGAACTGTCCATCTTATCAACTCCCTCAAGATTGATGAGGATACGCGGTTTATTGGAAGCCTCTATCTGCGGCGAGATTGTTTTTTTGAATTCTGATACGGAGTTTCCCATTATTTTTCCATTGGGTTCCAAAATCGTGATGCCATTTTTCTCGCGAACTTGAGTTTTCATGGTTTTCTCCTATTTTAATTTATCTGTTTATGTGTGTTTTTTATTCTATTTTGTTATATTTGACCGATTTTGTCAGAAAAGGTTCGTTTATTATTACAAATCTGTGATTGACACAGTTTCATTTTACAGGACTTACACACAAGTGGTAGGCGGGGAATGCCTAAATGGCATTCATACCGTTGATTTCTTGATTTGGCGTTTTGTAAACGTGCTGATAATTCAGAATTTTGCTAAAAATTACACCATTTTGCCATAATTACCGCAAAGTCGAGAAAATTGCGTAAGTCCTGATTGTCATGGATAGCGTTGGGTGACGGAGACGTGTTAATACGCTATACAAGAACTCATGGCTATTATAACATGCACTTTTGGCGAGATGCAAATGAATTAAGGGGAGGGTATTAAGGAATCAACATTTAGCGGTCTTTCTATCAAAACTACTGGTGCTTGACAACAATCACAATTTCCCGGCGCAACTGCGCGGATATAGCACGTATCACAGTAGTAGTAGAGTTCATGTACAACACCATCGCGAATTGACCTAATACGCGTAACCTCCAACAACTGTGTTTTCGGAAAGACGCGACCATTGATAATCAGATCTTTCTCGTGCAGGCGTTTGTCAACAAACAGCGCCTCGGATAACGATGTACGTAGAAAGGTATAGTATTTTCCATCCTTGGTCTTGACACCGTCCAGATGTTCATGTTCTCCAGAGAGTTCAACCTTATAATGCGTGTGCATCTCTTCCGCTAAACAGACGATTTTGCCGTGGAGTTCAACGTCTTTCGGTTTCGGCACTTCGGTTGCAGGTTTTGCACCGCTCATAAGTAAGACAAGAACGATAAAGAATGGAGATAACCAATTGAAATTACGCATCACTATTCTCCTTTGCCCATCTATTCGGACCTGGACCGGGTTGATGTTCTTCACGAACCCGCTTGAATTCTTCAGGTGTAGTAACAACATCATTAGGATGTAGTTGACTGCGTGCCAGAAAACCCGCTTCTGGTTGATAACCAGTCGGTTTTGCAGCGTCCTGATAGCGTGAATCAACGCTCCATCGTACCTGATTGCTAACATTTGGAATGGAACGGTGCGGTGTTAGATTGGTAAGCAAAAGGACACTGCCAAACTTCACAGGAACGACAACCGGTTCAACTTCTGGCAAAGCATCATCCGGTATTTCAAGATAAAAACGTTCTGAGTGTTGATGTCGGAAAACACCATCACGATGCACATGCGGAATAACTTCAAGGCAGCCATTTTCTACGGTGGCATCAATCAGAGGAATCCAGATTGTGAGTTGTAAAACTGAATCACATTTAGGTTCCATATAGCCAGCATCTTGATGCCACGGGACAAGAGTTCGGTCATGTTCTGGCAGTTTTGGACGAACCCGATATGCCGGATGACACATTATCTCCGGTCCAACGAGTGACTCTGCAATATCAAGTAGTTTTGGATTGATGAGTAGATCAAAGAGCGCAGGTCCGGTGTGTGCACCACTAAACACCTTTTGGAACACAACGGGGGATTGTTCAGTGATTTTTGCTAATCGCGTATCAAAACCTTCCGTTTTGAATTCGGAGTTGAGCTCACCGTCTGCGTAGAGTTGTGATGCCCCTGTATCTACAATTTCTTCAAACTCCGTAATGAGCGGATTCAAATCATCTGGAGCGAGTGCGTCTTCAATAAGTAGATAGCCATTTTCCTTAAAGTCATGAATTTGGGAATCGGTTAATGCCTTCATAGTCCCTCTTATATCTGCACAAGTTCGATTAGAATGCCATCAGGGTCTTTCGCACACACGACGCCTGCTGCATCAGGTGCACTTATCGGTTCAGACAGGAATTCAACACCTTTCTGTTTCAAGTTTTCAACAGTTTTCTGAATATCCACAACAAAAAAGGTGAGCCATCGGACGCCCGCGGAGAATTCGTCCGTTGGTGTGGGTGGTGGCGATTCAATATCCATTAGTTTAATAAGCGTGTTGCCTGCTTTGAGGCGAACTTGCCGAAAACCTGTTGGGGCAAGTCCTATATCTTGGGCTAACACATCCGGAATCTCTAAGTCCAACACAATTTCAAAACCCAATTTGTTGTGATAGAAGTCTAATGACTCCTCAAAATTACTACATGTTATTGCTATGTCAACTGTTGGGTGTGATAGGTTTAGCACAGATTTTTAACCTCCCGTGAGAACAAAGATCGCTTCACGAAATTGCCCGAGTGGTATGTTATTATAGGTGATTTCAACAGGGATTACAATTCGTTCCGAAATTTCGCTACCAAATATGGATCCTACTTTAGGTATCGGAATAGAAAATGGGATATGTCCATCTGCTTTCGGTGGGATAGTTGTTTCCGTTGGATCAATCTCAATACCCCACGATGTCGGGAGAATCGGTTGGGCGATTGCTGTGTGAGACTCAAGAGAGTGGTTAGTTATCTCAACTTTTAATGTTGCTATTTTTCCAAGGGCGACTTCCTGTTCATAAGGATAGCATCGCACCCACTGATCATCCATGCCGTAGTTTGCGTGGTCCCAAGGAAAGAGATCGGTATAGAATTTTTCGCGTTCGGCAAGGGTATCCAACATAAAGCCAATCTCTTTGTCGGTGAAATCAAACGCGGGATCAACATGGCAGTTGAAAATATGTGTCGGTTTGAGTTCCTGAATTAGACGCAGACACTTTTCGTAGCCGACATCCTTGCCGAGCAGATTCCTATTGCCAGAACAGTAATCGTCAATCCCTGCCATCGTGAAGGAATCACCAGAAAAAAACATCTTTACGCCACGTCCCTCTACAAGCAATCCACCATGATAATAGGTCTGTCCCGGAAAATGATAGGCAGTCATCGTGAATTCATTCCATTGCCATGAGTCGCCATCATGTGTGGCACGATCTACGCATGTAACAGCAGGTGAAATGCAAGGAAGTCTGAAAGCCTTTGGATTTTCTATCACTTCAGTAACAACGGTATCAGCAATTGTTTCGCACGGAAAGGTTTCTTGAAATTCGGGGATAGCATTAACGTGGTCATCGTGGTAGTGCGTCACCCAAAACTGCGTAACCTCCGAAATTTCGTTGTCTGTCTGCAACTGCTGAATCTGTTTGATGACATTTGGTGAACCACAATCCATCACAAACGCTTCACCTGTCTCGGAAATAATCAGCCACGTTGTACCGAAGTGACGCAGAAATTCGGGTGGAGGCTTGCCCTCTCGGATAGGCATGTGGTCAGCGTTTCCCTCAAATTCGGAAAACAATTGCGGAAAATAATGGCGGAGGGCAGAGATTGACACATATTTATCATAACAAAAATCCAATTGCTCAATGAGTTTGTCAATTGCAGTATCAGGATTTTTGATGACAATACCGTGGGTCGGAACAAGTACCGTTGGCGATGAATAGCGAACCTTTTCAAGACTTTCTTTTAGTTCATCTCGCGCACCCAAAAATCCATGATAGTCGGTGGTCTGTTGTCCCTTTTGTAAGCTATAAAGATCCCATATTTTGCCCTCGTCGTAGATGAGATCGCCCGAAAAAGCAAAACGTTGTTCATCAACGTCAATAAGATAGGTGACACTGCCATCGGTGTGTCCGGGTGTTTCAAGCACTCCTATGGATGCGGGGCCCCACGTAATCTGTGCGCCTTCAGCGTAGGTATCTGTCACATTGATTGAATTGGCAAGCATGAGATTGTGCGGGTGGCAGTTGTAGAGATGCCATCTGTATTTTGGATCGTTCCAAAAGGTATCTACCTCTGTAAACCATTGTGCCTCAGCCTCTGGAACACCGATACGGGTATTTTCTGGAATCGAAAACACCGCTGTGCTATCACGATGATGATGTGTATATAGAATCTGCTCTACTGTGGTAATTCCTAATTCAGTGAGCGTTGTTTGAAAAGATGTCCCACTTGGATCAATAAGAAGTGCGCTGTTACCATCACGAAGAATACCGGTATTGACATGTCCGTGATGCACATATAGATGTTTGCTAAGTTGAGAATAGTGTGTTTCCATAATCAATTTATTTTATATTGTCCAATTTCTTGGCGCGAAATCCATCTCTTTCTATAATTGCCGTTTGCGTTCTGACTTCAAATGGACCTTTTAAAGCAACAGCATTCCAATCGCCTTTTTTTGACATGATGGCGTAGTGTCTTTCCATACCTGGAATGTTAGCAGGTAAATTGGGAAGACGCTGTCCAATCTTGTCATCCAAAGTCCAATTGGTATATGTTAGGGGTTCGCCAGTCTCCCAAAACCATTTACTTCCAAAAGGAACATAGATCAAGCCGAGCCAATACGGTTCGTCCTTAAAGACAACTTCAAGCCATACCTGTTCTGCTTCACTGGTAATGGTAACGAGATGTGCCGATTCAGCCTCTGCTTGGGTTCGTGCATCTTCCCTGTTTTCGCACCGAATTGCCTTGTAAGCATGACCATTCTCTGGATTAACTATCCATATTTTTGGAATTCTAAGCGCGGATTGAGAACGACGATTCGCTGATTCTATATCTTCGGGAGATGGCAGAGCAAGTTCCGAGGAATCACCATTGAGCTTCAAAACCAAACCCTCATGCAGTACTCCGGCTTTAAAAACAAACGGTTCTGACGTTGAAGAGAGTCCTAAATGGTCAACTGATAGAACGTAAAAGCCGGGTGCAGCCACGGAAAGCACAAAGTCACCTTCTGCATCTGTCTGTATCGGTTTGGTGGAAGAATAACCGTTTGTGTTACCGAAAACTAAGAATCCAACACCTATTTTAAGAGAAGTATTAGCAAGTGGTTTGCCGTCTTTGAAAACAATTCTGCCTCTAATTTCCATTTGGTCTTTTGGTTGAATTCCTTTTGGCGGAGTTTTCAAAATGACTTCTACGTTTTGGATGTTCGCTCCGGGTTTGATAGCGAATGTAACGCCCCCACTCTCAGGAGATGGTGGGAATTCAAACGGATAGAACGCTATTTTTCCAAACTTAATAGCTTGAATATCAGGAACAGGAGTATAACTACGTATGTTTGGATCTTTCTGCTTTGACTCGGGCGGTAAAACCATTAATTGAACCAGTCCTGTAGCTATTTGTGTAATTGTGAATCGACCTTCTGAATCTGTCTTAGCTTTTAGAAAAGGTGGAGAGTTGAGTGCTTCTTGTTTGTTGGGTATTTTGCCTTTAATCTCTGGAGGTGAATTGAATAAACGTTTACGGAGAAATGGGTAGTGTGTATTGTTGTAGAGAGGGTCTACCTGTCCATTCTTGCGAATTTTCACATACATAAGTACTATGGATGTTTCTTTGATCGGCTCGCCATCAGCACTAATAATGCGGCCGGATAACGTCGATGGATTCTCATCGGCAGTAGTATTGTCCGCTGCTGCAAGACAAGACACGACAAATATCATTACGAGTAAAAAGACTTGTTTGTAGACGTATAAAAGGTTCATGACAATTTCTCAGTTTTTAAAGTCGCGACCTGGAGGGCGCTCCCGCCAAATACCAAACGCGTATTTGGCGTTGATTCACAGGAAGAGGCGCAATGAATTGCGCTTGGTGAATGCGCCAAATCAAGAAATCAACGGTATGAATCATGGCATTCACATTAAACGCATCAAACCTATAAAGAACTGTCCAAGTAATTTTAGATTTCACTATAAACCGTAGCCTCGCCTAATGTTCCTTAAAATAGGGTAAGTATTCACAGCATTAACTTCTCTGCTTATTGAATAGGCACGCTTATTTCTTTTTCAAGGATTGTTTGTTTGACTGCTGGTAAGAATGGGCTCTTATTCCCGATAGCCATCCATCTCTTTGAATAAAATTCCATCGCTATAGGAATAGGACTATCAGTAGTGGATACGATTTCAGGTGTCTTTGAGGTTACCCAATTGGTATAAGTGAGAGACTGACCATTATGCCATTGCCATGATGTTCCTTCTTTTGTAACGCTTAACCCAATCCAAAAGAATGCTTTTTCAGGAAAGATTTCTTCCAACCACTTTTGTTCCGCTTCGTTGTTAATTGCGAGGAGATAGGCATTTTCAGCTGCGGCTTTTGCCTTTGCATCGTCCCAATTATCACATTGAATTATCTTGTAAGCGGTGCCAGTAGTTGGATTACCTATCCACACATTTTCACGTACTTTGATCCTTTCCTTGTTTGTGATGACAAAAACCAAGTCATCGTAACGTTCTCCTTCTTTTAAGATAATCTTTTCTGATTTCGCGAATGTGCCTTTATAGGTCATCATCACCGTGTTTTCAGCTGGTGCCGAGGCGTTATATGTTACAAAATAACCTTGGTTATCAGTCTTTACATTTCTACCTGAGCTTCCGCTACCGCCGCCACGCCCATCGGGCGAAGGACGGAAACGTGTTACAGTGAGCCACAACTCCTCATTCGCAAGTGGCGTTCCATCTGGGAAAAGCACCCTTCCACGAATCCTCGTCCGAGGCGTTTTCACATTCACAATTACATTCTCCAGATGTTCTCCTGGCTCAATCTCAAATGTCAATTTACCATACGCCGTAGGAAAATTTTCCCTAAACGCTGTAGAATGGAATGTCAAGTCGTTGATAGCCAAAGATATCAATTCATAATCTGAACCGTGTTCTGGAAACATCGTAAATTGGGATTTAACCGGATCAATGTTACGGAAAAAGAAATGCCCCTCAGTATCAGTTACCACTTTTACCCACGATGCAAAAGGTGCACTCTGTTTAGTATCTCTTCCTCGCTCAAACTTAACTGGTTTTATCGCAAGTTTGAGACCATCAACCGGTTTTCCCATTGCATCTACAACGCGCCCAGAAATGCTTGATAGAGTTTTCTGGGCGGCACTATTCCATATAGTAGTGAAGACAAGTAATAAAATTATTGCTATAATCGCAAGAACGGGTTTTTTAAGATGTATTTGGGGCATAACTTAATTTCCTTCCTTCTCAATAATTGCCATCCATATCCTACCAACGCGGTGTGCAACTCTTGAATCGGCTGTTCGCCATTTTCCTATTTCATTTTCCCATTTTCGGCTGGACATGATGGCATAGTCTTGCATCTCTTCTTCATGACGTAGGCTCTCATCCTTAAAACCGAAAAACTTTAGAAAAGCAGGTGTGTCGTCGCGAAGTTTAATTGGATCATCCTCATACACTCCCCAGTTAGTGTATGTGACAGGTTCTCCAGTATCCCATCTCCACTTACCTTCTTCAGCTATATCGGTCAATCCAATCCAATATGGACCGCTGCCAAAAACGGCTTCAAGCCAAATCTGCTCCGCCTCACTTGTAATCGTAACGAGATGTGCGTCCTCTTTTTTTGCTTGAGTTTGTGCCTTAAATCTGTCATCGCATAATATCCGCTTATAAGCGTGCCCGTTTGCTGGATTAATAATCCACATACCCGACACTTCTGGAACATTACGTGGGCGATACACCTCTTTCTGTTTTAGCTCATCTGGTTTTGGTTCGGAAAGGTCTTCAAAATTACCGTTGAGTGTCAAAACCTGCGTTTCTGGTTGTTTTCCTTCCTCAAAGAGAAAAGGGTCTAATTCAGCAGAAAGTTCGCGATAGTTAACAGATAGGGCGTATACGCCAGGTGAGTATACAGAATATACAAAGTTGCCTTGTGCATCTGTTGTAGTAAAGGGAAGGTTAAAGGAATAACTCCTTGTCGCATTCAGAGGTAGTACATCAACCTTAATTCTGAGATATGTGTTGGCAAGTGGTTCACCGTTCTTGAAAACAATCCTGCAATGAATTTTCAATTGATATTCCATGATGACTTCTACGTCGTTTATGTTCGTTCCGGGTTTGATTGAGATTACAACTGCGTCACGTGGATCCGGATCATGATAGTATATTGACACTTTCCCAAACTTGATAGCCCGAATTCTGTAAGAAGGATCGTATTTATTGTATTGCAATAAAATTAGTTGAACCTGTCTTGAAGGAATTTTGTTGAGAACAAACCGTCCTTCTGAATCCGTTTTCGCTCTTGAAGATGCAAGTGATAAAGTGACTCCAGCAATTGGCTCACCTTTTGAATTGACGACGCGGCCCGATAATGATGACAAAGATTCCTGTGCTACGATGCTATAGGGCACAACGAAAATAAGCACAACAAATATTGTTAGAAATATAAAACTTGGATTTGTTAAATGGAAACGTGTCATAGCGAAATTCTCCTTATAGTGGGCATTTGAAACCTTCCCATAAGAGATGCATATTTTCAACGCTTTAGCAAAGGGTAACTGTGATTACGTTTTAAAAATTTTCCTTTTCAATAATTGCTTGTTTAACCATTGATGAGAGTGGATTTTTAGAATCAATTGCCATCCATTTTTTTGTAGAGAAAATCAGTGCGATTGGAATTTTACCTTCATTTATGGGCGTATTATTGGGTTTGCCAGAAGGCCCCCAATTCTCATAGGCAAGTGATTCACCACTGTTCCACTGCCACCCTACTTCATTTTCGGGGACTTGCAGCCCAATCCAAAAGAACACTTTTTCTGAGTAAAGTGCCTCTAACCACTTCTGCTCTGTTTTGTCGTTAATCGCCACAAGATAGGCATCTTCGGCTTGCGCTTTTGCTTTCGCGTCATCCCAACTTTTACACTCAATTTTTCTGTAAGCATGACGATTTTTAGGATTCACCGTCCACAACGCTTGTCGTGCTTTTTCTCTATTACTTAGATCTAATTGCTGCTTCTCAAAGCCTCTGAGCCTTAATTTGAGGTTATCTTTACGCTGTCCTTTTTTCATACGAAACCATCTTGATTTTGCAGATACCCCTCCATACTTTACCAACACCATGTACTCTTCTTCATCGTCAGGAGAATATGTTACAAAGTACCCTTCTGCATCAGTTTTAACAAATCTTCCTGAGGATCCACCACCACCACCACCACTGCTGAAGAAAAAGAGGAAGGTATCTCGATGCCTATGAAGGACGCTCAGATAAATCTGCTTATTAGCAAGGGGCGTGCCATCAGATAAAATAACTTGCCCACTAATACGCATGCGTGGCTTTTGCACGCTGACAACCACGTTTTCAAGATGTTCACCGTGTTCAATAGCAATAGTCGGTTTACCAAACCATACAGGAAAATGCGGGCGAAATGCCGTCGTATAGACAGTAATATCCCCGAGTTTAAGGGACATTATTTCATAGTCGGAACCGTGTTCAGGAAACATCACTATCCTTGATGAAACTGGATTGATGTTTGTTATAGAGAAAACACCTTCCTTGTCAGTTACTGTACTTGGCCAAGATGAAATAGGCGCAAGCGGTCCTTCCTCCCGTCCTCTATTAATTTTGACTGGTTTAACAGCGAGTTTGAGACCTGAAACCGGCTTCCCTTCTTCATCTATTACTTTGCCGGAAAGGCTCGACATAGTTTCTTGTGCTGTTGCGTTCCAAGAGACCGTTAAGGAAAGCACAAAGACGACAACAAGCATTGCAATTGAAGATTGTCTGAAATGTAAACGCGTCATCACTAAATTTCCTTTTAGCCTAACGTTTGTATATTTCTCAAACGAATTTTAAATGGTCATACAAATACCACAGGGACAACCTGAAACCTTGCTGCTAAAGCATGAATGTTTTTGACTGTTAAATCACGTTCACCTTCAAGGATTTCCGAAACAGTATCTGGGGTGCCGAGTTCAGGCAAATCTGAAGGTTCAAGTTGATGTTCCTCCATTAAAAATTGTAACATTTCAACACCGCTACATTCGGGAATTGGGTGGTGTTTATCTTCATAGGCATGTATCACTGTACCAAGCGTATCAAGGAGTTCATAAAGTGGGTGTTTTTCATCGGTGCCCACTTCGTCAATTAACTCGTTCAGAGTTGCTATGGCTTTATCGTATTCATCTTCATTACGAATTGATAAAAGCGGTTGTACAACGTGCCAATGTGTTTGGAAATCTTCAGCAATGAAGTTCATCTTTTCCATCCTTCCTTATCATATTCTTCATGCGTTAACACATGGCGAACATATACCTTTCCGCGATTGAAATGGATAGAGGCAATCAAGCGATACTTATTACCACTGATGTTAAACACGATTAAATCATCTACAAGATCGACACTTGGAAACACTGCGCGCAATTCAATAAAACTTCCGAACGAATTTTTGCTCATGAGTTTGAACCAACGTCTAAGCGGAGATTGACTGTCCGGATATTTTTCCCAAAATTCGCGCAGTGTCTTTTTACTTATAACATGCATCCTTTGGCTAAATATTATTCCTCAGCGAACTGCGGTCTGCCGAGTGCATCCGTTCTGCCTTGACGTTTGTAGTGCGGCAGACGTCCGCCTGCATCGGCTAAGATACGCTCATGCGCAAGTGCAATCCGATCTGCGCCTTGCTCCGAAATGTTATTTTGACATGTCGGATCTGCCTCAAGGTCAAAGAGGCGTGTACCGCTATTAAGATCAACACTTGAAAAATACCAACTCTTCGCGTCTTTATACCAAACAGCGTTGACATAACGACAAGTGAGGTATTCGCGTGATGTGAATCCACTTTTTCCTTCAACGAGAGGAAGTAGACTTTGCCCTTGAATTTCGCCAGCAGGTTCAACCTGGCTTGCTGCCATAACAGTGGCAGGCACATCAAGCGTATAAACAAATTCATCACACGTTGTGCCAGCGTTTACACCAGACGGATGTCGGACGAGGAGCGGAATATCCATCGTGCCGGGATACATAAAGTTCGCAGGTTTGCCAGTGGCTTTATCAGGATTCTCGGCAAAGTTGGTACCATGATCACTCAGGAAAACAATCAGTGTGTTGTCGCGTAATCCAAGCCGATCAATAGTATCTACTAATCTTCCAAACCACGTATCTACGAGTGTAACTAAACCTGCATAATTTGCTTTAACACTTGGTAGACGTTCTTCAAGTTCTTCATCTTTGAGCGAACCGTAAGGAAGATTGAGACAGATCGGTTCGCGATCCTCTCGGCTACCGTAGAGGTCATAGTAGTGGATAGGTGCTTCCCATGTTTCGTGTGGTGTGAATCCGTCAACATATAGATAAAAAGGTGTGTTTTCATGATTATGTTCCACAAATTCAATCGCAGCACGGAACAATCGCGCAGTGGGCCAGTTTTCTTCCTCGCGTTCCGGTTGGACGTTCACAATATGAGAACGTACACGTTCCGGATTACCACGGTATCTGGCAACTTGACTTGGATCAGCGTGTGCGCCGCCACGGTATCTATCTTCGGCTTGGCCACGAACAAACTGCCACTGTCGGAATCCTCGTGTAAAGTTCATGCCCGGCACAAAATAGTGTGGTACATCCGCGAAAAAACCTGTGTGATAACCATTTCGAACAAGTGATTCAGCGATTGCGGGTTCATCTGAAGACATCGGCTGCCAACCAGGGGTATAGACGTTATCCCACGGCACAGGGTTATAAGAACTAAATGGATAGATGCGCCTACCTGTATGTAATGTACGTCGCGTGGGGATTGTAGGTAAGCACTCAGGGTGCGCATTGGTAAATCGGACACCCTCTTCGGCAAAACGCTGCAAATTCGGCGTCCGAACCCAATCGTTACCATAAGGGCTTAAATATGCTGTCCGAAGTGTATCTGAAACAACTACGACAATATTCCAACTCATATTACCTCCAAAGAAATTTATGAAACCTTTTATTTTTTTACAATTACATTTCAATTAAGCAGTATAGTCAAAAACCAGAACGTCCTCAACAAGTGGTCGGATGTGTTCACCTGCAACTTTACGATGAAAAGGATGTGGTAGATATGCATCTCGCGCAGCTTCATCTTTAAACCGCACAATAAAACCGTAGGTATATCCCTGACTCTTACCTTCAGGACTGTTGTTAGTACCAGCAGTAATAGATTCAATGCCGGGTATTTCATCAGCCATTTCTAATAAAGCATCAGGCAAAGCATCAATTTGTGCTGAGGTAACATCCGACTTCAACTTGAGTAGGACAATATGTTCAACCATATACACTCTCCTAAATTTTAACGAACGTCTCAAGATTTTGGGGTGGAAATTCTGTAAAGATTTGATATATACTATTAGTATCTCACAAACGCTGTTTTTTCTCAAGTTTTTTGTCAGATATTAACTGTTTACTCCCACTCTTAGATGTAACCCGCGCCCTCTGATATTAAGTATTCAAACATCCAATTTTGAGGGATTTTAGTGATGAAAAAGAAACAACACATTCATTTTATTGCTTTTTTTATTTTCGTACTGAGTTTTTCCTTTTATTCAACCAGTTTAGCGGAAGACAACACACAAATCGGTTTACCTGAAGGTGCTATCGCCCGTCTTGGGAAAGGCGGAATTAATATCATGCGGTTTTCACCTGATGGCACGCACCTCGCAGTAGGAACGGATGTCGGCGTATGGCTATACGATATGAATACCCGTAACGCTAAGGCTTTGTTCCCCGCACAGTCAATCCGTGTCAACAATCATGAAATAGAGTCAGTAGTACGTGAAGAATGGAATGTCCGTACAATCGTTCATGTGGACAGCTTGGCGTTCTCACCCGACAATCGAATTTTGGCAAGTAGTGGTTCATCTAACTCAGTTATTCGATTGTGGAACATCGAATCGGGTAATGAACTTTTCTGCATACCTTTATATAGCAGTTCTGATGGTGTGTCAGCAATGACATTTTCTAAGGATAGTAAAATCCTTATTACGCCAAACCAATTCAGCTGTATTTATCATTGGGGTGTTACCAGCGGAAAACTTATAACGAAGCACAAGGGTAGAAGCACTGATAACGAGCCACTGGAAGACGGTTATTATGGCGAACATTATCGCGACCTAATAGCATTTACTCATGATAATAAAACCTTTGTAAGTGGTGATCCAGAAAATGGAAAAATCCGCTTATGGGATGCAGTCACAGGGTATCAACTGTCTATTTTCAAAGCAAAGACCCCATTTGCTATTCTGTCATGGAAAAAGCGAATACCGCAAAAAGGGGTTAATGCGCTTGCATTCTCACCAGACGGAAAAACTGTTGCGAGTGCACATGATGACAACACTGTACGGTTATGGGATACGATTACGAGCACTGAACGTGCTGTTCTTAAGGCACATACAGAAAAGGTTGATGCGTTGGCTTTCGCATCCGATAGTACAATACTTGCGAGCGGTGGAGCAGATAACCGAATACTTTTGTGGGATGTTAAGAAAGCACAACAGCAGGCTATCCTCACAGCGCATAAGGGTAGCGTTAGAGCATTAGCGTTCTCACCTGTTAACAAAGAAATACTCGCCAGTGGGAGTTCGGATGGTACAATCCGTTTCTGGAACACACATACCGGACAAGAACAATCTATTTTTTCCACCGAACACACGTCGGAAGTTAATGCAGTAGCGTTCACTGCCAGCAATCAAATGCTTGCCAGTGCGACGACTAATGGTACAGTTCAAATATGGAATGTAAAAACTGGACGACAACTACCCACACCATCAATAGTGCATCATGATAAAACTGAAGCCTTAGCATTATCGCAAGATGCTACGCTTTTTGCAAGCCGCGGTGCAGATACTATAGAAAGGTCAATAGGAAAAAGTACGCGTACAACCCAAAAACCACATAAAGGAATGCATCTATGGATCCTACCCACAGGTGACAAACTTCTCTCTCTTGCACTGGAAGCAAATTCTCTTGCATTCTCACCAGATAATAGAATCCTTGCTGCTGCGATTCGTAAGCAAGGCATACGTTTGTGGAGCATAGACTCTGGACTTGAAATGTTTCGCATAAAGACGTTAATATCCTATGAAGATAAACTGATGTTCTCACCAAATGGGAAGTTTCTGGCTCTGTCTGCATCTACCCCAAACGTCTGGGATGTTTTCACACAACATGAAATTACACCGCCTGACATCAAGTGGGTAAACGGAATCGCATTTTCTCCAGATAGTTCTCTCATCGCTTTCAAACATAATAAAGGCATTGATTTGTACAATGTTAAACCAACGGGCATGCAGGTACGCAACAAAATTCGTCCAGAAGCATTCTTTGCGCGAGAAAACATATTAATTTTCTCACCAGATGGAAAAATCCTTCTTTTTCCGAGATCAGATTTATGGGAAGATACAATTGAATTATTCGAAGTGGATTCGGGTCGTAGATTAGGCACGCTTTTCGGGCATACTGAACCGGTACAAACACTCGTTTTTTCTCATGACAAAAAAACGCTTGCAAGTGGCAGCAGTGATGGCACTGTTCTTCTTTGGGACTGGGACAAGATCATCTCCAAAGCAAAAGAAAACAAAGGAAATTAATATATGAAAATCAAACACTTTTACTTCACCACTATTCTATTAACAGCAGTGTTGATCTCTATCAGTTTCGGACAAGACAATACACAAGTCGGTCTACCTGAAGGTGCAATTGCGCGGCTTGGAAAAGGTGGAATCAATATCATGCGGTTTTCACCTGATGGCACGACCCTCGCAGTGGGAACAGACGTTGGTTTGTGGCTATACGATGTGGCAGATGGTAAAGAGACCGCTTTATTCACAGGACATACCGGCCAAGTGAATGCACTTGCTTTTTCACAAGATGGAAATATGCTCGCAAGTGGTGGATTTAACAATCCTATTATCCAAGTTTGGGACATCGCAACTAAAAGCAAACTCTCAACCCCTATATTCACACGAGGTCCCAATTCATTAGATGCATTAACATTTTATGGAAGAACCCTTATCAGCATAGATGGGCATGATAATGTTAGCTATTGGCAGGTAGACACAGGTAATAAATTATTGCAATCAAGTGTGAACATCTCTTACGATGTTGTTGCTTTTTCTCAAGATGGTAGTAGCCTTGCCATTGCAGACCGAAATGGAGGGATCCATTTATGGGATACAACAACAAGTAGCCAACAGGCAACTCTCAAGGGACATGGGGCTGGTGATGATTCAGAAATTCGAGCAATAGCGTTTTCACCGGATGGCAAAATACTTGCGAGCGGAAGTGAAGACAAGACTGTGAAGTTGTGGGATACTCAGAACCACAAAGAACTTGGCACGCTTTCTGGACATCTCGGATGGGTTACCGCTATCGCATTCTCCGAAGACGGTAGTACGCTTGCCAGTGGAGACGCTAATAAAACAATTAAACTTTGGGATTTAGAAACACGAAAAGCCCGTGATACCATCACAGGTCATAAAAATACCATTAACGCCTTAGCCTTCGCACCGTATGGTGGTTCACGTTATAGTGGATGTCTTGCAAGCGGTAGTGCAGATGGCACAATTCGATTCTGGAATCCTGTCAAAGAAAAAGAACTTGCTACCTTTGCAAGCGGACACATAGAATCGGTGAAATCAGTTGCTTTTTCTAGAAACGATACAACACTTACAACTGTTGCTTTTAACGGTATTGTAGATGTATGGAGTCTAAAAACTAAACGTGAAATGTTTACCTTCACCGATGGGCAATGTGATTCTACCGATGTAGCAGCACTTTCATCAGATGCCACCATTTTTGCCAGAATGGGCAAAAATGGTTCAATTGCGTTCAATCCTTATGGTTTCGGTCACCGTGGCAGTTTCCGGGGTGGCACTCGTCTTCAATTATGGGAAATTGCCACAGGTGTTGAAATCCCTGGACCATGGCAAACTGATGGTAGAAATGCATCAAGCGTCTTTTTCTCTCCTGATTACGATATTATTGCAGTAAGTGTTCATGGAGAAATTCGAGCATGGCACATTAACACCGGTGTTCAATTGTTTCGACTTAACGCACGATGGTCACCTTGGTCAAATCCAGTATTTTCACCCGATGGAAAATGGATTGCCACCAGCGAAGGCTCTGGGAAAACGAAAGTATGGAATGTTGAAGCACCCAACAACGAACCTGCTATATTATCAATTGAGAAAACCAATTCAATAACATTTTCACCCGACAGTTCAATTCTTGCAATAATAGGTAAAGAAGGTATCTATCTGTGGAAATTTCAAAATGAATCGGAAGGCGAACCTACAATAATTCCTGGTAATTTGCAGGCATTTAAAAGTGTCTTGACGTTCTCACCTGATGGATCTATCCTCATTGGATCAGCAATGGCGGGTTGGGGTAATCCAATTAAATTATGGGATGTGGAAACAGGTAAAAATTTGGGAATTCTGTCCGGACATACAGAACCTGTGGAAACGCTTGTGTTTTCTCACGACGAAAAAACGCTTGCAAGTGGCAGCAGTGATGGCACTGTTCTTCTTTGGGACTGGGACAAGATCATCGCCAAAGCAAAAGAAAACAAAGGAAATTAATATATGAAAATCAAACACTTTTACTTCACCACTATTCTATTGACGGCAGTGTTAATCTCTTTCAGTTTCG
>LXNJ01001055.1_pt1 | contig 17096 bp, 15 predicted proteins | sample 809081 | NCBI WGS metagenome assembly LXNJ01 (sample SAMN04870510, study PRJNA318959) | sponge metagenome | biome: sponge; feature: marine sponge reef; material: water | host: Petrosia ficiformis | place: Greece: Milos, Mediterranean Sea | collected 2013-05-29 | depth 5-7 m
CGCGTCGGTGGGCGGGAAGGTGGGCGTCGATGCGCCCTGGGGGAAGAACCTGATCGGCGCGTTCCACTCGCCGCGACTTGTGTGGTCCGATCCGGCGCTCCTTGCCACGCTCCCTTCGGAAGAACGCGCCCACGGCCTTGTGGAGGCGGTCAAGCACGGAGCCGTCCTCTCACCGTCTCACCTGGGTGCGATTCGCGGGCTCGCCGCCCCGCTCCTCGAATGCGAGCCCTTGGCCGCCGCCGCCGTCGTGGCGGATTCGGTCGCCCTCAAGGCGGACGTGGTCGGACGCGACGAGCTGGAAGGGAGTTACCGCGAGATCCTGAATTTCGGCCACACCATCGCGCATGCCGTCGAGGCCGCGACCGACTATCGGGTCAGCCACGGTCGGGCCGTGGCGTGGGGCATGATGGTGGAGTCAGTGCTCGGCGAGCGCTTGGGCGTCACGGAGCCGGGAACGGCGGACCGGATCCGGACGAGCGTGGTTGAGCTGGGCGTCGATCCGGCTGTCGGCGGGGAGGTCGACTCCGACGAGATCGTGCGACGGCTGGACGCCGACAAGAAGGCGAGGAAGGGCAGCGCCCGTTTCGTTTTCCTTCGACGGATCGGCGAAGTGGCCCGCGTCGAGGACGGTCGGTGGAGTCGGACCGTGCCGGAAGAGGAGGTGCGGAGGGCGCTCGAGGCCGTCGCCGGTCCGATCGGGTGAGGTCGCGGATTCCTTGTTCCTATTCCCTTTCCCTTCCCCCGGACGGCGAACGATGTCCCATCGAGCCATTCGAATGTCCCATACCGACCGTGAGTCGTCGGTACGCGCGGCCGACGACCGGTACCCGTGGTCCGCGGCCTGACGCCCGGCCCTTGCTCAAGAGCTCGTTACCCGTTATTTTTATTTTCGCCCGAGAGCTGAGAGGCCGACCGCACCCCCGGCGGCGCTCACCTCCCCGGCCAAAGGTGCCGCTCCGGCACCCCGTTCGGACTTCCCCTGCCCGCACGCGACCCAAGGCGGCCGCCTAGGGTGGGGAGGTCCCGCGGAACTCACATATCGCGAGAACCCAAGGGACGGAATGGTCCTGCCATACACAAGAGCACCTCATCAGAGCGTGCCCGGCTCCCCGTACGTGGAGTCTCCGCACGCAGCCCTCCTCATCGACTTCGACAACGTCACGCTGGGAATGCGCAGCGACCTGTCGAAGGACCTCAAAGCCCTTCTTGAGTCGGACATCATCAAGGGGAAGGTCAGCGTCCGGCGCGCCTACGCCGACTGGCGCAGGTACCCTCAGTACATCGTGCCTCTCTCCGAGGCCTCGGTAGATCTCATCTTCGCCCCGGCCTACGGGAGCAACAAGAAGAACGCCACCGACATCCGGATGGCGATCGACGGCATCGAGCTCGTCTTCGTGCGCCCCGAGATCGGCACGTACATCCTGCTGACCGGCGATTCCGATTTCTCCTCGCTGGTACTGAAGCTCAAGGAGTACGGCAAGTACGTCATCGGCGTGGGGATGCAGGAGTCGAGCTCCGACATCCTGGTACAGAACTGCGACGAGTACTACTCCTACACGAGTCTCACCGGACTTCAGAAGACCTCCGAGCTCCAGCGAGTGAAGCGAGATCCATGGAATCTCGTAACCGTCGCCCTCGACAAGATGGTGCAGCGCGGCGACGTCATGCGCTCCGACAGGCTGAAGCAGGTGATGCGCGAGATCGACCCCGGCTTCGACGAGAGCGATTTGGGCTTCGGGAAGTTCAGCAAGTTCCTGCTGGAGGCGCAGAAGCGCGGGGTGGTCGATCTGAGCAAGGTCGAAGCCGGTCAGTACGAGATCGCCCATTCCCGATCCGGCGGACACTCGGTGGGGCGGAGTTCCGCTGGTCCCAACGCCAACGCGGCCCGGCCGCCGAGCGGCTCGGGCGGGCGGCGAAGCCGGCCTTCGAGGCGGCGAACGCCTCAGGCTCAAGGCAAGCCGGCTGCTGCCCGTCCGGAGAAGGCCACGACTCGTCCCGCGACGGCGGCACGTCCCGACCCCGAACCGCCGACGAGGGCCGAGGAACCGAAGCAGGCGGACAGGCCGGCGGAGTCAGATCGCTCATCGGACAGCGCCGGGCCCGCAGTGACTGGGGCAGCGTCGCGGGAGACCGGAACGGCCAAGCAGGCGACCGCATCCGCCACCGGATCCACCCGGCCGTCGAGATCGCGTCGGAAGCCGCCCCGCAAGCCTGAGCCCATGGCCGCCTCCGGGAGCGAGCGGGTGAAACCGTCCGACCAACCGGCCGAGCCCGAGCTCGTCGTCGATGAAATCGGACCGGAGCCGGATGCCGGGCCCGACCGCTCGCGCGGCCGGAACGGCGGAAAAGGCCTCAGGGGCGGTGGCACGCGCAGGCGCGGGGGGAACGCGTTGACCGACATTTTCGCCGCTTCCGCCGCCTCCGGTCGCGGTGCGGGACCCGAAGAGAGGCCGGACGGCGGCAAGAGCCCGACTGCCGGTAAGAGGCCGACCGACGAACGGAAACCGACCGGCGGACGGCGGTCGACCGCGAAGAAGGGACCTACCGACCGGCCCGGACCTGCCGCTGGAAGGCGGACCCCGGCTGGAAGAAACGCCAAGGCCGCCGGACGGACGCCGGCTGCGAAGACGGCGGCTTCCGGGCAGGAACCGACGAACGGCGAGAAGCCCAGCGGCGGGGCCGCCGCCGACTTCGACCCGAAGGCGCTCAGGCTTCCCACCGAACCGGCCGCTGTCCGCCGCTACCTCGCCAACCGCTACCGCGGCGTCGGCGAGAAGACGGCCGCGACCCTCATCGAGAACTTCGGGCCCGAACTCTTCCGCATACTGGCCGAGGAGCCCGGCAGGCTGAAAGGCGTGATCCCGCCTAAGCGAGCAGAGCAGTTGCTGACGGCCTGGAACAAGGATTACGACACTCGCCGAGCTGCCGGCTGAGCGGGTGCGTTCGGCGGTTCTCGAGGAGCCTTCCTTTCCCAAGGCATTTTTTCTCCGACCCGTACCTGAGGTCGCGCGCGATCTCCTGGGAGCCCTGCTGATCTCCGAGGTCGACACCGTCGTCAGCGGAACCGTCGTCGAGACCGAAGCTTACGGCGGCCCCGAAGATCCCGCCTCCCACGCGGCGGTTCACGCCGGGATCACCTCCCGGAACGCCTCCATGTTCGGGCCGCCGGGCCGCGTCTACGTCTACCGGAGCTACGGCCTGCACTGGTGCCTCAACGTCGTGACCGGTGGAGTGGGCGAACCGGGCGCCGTCCTCATCCGCGGAATCGAGCCGGTGTCTGGAGCGGAGACCATGGCGGAGCGTCGCCGGGGCCGTGCTCCCCTCGCCGCCGGACCCGGCCGCCTCACCCAGGCGCTGGGGGTCACGGGCGAGCTCGACGGACACGACCTCTCCCGGCCGCCGTTGCGCCTGATCCCGGGGATGGACGTGGACGAAAGGTCGGTCGGACGTTCCGGCCGTATCGGCCTCAGCCGGGCGACGGACCGGCAGTATCGCTTCTACCTCAGGGGCTCCACCGGAGTTACACCATGACCGATCCGAACTGGACTTCGCTCCTGCCTCCGCTGCTCGCCATCGGACTGGCGATCTGGACTCGGCAGGTCTACGTCTCCCTGGCGGCCGGCCTCTGGCTCGGCTTCACCATGCTCTCGGGTTGGAATCCGCTTTCGGGGCTCTCGGGCGCCGTCGACGGCGCCGTCGCGGTCTTCGGCGACAGCGGAAACGCCAGCGTCATCATGTTCACCCTTGTGATGGGGGCGCTCATCGCGACGGTCGAGGCGTCGGGAGGGGTAAAGGGCTTCGTAGGCTTCCTGGAGAGGCGGCGCTGGGTCAACAACGCCAGACGCTCGCACTTTCTCGCCTGGATCACCGGTTGCGTCATTTTCATCGAGTCGAACATCACCGTGCTCGTCGCCGGATCCATCGCCCGCCCGCTCTTCGATCGTTACCGGAGCTCCCGCGAGAAGCTCGCCTACATCATCGACTCGACCTCAGCTCCGGTCTGCATCCTGGTTCCGGCGAACGCCTGGTTCGCCTACGTCGTATCGCAACTCGACGGCCTCGGCGTCGAAAACCCCTTCGCAGTTTTCCTCGACACCATCCTCATCAACTTCTACGCCATTGTTGCGATCATTTTCGTGCTGGCGGTCGTCTGGTTCGGGATAGACATCGGTCCCATGAGACGCGCCGAGGAACGTGCGGCCACTGGAAGGCGGCTCTGGCCAGGAAGCACGCCCATGGTGGACGAGGAGATCCTCTCGCCCGCCGCAAACGACCGAATACCGCCGCGAGCCGTCAACATGGTCCTGCCCATCCTGACTATGGTGGGCATGATGCCTGTCGGTCTCCTCATAACCGGCGACGGCCGCATGACCGAAGGGTCGGGCACCACCAGCGTGCTCTGGGCGTCGCTGGCGGGGCTCGTCGTCGCTTGGGCGCTGATGCTGGTCCAACGGGGCTTCGATCTCCAGGGCCTCGTCAAGGTGGCGCTCAAGGGCGCGGGCGGGCTCGTTCCTCTGGCCCTCATCCTGCTGCTGGCGCTCGCGCTGGGAGCCGTGGTGAAAGAGCTGGGGACTGGCGTCTACGTCGCTCAGGTCACGGCTGGGACGATGCCCAACTTCGTCTACCTCCCGCTCGTCTTCATCGTCGCCGGCGGGATCGCGTTCTCGACCGGCACGAGCTGGGGAACCTTCGCGATCATGCTTCCCATCGCGGTACCTGCGGCGGCCGCGCTCGATCTTCCTCTTGCGCCTTTCGTAGCCGCGTCGCTCTCCGGCGGGATCTTCGGCGACCACTGCTCACCCATCAGCGACACCACCATCATCTCATCAATGGCTTCCGCGACGGATCACATCGATCACGTCCGCACCCAGCTTCCCTACGCGCTCGCCGGCGGGACTGCGGCCGCAGCTCTCTTCGCCGCTCTGGGGGCGACCTTGTGAGCGAGCTCGACATCGCCGTATGCGTCAAGCGCGTACCGGCCACGGACACCCGGATTCGTATTGCCGGCTCAGGTGCCGGCATAGAGACCGCCGGCGTGAAGTACATTCTGAGCCCCTACGACGAGTTCGCCATCGAAGGGGCCTTGCGCCTCCGGGACGCGGCCGGGGGTGGCAGGGTATCGCTGGTCTCCTTCGGCGCGGCAGCGGCGCAGGAGCAGTTGCGTACGGGACTGGCGATGGGCGCCGACTCCGCGACCCTGCTTGCCGGCGATTCCGATGTCGACGCGCTGGCGACTGCCCGCGTCCTCGCCGGTTGGTTCTCGTCGCTGGAAGAGCAGGGCGGCGCTTCCGGACTGATTCTGCTGGGAGTCAAGGCGGCGGATTACGACCAGCAGCAGGTGGGCCCCATGCTGGGCGTGCTCCTGGATCGACCCTGCGTGACCGGCGTCGTCGAAGTCGAGCTTCGCGACGGTGCGGTAAGATGCGAGCGTGAGACCGAGACCGGGGTGGAGGTGGTCGAGGTCGAGCTTCCGGCGGTTCTGACCGTCACCAAGGGGGCGTACGAGCCGCGCTTCGTCTCTCTCCGCGGCATCATGGCAGCGCGGCGCAAGCCCCTCCTTACCGGTGAAGCCGAGAGCGCACCGTCCGGTGCCGTCGTCGAGCGTCTGATCGCGCCGCCCGCGCGACCGCCGGGGCGCGTGGTGGGGACCGGAAGCGAGGCGGTGCCCGAACTGGTACGCCTGCTGAGGGAGGAGGCGCACGCCATATGAGCGGATCACATGTGGCGGCCTTCGCGGAGACTCGGGACGGTACGCTGACCGGAGCGGCAGGGGAGGTCGCTTCAACCGCCGTCAGGCTGGCAGGGGAGCTCGACCGCGAAGCACGGGCGTCGGTTCTGGCGCCGGAGGGCCCCGGGGGGCTGGAGACCTTGGGAGAGTACGGCGTCGCCGAGGTGCTGCACGGCAGCCACGACGCATTTGCGAGCTACAACCCCGAGCAGTGGACCGCCGGATTCGTCGAACTGCTGAGGTTGGACGAACCATCGGTGGTGCTGCTCCCGGCTACCGCCCTGGGCAAGGACCTGGCCCCGAGGGTGGCGGCTACCTTGGGCGTGCCGCTGATCGGCGACGTGACCCGGATCGAAGTCCGGAACGGCGCCTTGATTGCCACCAGACCGGTGTTCGCCGGCAAAGCCTTGGCCGAAGTGCGGATCGACGCGCGTCCGGCCGTGATCACCCTTCGCCCGAACGTCTTCAGCGCGGAACGGACGGCCGCCGGCCCGGCGAAGGTGATCGTGGTGACGCCCTCTCTTTCGCAGCCGAGGATGCGCACGATCGAGAGACGGACGGGCGGGGGCGAACTCGATGTTACCGAGGCGTCCACGGTCGTGTCGGGCGGGCGCGGGATGAAGGGGCCTGAGCACTGGCACCTGCTGGAGGCGCTGCGGGACGCCCTCGGCGGCGGGGCGACTTTGGGGGCGTCGAGGGCCGTGGTGGACGCCGGCTGGCGTCCTCACGCCGAACAGGTAGGACAGACCGGCAAGACCGTTTCCCCGAAACTGTACGTCGCCGTAGGCATTTCCGGGGCGATCCAGCATCTTGCCGGGATGCGCTCGGCCTCCACCATCGTCGCCGTCAATCGCGACCCCGACGCACCAATCTTCAGGGTTGCCGACTACGGGATCGTAGGAGACGCCTTCGAAGTGCTTCCGGCGCTCTCCCGGGCTATCGCCGAGCTGAAGGCGGGCGACTAGCGGGTCCCCCGGCTCCAGCGCCGGTTTTCGATCAGACGGGAGCCGGCGCCGCCCTGCCCAGCGCGCCCTTCAGCCTGCGTCGCATCTCGCCTTCGGACATGGTTAGGATGGTGCGTTCGGCGGAGTCCACGCTGTTCCAGCGGACGTCGGTGAGCCGGGCGGCTTCGTCCTCGCGGTGGAAGGCGAGGCAGTAACGACCCTTGTAGTCGGGTCCGTCCCGCCGGAGGACGCCGATCGACCAGTCGCGCCCTTCCTCGTCTCTGAAGCTGGTGATGTTCTTATGCACGATCGTTGGTTCCTGAAGTGGGGTTTCCAAACGCGGGAACCATCTGGTCCCGGTGCAGGATCTCCGGAAATTCGTAGTAGATGACCCCTTCGGTACTCACCTCCGAAACGATCCTCACCCCGTCTTCCATCGCGTTGAGCGTGGTTTCGGCGGCTTTGAAGGAAATGCTGAGCTGGGATGCGACATCGGTCACGGTGAGCCGACCGCCGGTCGCGCGGGCCAGATGGAGGATGGCGGAAACGACCCGCTGCCGGATGGTCTCGCGTCGGTTGCGCAGGCTTGTGTGGCCCCACCAGAAGAGTCCCGCTCCGGCCAGCAACCAGAACACGCCGCCTCCCGTTAGAAACCCCGCCGCCAACGAGACGGCGTTGAAGGCCATTATGATTCCACCCAGGATGCGGCGCTTGAGCCCCTTGGAGGGAAGGCCTCGGAACTCCCTGCCCACCGTCCGGTCCACCGTCACCGCCCAGTCGGTCTTCTTTTCGGTTCGAGTGATTGCGGTCTTAGACATGGGATTGGCTCATGGGCGGTCGATGTCGAGATCCAGCCTCGCAGGCTCCGGCTCCAGGCCGGGTACGGGAGTCAGATCGGCTCCGTGGACGATCTCCGAGAACTCGTAATATACGATACCGGCCGGACTGATCCGCGAATGGACTCTAATGCCGTCCTCCATGGTCGCGAGCAGGGCTTCGGCCTCGGCGACCGAGCAATTGAGCTGGGCCGCCATGTCGGTCACCGTGACCTTGCCGCCGACGAGACGGGCGAGCCGGAGTATCTTGGATTCCGTCCTGTTGCGCAGGGCGCGCTTGCGAGCCCCCAGCCTGTTCTTGCCCCACTGGTAGAGCCCCATGCCGCCGGTCCCGGAGAGCAGGGCGAACACCAGACCGGGGGGTTCCTGTTCCATGAAGGCCGCGAATATGAGGAGAGGCGTCATCGCCATCATCGAGCCCCCGACCACGCGCCGCACCAGACCGGTGGAAGGCAGGTCGCGTCCGTCCATTCCCGCTGCGAGGACCGGGGCGCCCGCCTTGGCGACGGTTCCGCATTGGGAGCAGATGAGGTGGGTTCTCCGCAGTCCCCGGTAGACGAGGCCGCCGAGTCCGAAGGTGAAGAAAGATGCGGCAATCAGCCCGCCCAAGCGCCGGGGATCGCGGAAATAAGGCCGAAACTCCCGCAGTCCGCAGTTCCTGCAGACGCCGCCCCGACCCGGAACGAAATGCACGTCCGGCGCTGCGTGCTCGACGAGATCCGGGGGCGGAGGTTCGGCGGCGCGGTCGTCTTCACTAAAACCGTCGTCGGGCTGCGCGCGGACGAAACTCCCGCACATCGGACATCGGTCGTGGTCGGGTTCGACCGAGGCATGGCAGGTGTGGCATCGCATAGGTGCAAATACGATCAGGGGTCGCTTGCGGTTCCTATGCGCGTCCCGGAAACGATCTGAGGGTGTCGGGTTACAGGCGAAGCAGTCGATCCATCCCACCGTTCGCTAACACCCTCAATAAGGATCTGCATGTCGGATCTCCCAACGGCACACACGCTCCAGGCGGCCCGGCTCGCTCCTCTCTTCGGTTTCCTCGTTCTGCTAACCGGAGCGGCTCCGGCCCTTGCGGCCCAGACCATCCCGTCCCCGTACACCTTCCTCGAGCGCAGACAGGAATCGGGACCGTTCGCCGGGTACATGTGGGCGAACTCGGGACGCTTCGGATACGGCCCGAAGGGCGGCGTCCACGCGGGAGGCCGCTGGGGCTTCGAGCTGGGCGGCCCGGCGTCGCTCGAAGGTGTGGCCGGACTCCTGATGGGCGAGCGCGACGTGATCGACCCCGGCCGCGACGAGGGTGACCGCGTCATCGGACAGGCGCCCGTGCTCATTTCCACCGTCGACGCCCGACTGAAGTTCTCCCTCGTCGGACGGCGGCACTGGCGCGGACTCAGTCCGTTCCTGGTTTTCGGCGGAGGGGCGGCGATCGATCTGGCGGGCGCGGCCGCGATCGACGAGAGCCTGCTCGCAGCCGACCGTTTCGATTTCGGCACGGGATTTTTCGGCACGGTGGGAGCCGGCACCCGCGTATTTCTAACCGAGAGCGTCGCTTTCCGGATCGACGGCGTCCTTTCCCTGTGGAAGCTCGACACGCCGCCCGGCTTCAGCGATCCCGAGAGGGGGTTCGAGGCGGTCGAGGAGGACGAGTGGAGCGAAGGGGTCACGCTCTCCCTGTCGTTCATGTATCGCTGGTGAAGGCCGACTGGCTCTCGTTCGACGAGGCCCTGGAGCGAGTTCTGAACGGAGCTTCGGTCCTTGAGACGGTCGAAAGCGGGATCGACTCCGCACTGGGAAGGGTTCTCGCGGAGCCGTTAAGCGCACGTGCGACCATCCCCGCTTCCGCAAACTCGGCGATGGACGGCTACGCCGCTCGGTCCGATAGCGTGCTCGGTGCGACCCCTGAGAACCCGGCGCGGCTGGAGGTGAAGGGTCGGATCGCAGCCGGGATGAGCGCGGCCGGCGTGCGGGTGGGAGCGGGCGAGGCCGTGGCGATCATGACTGGAGCTCCCGTGCCCGAAGGCGCGGACTCGGTGATCCGGGTCGAACACACCTCCGGGTGGAGGCAGGAAGGGGAAGTGGTGTCGGTGACCGCCGGGAGCGACGCCGGACGCAACATTCGGCTCGCCGGAGGAGACGCCTGCGCCGGAGAGACGGTCCTGTCGGCGGGAACGGTCGTGACGCCGGGGGCCGTCGCGGTCGCGACCGCATTCGGGCACGACTCCTTGAAGGTCGTGCGCGCTCCGCATGTGCGGGTGCTGGTGACAGGCGACGAACTCGCTCCGAACGATCGTTACCGGGAGGTGATCGAGGGTATCGCGGTTCCCGATTCCAACGGTCCCATGCTGGTCGCACAGGCTCGAAGCTCGGGTGCCGCGGCGGAGGGACACGCTCTGGTCGGCGACGACCCGGACGAACTCCGACGGGTGATCGACGCGGCGCGCTGCGCGGACGCGCTGGTCGTCTCCGGGGGAGCCTCCATGGGGGACCGCGATCTGGTGAAGGGCGTCCTCGGCGAATTCGGCTTCGAGCTCGACTTCTGGCGGGTGCGGATGCGCCCGGGAAGCCCGGTGGGATTCGGCTTCCTCGACGATCTTCCGGTCTTTTCGCTACCCGGCAACCCGGCTTCGGCCTTCGTGACCTTCGAGACCCTCGTGCGTCCCTTTATTCGAGGGCTCGCCGGGTTCGACCCTCCCGTGCCTTTCAGAATAAGAGCGGTGGCCGGCGAGGAGCTCGGCTCTACTGCGCGGATGACCGTTTTCCAGCGTGTGCGTCTGAATGGGGAGGAGCCGGTCGCGACGCTGTCGGGCCGGCAGGGATCCGGGCTGGTGCGCTCCCTGGGATCGGCAGACGGACTCGCGGTCTTGCCCGAGGGCGTGACGGAGGTGCCGTGTGGCGAGCGGGTCGAGGTGATCGCGACCGGATGCGGCATGTACGGTCTGTGACGGGTCGCCGTGGCGCAGCTGTCCGCCTCGTTCTGGCCGCCGGCACGGTCTCCATGCTCTCCTGCGCTCTCCCGCGCTGGCCCGTCGACGCGCCGCTGTCGTCGCCTTTCGCGGCGCGAGTTCTTGGCGGAACCGCCGACGTCCACCGCGGAGTCGATCTTCTCGTTCCCGCAGGCACGGAGGTCCGAGCCATGTACCGGGGGCGGGTGAGGCTCGCCGGTTCTCTCCAAGGTTACGGACTGGCGGTCATGCTCGATCACGGCGATGGCCTCGAGAGCCTTTACGCCCACCTGTCGGAGATCCGCGTGCAAACGGGCGAGTCGATCCGCGACGGAGCGGTGATCGGGCTGAGCGGCAGCTCCGGCAATGCGGACGGTGCGCACCTTCACTTCGAGGTTTGGATGGGAGGCCGACCGGTGGACCCGGTTCGCTTCTTCGGGGGGCCGCCCGGCGAAAGTCGGTGACCTCGTTCCCGAGCCGGCGCCCACCCGTGCCCAGTTGTTCGACTGCTCCCGAACGGCTTGGAGGAATTCGGCCTGCGCATCATGTCGGATCGCGACAGGGTCGCGCCCGACCGAGGAGGTGCTACAACTGGTAGTTGGGCGCTTCCCGGGTGATGGTCACGTCGTGCGGATGCGACTCGCGCAAGCCGCCCGAGGTGACGCGCACGAAGCTTGCCCGCTCGTGCAGCGCGGTTATCGTCTCAGCGCCGCAGTAGCCCATCCCGCTGCGTAACCCGCCGATGAGCTGGAAGATGGTGTCCGACACCGGACCCTTGTAGGGCACCCGCGCCTCGATACCCTCGGGAACCAGCTTGCTTTCGGCGGTATCCTGGAAGTAGCGGTCCGCAGAGCCTTCCTGCATCGCCGAGAGCGATCCCATGCCCCGCACGGTCTTGAACCGGCGTCCCTCCAGGAGGAAGCTCTCGCCCGGGGATTCGTCGGTTCCCGCCAGCATCGAACCGAGCATGACCGAACCGGCTCCGCCGGCCAGGGCTTTCACGAGATCGCCGGAGTAGCGGACTCCGCCGTCGGCTACGACAGGAGCTCCACCCGCCCCCTCGACGGCGTCCATGATCGCGGTGAGCTGAGGCAGCCCGACTCCGGTGACCACCCGGGTCGTGCAGATGGAGCCGGGGCCGACGCCCACCTTGACTCCGTCCACGCCCGCGTCCACGAGCGCCCGCGCTCCTCCGACGGTACCGACGTTGCCGGCGAGAAGCTGGGTGTTGGGGAAAGCCTTGCGCACCTTGGCCACTGCGTTCAGCACGCCCTGGGAATGGCCGTGGGCGGTATCGATCACCAGCAGATCGACCTTGGCGTCGACCAGCCCTTCGGCTCGTTCGATCTCACCGCCGGACGTGCCGATCGCCGCAGCGACCCGTAACCTGCCGTGGGCGTCCTTGCAGGCGTTCGGGTACCTGAGCCGTTTGAAGATGTCCTTGACGGTGATCAGCCCTCTCAGCCGACCCTCCGCATCCACAACGGGCAGCTTCTCGATCCGATGGCGGTGGAGCACCTTCTGGGCTTCGTCGAGAGTGGTGCCCACCGGGGCGGTGACCAGACCGCTCGAGGTCATGACCCGGCCTACCCGCTGCGAGATGTCCGATTCGAATTGGAGGTCGCGATTGGTGACGATGCCGAGCAGCCGCCGGTCTTCGTCCACGATGGGCACGCCGGATATCGAGAAGCGAGCCATGAGCTCGTGCGCGTTTTCCAGAGTGGCCTCGGGGCCGAGTGTGATCGGGTCGAGAATCATGCCGCTCTCGGAGCGCTTGACTCTGTCCACCTGCCGGGCCTGTTCGCCCGGTGGGAGGTTCCGATGTATGACCCCCATTCCTCCCTCGCGCGCCATCTGGATCGCCATGGCTGACTCGGTGACGGTGTCCATGGCCGCCGAGACGATCGGGATGTTGAGCGAGATGCCGGAAGTAAGCCGGGTGGAGACGTCGGTGTCGCCGGGATGGACGAGCGAGTGCGCCGGCGTGAGTAGAACGTCGTCGAAGGTGAGCGCTTCCCGGATGGGCGCTCGCCGGCCGGTCGTCACGTTTCGGATTCGGCGTTGCGATCGGCGGTCGACCCGCCGCCTTCCTTGGGGGTGGGCGAACTCGGGTCGTCACGTTCGTCGACCACCTGTCCGATGTCGGAGAGGACGCGCTTGCCGGCCTCGGATACCCCGGAGAGCACGCGGTCGGCCGCGGAAATGAACTGGAAGGCCTCGCGCAGGGCGCCCGGACTCACCGATCTCTTGCGGAGCCGGTCCTCGATGCTTTCGGCGATCTGCTGGAGCCGGCTCGCGGGGGGAGCTTCGTCGCTCCCGTACTTACCTTCCAGAAACTCGATGTAGTCGAGAACCTGGTATATCCTCTCCTCGGGGAGCGCGTCGATGGCGCGCATCAACCGCCGCCGCAGGATGTCGTGGGTCATGGCGAAAAGCTAACGGCTATTCCTCGTCTTCGTAGACTTCCTTGAGGCGCGCGACGACCGAGGGGTCGGCAAGCGTGCTCGTGTCGCCCAAGGCTCTGCCTTCCGCCACGTCGCGGAGCAGGCGGCGCATGATCTTGCCTGAGCGGGTCTTGGGCAGGTCGGCCGCGAAGACCACGAGCTCGGGGCGGGCGATCGGTCCGATCTGTTCTCCAACGTGGACCCTGAGTTCGGCGTTGAGATCGGGCGTGGCCGGCACGCCTTCCTTGAGCGTGACGAAGGCGGCGATCGACTCTCCCTTGACATCGTGGCTCTTGCCGACCACGGCGGCTTCGGCCACGGTCTCGTGATCGACGAGCGCGCTCTCCACCTCCATGGTGCCGATGCGATGGCCGGCGACATTGAGCACGTCGTCGACCCGCCCGAGTATCCACAGGTAGCCGTCCTCGTCCCTGCGGGCGCCGTCGCCGGTGAAGTAGATGTCGGGCCACTTCGACCAGTAGGTGTCCCGGTAGCGTTCGTCGTCGCCCCAGACCGTGCGCAGCATGGAGGGCCAAGGCGCGGTGATCGCCAAATAGCCGGCGTCGCACTCCTCGCCGGCGTCGTCCAGGATCTTCACCTCGATGCCGGGAAAGGCGCGGGCGGCGGAGCCGGGCCGGGCGGCCGTGATCGCGGGCAGAGGCGTGATCATCATCGCACCGGTCTCGGTCTGCCACCAGGTGTCGACGATCGGGCAGCGCTCGCCGCCGATGACCCTATGGTACCAGCTCCAGGCCTCCGGATTGATAGGTTCTCCGACGGTTCCCAGGAGCCGCAATCGAGAAAGGTCGTGAGCCGCCGGATGGGACTCGCCCCAGCGCATGAAGGCTCTGATCGCGGTGGGCGCGGTATAGAAGACGGTGACCTCGTACTCCTCGCAGATGCGCCAGAAGCGAGAGCGGTCGGGAGCGTCGGGCGCACCTTCGTAAATCAGGACCTGCGCTCCGCACGCGAGCGGTCCGTAGACGATGTACGAGTGGCCGGTGATCCAGCCCACGTCGGCCGTGCACCAGTAGACGTCCTCTTCCTTGGGACCGAAGACCGAGGTCGTCGTGGCGACGAGCTGGGTCATGTAGCCGCCGGTGGTGTGAACCACTCCCTTGGGCTTACCAGTGGTGCCGGAAGTGTAGAGGATGAAGAGAGTGTCTTCCGCGTCCATGGGCTCGGCGGGACAGTCGTCGGACACAGTGTCGCGAAGCTCGTGGTACCAGTGATCCCGTCCCGCTACCATTTCGGCGTTCACCCGCTCGGAGAGTTCGCCGCCTCTTCGCACAACCAGCACGTTTTCGAGGGTGGACGACCGAGCCAGAGCTTCGTCGGCGTTTCGCTTGAGCGGCACGATCGAGCCCCGGCGCCAGCCGCCGTCGGCGGTGACGAGCAGCCGAGCCCCGGCATCGTTGTTCCGGTCGGCGAGCGATCTGGCCGAGAAGCCGCCGAACACGACAGAGTGGATCGCCCCGATACGGGCGCAGGCCAGCATGGCGACGGCGGCCTCGGGTATCATGGGCAGGTAGATGGTGACGCGGTCGCCCTTGCCCACGTCGAGCCTCTTCAGGACGTTCGCGAAAATGGAGACTTCGCGGTGCAGCTCCCGGTAGGTCAGGACGCGTCGATCTCCGGGTTCGCCCTCCCAGTGGATGGCGGGTCGGTCGGCGACCGGGCCGGAGAGATGGCGGTCGAGGCAGTTCCACGCGGCGTTGAGTTTGCCGCCGAGGAACCAGCGCGCCTGCGGCGGATTCCATTCGAGCACGCTGTCCCAAGGGCGGAACCAGTCGAGCCTGGACGCCCAATCGGCCCAGAACGCCTCGATGTCTTCCGAGGCCCGCTCGTAGATGGCGGGATCGTTGACGACGGCGCGGTGGGCGAAATCGGACGGAGGAGGGAAGAGGCGACGTTCGTCCAGAAGCGAGTCAAGCGCGATTTCGGTCATCCGACAGTCGGTTGGTTGCGGACCCGCAGTTGGACGGGGGGGGGCGGCCTCAGGCGGCTTGCCGACGGCTTCTATATATTTACCCATATGAGCTCCCACTGTTGCGACGTTTCAGCCGACGATCAGGCCTGGAAGGGGTCTGCGCTGGCGACCCTGGGATGCGGGTTGGCCGCGCTCCTGGGATGGTGGTTGCAACAGGCCGGGGACGCGCACGACGTGAGCCGGACGCTGCTGTCGCTGCTCGGTCGGATCCCGTTCCTGGGCGGGGACGGCGTTCCGGGTTCGGGAGCGGAGATCCCGGGCTGGCGGGAGTCCGGTGCGCTCCTCGCCTTCGTCGCGGCTTACGCGGCGGGGGGATACCAGCCGGCGACGCACTCGTTCAAGGCGCTTGCGCGAGCGAAGGTCGACGTGGACGTGCTCATGGTGCTCGCGGCCGTGGGCGCGGCGGTCGTTGGGCACTGGCTGGAAGGGGCGGTCCTGCTCTTTCTCTTTTCGGCCGGCCATTCGCTCGAGGCCTACGCCTTCCAGAGGACGAGGCGCTCGATCCGGGCTCTGGTCGCGCTCCGGCCCGATTCGGCCACGAGGGTGGCACCGGACGGTCGAACGGAATCGGTCGCAGTCGAGTTGCTGGCCAGGGGAGAGATCGCGCGCGTGGGTCCGGGCGAAAGGGTTCCGGTAGACGGGCGCGTGGTCTCGGGAGAGTCGTACGTCAACGAGTCCACCTTGACCGGGGAGCCCGAGCCGGCGTTCAAGAACGAGGGCGTGCCGGTTTTCGCGGGTACGCTGAACGAGAGCGGTTCGCTCGACGTGGTCGTGGAACGGCTCTCGGACGAGACGACCCTCGCTCGGGTGATCCGACTGGTGGAGGATGCCCAGGAGGCCAGGGCGCCGACCCAGGGATGGATCGAGCGGATGGAGGGCCGTTACGCGACGACCGTGATCGGTGCTGCGGGCCTGGCCGTGGCGGTACCCGTGCTGCTGATGGGTGCGGCCTTCGACGACGCGTTCTATCGAGCGATGACCCTTCTCGTCGTGGCGTCGCCGTGCGCGCTGGTGATCTCCATTCCGGCGACGATAGTGTCGGCCGTGAGCAACGGCGCCCGGCGGGGCATTCTTTTCAAGGGCGGCGCCCATCTGGATGCGCTCGCCGATGTCTCCACGGTCGCCTTCGACAAGACCGGCACGCTGACCATGGGTCGTCCCGGAGTGACCCTCGTGACCGAGACTGACACCGCTGCTGCGGCCGGTTCCCGGTCCCGTCTCCGGTCGTGCCTGACCCTGGCAGCTTCGGTCGGTGCGCGCTCGGAGCACCCCGTTGCCGGCGCGATAGTGAGAGCGGCGAACGAGCGGGAGCTCGATCTGGCCGAGGTGACGGGCTTCAGGGCGGTGGTGGGGCAGGGTATGCTCGCGAAGGTGGACGGCGAGACCGTCCGCGTGGGGAGGCCGGTCTGGATCGCCGAGCACGTGGGCGCGCTGCCGAAGGCGCTGGTGGAGTCCTTCGACGGTGCGCGCCCCACCGGCAGCACGCCGGTCTATGTCGCGTGCGGCTCCCGGGTGGTTGGAGCGATCGCGGTCGCCGACACGCCGCGTCCGGGAGCGGCGACGGCCCTGCGAAGTCTGCGGACGAACGGGGTGGGGCGGATCGCGCTGCTCACCGGCGACGCTCGCGAGGCCGCGGACGCGGTGGGCGGCGCCCTGGGGGTCGACGAGATCCACGCCGAACTCCGCCCGGAGGACAAATCGGGCATCATCGAGGGGATGAGGGACCGTCACGGATCGGTGGCGATGGTCGGTGACGGCGTCAACGACGCACCCGCGCTGGCGCGAGCCGACGTAGGCATCGCGATGGGTGCGGTGGGGTCCGACGTGGCGCTCGAGACCGCAGGCGTGGTGGTGATGGGCGAGAGCTTGGACAGCCTGGCCTATGCCGTCCGCCTCAGCCGGCGTGCGCGCACCATCGTGCGACAGAATCTGGCGTTCGCGGTGGCGATGATGATAGTGCTCGTTTCGCTCGCGCTCTGGGGCCGGATCGGTCTGACCGAGGGCATCATCGGACACGAGGGCAGCACCGTCGTCGTCGTCTTCAACGGACTGCGCCTGCTGCTAAACCGCGGAGCGGGACGAGGCTGATTCGAGAGGAAAGCCGACTTCGGAGGCCGGCTCCAGCAACCTGCGGCGACCGCCGCTACCGCTTCCTCCCGGAGACGACGGGCACGACGAGGCGGGCGCCCACCCGCCGGGAACG
>LXNJ01001056.1_pt1 | contig 17086 bp, 8 predicted proteins | sample 809081 | NCBI WGS metagenome assembly LXNJ01 (sample SAMN04870510, study PRJNA318959) | sponge metagenome | biome: sponge; feature: marine sponge reef; material: water | host: Petrosia ficiformis | place: Greece: Milos, Mediterranean Sea | collected 2013-05-29 | depth 5-7 m
ACCCGGGAAGCGCGCAAGGCCACAGCGCCTCCTGCAACGGAAACAAGTCCGCGCATGCCGGAACCGCTTGACATGGCGCTCCTTAACGGGAGCGAGACGCACCGGGGCAATGGGCGCATGACGCCGGCCCCGCAGGTCGATGCAGAGGACTCTCCGGAAGCAACGCCGCAGCCGCCGATAGTCCGCCTTGAACAGGTGGACGAGGCCTTCGACCGGCTGATCGAAGAGGTGGAAGACTTCCGGCCCCGGCGCGAACAACAGACCTTCGCCCGCTTCTGCGCCGACGCCATCAATAAAGAAGGCATATACGCCATCGAGGCCGGAACGGGCACAGGAAAAACGCTGGGCTATCTGATACCGGCCTGCGAATATATTCGACAGGGCCGCGCTCCGGAGACGCGCAGCGGCAAGATCGGCAAAATCATTGTCGCCACGGCCACGAAGAATTTACAGGATCACCTCCTCGAAACGGAATGGCCGCGCCTTACCCGTACGGGATCGCTTTACCAGGATTTCAAGGCGGCGCCGCTCAAGGGCAAAAGCAACTTTTTGTGCATAACCGCCGTGGTCGACCTGTTCGAGGAAGCATACGGACCGGCAGAATCGGGCGGAAAAACCGCAAAGACGCCTCCGTCGCGGCGAAAACGTCCTGCAAGCGCATCCCGCGGCGCCCCGGCGGAGAAGCGTCTCGCCTGGCTGTTCCTGTTCCTGGTCCTCGTGCGCAACCGGGGCGAAACGGAAAATATCCCCTGGAATTCTTTCCGGCGGCGATTCCCCGATCTGGACGATTTTATCGATGAGGCGAATGCAGCGGTGGCCTGCACATCCGACCTGTGCCGCATGGGCGCATCCTGCATCTACCCCCGGCGCCTGCAAAAAGCCCGCGAGGCGGACATCGTGGTTACGAACCACTACAAACTGCCTCTCATGGACAGCCAGATACAGGAACCGGCGCAAGTATGCCTGATCGACGAAGCGGATCAATTTCCGGACAACCTGCGCAACGCCGCCACCATGATCCTGTCCACCTACCGTATCCGGCGCAGGTTTTTGCAACGGGTTGCAGGCTCCGGACGCCGGCGCGGATTTGCGCACATGCTGGAAGATCGTTTTGCGAAGTCGTTGCAGGCGGCCGGCGGACTAATAGCCGATAACGATACGCTCGAAAAAGCCGTATCGAGCGTACAGTCCATTCGCGCGGCTTGCGAAGAAATCCACCTTCTCCTGGATATCATCGGCGAGATATCCAAAGACTACCCTGACCGCGAAACCCGGCGATGGGTCACGATGCACCCGACGGCCGGAGAGCATTTCCGGACACACCTGTCCTCGCTGGCCGCCCGCTTCGATCATATCGCTACATGCTGGGACGCCCTGCTGCACAGCGGACTGTACGAGGACGCCGGAAACAAGCGGATGCAACGCGAAAAAGCGCGCATCGTAAAATATGTCCGGTTCGCTAAGGAACTGAGTTTCGAAGCGTCGGAAATCGCAAACGATTACCCCTCGGACGATTTCGTACATATCTGCACCTTCCGCGGGGAAGGATGGACGCTGCAAAAAATCCCCTATGACATCTCGGCGGTCCTGAAAGAAACATGCCAAAAACACTATGCGACCACCCTTTTCACCTCGGCGACATTGTTCGTGGACAACCGTCTCGATCTGTTTTCCGATAATCTGGGCATTCCGTTCGATGCGCATACGTCGGAGCGTATCGCCTCGCCGTTCGATTACGCCAAAAATGTCAAGGGATTTGTAACCCATTCCATTCCACCCTATTTGTCCAACGGTTCCGCGCAACGAAAAAGCAGGTGGCGCAAGGAGGCCGCAGGCGCTCTTGCCCGGCTGGTCGTGGCGCTGAACGGGCGCACGCTGGCGCTCTTCACCAGTACGGAAGAGATGCGCGACATCTTCGAACAGGTACAGCCCGTACTGGAGCGATACGGCGTCGATCCCCTGCTGCAGGACGGAAGCAGCCTTGCCGAAATCAATGCCTTCCGCGCCACGGAGCACAGCGTGCTTTTCGGGGTGGATCGATTCTGGACCGGCGTGGATTTTCCCGGCGCAACGCTATCGCAAGTCATTGTGGTGCGTCTGCCCAATCCGAACCTCGGAGATCCGCTTATTGCGCACCGGCAAGAATGCATGGGCGATGCATTTTGGGAAAGATATTACCGGCCCACCGCCAAACTGAAATTGCGGCAGGGCTTCGGACGCCTGATCCGTTCGGAAAAAGACAAGGGGTTGTTCATGGTGCTGGATCAGCGGCTGTGGTCGAACGAGCGCATGCGGAATCTGCAGGACGCGGTGCCCGTAATGCTGCATCGCTGCTCCACCGAACCGGACGGAATGCATTGGCTGACCGGTAGCGGATTAAAACATTTGGGGCTGCATGCGGAATTTGAGAGCAGAAATGTGTATATGGAAGAAGTAAGACTTCGCGGCTGAAGAGGTGGAGGATGTTCAAAAATCCATACAATGGAGTTTGAAACAGCGACCCTATATGGGCCCCTCATGATTGTTAGGCAAAGCGATTTTCCCCTTGCACCATGCACATCCGAACCCACATCGCGATTACGGCGCTTGCCGCGCTGGTCTTTCTGGCGGCATATTCGCTCGAGGCGTACGCACAGGACGCTTATTCCGCCGCATCTTCGGAAACGGAAACATCCGTCGCGCCGGATTGCCCCGAACATGTTCAAGCTGCGTCCGCACATCCACCCCAGGAGGAATTGGCGCGGGATATCCGCACCATCGTGACGGGCGTAAAATCCCCCGTACAACAGGAAGCGCTTGCGCAGGCAGCCCGCATCCCGCCGGGGCACATGAGCGACGCCTTGCGCGAGGTGCTTGTGGATGCGGCGGCGTTTGCAGTCTATCTTCCCGAGCAGGATAGCACGGGCAATTCGCGCCGGGACAGTACCAAGCACTTGCTCGCCCGTGCCTTGCGGCCCCATTTTTCCGAGACAGAAATGGCCGCAGCCATTCTCTCTATCGCGAATCGTTCCGACTCTATACATGTGCGCTTTGCAACCCAGCAAGGGGCCGCATACCTGGCCATGCATATTCATCCCGGGGAAATGGGAGAAAACCTGCGACATGCAGTGATTGAAGGCGTGGCGGGTATCAGCAGGGAGAATTATGGCATGTATACAACCAGGAAATTACTGTTAGAGGCATTAATAAATCAGACCCCGGGAGGCCTGGAAGCGCTGGCGTCAAATCCCGAGGAAGCAATCGGCTCCGGCGTTCTGGATGCACGTCGGATGTCTTACCTGAAATCGATTGTTCAGGGAGAATCAATGAGACGGGCACAAGCGCCGTATATCCCCCCGCCGATACCAACTTTCGACGGGCTCGTCTCCGCCATACAGGCTATTGCGGAAGGGAAAAAGGGAAACCGGCAACAAGAAGCTGCAAGGCATGTGAGGAGAATAGCAGAAACGGATCCGACACAGATAGGAGATACGCTACGTACTGCAATCATAAGAGCATTCCGCTATCTGCATATAGAGGCCCAACAAAAAGAAGAAACGGTTTGGGAAAAAAGATACAGCCCTTTGCGATACCCTCTTGGCGCTGCCCTCGATCAACTGAAAGACCCGGATATCGTCGAGATGTTTGTGGAAATGGAAGCGTATGGAATATGTGGCAGCGGGCACGACCTCATCTTTAGGCAATTTCCCGATCAGAGCGCGCGATTGCTCACCGAGGCCATTTCCCGATCAACGGTACGGCCCGAAAAAATATTCGATGGACTGCATGTTTTGATCGGAATGACAGGAAGGTACAAATCGGGGAGATTAAGTCTTTCACAGGAAAGTAGATCCCTTTTTATCGCCACAAGTCGGCGCTTTCTGGAGGGAGATTTGCTTCCCTCCTTGCCAATTTCGGAAGGCGCCGATTCCTACAACCGTGAGACTATTCTGTACCCTGCCATCCTGTTTGCAGTTACACTGGATGAACCGGACTTGATACACATTGTACAGGGATTGGCGACGAACCCGGATAAAGTAATTGCTCTGGGCATTCCCGACGGACGGGTGAAATATGTTCAAGAGGATGCCAAAAGACTATTGAGTCGCCGCCCCTATATGGGCGGCGGAGATTGTTAGGCAAAGCGATTCTCCCTTATACACCATGCACCTCCGACCCCACATCGTAATTACGGCGCTGGCCGCAATGATCTTTCTGGCGGCCTGTTCATCGGAGGCGTACTCCCAGGACGCCTATCCCGCCGCATCTTCGGAAACGGAAACATCCGTCGCGCCGGATTGCCCCGAACATGTTCAAACTGCGTCCGCACATCCACCCCAGGAGGAACTGGCGCGGGATATTCGTACGATCGTGACGGGCGTAAAATCTCCCATTCAGCAGGAAGCGCTTACGCAGGCAGCCCGCATCGCCCCGGGGCAAATAAGCAACGCCTTGCGCGAGGTGCTTGTCGATGCAACGGCTTTCGTCAACACATTGCGAGGAAGGAGAGAAACCGCCGATTCGCGCCTGGACAGTCTTTCCCGGCTTCTGGCCTGCGCCTTACCACCCCATTTTTCCCAGGAAGAACTGACTTCGGACATTCTTTCCATTACTCGTTCCTATGAAGAAAACGACCGCCTTGAGGCGGTGCGCTTGGCGCGTCAGGAAACGTCGGCCTGGCTGGCCATGCACATTCCTTCCGGGGAGATGGGGGAGGAATTACAAAGCGCCGTGATCGAAGGCATGCTAAGTATTCCCGGCGAATATTACGGCATGTACACAACCTGGGGGTTTTTGTCCGAAGCGCTGCTGAAGCAATATGCCGAATATTCCGATGCGGACCTTGCAGCGGAAATCCGTACGACCTGGGCGGAAGGAGAAGATCCTGACGCACTGCTTGTGGCGATACACGCGGCTATTCAATGGAGTGATCCAGGGTTTGGCTTCGTCAGTGATCCTGAAAACATTGGTTCCGAGTCGAGGGAGGCTGTAATAGACGTTTTGGCCTGGTTGAACGAAAGAGTGAATGAACGCGCCTGGTTGCAGGAACGCCGCGCAGTCGCCGGCGACAAGGAGGCCGAAAAAGCCCTGGAAACAGACTACTATCGGGATACATGGTACAGGGTACATGGGACGTTGGCCGAAACCGTTTTCCATCTCGCCGGACATACAGCAACTCCTGAAGTCATCGAGATGCTGGCAGGTTCAAACCAGCTGAGTCTCAACTACCTTGACGTGTTTGGCAACCGCGGCGTGGTTCCGATTATCAATGTGCTTTCCGGTAAGCATGTGCATACCCGGCTGGCAGGTGCCTGTCTGCACAATCTGGCCGGCCTCGTTCAGGAACCTCTTTCCTCCGATGACAGGGCGCTGCTTGTTAATACGGCGCATCGATTTCTTGAAAGAGAAGGCTTGAAAGATTTCCGTGGACTGGCGGGTGCAAGACAGGTCCTGGATGGAGCCGTTGGCCTTGCGCTCGCCCTGGACGAGCCCGGCCTGATGCAGATTGTAGAAACATTGGTTTCGAGCCGCGAGGAGGTGATCGCTCGCGGCCTCCCTGCGGCAGAAGCGGCTAACTTTCTGGAAGATGTGCAACGACGAAAGAGGTGGAAAGCAGAGTCGGAAGCACTGATTGCGCGCCTGGAAACGGGGGATGCCTACTTGTCTCAACCCGAACCGGAAACCACGCCTCTTTCGCAGGACGAACTCGTCGCGGCCATACAAGCTATCACGGAAGACGAGGCAGGAGACCTGCAGCTAAAAGCCGTACAGCATGTGGAAAGAATGGCAAAAACGGATTCTGTACAGATAGGAGATACGCTCCGTGCGGCGGTAGTAGAGGCCTTCTTACGTATGTCCAATGAATCCGAAAAGCCAAACTGGGACGCCCCGAACGCCAATGCCTGGTACAGGTTAGAGAACACCCTCGAAAGCGCTATTGTCTCCGTTGGAGATGCCGAAACCGTCAAACTGTTTGTAGAACTGGATGCGTACGACTATAAATGCGTCGGGACCGTAAGCGAATATCTCTTCAAAAAATTTCCCGACCAGAGCATTCCGTTGATCACCGAATCCATTTCCCGCCCGGATATAAATTCCGGAAAAAAGACTAACGCGCTGGCGATTCTAACCGAAATAGTCGTCGCTTACAAGCGAGGTTTTCTGGATATGTCGCAAAATAGTCGGGATATGTTGATCGCCACGACCCGGCGTTTTCTGGAAGAAGACGGCACAGGAATCTTGCTCGCCGTGGCGCTGGACGACCCGGACCTCATAGAGATCGTAGAAGCGCTGGCGACAGATCCCGACAAGCAGAAAGTTATCAAAGAATTGCTGGATTCGCGACCTTATATGGGCCCCTCTGATTGTTAGGCAAAGCGATTCTCCCCTTGCACCATGCACATCCGACCCCACATCGTAATTACGGCGATGGCACCGGTCTTTCTGGCGGCCTGTTCATCGGAAGTGCAGACGCCGGATTCCGACCCCTCTGTGCCCGCACCGCCCCCCCAGGAGGAACTGGCGCGGGATATCCGCACGATCGTGACGGGCAAAAAATCTCCTGTACAACAGGAAGCCCTTGCACAGGCGGCCCGCATCCCGCCGGAACAAATGAGCAACGCCTTGCGCGAGGTGCTCGTCGATGCGGCGGCGTTCGCAATCTATCTTCCCGAGCGGGATAGCACGGGCAATGCGCGCCGGGACAGCCTTTCCCGGCTTCTGGCCTACGCTTTGCAGCCTCACTTTTCGCAGGAAGAACTGGCTGCGGACATTCTTTCCATTATTTCCTTCGATGAGCAAGGCCACTATCTGCCCGGAAACAGGGCGCGTCAAACCACAGCGGCCTGGCTGGTCACGCACATTCCTTCCGGGGAAATGGAGGAAGCATTGCAACGCGCCGTGGTCAAGGGAATGCTGGGCATTAGTTCCGAAAATTATCCCATGCACACGGTCTGGTATCTTTTGTCCGAAGCACTGCTGAAACAATACGCCGAGCATTCCGATGCAGACCTTGCAGCGAAAATCCGTGCGATTCAAGCAGAGGAAAAAGACATATATGCACCGCTTGCAGCTATACACGGGGCGGGCCGATGGGTTCATCCAGGGTTTGGCGGCATCGGTGACCCTGAAAACATTGGTCCCGAGGCAAGGGCGGCCATGATAGAGACCTTGGCCTGGTTGAATGAAAAAATAAATGAACGCGCCTGGTTGCTCGAACGCCTGGAGGCCGCAGACGACAAGGAAGGCAAAAAGGCTCTGGAGACGAGTGATCAAGATCAATGGCGTAGCAGAAGAGTACTTCATTCGATGCTGGTAGACGCCGTTGCGAGCCTTCAAACGCCCGAAGCTATCGAAGCACTGGCAAACGCAGCGGAGTTCCGCTCTTCTTTCACACGTATGGGCAACCGTAGCGTTGTCCCGATTGTCGACGTGCTTTCCGGGGAGCGATTGTATACCCGGCAGGCACAGGCCCGTCTGGCCTCCTTGACCGATATCGTTCGCTATACGCCACTAATAGAGGAAACAGAACCTCTTTCCCCTGACCACAGAGACCTGATCGTTCGTACGGCGCGCCGTTTTCTTGACAGGGAGGGGCTGAAAGATTTTCAGGGACTGGATATACGAGGGATTTTATCCAGCGCTGTGGATCTCGCGCTCGCATTGGACGATCCGGATCTGATACAGGTCGTAGAAACATTGGCTTCGAACCGCGAGGAGGCGATTGTTCGGGGTGTTACCCCTGGAGGGGTGGAATATCTTCAGGAGAGTATCCAATACGGGCTGCAAGCTCGGCAGCGTAGCCAGGAATTTCGGGACCCGTTTAGCGAGCCGGAATTATTACCGCAGGACGAACTTGTTGCTGAGATACGGGCCATCATGGAAGGAGAAGAGGAAGAAACCCAATTCAGTGCGCTCCGGCAGGTAGCGCGCATGGAGCCGGAACAATTAGGGGACTCCGTGCGCACTGTTCTGAAAAAGGCATTCTTGTACAAGTATGACACGGCGATGCAGCGGAAAGAAGCGGGAGGGGATTTTAACTTTTATGATTCTTATACCGAAAGTTATCATGAAGATGAAGTCATAATGTATCCGCTTGAAGATGCTGTCCAGCAACTGCGAGACCCGAGTCTCGTTAAATTCTTTGTGCGCATCGGCCGATACGGGGTATGCGGCAACGAGCCGGGAATGCCTTTTGATTCCGATGGAATATTCAGCCAGTTTCCCGATACAAGCGCGGTGCTGCTCACCGAAGCGATTTTTACGCCGACGACGCCGTTCAGAAAAATGGAAGATGGTCTGGTTCTTCTATCGGAATTGGCGGTTTCTCATAAAATGGAGCGCCTGCGCTTTTCGCGCGAAAGCAGCGCATTGCTGATCGCAACCGGGCAGCGTTTCCTGGAGGAAGATTTCCTGTCCTCCCTGCCGATGCAGGACACCACCGGCGCATATCCGGTTAGCCGTTCAGGGGTCCTGCGTGGGGCCATTTTACTCGCCGTCGCGCTGGACGACCCGGACCTCATAGAGATCGTAGAAGCCCTGGCGACAGATCCCGACAAGGTGACCGCCCTCGACATTCCCGATGAAGAAACGAAAAATACCCAAGAGACTGCCCGAAGACTATTGAATCGGCGGCCCTATACAGGCATTTCCGATTGTTAGGCAAAGCGATTCTTCGACCGGACCCATTTCAGTGGCATGCGCAACGGACCATGCGCATCCCTGCCCGGTTTGGGGAAATCGAGAAAAAAACGCCTCAAACCGCACCGCTTCCATACCCTTCCAACCCTCATCCACTACGATACGGCATTTCCGGCAGCCGCAAGGTATGATGGAAGATTTCGTTTACGAACTGCGTCCATTCGTTTTCAAGATGTAATATTTCCGCGAGTACATTCGCTGCCAGTGATACACGCATTTACGGATTTCCTGCCGACCGAATCGCCCCATCTGCTGGCTGGAATTTCCCTTGCCCCGGGGCAGAGCCCAGATCGTCTTGCAACGAAAACCCAACTGTTCGGCAAAATCGGACAGGATCAGATCCACAGGGGCCTCTTCGCCATGATAACGCACGTTGTCGTTCACCATGAAAACGTGGCCCCCAGGCGCCACGACGCGGGCAAGTTCCGCAATGACGACCGCCATTTCCGTGAAATAGTGCAGGAGCAGACCGATAACGTTGCGATTGCCGAGTTCGTCGGCGTGCGCGCGAAGAATGGTCAGAACCTCCGCCAGCGCAGCATTGGCGTCCACCATCTCGAAGATGCGGGACAATGAGTCGGACCCTCCATATATCTCCGAAAGTTCATCGCGCTTGGAGCGGTTCTCGACGGTCGCGGACAGCAAAGCTTGCCGGAGCCCCTTGAACGCCTGTTCGTCGTACCCCAGAAACGCCAGTTCAAGCGCGTACGTGCGGGTATAGTCGTACCGGTTCGCATAAGGCGGCGACGTTATGACCGTATCGAACGCTCCCTCCTCGAGATTTCGCAATTCCGTCAGGCAGGAACCCCCGATCAACTCCGGCGGCGGACCGCCATGCGTACGTTTGACAGCCGGAATATCCGCGATAATTTGATCCAGGCGGCGTTTCAGCGCAGAGCCAAGCGTTGGCAACGGCCCTTTGTCGAGGCGGGTACTGTTCGTTCGACCGGAACGAGGATCCCACCGAAGATACTGACCGTCTTTGCGGGTGTAACTGACTTCCTCGATAACCGTCATGCAAGCGAATTCAAGGACAGTCGACAGAAACGTATCGGACAATCCGGCAATGAACGTTCGTGCTCTGGCGATCTCTTCCTCGGCCTGCTGCGAAAAAGCTCCCCTCGTGATGCGGACATGCGGGAAACGGCGTTTCGCGTCCGCTTCGCCGGACTCGATATGGCGAAGCAATCTTGCGGAGGCGTCCGTCAACGTTCCGGAGGAAAGTCCGTTGGCAACGGCGGAGATAGCGCCCGCAGCCAGATTCCCGATGGGCATGATCTCGATACCGGTAGCGCTCTTTCCCATGCGGCTGGCCGTCAATGCGGTAGTGCCGATGCCGGAAAAGGGATCGAGAACACGGTCCCCGCCGCCGATATTCAGTAAGCGCTCGACGAGTCGCGTGGAAAACCCTTCCTTGTATTTCATCCAGCGAAAGCCCGGAGTGCTTTTGTTGCCCTGATAGGAGACAAGGCGCCGGGTCAGGTCGTAATCGATGAGGATCCGGCTTGCAAAGCGGGCAAGCAGTTCGTTGCGCGCGGAGGTCGACCCGCCATTCGGCGACAGCGCAGGCCGGGAAGCAGGTTTTGCCGCCAGAGGCAACGTGGTCTGGATCACTTTTTTACCCCTCCCTCACCGCCATGCGCTCGCTCGCCGCTTCCCACTGGGCATACGCCTGCTCCAGGTCTTCCTTCATCCGGTCGTACTCGGTGCGCAGCGTACGGATAAGCGCGCCGTTCTTGTAGGCGTCCGGTTGGGCCATCTGGTCCTGTACTTCCTGAAAGGCCCGTTCTTTTTCGGCGATGTCGCGCTCCAGACGGTCGCAATACGTGCGCAATTGACGGGTCGTCATCGCTTCCGGATCGACCGCACCCCCCTTCTTCATGGCCCGGTGCAGGCGGTTCCGTTCCTCGGCTTCCCGTCGCTTTTGCTCTTTTGAGCGCGGCCCGCCGGTACGCTTTCCGGGCGTTTCGGACCGGCGCTTCCGGGGCGCCTTTCGACCCGACCCGTTCGACGCCTGCTCCTCCGATCCGGAACGGGCCGCTCCGAACTCCATGCGCTCCCTGTTTTCGGAATAATTCCCGATAAACACACGTACCCCGCCCCCTCTGGCGTACCAGATGCGATTGACCACCTGATCGAGGAAATGCCGGTCGTGGCTGATGACGACGAAGGCGCCCGCGTACTGGCGCAGCGCTTCGATGAGCACCGGAATCGACGCGGCGTCGAGGTGGTTGGTCGGCTCGTCGAGAATAAGAAAATTGGAAGGGCGGAGCAACGTGCGCGCCAGCGCAACGCGGCTCTTTTCTCCACCGGACAGCACGCGGACGCGCTTGAATACATCGTCGCCGGTAAAAAGAAAAGCGCCCAGCACCGAGCGGAGTTCGCCGTCGGTTTTGTCTCCGGCGGCGCGGCGCAAGGATTCGAGGATCGTGTCCGCAGGCTCCAGCATATCGGCCTGATGCTGCGCGAAAAAGGCGTGCTCGACGCGGTAACCCGGAGAACGCTCGCCCTCGAACGGTTCGGTCCCGTCGAGGATGCGAGCCAGGGTGGACTTGCCCGCCCCGTTTTTCCCGATCAGCGCAATCTTGTCCCCGCGTTCGACCGTGAGCGGCCCGGCGTCCCTGAAAACGCAGATGTCGCCGTTGTCCGTACGGTAGGTTTTGGAAAACGCGCCCAGTTCGAGGACGACGCGCCCGGATCTTGGGGGCTCCGGGAAACGGATGCGCACAGCCGCCTCTTCCGACGGAGCAGGAGGAATGCGCTCCAGACGTTCGAGCATTTTCACGCGGCTCTGCACCTGCTTCGCCTTGGACGCCTTGTACCGGAATCGTTCGATGAACCGTTCGGTAGCGACGACTTCCCGCTGCTGGTTCTCGTGAGCGGCTTGTTGCAGGGCGCGCCGCTGGATGCGCTCCTGGAGGTAAAAACTGTAGTTCCCGGCGTAGGAATGGACGCGCCCGTGCGTAAGTTCGGCAATGGCGGTCACCATCCGATCCAGGAAATAGCGGTCGTGGGAGACGATGACCACGGTCCCCTCGTAGTTCTTCAGATGGTTCTCCAGCCAGTCGATGCTTTCGATGTCGAGGTGATTGGTTGGTTCGTCGAGAAGCAGGTAATCCGGTTGCCGGAGCAAAAGCCGGGCCAGCATGGCCCGCATGCGCCATCCGCCGGAGAAGGATTTTACGGGGCGCTCGATATCGTCGGTGGCAAATCCGAGACCGGCAAGGACCACTTCCGCCCGCGGGCGGGCCAGATGGGCCTCGTGCATAGCCAGGGCCGCATGAACGCGGTCCAGCGCATGGAGCGTATCGGCGTAATCCGACCCCTCGTGTTCCTGCAACGCATCCAGTTCGGCGACAAGCCGCGCCTCCTCGGCCTGAAGTTCCCGGAGGTCCGCAAAGCCCTTCAGCGCCTCGTCAAGGATGGACGCTTCGGAATCGAGGGCCTGCACATCCTGTTCGAGGTATCCGATGGAGGTGCTGGCGCCGATGGCAAGCCGCCCCTCGTCCGGCTCCATATGCCCCTCGATGAGCCGGAGCATCGTGGTTTTTCCCGCTCCGTTCTTCCCGATCAGGCCGATCCGTTCTCCCGGAGGAATGCCCCACGACAACCGGTCGAAGAGCACCTGATCGCCGAAGCGGAGCGATATGTTGTGGAGCTGGATCATGGAAAGAAAGGCGGCCTCAATAAAAGAAAAACGATAGCCTGCTCGTCGGCTTGTGTAAAGTAGTTTAGGATTTATCCGACAATTCGCCAAAACAGAAGGCGAATACAGCGGCGCTCCCGCCGTGTCGGCCAGCGCCTTGGGCGACCAGGCATCGCGCCACAGGGCCTACGCCGCCTGAAAACCCGTGCCGCGTTTGGGGAGATTTCGCTCGCTTTCTCCTGGGCCGAACTCGAATTGCATGGTGATGCGGAGAAATTAAAGCGCACCCCTCTCAGCCTCTGAACTCCGCGGACTTAATCAGAGTATCCTACACCGTTTTGAGTAAAAATTATACCGAAAAGGTATAGAAATGGTGCTAAAAAGGTATAAAAAATACTCAAAAGGGATAAAAGCAGATCGTCGGGGTCCGCCCCCTTTCCCTTTTTCTTCACCTGCCCCGAAATCGTTCCAGCAATTCGTACCGCCTCTTTTCCAGGCTGCGTGTAATCAAGCGGACCCAACCGGCGTGAAAAAGAAGACCCGCCAGACCCAATACGCCTATCGCCGGGAATACTACGCCGTGCGTTGCGGGAAAAAAGGTCAGCAACAGGGAGGGCAACACCACCGCCAGGAGGAGCAGGAGCACAATCATACCGGTAATACGCCAATTTTTGAGTTCATCTTTTACGATAGGAGAACGGGCGCTCATTTCGGATGATTTAGCATTTAATTCGACACGTTGCGAATCGAATGACGACAAAAGAATTACAAGATAATTTATTATCCCTAAAATGTACAAAAACATCGAAATTATCATAAAGAAAGTATTGTACCTTCCTTGAAATATATTCACTAACGATGCCAACGTCAGCAATACAAAAAACAATATCATGATTATATGTATTGAAAATACAACATTTCGTACAATCATAACCTGTGATACAGGTCTTGATAACAAACCGTCATAGAAGCTACCGCGAAGGCCGAATCCGCAAACGATATATATTATCATGGCATTTACAACGTAGGACAAGAATATAATATCAAACTCTTTCATTAAAACAACAGTGAGCATTGCCAATAGGGAAACAACAGCAAAAAAAACCAGTATCCAGCGAGGACGCCGATTCCTCCGGAAGAGCTTCCATTCCACGGAAAGAAGCTCGCGCAGCAGCTCTGAAACCTCACGCAGTCGGGAAGTACGTTGATTCTTTTGCATAAGGGATACGGTCATGTCCGGGGCCTTCATGGATAGTAGCGTAGCGGCGTCTTATACAGCCACCGACCGGGAAAAGAATCGTTCCAGTTCCTTCAGCGTCTGCTCCGATATAAGCTCGTCCCGCTCGATCCGCCCCTGATTCATCAGCAAGATGCGCTCGCAGGCGTCCGTAACATGCCCCAGATCGTGGCTGGAGACGAAAATGGTCGCGTTCGTTTCCTTCGACATCTCGGCCAGTATCTGCTGCAGGACGTATTGCGACGTGGGATCCAGATTGGCAAAGGGTTCGTCCAGCACCAGCACAGAGGGCTTCACCAGCAGCGCGGCCAGCAACCCGACTTTCTTTCGGTTCCCCGCCGAGAGATCGCGGATCAGCTTGCCCGTACCCAGCACTTCCTCCGTAAACAGCTTCGCGTACCGGCTTTCCGCCTCCTCGATCTCCTGCAAGGACAGCCCGTACGCCTTGCCGACAAAGCTGAAATACTCCTCCGCATTCAGAAAATCGATCAGGAAGCCTTCGTCGAGATACGAACCGGTGTGCGACTTCCAGTCGGTGGTCTTGTCCACCCGCTCTCCGCCAAGAAGCACATGCCCCTTCGTGGCCTGCACCAGGTCCAGCACAAGGCGGAGCAGCGTGGTCTTGCCCGCCCCGTTGTTCCCCACAAGGCCCACCACCTGACCGGTGGGTATCTCCAGATGCGGTACGTCCACGGCGACGAGATCGCCGTATTTCTTGACAAGGTCTTTCAGGATGATCTGCATGAGCGTGGTTCGATACAAAAGGTTACAGAGTATTCCGGTCGGAAACGTAAAACGCGAAATCCGTCGGCAGGTTCGCTGTCAGCGGATGCGAAACCGCTCCATAACGACGTACCTCCTGGTTCGCAGGCGCCGGGCAAGGAGTCTCGTCAACCATGACTGGAGACACAGACCCGCCAGGCCCAGCGTACCCAGAGTCAGGCCAGCCCATAGGCCGGATATGGATTGCATAATCGGTACAAGAACAGGGATAACGAGAATAATTATAAATCCCGCATAAATCATTATAGACTGTGCATTCATAACGGGCAAGACAAACGATGTGTTGGGTTCCGTCATCCCGGCATTCATCTTGCGGGGAATAGGGAATAAAACGTTCAGGAACAAGGCTGTATAATTCAGAATCCCCATAGTGAACAATATACTCCCTTGCATAAAAATCCATCCAAAAAATATTCTCACACCGAGTATTATATTCATTATTATTGTCGCCAAGGCAAAAATGGATAGTATCAATAATATTATTCTATGAAACATAAAAAGAATTGTTCGCAATTTCGTGCTCTCAGAGATAGGCCAAACACTTAAACCATCGTAAAATTCACTTCTGAGATCAAACGCAAAAGTAAAATACCATATCGGAGGCCATAGCGACCATATTATAAAAAATCCAGGGATGTTTTTCGCACCAACCTCCATACTCACCCCGACCACCAAAACAACAATAAAAAGCGTCATGATGACAGAGGCCATCAACATCGACTGGGGTTGCCGATTCCTGAGAATAAGCTTCCATTCGCAGGAAAGCAGTTCGGCCGTCAGGGTGCGGGGCCTGCTTCTTCTGCGGGGCGCTCTTCTTTTACCTCTAAAAAAGCGCGGCACTACCGAATGATCTATGTACAGACTCCGGCTTATCCTCTTCGTGGACCCGTAAAACAGGCATCCCGCCAAACCCGCCAAAAATATCGATGGCCAGACAGCCCCGTTTGCGGCCGCATCGAAAAGCGTGGCGGAGGCTCCGGACAGGATCCGGACATCGTGCCCCCATTCGAGTACCGCCAGCGCCGAAACGCAAAGCAATACGCCCAGCACCGGAAGGTATTTCTCTCCCCGCCAGGAACGAAGGATATTCGCCGCAAAGTGCATGCATACGCACAGCAGGCACAGGAGCACCAACCAGTTCCAGGCAAAATCGATATCCTGGAGATAAAGGTTCTTGACCCAAAACCCTGCAATGAGCGACAGCATGAACAGGTTGAATTTGCCGAACAGCGTAACGATCTGGCGAAACACGGCAAGCGTCCGCCGCGGCGTCGGGGTAATCAGGTAAGGAAAAAGCGGTACATATACCTTGCGTCCGAGAAACAAACCGTCGAAAAGGCCCCATGCAATAAGAACAGGGAGTATCGCCGGGTTCACGCTGGCGAGCAAATCGACGGAACGGTCAATGTCCAGATATCGGACGGCGGAAAAGCCTATAAAAAAGGCGTACAGAAAGACAGGGATCCACAAACATAGGACAGCAAGCAGACTGCCCCCAAGAATCCACGTCCCAAACGGGGAGCGCAGGGTCCGTTTCAGATAATTCGACGCAAGCGAGCGGATCAGCATGGAATGGGCGGATTCAGACTACGTATTGCGAGTAACTGCACGCCGTGAAATATCGATCTTCTCACGAAAAAACATCCCCATCCCTAACAATCCGACAGGCCCATGTATGGCCGCCCGTTCAATGATCTTCTGGCATCTTCCTGAACATATTTTACCCGTCCGTCGGGAATGCCAAGCGCTGCCACCTTGTCCGGATCCGTCGCCAATTCCTGCAGGATATCTATCAAACCCGGATCGTCCAGTGCGACTGCGAAGCTGATGGCTCCACTTAGAATGTTTGAACGAGTGAATCCAGATGTGTCCTGCATTGGCAAAGACGACAAGAAACCTCCCCCCATGAAATACTGGGCTGTAGCAACCAATAACGCCCGGCTTTCTTCCGAAAAACGCAGAGGTCCTCCTGGATAATGCGAGGTCCATCCCGTTTTCCAGGACGCTGCCAGTTCGGACAGAAACTCCAAGCCATCGGACATCTTATCAAGCGGCGTTGTTGGTCTGGTAATGACCTCGGCAAGCAATGTCACGCTGGTGTCGGGAAATTGCTGAAATATCCACACGGGCGGCTCATAACCACATATCCCATACCGACCTTCTTCCATAATGGCCCGTATCCTGGCAACGAGTTCGTCCTGTGACAAACCTGCAAGCTCCTGCGGTAAGTAGTTGGCTTGCGGCGAATCCATAACTTCCGGTTCGGAAGACGCATCTTGTGCTTCCTGCGCCGCTTTCCATTGCTTTGTTACTTCGACTATTTGCCGGATTTGCTCTACCTCGGCAGCAGGTACGCCCCGCGCAATTTCCGCTGCAAAATCCTCTTCGGAATACCCGGCATACTGCCTGAATAATGCCTCGGACAAAAAAACCTGGGCCGTGTACAGGTAATAAAGATCACTGTAGATCAAATACTCTTGGGACTTGATCACAGCGCGACGCAAATCGTCCCCCATGTCTCCCACAGGCAGGTGCATGGCCAGCCAAGCCGCCGTTTTCTGACGCGCCTGACGAACCGGTTCGAGGCGGCTTTCTTCCTCCTGGGAACGAATAATCGAAAGAATATCCGCCGTAAGTTCTTCCTGCGAAAAATGTGGCTGCAAGGCACAAACCAGAAAATGAGCAAGGCTGTCCAGGCGCGGATCGCCCGTGTCATCCCATTGATCCAGATGGGATACAAA
>LXNJ01001057.1_pt1 | contig 17073 bp, 12 predicted proteins | sample 809081 | NCBI WGS metagenome assembly LXNJ01 (sample SAMN04870510, study PRJNA318959) | sponge metagenome | biome: sponge; feature: marine sponge reef; material: water | host: Petrosia ficiformis | place: Greece: Milos, Mediterranean Sea | collected 2013-05-29 | depth 5-7 m
CATCAGTTGGTCCGGCTGGCAGCGGGCGGGGACCACCGACTGGAACTACCGCTACGTCCCGTTTCTCGTTACCGCGCTGCTTGCCGTCGGGCTGCTGACGGGGCTCATCAGCCACGGCGAGAACTGGCAATGCGACTACCTTATCTATGCCGCGACCCTGATGACGCTCCTGCTCTGGGCACTCATGGTCGTGCGTGGCCAGGCGTTTGTCTGGAGCGCCGTTGCGCTGGTCATCCTCGGTATCGGCGCCAACCTGTTTGCCATTCTTGCCGTGACCGGCTGGCAGGACAACGTCTTCGTCGGGCTGGTCAGCTTCGGTTGCCTCACCATGTGGTTGCTTCAGTTTCGCTTCGTCGACGGGCAACTGCAGCTCCGCCTGCGCCTCGGCTGCCACCTCGTGTATTACTACATCATCGTCTGGGGGGAGATGCTGGCGGGGATCGTGACCGGTCTCTTTACCATCGACCTGCTGAACCAGTCGATTCTCCAGGCGGAGCCGCTGACGCCGTTCCTGGCGGACTTTATCGGACGCGGAGACCTTGCCGCCGGCGCGCCGGAAACGCTCACGGAGGTGCAGCGCCAGGAACTGCAGTGGACCTACATGGTCATCATCGTCACTGTGGGGCTGCTGACCTTTCCGTTCACGGTGGCGCTACCCTACTACAACGTCTGGATCATGCAGCAGATCAACCAGGATTTGCGCCTGGCCCTGGTCGAGCGCTGGCACCAGCTTTCGCTGCGCTATCACGGCGACCACCGGGTCGGTGATTCGGTGTACCGCATCTACCAGGACTCGGCGCAGGTCACCGCCATCATCGGCATGCTGGTCAGCGTCGTCACCCAGGTGACCCAGTACACGATGACGATTCTCTTCGTTGCCGCGCTGGACCCGATCCTGGGCCTGATGGGCGTCACCATCGCCATCTTCGCGCTGGGTTGGGCACGCTGGTTTTCGCCCCGGGTCCGAACGCGTTCACTGGTTGCTCGGGAGACCAACTCCGACCTGACCTCACGCATCCAGGAGGCGCTCGGTGCGGTCAGAGTCATCAAGGCGTACGGGCGTGAGGCCGATGAACAGCGGCGCTTCGAAGAAGACAGCGTCGTTGCGTTCAATGCCGCCCACAAGGTGCGCTCGCTGGTCGCCATTGTCGGCATCATCATGTTCACGCTGGCAGCGGCGATCCTGCTTGGCGGCGAATTCCTCATGGCGATCTGGGCCAGCACGGACCGCGAGACCTTCGCCGCGGTACTGATCGGACTGATAGGCCTCTCCTTCGTGCGCTGGAACCTCGCCGCATTCCAGTGGGCGCAGGGCGAGTTCTTCAAGGCCAGCGGGCAGGTGCGGGGACTGGTCCGCGACTGGACCTCCGCCCAGGACATGGCCATGGGCCTCGACCGGGTATTCGCGATCCTGGACATCGAACCCGACGTAAAGAACGCGGCCGATCCCATACCGATGCCGGAGTTCGAGAAAGAGATCCGCTTCGAGCACGTCGGCTTTGCCTACGAAACGGCGCGGCCTGTGCTCAAGGACGTGACTTTCACCGCGCCAGCCGGCTCCATCAATGCCATCGTCGGCCCCACCGGCAGCGGCAAGAGCACGCTGGTCAGCCTCCTGACGCGACTGTTCGATCCGGACACCGGAACCGTCAGCATCGATGGCAACGATGTACGAATGCTCGACGTGGAGAGTCTGCGTGCCAGCGTCTCCATCGCCTTGCAGGAGAATGTGCTGTTCGGCATGACCGTACGCGACAACATCGGCTACGTCGTCCCGGACGCCACGGATGCCGAGGTGCTCGAGGCGGCGCGCGTCGCTTGTGCCGACGACTACGTCGCCGGGTTGCCGCAAGGCCTGGACACCATGCTCGGCGACCGTGGCGGACGGCTGTCCACGGGTCAGCGGCAGCGGCTGTCGATCGCCCGGGCCGTGGTGCGCAACGCGCCTATTCTGATCCTGGACGAGCCCACGGCGGCGCTCGATGCCGAGACCGAACACCGGGTGCTGGAACGCTTGGCAGCCTGGGGTGCAGGACGGGTTATTTTCCTCATCACACACCGCATCTCGACCATCCAACGGGCGGATCAGATCCTCTACCTGGATGGCGGCGAGATTCTCGAATCCGGCAGCCATGACGAGTTGATGCAGGTCAGGGATGGCCGCTATCGGCGCTTCGTTGAAACGGAGGCCGGCCTGGCGCGGGCCACGTCGGGGGCGTCGACGTGAGTGAGTCCGTCATCATGGGCAAGTCCCTCGACGCGCATGAGCGGTCGCTGGATGCGGCAGCCAGTCCGCTCGATTCGGATACGGATCTCGGTTTCCGCGATACCTGCCGCGTCATCGGTAGGGCGCTGACCTACATCAAGCACTTCCCCTATCGGTTCGCGGCCAAGTTCGTGCTCTTTGCCATCTCGCTGATGACACCGCTCGTCCTGCCATGGCCGATCAAGATCGTCATCGACAACGTGATCCTGCAGAAGGCGGTGGCCCCCGAGGCATTTCCGGCCTATTTCAGGCCGTTCGTCGTGTTCCTGGACGGCCTGACCCCGTTCGAGATGATGGTCTGGGTGCTGTTCCTGGGCGTTGCGATGGTGTTGCTGATCGGCTGCTTCGGGTCGACCGGCGGCGCCAATGATCAGACCGACGCCGGGATGGCCCAGGGCCATGACAAGGCGACGCAGACCGAGAACGAGGCGAATGCGGCGTACAGCAAGTTCGCGGGCCTCGTGGGATTCATCGAGTTTCGCCTGCAACTGCGCCTCAGCCAGGCGCTCAATCACCTCCTGCGCTCACAACTGTTCGAGCGCATACAGACGTTGCCGTTGCCGCTTCTGAACGACCAGAAAATCGGCGACAGCCTGTATCGGGTCATGTATGACACCCCGGCGCTGACCAACGTCTTCTTCCAGACCATCATGTCGCCGATCGGCGCGGTTTTCACGGGCACGCTGGTGGTCGTGGTGATGGCGTTCAACTATGGACAGGCTCCCGAAATCGTCTGGCTCGCCATCTGCATCCTGCCGCTGCAGTTTCTGGCCATGCTGCCGTTCCCGCGCGCCATGCGCCGTCGCAGCCAGGCGAGCCGCGCCGCAGGCTCCGTGACCACTGGCAACATCGAGGAAGGCATCAGCAACGTGCTGGCGGTGCAGAGCCTCGGTGGCAACAGGCGCGAAAGGCAGCGTTTCCGCGGTCACAGCGACGAGTCCTTCAAACGTCACCGGGCCGAAGTGCTGGTGGGCGTGATGTACAGGGTTGCCAGCGGCATGGCAAGGGGGCTGATGGGCCTGATCGCCTTCTACTTCATCAGCTCCAGGGTCATCGAAGGCGTGCTGACACCGGGCGACTACGGGGTGCTGTTCTTCTACTACGCCTGGCTCTCGGGCTCGGTCACGGCGCTGCCGTACCTGTGGATTCGCATCCAAGCGGACGTTCCGGGAATCCGCCGGGTGTTCTTCCTGATGGACTTGCCGAGCGAAACGGCGCGCCGCGGGACGGCGTTGGGTTCGATCGATCACGCCATCGAGATGTCCGGCGTTGCCATGACCTATCCCGACGGTCGCGAGGCGTTGCGCGATGTCGACCTGAGGCTAGCCGTAGGCGAGATCACGGCGTTGGTGGGGCCGACCGGGGCCGGCAAGACCAGCTTGGCCCACCTGATCCCGGGATTTCTCGATGCGAGCGCAGGCACCATTCGCATCGATGGGCGGGACATCAACGACATCTCTCTCCGGAGCCTGCGCGACCAGGTGTCCTACGTGTTCCAGGAGACGCAACTCTTCTCCGACTCAATCCGTGACAACATCCGCTACGGAAAACCTGACGCGACGCAGGAGGAAGTCGAGCGCGCCGCCAGGATCTCCGGGGCGCACGACTTCATCAGCGCCCTGCCGGAGGGTTACGACACGCGACTCGGCACAGTGACCAGCAAGATATCCGTCGGACAGAAGCAGCGCATCGCCATCGCGCGCGGCTTGATCAAACCGGCGAGCGTGCTCATCCTGGACGAGCCGACCTCGGCCCTTGACCCGGAAACCGAGGCATACCTGGTCCGGGCACTGCATGAAGCCGCGAAGGACCGGCTCGTCGTCATCATCGCGCACCGACTGTCCACCATTGCCAACGCGGACAAGATCGTGTTTCTCGAGGACGGTAGAGTCCTGGAGCAGGGCTCGCACGATTCGCTGATGGCGGACGCCGGCAGTCACTACCATCGGTTCGTCGCACTGCAGTCGGCACCCGTGACCGGCTGAGGGTCCGATCGAGCCCACGGTGGTCGCGTCCAAAGTGGCCCATCCTCGTCGTCAGGCGTTGCGCCGACCTCGGGCTGCCGTTCGTCAAGAGCGCGGGCTGGTGGCGGCAAGCCCGATTGCCCTTGCTCACCAAGGTCACAGGCTGTAATGTCGCGCCCCGTTTTGGCCGACACCTACAGATGATCCCGGAGTCGAAAACCATGGATCGGCAGTGCGGACAGACTCGTGGCTGAGCCAGCGCTGATTCAGATCCTCTCGGACGACGAGATCCGCGAGATCGAGGACGAGGCGGCACACCTGCCCGACCGCAAGTCGGCGGCGATCGACGCGATGATGATCGTCCAACGCCATCGCGGCTGGGTGTCCGACGAGAGTCTCGGCGCCATCGCGCGTCTTCTGGGCATGTCGGTCGAGAATCTCGACAGCATCGCCACCTTCTACAACCTCATCTACCGCAAGCCCGTGGGGCGGCACGTCGTGATGGTATGCGACAGCGTCTCGTGCTACGTGATGGGCGCAGACGGGTTGCGCAAGGCGGTCGAAGAACATCTGGGCATCGCCTTGGGCGAGACGACGGAAGACGACCGTTTCACGCTGCTGCCGATCGTCTGCCTCGGTGCCTGCGACCGGGCGCCGACGATGATGATCGACGAGGAACTCTTCGGCGACGTCACCGCTGACACGCTCGGCGAAGTCTTCGCCCGTTTCGAGTGAGTGTAGCGAGTGAAGGAGCACCACTAGGTGGCAGATGACACACGGCCGTTGATCGGCATCATCGACGAGGTCGGCGGTCGGGTCGATCTGCCCGCCTACGAGTCTCACGACGGCTACGCCGGTGCGCGAACCGCGCTGACCGGCATGGCGCCGGCGGACGTCATCGACCTTGTCAAGGAAGCCAACCTGCGTGGTCGGGGCGGTGCCGGCTTCGGCACGGGCATGAAGTGGAGCTTCGTCCCACAAGGCGAGGATGTGGGCCTCAAGTATCTCGTCTGCAACGCCGACGAGATGGAGCCCGGGACCTTCAAGGACCGCTACCTGCTCGAGAACAACCCGCACATCCTGATCGAGGGCATGATCATCGGTGCCTGGGCAATCGGCGCGGCGGAGGGCTTCGTATTCCTGCGCGGCGAGTACCACGAGCCGTACCGGTCGCTGTTGAACGCGATCGAGGAGGCCTACGCGAAGGGGTACCTCGGAACCAACATCCTCGGGTCCGGATTCGACTTCGAGCTACGCATCCACCGCAGCGCCGGGCGCTACATCTGCGGCGAAGAAACGGCGCTGCTGAACGCCTTGGAAGGCAAGCGCGCGCAACCACGACAAAAGCCGCCGTTCCCGCCCGCGAGCGGTGCCTGGGGCCGGCCGACGATCGTGAACAACGTCGAGACCTTCTGCAACGTGCCGGCGATCGTCCGCAATGGTGCGACGTGGTACCAGGACCTCGGTCGCGGCGACGATGCGGGCACCAAGATCTACGGGGTGTCGGGCCGGGTGAACAGGCCGGGGCTGTGGGAACTGCCGATCGGCACGCCGATCCGCGAGATCATCGAGGACCACGCTGGCGGCATGCGCGAAGGCTACAAGCTGCGCGGCCTGCTGCCTGGCGGCGCGTCAACCGACTTCCTCGTCGAGGAACACCTCGATCTCGCCATGGACTACGGCACGATCCAGAAGGCCGGTAGCCGCATGGGCACCGGGACGATGATCCTGATGGACGACTCGATCTGCCCCGTGGACATGTGTCGGAACCTCGAGCACTTCTTCGCCCAGGAGTCGTGCGGCTTCTGTACGCCCTGCCGCGAGGGCTTGCCGTGGGTCGAGGAACTGCTGACCGAGATCGAGGAAGGACGGGGCAAGGAGGGCGACCTCGAGTTGCTCGACCGAAATGCCATGTTCATCGGCGGCGTCACCAACACCTTCTGCCTGCACGCGCCGGGAGCGATCGAGCCCTTGGCGAGCGCGTTGCGTTACTTCCGCGACGATTTCGAGGAGCACATCCGCCAGGGCAAGTGCCCGTATCGGTAACTGGCGTTGCGCGGACGTCCACGAACGGCTTGCCATTCGCGTCCGCATCCTCAAGCGCGCTACGGAAGCGGGGACCAGATTCCCTTGATCAACACCTCGGCCGGACGGAAATCCGCCTTGTAGCGCATCTTGTCCGACTCCTCGATCCAGTAGCCGAGGTAGAGGTACGCCAACCCACGGCGTCGGCACTCGGCGATCTGCTCAAGTATCGCGAAGACGCCCAGGCTACGGTCCGACATCGCGGGATCGAAGTACGTATAGACGGCGGCGAGGCCGTGGTCGAGGACGTCGGTGACGGCCGATGCGACGAGGCGGCCGTCCTGCCGGATGTCGAGCGCGACGGTTTCCATGCCGACCGGGTGCGTGAGTTGCATGTAGTCGGTGGGCGAGGGCGGATCCATGCTTCCACCCGGATGGCGCTCCTTGATGTAGCGCTGGTACAACTCGAAGTGTTCGAGCGGCTCGTCCTCGGGCGCGACGGCCAGCGTCTCCAAGTCCGCGTTGCGTCGAAGAACGCGCCGGAAGCGGCGGCTCGGGACGAAGTCGCCCGCCTTGACGCGCAAGGAGATGCAGGCACTGCAACCCTCGCAGCGGGGGACATAGTAGACGCTGCCGGATCGGCGGAATCCGGAGGGCGCCAGGCGCGAATAGACCGCCGGTTCGTCCTCGGGCGCCGTGGCAACGACGACGGCCCGCATCGTGCGCTCGGGGAAGTAGACGCACGGATGGGACGGCGTGACATGCCGGGCGACCGAGAGCGGTGCGCGGACGTCGTCCGCGAACGGCTTGCGGTTCGCGTCCGGGCCTGGCACAAGGCTCACTGGGCGGACCTGCTTCGTGCCAGCCCCAGTTTGAACGCCACCAGCGGGATGCGGTCGTTGCCGAAGTACATGTCGTCACCGTCGACGAATATGGTCGGGGAGCCGAAGCCACCCCGCTCGATCAGTTCATCGGTGTTGGCGCGCAGTCTCGCCTTGTACTCATCCGATCGTATCTTGTCGAAGAACGTCGCCTCGTCGAGACCCACGTCGCGGACGATCTTCGCCATGACCTCGTCCTGGGAAATGTCTGCAAGTTCGCCCCAATAGGTCTCGAAGACGCGCCGCGAGTACGGCACCAGGCAGTCGGCCTCCTCGGCGACGAAGGCGCCGCGCATCGCCTTGACGCTGTTCACCGGAAAGACCGGCGGCGTCCAGCCGATGTCGATGCCGACGAAACGAGCCCAGTCCGCAAGATCCTTGCCCTGGTAACGGGCTTTGCGCGGCACCGGGTTGGCGCGGGCTTCGTAGACGCTCGGGTTGACCGTGTTGAAGACGCCGCCCACGAGGATCGGTCGCCACTGCAACGCCACGTCCCCGGACCGGACCGGCTCGTCGAGCGTGCGCTGGATCTGCTCGAAGGCAAGGTAGGTCCACGGGCTGCTGCAATCGAAGTAGAACTCGACGGTGTGCATAACGGGGGATTCTAACGGGGCTACGTCCCATCCTGTACCCGCCGAGGTCCCACGGCCAGAAACTTGGCTCAAACGCGCAGATGAGCCGCGTTCGAGAAGCGCCGAAATGGACGATTTCTCGACCTGTTGTAGGGAGATCGGCGCGGCTTGCCCGACGCGCCTGCACTCTGTATTGTGCGCGCTTTCGTGTGCTCGCGCGCGCGATTGCATCGGGAGTGACGCGTGGCCTACCGGCGCCATGCGGATTGGGAGGGGCCATGTTCCAGGCGGGGCCGTATGCCGACCCACGTTAAGTCGAAGGTCCGCCCGGATGGCGGCGTGAGCCGCGCAAGCATCGACGGATAACGCTTATGGCCACGGTCAACATCGACGGCAAGGACTACGACCTCCCGGACGGCGAGAACCTGCTCCACGCCGCGCTGTCCCAACGCCTCGATCTGCCGTACTTCTGCTGGCATCCAGCCATGGGCTCGGTGGGCTCGTGCCGCCTTTGCGCCGTCATCCAATACGCCGACGAAGCGGACCAGCGCGGTCGGCTGCAGATGGCGTGCATGATGACGGTCCAGGACGGCATGCGGGTCTCCATCGAGGCGGCTTTCGCCGCCGACTTCCGCAAGCAGGTCGTCGAATGGTTGATGGAGCACCACCCGCACGACTGTCCGGTCTGCGAGGAGGGCGGCGAATGCCACCTGCAGGACATGACGGTCATGACCGGGCATTCCATGCGCCGCTACCCGGGTGCGAAGCGCACTTGGCAGAACCAGTACCTCGGGCCCTTCATCGGCCACGAGATGAACCGCTGCATCACCTGCTACCGCTGCGTCCGCTACTACAGGGACTATGCCGGGGGCACGGATCTGGACGCCTTCGGTTCCCGGTCGCGGATGTTCTTCGGCCGCGAGGAAGACGGCGTGCTGGAGAGCGAATTCGCGGGCAACCTGGTCGAGGTCTGTCCCACCGGCGTCTTCACGGACAAGCCGTTCTCCAAGGTCTACACGCGCAAATGGGACCTGCAGTCGGCACCGTCCATCTGCCCGCACTGTTCCGTGGGCTGCAACACGTTTCCGGCGGAACGCTACGGCGTGCTCAAGCGCGTCCACAATCGGTACCACGGCGCGGTGAACGGCTACTTCCTCTGCGACCGCGGTCGCTACGGCTCACACTTCGTCAATCACGACAAGCGCATCCGGCAAGCGGGCATTCGCGCCGACGACGGCGTATTCGAGGCCCCGGGCCGGGACGCCGTGCTGGGCGCGGCTGCGGAACGCTTGAGTCTAGGCGACGTGGTCGGCATCGGCTCGCCGCGGGCATCGCTTGAGACCAACTACGCTCTCAGGCAGTTGGTCGGCCAGGAGAATTTCTGCCCGGGACTCGCGGACGACGAGGCGGACACGATGGCCGCCGCACTGGACATCTACCGGGCCGGTGGCTTCCGCATCCCGTCGCTGACCGACGTGGAAAGTGCCGACGTCGTACTCGTGCTCGGCGAGGACATCTCCAACACCTCGGCCCGCATGGCATTGGCGGTGCGCCAGGCAGTGCGCGGGGTCACCTTCGAGATGGCCCGCGATGCCGGGATTCCCGAGTGGCAGGACGCTGGTGTGCGGGGCCACGGCCAGGCGGCGATGACCCCCTTGTTCGTGGCGTCGGCCGCGTCGACGCGAATCGACGAGATCGCCGCGGATACGCTGCGTGGTGCCGCCGCCGACCTGGCCCGTGCCGGTTTCGAGATCGCCGATGCGATCGACGCGCACGGATTCACCGACGACTTCGTGGGCGCGGCCGCCCAAGCCCTTGCCGGCGCGGCCCGCCCGCTCATCATCACGGGTGCCGAAGCCCGGGAACCCGGATTGCTGCGCGCGGCCGCGAACATTGCCTGGGCGCTGCGCCGACATGGGCGAGGCCGGGAGGCCATGCTCGCGTTGACGGCGACGGAGGCGAACAGCTACGGGGCCGCGATGCTCGGCGGGGGTCTGTCGCTTGCGGATGCGCTCGGGCGCATGCGGGACGGCGCGACGTCGATCGTGGCGGAGAACGACCTCAGCCGCCGCGCACCGGCCGAGCAGATCGACCTCACGAAATCCATCGTGCTCGACGCGCTGGAGAGTCCGACCGCCGAGGCCGCGGCGGTGGTCTTGCCGGCCGCGACGTATGCCGAACAGACCGGCACGTTCGTCAACTACGAGACCCGCGCGCAACGCTTCTACCAGGTTTTCGAGCCGACCGACGACGTGGCGCCGTCGTGGCGCTGGCTCTCCGCCATCGCCGAGTCTGCCGGCCGCGACGGGCTGGATTGGTCGCACATCGATGAAGTGACCGGGGCCGCCTCGTCCGGCGTTTTCACACCCCTCAAGGACAGTGCGCCGGGGGCCGCGTTCCGTGCCACGGCCGCCGAGACGCGGATTCCGCGCCAGCCCCATCGCTACAGTGGTCGTACCGCCATGCGCGCCCATGTCAGCGTCCACGAGCCGAAGGCGTCGGTGGACGACGAGACGCCGTTCGCCTATTCCATGGAGGGGCAGAACACCGGCGCGCAACCCGGTGCGCTGGTGCCGTACGTCTGGACACCCGGTTGGAACTCCAACCAGTCCGTGTTCAAGTTCCAGCAGGAAGTGGGTGGTGCCCTGAACGGGGGCGATCCCGGCGTACGGCTGATCGCCGACGTCCCGGTGTCACGCGATCCGGAGCCGTTCACCTTGCGCGGTTCCGAAAACGCCGCCCCCGACGAGGCGATGTTTGTCGTCGCCCGCCTCAGCCATGTTTTCGGCGGCGACGAACTGTCCGCCGCCTCCGCACCGATCCTTGAGCGTACGCCCGCTCCCTACGCTGTCCTCAACCCCGCGGATGCCAAGCGCTTGCAAGTGGCAGCGGGTGGCGGCGTCCGGATCGACGAACTCGACATGAGCGTGGAGGCCCGCGAGGACGATGCGGTGCCGGCTGGCGTGGTCGGCATCGTCCAGGGGATTCCGGGAGCCGGCCTGATCACGACGGCCACGGTCAACCTGGCCGCCGATGCGGATTTCGTTCGCCCAGGAGCCTTCAGCGGGGGAGCGCGAGGGGCGAGCCCCTCGCATGAAGGAGCCTTCAGCGGGGGAGCGCGAGGGGCGAGCCCCTCGCAAGAACCGGGCGGCTCGGACGTCATCGCGAGGGGTTAGCACCGCGTGTTCGGGTTCGACCTCAACTGGAGCTACGTGCTCATCCTGCCGCTGACGGGGGGGACGCTCGTCGGCGTCATGTTCCTCGTGTGGTGGGAACGCCGCGTGCTTGGCTGGTGGCAGGACCGCCTGGGGCCCAACCGCGTTGGCTGGTTCGGGGTGCTTCAGGGCATTGCCGACGGCATCAAGCTATTCACCAAGGACGACTGGGTGCCGCCGTTCGGCGACAGGATCCTGTTCATCATCGCACCAGGGATCATCGTCGCGTCGATGTTGATGATTCTCGCGGTGATTCCGTTCGCCCCAGAGCTTTACATCGTCGACGTCAACATCGCCCTCCTGTGGTTCCTCGCCATGTCGTCGCTGGCCGTGTACGGGGTGCTGCTCGGCGGCTTCGCCAGCAACAACAAGTACGCGCTGCTCGGCAGCCTCCGGGCCGCGGCGCAAATGGTCACCTACGAGGTGTTCATGGGCCTGTCGATCATGGGCGTTGTGATCCACGCGGGATCGTTCAGCCTCGTCCAGATCGTCGATGCCCAAAAGGACCTGTGGTTCATCGTCCCGCAGTTCCTCGGCTTCGTGATCTTCTTCATCGCCGGCCTCGCCGAGTCGCATCGGCTGCCGTTCGATCTACCGGAAGCCGAGCACGAGTTGACCGCGGGCTTCCACACCGAGTATTCGGGGATGAAGTTCGCCTTCGTCATGTGCGGCGAATACGTGGCCATGATCGCCACGTCCTGCCTGATCACACTGCTCTTTTTCGGCGGCTGGCATGCGCCGATGTTCCTCGACTTCGATTTCATCCCGCCGCTCGCTTGGTTCGGCATCAAGGTGGTGTTCTTCATCCACGTCTTCATCCTGCTTCGGGCAGCCATCCCGCGGCCCCGATACGACCAGTTGATGAGCCTCGGCTGGAAGGTCCTGTTGCCGCTGACGCTCGTGAATATCCTGGCGACGGGCTTGATCGTGGCTCTGACGAGGGGGTTCTAAAGCATGTTGAGCCAGTTGAGGACCTTGTGGACGGTGTTTCAGCACACGTTCATGCGCAACGAGACCGTCAAGTATCCCGAGGAGATGCCCTACCAGGCGCCACGCTACCGGGGGCGCATCGTGCTGACCCGCGACCCGGACGGGGAGGAGCGGTGCGTGGCCTGCAACCTCTGCGCCGTCGCCTGCCCGGTGGACTGCATCGCGTTGCAGAAGACCGAACGCGAGGAGGATGGGCGATGGCTGCCCGAGTTTTTCCGCATCAACTTCTCGCGCTGCATCATGTGCGGGCTTTGCGAGGAGGCGTGCCCGACCTACGCCATCCAGCTCACGCCGGACTTCGAGCTGTGCGAGTTCGACCGCAACAACATGGTCTACGAGAAGGAGCACCTCCTGATCGACGGTCCGGGCAAGTATCCCGACTACAGTTTCTGGCAAGTTGCCGGCAAGACCATCGCCGGCAAAGGCAAGGGGGAAGCCGAGCGCGAGGCGCCGCCGACCGACGTGAGGAGCCTCTTGCCTTGACCCTGGACCTTGTCCTGTTTTGGATTCCCGGTGCCGTCGCCATCGCCGCGACGGTGGCGGTCATCACCCGCAAGAACGCATCGCGGGCGCTGGTCTACCTCGTGGTCTCCCTGCTCGCCGTGGCGGTGATCTTCTTCATGCTCGGCGCACCGTTCGCGGCGGCGTTGGAAGTCGTCGTCTACGCCGGGGCGATCGTCGTGTTGTTCCTATTCGTGGTCATGATGTTGAACCTCGGGAAGACCTCCGTGATGCGGGAGACCCGGTGGCTGCAACCGGGGATGTGGATCGGTCCTTTCATCCTGGTGGCGATCCTGGCCATCGCGTTCGCCTATGCATTCGCGACGGTCGACGGGGTCGAGACCAAGGGCGACATGGTCGGGCCGGGCGCGGTCGGTGCTGCGTTGTTCGGTCCGGGGCCGTATCTCCTGGCCGTCGAACTGGCGGGGTTCCTATTGCTCGCAGCCCTGGTCGGCTCCTATCACTTGGGGCGCCGCTACCTCGAAGAGCGCAGGGAACAGGACTAGCGTGGCTGCGGACCAGGACATGGCACCTCAAACCCAACGGCAGCAAAAACGTGGTGCAACCGCAGGCATGAACCGCGGACGGGGGAACTAGTGGCCATCGAGGTCCCGGTCTTCCATGTCCTGATGCTTGCGGGGATCCTCTTCCTGCTGGGCTTGGCGGGGGTCCTGGTACGTCGCAACATCATGTTCTTGTTGATGTCCCTCGAAGTGATGATGAATGCGGCCGGCCTCGCCTTCATTGCCGCGGGGGCCGTGTGGGGGCAGCCGGACGGGCAGATCATGTTCATGTTCATCCTGGCGCTGGCGGCGGCCGAAGTGGCCGTGGCGCTCGGCATCGTGCTGCAGATTTCGCGACGCTTCGACACCCTCGACATCGACGCGGCCAGTGACTTCAACGGCTAGGGCTGTGAGGACATGATGGACTCGCTCTGGCTCGTGCCCGCCCTGCCGCTCGCCGGCTTTCTCGTCCTGTTCGTCACCCAGGGCAAGCTGCCGGACCGGGTTGTCGCCTTTGTCGGGGCCGGATCGGTCGGCTTGGCGGCGCTCGTTGCCCTGGGCGTCGGTTGGCAGTTCGTGGGCAGCGGCGAAGCGTCGTTCGCGCTGCCCCTGTGGACGTGGATTGCCGTGGGCGACTTCACGCCGTCGGTGACGCTGTATCTGGATAGCCTGTCACTGGTGATGACGGGCGTCATCACGGGCGTTGGCTTCCTCATCCACCTCTACGCGACCGGCTACATGTGGCAGGACCACGAGGAGCCGAAAGGCTACAGCCGGTTCTTCGCCTACATGAACCTGTTCGTATTCGCGATGCTGATGCTCGTTCTCGGCGACAACCTGCTGACGCTCTTCCTCGGCTGGGAGGGCGTTGGTCTTTGCAGCTACCTGCTGATCGGCTTCTACCACCGCGATCCGGCCAACGGCTACGCGGCGCGCAAGGCTTTCGTCGTCACCCGTGTCGGCGACACGCTGATGGCCCTCGGCCTGTTCCTGCTGTTCTGGGAGTTCAAGACCCTCGAGGTCCAGGCGATCCTGGCCGACGCCGGTGCCCTGACCCCCGGCATGGCGACCGCCATCGGTCTGCTGCTGCTTGGCGGCGCGGTCGGGAAGTCGGCCCAGGTGCCGCTGCAGACCTGGCTGCCGGACGCCATGGCAGGCCCGACCCCGGTGTCGGCGCTCATCCATGCCGCGACGATGGTCACGGCGGGGGTCTACCTGATCGCGCGCATGCAGGACGTCTACCTGCTGTCGGCGGATGCGCAGCACTACGTCGCCGTGGTCGGACTGGTCACGCTGTTGATCTCGTCGTTCACGGCGCTGACCCAGACCGACATCAAGCGCATCCTTGCCTACTCGACCATGAGCCAGATCGGCTACATGTTCATGGCGCTCGGGGTGGGTGCTTGGTCGGCGGCGATCTTCCACCTGATGACCCATGCCTTCTTCAAGGCGCTGCTCTTCCTCGCGTCCGGCTCGGTGATCCTCGCCCTGCACCACGAGCAGGACATCTTCAAGATGGGCGGGTTGTGGAAGAAGCTGCCAATCCCGTTCTGGAGCATGGCCATCGGCTCGGCGGCGCTGGTGGCGCTGCCGTTCACGTCGGGGTTCGCGAGCAAGGACGCCATCCTGCTGACCGCCTATGAGAACGGCGGCTGGCTGTACTGGGGCGGCGGCGTGCTCGCGGCCGGGATGACGGCGTTGTACACCACGCGGATGATGATCCTGACATTCTTCGGCGAGACGAAGACCGAACCGCACGACGACTCGAAGGCGAACATGTGGCTGCCGCTCATCGTGCTGGCCGCGTTGTCGATCGGCGGCGGGTGGTTCGGGATCGCCGTCTTGGCCGACCTGCTTGGGCCCGTCGGGACATTCAATCACTTCACGCCGCTGGCGCTGGCCACGATGGCCGTGCCGCTGCTGGGCATCCTCATCGGCTGGCTGGTCTTCACGGGCCGGGTGCGCGTCGGCGGCCTCGTCGAATCGGGCCTCGGCCGCGGGCTGCGCCGCTTCTGGCACGGGGGCTGGGGCTTCGACTGGGTCTACGACCGCGTGTTCGTGAAGCCGTTCATCGCCGCCGCCCGCATCAACAAGAACGACGTGGTGGATCTCGTCTTCCGCGTCACGGCAGCCATCGCGCGCGGTCTGCACTACATCGGCGCGCTGACACAGACCGGCCGCCTGCGCTGGTACGCGGCCAACATGGCGATCGGCCTCGTGCTGGTGTTCCTGATCGTGCTGGAGGTCTTTTGATCCTCGGCGTGATCCTCCTGCTGCTCGCGGCCGGCGTCATTGCCTGGGCGAGCGAGCGGTTCGCTGGTGCCAATGCACCGCGCGTCGTCAGCGTGGCAGCCTTCGTCGTCGGACTCGCCTGGGCGGTCGGCGAGTGGCTTGGCGGTCCTGACGCCACCGGCCTATACGCCGCGCAGAACATCGCTTGGATCCCCCGATTCGGGATCAGCGTCGCGCTGTCGATGGACGGCCTGAGCCTTCTCATGGTCGCGCTGACCATGTTCCTAGGCATCGTCGCCGTCGTGTCGTCGTGGGAGGAGATCGAGTCTGGCCACGGTTTCTTCCAGTTCAACATCCTCTGGGTGATGGCCGGCGTGGTGGGCGTGTTCACCGCGATGGACCTGTTCCTGTTCTTCTTCTTCTGGGAAGTCATGCTGATCCCCATGTACTTCCTGATCGCGATCTGGGGACACGAGAACAAGAGCTACGCGTCCATGAAGTTCTTCCTGTTCACCCAGATCAGCGGCCTGCTCATGCTGCTCGCGATCCTGGCGCTGGTCTTCGTCCACTTCCGGTCGAGCGGCGAGATCACTTTCAGCTACGGGAAGCTCCTGGACGCCGACATCGATCCGGCGATTGCCATGTGGTTGATGCTCGGCTTCTTTGCCGCCTTCGCGACCAAGCTGCCGTCGGTGCCGGTGCACACGTGGCTGCCGGACGCCCACACCCAGGCGCCCACCGCGGGCAGCGTGATCCTGGCGGGGATCCTGCTCAAGACCGGCGCCTACGGGCTGATCCGGATCGCCGTGCCGTTGTTTCCCGAGGCTTCGGTGGACTTCTCGTTCTGGGCCATGCTGCTCGGGGCGGTGAGCATCCTCTACGGTGGCTTCATGGCCTTCAGCCAAACGGACTTCAAGCGCCTCGTTGCGTACAGCTCCATTGCGCACATGGGGTTCATTCTCATCGGCGTCTACGCTTTCAACGAGGTCGGGATGCAGGGCGCGATCGTCACGATGGTGGCCCACGGCTTCTCGACGGCGGCCCTGTTCATGATGGCGGGAGCGCTCCAACACCGGCTCCATACGCGCGAGATGACGCGCATGGGTGGCCTGTGGGTGCGGGCGCCGCGGATGGGCGTGATGACCTTGTTCTTCGTGGTCGCCTCCGTGGGCATGCCGGGACTCGGTAACTTCGTCGGCGAGTTCCTCGCCCTCCTGGGCGCCTTCGAGAAGAACGTGCCGCTGGCTGTCGCGGCAACCGTCGGCATCGTGGTGGCCGCTGTGTACGGCCTTTACCTGATGCAACGGTCCTTCCAGGGCACGCCGAACCCCGACGTGGCCGAGATGTCCGACTTCGGTGCGCGCGACATGAGCGTGATGATCCTCATGGCCGCCGCCTTGGTCTGGGTCGGCGTCTATCCGCAACCGGTACTCGATCTCGCCGGCGCGACGATCGCGACGTTGGGGGTGCTGCCATGACGGCCGCCCTGATCTCGGCGTTGCTCCCGTTGCTGGTGCTCTCGGGCGGCATCGTGGTCTTGCTGGTGGTCGCCGCGTGGCTGCGTTCGGGTGCCGTCGCCTTCGTCGGCGCATTGGTGGTCTTGGGGGCCACCATCGCGGTCTTGCCGTTGGCTCTTGCGGCCGGGGTGCAGGACATCGACGGGCTGTTGGACATCGATGGCTATGCGCTCTTCTTCCAGGGCCTGTTCGCCGTTGCCGCAGTTGCGACCGCAGTCCTGTCCTACCGCTACCTGAAGCCCCGGGCTGCCCACGCCCAGGAGTTCTACATCCTGCTGCTGGTGGCGACGCTGGGGGCCGCCGTCACAGCCGCCACCGATCATTTCGCGGGCTTCCTGCTCGGGATCGAGGTGCTGTCGATCTCGCTGTACGCGATGATCGCCTATCCGCAGGAAGGTCGCGGGCCG
>LXNJ01001058.1_pt1 | contig 17072 bp, 14 predicted proteins | sample 809081 | NCBI WGS metagenome assembly LXNJ01 (sample SAMN04870510, study PRJNA318959) | sponge metagenome | biome: sponge; feature: marine sponge reef; material: water | host: Petrosia ficiformis | place: Greece: Milos, Mediterranean Sea | collected 2013-05-29 | depth 5-7 m
GCTGCGCGAGATGGCCGGCCAGATGGCAGTGCTGCCCAACCACTACCACTACTTCGCGGGCGCGGCCGACAAGATCGGCGGCGAGGTGGTGTCGACATCGAACCCCAACTACTTCGTGTACCACCTGCCCGAGCCGGTCGGCGTGGTGGGAGCCATCGCGGCCTGGAACTCGCCGCTGATGCTGGTGGCCTACAAGCTGGCCCCGGCCCTGGCCGCGGGCTGCACCTTCGTTCTCAAGCCGTCGGAGCACACCTCGGTCTCGGCTCTCTACTTCGCGGAGATCGTGGCCGAGGCCGGCATCCCCGACGGGGTGTTCAACGTGGTCACCGGCGACGGTCCCACGGTGGGGGAGCCGCTGGTCTCACATCCCGGCGTGGACAAGGTGGCGTTCACCGGGTCCACCGCCACCGGCATCCGGGTGGCGAAGGCGGCCGCCGAGCACCTCGCGCCGGTATCGCTGGAGCTGGGCGGCAAGTCGCCCAACATCGTGTTCGCCGACGCCGACATCGAGGCCGCGGTCAACGGGGTGGTGGCCGGGATCTTCGCGGCCTGCGGTCAGACCTGCGTGGCCGGGTCGCGGCTGCTGGTGCAGCGCGACGTGCACGACGAGGTGGTCGACCGGGTAGTGGAGCGGGCCCGCCAGATCAAGCTCGGCGACCCCATGGAGCTCGACACCGAGATGGGCCCGCTCGCCTTCACGGCCCAGTTCGACAAGGTCATGGGCTACATTGGCATCGGTGAGCGGGAGGGCGCCGAACTCGCCACCGGCGGCCGGCGCCCCGAGCAGTTCGGTGACGGCCTGCTGGTGGAGCCCACCGTGTTCACCGGCGTCGACAACGCGATGACCATCGCCCGCGAGGAGATCTTCGGCCCGGTCTTGTCGGTGATCGGATTCGACTCCGAGGACGAAGCCGTAGCGGTGGCCAACGACTCCACCCACGGCCTCGCCGCCGGGGTGTGGACCCGTGACATCCAGCGGGCCCACCGCATGGTGCCGCGGCTGCGGGTGGGGACGGTGTGGGTGAACTCCTACCGGGTCATCGGCACCGAGGTGCCCTTCGGCGGCTACAAGATGAGCGGCTACGGGCGGGAGAACGGCATGGAGGGCCTGCGGGAGTACCAGCACACCAAAGCGGTATGGATCGAGCTGTCGGGCAACACCCGCGACCCCTTCAAGCTCGGCTGATCCCCCGGCAATCCCCCCAGCAATTCCCCGGCTATCCCCTCAGCGATCCCCCAGAAACAAGGAGTGTCGAGCCATGAGCGCACAACCCGAAGCCAAGGTCATCTCGGGCCTCGAGGGCGTTCTGGCCTGCGGCTCGTCGGTCTGTTTCATCGACGGGCCGGAGGGCACGCTGCTGTATCGGGGCTACGCCATCGGCGACTTCGTGGAGGACGCCGAGTTCCTCGACGTCGTCTGGCTGCTGTGGCACGGCGACTGGCCCGACATCGCCCAGAGCCAGGCGTTCGCGGCGGAGGTGGCCGCGCAGCGTGCCCTGCCCGCGGCGGTCGCCGAGTTCCTCGCCGGCGCGCCGATCGCCACTGCCAACCCCATGGCCATCCTGCGCACCGCGGTGTCGATGTTGGGGGTCACCGACCCCACCGCCGACGACATCTCGGTGGAGTCCGTCGTGAGCAAGGCCACCGGGTTGGTGGCCCGGCTCCCGACGGTGGTGGCCGCCATGTCGCGGCTCGTGCAGGGCGACGACCCGGTGGCGCCCGATCCCGATCTGGGCCACGCCGCCAACTTCGGTTACATGCTGACCGGCGAGCCGCCCGCCGCGGCCGCGGCTGCGGCCTTGAACGCGGCTCTGAACACCTACGCCGAGCACGAGCTCAACGCCTCCACCTTCACGGCTCGCACCACCGTCGGCACGCTGTCCGACTATTACTCGGCGATCACCTCCGCGGCCGGGGCGCTCAAGGGGGCTCTCCACGGCGGGGCGGTCGACGACGCCATGGGCGCGTTCCGTGAGATCGGAGAGCCCGGGAACGTGACCGGCTTCGTGGAAGCGGCCCTGGCGGCCCGGCGCAAGGTGCCCGGTTTCGGCCACCGGGTGTACCGGACCCGCGATCCGCGGTGTGCGGCCATGGACCGGCTGGCGGGCGAGCTCGGCGAGGCCGCGGGCGAGCCCCACTGGCACGCGGTCGCCACCGGCCTCGAGCGGGAGTTCCTGGAGCGCAAGGGCCTCAGCGCCAACGTCGACTACTACTCGGCGCTGGTGCTGTACCACCTCGGCTTCCCGCTCAACATGTTCACGAGCTTCATCGCCACCAGCCGCATCGCAGGCTGGACCGCCCACCTCCTCGAGCAGTACGCCGACAACCGCCTGATACGGCCCCGAGCCCTCTACGAGGGCGAGACGGCCCGGCCGTACCCGGGCTGAGAGGCCGATGGACCGTCCGGTTCCGGCGTCGTTCTGGCGGGGCGGCACCAGCCGGGCGGTGCTGTTCGCCGACCACGACCTAGCCGGCTACGACGCCGGCCAGGTCGATGCCATCATCCTGGCCGCGCTCGGCAGTCCCGATCCCGACGGCAGGCAGGTCGACGGCCTCGGCGGCGGATCGTCGTCGCTGAGCAAGGCCGCCATCGTCGGCACCGCCCCCGCGGGCTCCGGAGCCGACGTCGCCTACCGGTTCGCGCAGGTGGAGGTGGCCGAGCCTGTCGTGGACTTCACCGGCAACTGCGGCAACATCTCGGCCGCCATCGGGCCTTTCGCAGTAAGCAGCGGTTTCATCGAGGCGGCCGGCGGCACCACCGATGTGGTGGTGCTCAGCGCCAACACCGGCCAGCTCTGCCGGGCCCGGGTACCGATCCGTTCGGGCCGCTACGAGCCCGCCGGCGACTTCTCCATCCAGGGCGTGCCCGGCACCGGGTCCCGGATCGCCCTGGAGTACCTGGATCCCGGCGGCTCCATCGGGCGGGGCCCCCTGCCCACCGGAGTGCCGTGCGAGCAGATCGGCACCGGCGATGGGCAGTCGGTCACCGCGTCCATCGTCGACGTGGCCAACCCGGCCGTGTTCGTGCGGGCCGACGAGATGGGCACCACCGCGGTCGCGCCGGCCGAAGTGCTCGATTCGGACCATGACCTGCAGGCCCGGCTCGAACACCTGCGCTGCGAGGCCGCGGTGCGGATGGGGCTGGCCGCGTCGCTGGATGAGGCGGCCAGCCAGCCCACCATCCCGAAAGTGGCCATGGTCGGTCCGGCCGCGTCCTACGGTGCCAGCAGCGGTCAGGCGGTCACCGCGGAGGGCATCGACCTCGCCGTGCGGCTCATCTCGATGCGCCGCACCCACCGCACCGTGGCCCTCACCGGCGCCATGGCCCTGGCCGGGGCCGCGGCACTGCCGGGCACGGTCGTGGCCGATGCGGTCGCAGGCGGTGCCCAGCCCGACCGGACGCTGCGGATCGGCCATCCCGCGGGCGTGATCGAGATCGGCGTCACCACCGAACGCGGCTCCGACGGCACCTGGCGGTTCCCCGCGGTGAGAGTCGACCGGACCGCCCGGGAGATCATGCGGGGCTCGGTGCTGGTGCCCGAATCCCACCTCTCAGGCAACGCCTGGTACCGGGAGGCAGCCAATCACTGATCGGCAGCGGCGCTGACGGGTACCGCCGCAGACCGGTGCGGTAGCATCAGAACCACTAGGGGGAGGTCATCGAATGGCCACATCGTTGATGGACAGGACCGATTCGCTCACCGCGGAGCAGCTCGCCGACTGGGAAGCCAACGGCTATCTCATCATCCGCGGCTTCGCCGATCCGGCCGTCTGCCGGTCGCTGCACGACCGGGCCGTGGAGCTGGCCCGGGCCGACGCGGCCGGCGGGGACATCGGCAAGGCCAAGGTCTCCAGGGAGCCGCGGCCGCACCCCGACTCGAAGCGGCCCGAGGAGCTGGTGGGCAAGATCTTCTGGCTCCACTTCTGGGACCCGCAAGTCGGCGCGTTCATCACCTCCCCCAAGCTGGTGGCCTATCTCAGCCAGCTGATCGGTCCCGATGTCAGCTGCTACGACTCGCAGTTCATCTTCAAGAACCGGGGCGCGGCCGGACAGCCCTGGCACCAGGACACCTGGTACCACCGCCTCGAACCCAGCGGCCAGGTGGCGGCCTGGCTGGCGATCACCGACGCCACCCCCGACAACGGGCCGCTCTGGGTGGTGCCCGGATCCCACACCGACCCGATCCACAACGTCGAGCCCGACCGCAGGCCGGAGGCCCGGGGCGGCTACGTCGAGATCACCGAGCGCGACACCAGCGGCGAGGTCGCGGCCCTGCTCGACGCCGGGGACCTGCTGCTGTTCCATTCCAGCATCATGCACAAGTCCACCGACAACACCAGCGACGGCCCGAGGGTGGCCGTGGTGTGCCACTTCTCCATGCCGGGCGTGAAGGAGCCGCCGCTCGACGATCCGGGCACACTGGCCAACACATGGGTTTCATCCATCAAGGGGGACATGTCGGGGCCGGAGCGGGCCGAACTGATCGACCGGTACTCCACCGCTATCCGCGACTTCTTCAGGATCCAGTGGACTCCGGTCCTTCGCGACGGCGAGCCAGTCCCGTACCAACCCACCTAGCTCGCCCCCGGCCGGGCCTCGTGGGCAGCAGCGGCCAGGCATAGTCGGCCGTGGCGAGCGTGATCATCGGCTCCCCCTCTTACAGGATGTTCCGCCGGATCCCGGGGCGGTAGACGCCTCCGAGCCACTCCGCGACCTCGGTGGGAGGGAACTTCGGCTCGTTGGGCATCACGCCGCGCAGCTGCTCGACCCGCATGATCTGCCCGGCCGAGAACTCCATGCTGCGGGTCTTGTGGAGGGCATCGACCAGGTCGACGCCCTTGGCGAAGGTGCCGTGCCACTTCTCTATCACGACCTTGTTGCTGGCGAGGGCGTCGCCGATCGGCTCGGCGGCCAAGTTCCAGCCGATCAGCTTGGGGGCGGCCACCACCGGCACGGTCCGGCCCAGGATCATGATGCCGTTCTCGTCGATCGGCTCGACCTCGTCGTAGAAGAACGACAGCGTCACCGTGAGCTGGCCGTGGGCGTGGATGATGGCCTGGGCGTCACTGCGCCGGTAGATCTCGCGGTGCACCAGCCACGCGCTGGAGGCCATGTTGGTGAACTCGTCGTCCTCCTCGATCTTGGTGCGGACGATGTCGTCGGGGCTGGGCACCGACTTGTTCACGTGATGCTTGGTGATCAGCATGTGCCCGTCATCGGCCCGCACGCTGATGTTGCCGCCATGGAGCTCGAGGAGGTCCATCTTCACCAGATCGCGCGACGCCGTCTGGATGGCGTCGATGCCGGCACGGTGCTCAGGCGATAGACCCACTTCGTCCTCCTGTGGTTGGCGGATGTCGCTGCATCGAGCGCTCGCAAGAGAGGTCGTAGTCTGGCGGGATCACCCGAGCGGACTATAGACGACGCGCCCTTCAGGCTCCGGCCAACGGGGGGACCGGTGAGGAACGGGCTCGGCACAGACCGGAGATGGACGGGGGACGGGCGTGAGCAGGGTCTCGGAGGTCGTCGTCACCATCGATGTCGGAACCAGTGCCGTCAAGGCCGGGGTCTTCGACAGCAACGGGCGTCGAAGGGGCTACGGGACGGCACCGGCCGGTGCCGTGGACCCGCGGGCGGGGTGGCGGGAGCAGCCGGGAGAGCTGATCTGGCAGGCGACGGTCGAAGCCTGCCGGCAGGCGCTGGCCGCGGCCGGTCGGCCCGAGATCGCGGCGGTGGCCGTGACCGGTGCCCGCGGCTCGTTCGCGCTCGGTGACAGCACCGGCGGGTTGCTGACCGACTTCATCACCTGGCAGGACCGGCGGGCGGTCCGCCACGCCGACGAGGTCGCCGCGCTCGTGGACGCCGAGTCGTTCCATCGCAGCACCGGCGTGCGCATGGACGTCTCGCTGTGGCTGCCCCGGCTGCTGTGGCTGATGGAGCATCAGAGCGACGACATCGCGGCCGCGCACCGCATCGTGACCCCCCAGGCATTGGTGGCCCGGCGGCTCGGCGCCGACGGATGGCCGGCCGAATGGTCGATGGCGGCCTACTCGGGGCTGTTCGACATTGCCACCTACAGCTGGGATCCGGCGCTGGTGGAGTTGTTCGGCGTCCCGACCGGTCTGCTGCCGCTCACGGTTCCGCCTGGGACCGAGGTCGGGTCCGTCGCGGCAGCCGCCGCCGGCGCGACCGGCATCTCGCGGCGAGCCCCGATCGTTCTGGCTGCCTCCGACGGGCCCAGTGCCGAAATCGGCTGCGGCGTGATCGAGCCGGGCCGGCTCAACTGCTACCTCGGCACCGCCTTGTCGGTGGCCGGCCCCATCGAGCAACGGGTGCAGGACCGCTCGCGGAGCCTCATGATCGCTCCGGGCTCGACGCCGTCGCGCTACCGGATGCTCGCGCTGGGAATGGCCGGAGCGAGCGTTCTCGACTGGTACGGCTCGCTGACGGGTCGACCGGTGCTCGATCGGCTCGACGCTCTTGTGGATCGGTCCGAGCCGGGAGCGCGGGGTGCTCTGTTCATCCCGGCCCTGGCCGGGGCGGGGGCACCGCACTGGTCCGCAGCGGCCCGGGGCGCGTTCGTAGGCCTCGGATTCGGTCATGGCGAGGCTGACCTGGTGCGGGCCATGCTCGAGGGCGTCGCGTTCGAGTGCTTCTGGATGATCGAAGCGCTCCGCGCCTTCGGCTTCGACCCGACCGGCCTCAGAGTCACCGGCGGCGGGTCGCGTTCAGCGGCGTGGACGCAGCTGATCGCCGACATCGTCGGGACCGAGACAGTGGTGCCCGATGAGCCCGACCCCGGTCTCCGGGGTGCAGCGGCCTACGCCCTGGCGCGTGCCGGGTCGTATCCGGATGTGCTCGCCGCCGGGAGGGCGGTCGTCGGCGCCGGATCGGTCCGGAGGCCGTCACCTGCGGCTACCGAGCTTCTCCGGGACCGCGCCGACCTCTACCGGGAGGTGCGACACGCCTTCATGGACTCTGGCCTCGACGAGGCCTTGGCCGGCTCGCCTACCCCCTCGGCCTCTAGGCCTGCGCCCGCCGCGGCGTAGGCTGGGGCACGCGGCCCGGACGGCAGGCCACCGGGGGAGGACCACGAAGTGGGTGTCACGGTCGAGGCCCTGATCCGAGCGGGGATACCGGCCGGCGAGATCGTCGCCGACCCGGCTGGTGATGGAGCGGCCGACACCTGGCCGATGGGCCTGAAACGTCGCCCGGTTCGGGCTGCGCCCGCCGCGGTCGTGGCAGCTGAGTCTGCCGAGACGGTCAGCTCAGTGCTGCGGGCGGCCACGGCTGCCGGCGCGACCGTGCAGGTCGAGGGCGCCCGAACCAATGTCGTCGGCTGCCTCGACGGCTCGCCCGATGTGGTGCTGCGCGTCGCCATGGACCGCATCGTCGATTTCGACGCAGCCTCGCAGGTGGTCACCGCCGAGGCCGGGGTCTTCGGGGGAATCCTTGAGGGCTTCCTGAACGACCGGGGGTTCACCCTCGGCCACGACCCGCAGTCCCTGGCACATTCGACCGTCGGCGGCTGGATCGCGACCCGGGCCACCGGCACGGCATCGGCGCGCTTCGGCGGAGTCGAGCAGATGGTGCGTGGCCTCGGGGGAGTGCTTCCCAACGGCGAGGTGTTCAAGATCCCGGCCCGGCCCCGCTCGCCCGGAGGTCTCGACGCCTTGCAACTGTTCTGCGGCGCCGAGGGGAGCCTGGCCGTGGTCACCGCCGCCTCGCTGGCGGTGGCCCGGCTCATGCCCCAGATCAGGCTCAACGGACTGGTCCCCGACTTCGCCACGGGTCTGGAGGTGCAGCGGGAACTCATCCAGCGGGCGCTGCCCGTCGGCGTGGTCCGCCTGCTCAACCCGGCCGAGACCGCCGCGATCCTGGACGATGCCGCCGCCCCCGCCGGCGCCTGCCTGCTGGTCCTGTCGCTCGTCGGCGAGCCGGGCGTCACCGAGTTGGCTCAACAGGCCGCGGCTCAGGCCATCGGCGCGGCCGGCGGGCAGGTACTCGGGCCTGACGCCGCCGACCGCTGGTGGGACAACCGCCATGCCGGTCCCCGCCTGATCGAGGGCCTCAACTGCGACGTCGGAGCGTTCTTCGACACCATCGAGCTCGGTGTTGTGTGGCGGTCCGCCGCGGCGCTGGCCGGCGCTCTGCAAGCCGAGATCGGCAGCCTGGCGGACCGGCTGTGGATGCACTCCTCCCACATCTACTCCAATGGCATAGGCCTGTATCTGGCCTTCTGGATCCACAGCGACGACGACGACTCCGCCAGCGCCCGGGGCCGGGCAGTGTGGGAGCGCGCGCTGGAGCTGTCAGACCGTCACGGCGGCACCATCGGGCATCACCACGGGATCGGCGCGGCCCGCAGTGCCCGCTATATCGAGTCGAGCGAGGGCCGCCTACATCAGTCGATCAAGCAGGCGCTGGACCCCGGAGGCGTCCTGACCGCCCGGCTCCTGGACGGATGACCGCTGCTGGCGGCCTCGGGTCTCTGGCCGTGCTGGACACCGGGGCCGGTCCGGTGCAGTTCCATCGCATCGCCCGGGCCTCCGAGTTGGGGATGGGCGCGATCGACCGGCTGCCCGTGAGCCTCAAAGTGCTGCTGGAGGGCTCACTGCGCCGAGCAGAAGCGGGGCTCGCCACCGAATCCGACGTCGCGGCCCTGGCCGGATGGCCGGGCTCCATCGAGCCAGGACGGGCGGTGTCGTTCCGTCCCGACCGCCTCATCCTGCAGGACTTCACCGGCGTCCCGGCGCTGATCGGGCTGGCCGCCATGCGCAGCGCCCTGCACCGCCGCGGCGGTGACACTGCCGCGGTCGACCCGGTCGTGCCGACCGACCTGGTCATGGACCATTCGCTGCAGGTGGACGTGGCCGGCACCCCGGATGCGCTCTCAATCAACCTTGCCATCGAGTACGAGCGCAACGCCGAGCGGTACCGGTTCGCCCGGTGGGCCGAGCAGGCCTTCGCCAACCTGCGGGTCGTCCCGCCCGGCAAGGGGATCGTCCACCAGGTCAACATGGAGTTCCTGGCGTCGGTGGTGACGGTGTCCGGCGGCGATACCGGGCCGGTCGCCCATCCCGACACCCTCGTCGGCACCGACTCGCACACCACCATGGTCAACGCCATGGGAGTCCTCGGCTGGGGCGTCGGGGGCATCGAGGCCGAAGCGGTGATGCTGGGCGAGCCGATCGGTGTGGTGGTTCCCGAGGTCGTCGGGGTCAGGCTGGCCGGAGCCCCGCGCCCCGGAATCACCGGCACCGACCTGGTGCTGGCCATCACCCGGAGGCTGCGGGCCTTCGGTGTGGTGGGCGCCTTCGTGGAGTTCTGCGGCTCGGGGGTGGACAGCCTCCCGCTGACCGATCGGGCCACCATCGCCAACATGGCGCCCGAGTACGGCGCCACCGTCGGCTACTTCGCGGTCGACGACGAGACGCTCCGCTACCTCCGCCTCACCGGCCGCCGGCCCGACCACATCGACCTGGTCGAGCGGTACTGCCGGGCCCAGGGCATGTTCCGGACCCCCGGATCGCCCGAACCGGCCTACACCCGGATCCTCGATGTCGACCTCGGCGCCATCGAGCCGGTGGTGGCCGGGCCCCGGCGCCCCCACCAGACGCAGACGCTGGCGGAGGTGCCCGCCTCGTTCCACCAGGCAGTGGTCGAGCATCGCGGGCCGGGTGCCCGGCCCGAGCAGACCGGTACCCGCCGCGACGGCGACATCGCCATCGCGGCCATCACCAGTTGCACCAACACCTCCAATCCCGCGGTGATGATCGGCGCGGGCCTGCTAGCCCGCAATGCGGTCGAGCGAGAGTTGGCCGTGCCCGCCCATGTCAAGACCAGCCTCGCTCCCGGCTCGCCGGTCGTGGCGGACTACTTGGGGAGGCTGGGCCTGCTGCCGTACCTGGAGAAGCTGGGTTTTGCAGTCGTCGGATACGGCTGCACAACCTGCGCGGGCGGCAGCGGACCCCTGGCCGCTCCGGTTGCCGTCGCGGCGGAGCGCGACGACCTGATCCTGGCCGCGGTCCTCTCGGGCAACCGCAACTTCGAGGGCCGCATCCATCCCCAATGCCGGCTCGCCTACCTCGCCTCGCCGCCGCTGGTCGTGGCCTACGCGCTGGCCGGCACCGTCGACGTCGACGTCTCGACCGAGCCCCTCGCCACCGACCCCGACGGCGCCCCGGTAATGCTCTCGGATCTGTGGCCCGACGACGCCGAGATCGTCGAGCTGGCCGCCGCCGCGGTCGACCCGGCCCTGTTCGACGCCCGCCGCGATGAGATCTTCGCCGGCGACATGCGATGGAGGTCGCTGGTCGGTGAAGCCGCCGAACTGTACGACTGGGACGCCTCCTCCACCTACGTCCAGGCTCCGCCCTTCGCCGAGCCGGTCGCGCCGGATCCGCAGCCCATCGCCGACATCTCCGGTGCCCGCTGCCTGCTGCTGCTCGGCGACCAGACCACCACCGACCACATTTCACCGGCCGGAGCCGTCGCGCCGGACAGCCCGGCCGGGCGCTACCTCATCGGACAAGGCGTGGATCCCGCAGACCTCGGCGTTCTCGGGGCCAGGCGCGGCAACCACGAGGTGATGGTGCGGGGCACGTTCGCCAATCCCCGCCTGCGCAACCAGCTGACCGCAGACCGCGAGGGCGGCTGGACCAGGCACCACCCCACCGGCGAGGTGACGACCGTGTTCGAGGCGTCGCAGCGGTACCGGGCCGCGGGCACGCCGCTCATCGTGCTGGCCGGCGCCGACTACGGGGCCGGATCGTCGCGGGACTGGGCGGCCAAGGGCACCGCGCTGCTCGGAGTCCGGGCGGTGGTGGCGACGAGCTTCGAGCGCCTCCACCGGCTCAACCTCATACACATGGGCGTACTCCCGCTGCAGTTCGAGCCGGGAGCCGGCTGGAAGCAGATCGGGCTGACGGGAGCCGAGTTCTTCGATGTGGCCGGCCTGGACGCCGGCGTCACCCCAGGGGGCACGCTCACGCTGTCGGTCGCATCACCCGGCGGCGGCACCCGCGACATTCCGGTGACCGTCCGCCTCGACAGCGACACCGAGGCGGCCTACTACCGCCACGGCGGGATCATCCCCTTCGTGTTCCGGCGGCTGCTCCCCCTCGGCAGCGTCGCCTAGCCCAGGCGCCACACCTCGTCGGCCTGCTCCGGCTCGGTGGCCATCACATCGGCGAAATACTCCGACCAGCGGGCATTCACCTCGGTCGCGCCGAGGCGCTCGAGGGCCCCTTCGATGTCGGTCGGGTGCTCGACCAGCACCACGACCGTGTCGCCCGCGGCGTAGACGACGCTGTTGACGATGCCCTCGGCCCTGATGGCCTCCTCCAGCTCCGGCCACACCTCGACATGGCGGCGCCGGTACTCGTCCTCACGACCGGACACAAGCCGAAATGTGAGACATACTCGTTGCATGCGGGCCTCCACCGCTGCACCATAGACGCGAGGCAAGCAAGGACAGAGCCGTGACCATGAAACTGGGGTGCGCCGACTTCACCTGGCCGCTCATGACCCATACCGACGTGGTCCGCCACATCGCGATGCTCGGGTTCGACGGCATCGATCTCGGCCTGATGGAGGGCCGCACCCAAGTCCAGCCCGGGATGGTGCGCCAGGACGTGGGGTTGTGGTCGGGCGTCATCGGCGAGCGTCTCGCCGCCGCCGGGCTCGAAGCGGCCGACGTGTTCTTCGTGCCGTCCTTCAATCTGACCGACCTGGCGGCCAACCATCCCGACCCCGCTGAGCGCGACGGCGGCCATGAGGTGTTCCTCGACATGCTCGACTTCGCCCGGCGCATCGGCGCGCCCGGGATGACCATGAACGGCGGGGTCCCGATCGAGGGGCAGTCAACCTCGGACTCCCTGAAGCTGTCCGCCCAGGAACTGGCCCGCAGAGTGGAGGCCGCAGCCGCCCACGACATCGAGGTCCGGGTCGAGGCCAGCGTCAACAGCAACACGCCCACCCCCGAGATGGCGCTGGAACTCATCGACGCGGTGCCCGGACTGAAGCTCACCATCGACTACTGCCATTTCGTGTACCAGGACATCGGAGAGTCTGAAGTCCATCCCCTGCTGGAGCACGCCGCCCACTTCCAGTGCCGGGGCGCGGCCCCGGGCCGCATGCAGGTCAACTTCCAGGAGAACACCATCGACTACCGGGACATCCTCGAACGGCTCATGGCGCGGGGCTACGACGCCTACTTCTCCATCGAGTACGTGTGGATAGACGTCTGGGACTGCAACCGCACCGAGAACACCATGGAGACGATCCAGTTCCGCGACTTCGTCAAGGCGGTGCTCGCCGGCGAAGAGTACGCGCCCCAGGCGTAGCCGGCCCGCTGACGATGGAGCCATACCGCACCAAGTCCGAGCTGGCCGCGGCCCGCCTGCGCGACGACATCCGCAGCGGGATGATGAAGCCCCGCGAGCGCATCGACATCGACGCCCTCGGAGAGCTGCTACAGATGAGCGCCACCCCCATCCGGGAGGCCCTGCGCCAGCTCCAGGCAGAGGGCTTCGTGGTCAACGAGCCCCATCGGGGAGCGAAGGTCGCCGATTTCAGCCTGGAGGAGACGGCCGACCTCTACGACCTGCGCGAACTGCTGGAGAGCAGAGCCACCCTGATCGCCGTCGACCATCTCACGGCCGAGGACATCGCCGAGCTGCAAGCGCTGTTCGAGGCCAACCTCGCCGCTATCGACCGGAACGACCACACCGCGGCTATGCACCTCAACGAGGCCTGGCACATGACGATCTACGCCGCGGCCCAGAACACCCCGCACCTCATGGACTTCATACGAAGGCTGTGGAACGACCCCCGCTCAACGACATGGGTGGTTCCCGGCCGGCTGCAACAGTCGCGCCGCGACCATTCCGCCATCATGGACGCCCTCTCCTCCGGGGATGGCAAGCGGGCCGCCGACCTGATGGGCGAACACATCAGGGCAGGCAAGAACCTCGTCCTGAGTCACTTGATGGGCGGTGCGGGCAAATGAACCCCGGCGGAAGCGACCTGTGACCGACAGACTCCTTCCCACCTCGGTGGTGGGCAGCTACCCCCAGCCGGACTGGCTGATCGACCGTTCGAACCTCGAGACCCGGCTGCCTCCCAGGATCAGAGCGGCCGAGATCTGGCGGGTCGCGCCCGAGTTCCTCGAGCAGGCCCAGGACGACGCCACCCTCCTGGCCATCCGCGACATGGAAGAGGTGGGCATCGACATCATCACCGACGGCGAGGTCCGCCGCGAGAGCTACTCCAACCGGGTCGCGACCGCGTTGGGGGGAATCGACACCGAGCAGCACGGCTTCGCCATGGACCGGACAGGCCAGCACAACCCGGTGCCCCGCATCGTCGGAAGGATCACCCGGGACGTCCCGATCGAGGTGCGCGACGTGGAACTGCTGCGGGCCAGCACCACCCGCCAGATCAAGATCACGCTGCCCGGGCCGTTCACCATGACCCAGCAGGCCCAGGACGACTTCTACGGCGACGAACGGGCGGCCGCGTCGGACTACGCCAAGGCGGTCAACCAGGAGATCAGGGACCTGTTCTCCGCGGGCGCGGACGTGGTGCAGCTCGACGAGCCCTACATGCAGGCCAAGCACGAGAAGGCCTCGCAGTACGCGGTGGAGGTGCTCAACGAGGCCCTCGACGGGATCACCGGCACCACCGCCCTGCACATGTGCTTCGGGTACGCCGCCATCCACGAGTGGAGGGGCATCGGCAAGCCCGACGCCTACTCGTTCCTGCCCGAGCTCAACGACAGCCTCGTCGACCAGATCTCCATCGAGGCGGCCCAGCCCAAGATCGACCTGGAGATCCTTCGCCGGCTGCCCGACAAGACCATCATCCTCGGCGTCATCGACAACGGCGACCACGAAGCGGAGACGCCCGAGGTTGTCGCCGACCGGATCCGCGACGCGCTCCAGCATGTGAGCCCCGAGCGCCTGATCCCCGCGCCCGACTGCGGGATGAAGTACATGTCGCGCCAGCTCGCCCTGGCCAAGCTGTCGGCTCTCGTCGCGGGCGCGGCCATAGTGCGCGAGGAGCTGCAGTCCCAGTAGGGACCGACTGTCGGCCAGCTTTCCTTGGGCCCGAGCGACCCGTGAGCGCACCGGCAAGAGCGAGAAACACAACATCGCACCGCGAGGCGCCGGCCTTCAGGTACCGCAGGTATGTTCGGCCGCATGAGTGAACTCAGCGCACAGGACGAACACCTGCTCCGACGAGCCATCGAGGTGTCAGCTGCGGCGGCGGCCAACGGGAACATGCCCTTCGGCGCGATCCTGGCCGACCCCGACGGCAACGTTCTCCTCGAGGCCGAGAACTCCGACATCACCGGCAAGAGCACGCTCAACCATGCCGAGACCAACCTCATGAGGATGGCGGTGTCCAACCTCACTCCCGAGCAGATCGCCACCGCCTCCCTCTACACCAGCTGCGAGCCGTGCGCCATGTGCAGCGGTTCCATGTATTGGGGCGGGCTGAACCGGATGGTCTACGGGATGAGCGAGCACCACCTTCTCGAGATCACCGGGGCCCACCGGCTGAACCCGACCATGCGGGGTGTCGGCTGCCGCAACGTCCTCCACAGCGGTCAGCGCCACATCGAGGTGAGCGGTCCCCACCTGATCGAGGAGGCATCCGTGATCCACCGCGACTACTGGAGCACCACGCCCTAGACGGCCCAGCCCCTCAGTCCCGGTCCAGCTAGTCGATCTCGGGTTAGTTCTGTGGACCTGCCACGTGCAACCACCCCGAGATTCGACGGACTGGCCCCAGACTTAGAACTCGCCCGACGATCTAGAACTCGCCCGACGATCTTGCCTCAGGCCTGCTGTGGAAATTCCGGGCTAGGCGGGTGATGATCAGCACGATCGCGAAACCGGCGACCGCGGCCAACGTGGGGGCTAGCCACTCGGTGGCGCCGGGCCAGGCCAGGCCGGTCCCTGAGATCACCTCGTTCTCGTGGCGGCTGATCACGCCCACGCCGTTGGGCCACGGCCACAACACCCGCAACGACCCGGCCATCAACCCCACCAGAACCGCCATCACCGGGTTGCGGGCTGTGTCGATCAGCCGGCCCAGCACGGTCGAGAACAGGGCCAGCCCCACCGCCGCCCCGGCAAGGAACACGGCCGCCTCCAAGTAGCGGGTGTCGGTGACCACGTTGATGACCGCCCCGTACATGCCCAGCATCAGCAGCAGGAACGCCCCGGAGATACCCGGCAGGATCATGGCGCACACCGCCACCGCCCCGGCCCCGGCCAGCACCGGCAGCGAAGGGTCGGCCACTGGGCCGGACTGGATGCCCAGCAGGGCGAACGTGCCGACCGCTGACGCCACCATCAAGGTGAGCCGGTCCCCGCCCCGCCACTCGAACAGCCGGCACGCCGCCACCGCCGACGCGGCCACCAGGCCGCAGAACAGACCCGCCATCGTCTCTGGATGCTCCTCCAGCAGCGTCTCGATCACCGAGGCCAGCAGCACGATCGTGCCCAGGATGCCCGCCAGCAGCGGCACGATCAGCCACCAGTCCACGGCGGCCAGCCGCTGCCGGCAGCCTCGCCAGTCACCCCGCAGCAGCCGCCCGGCCGCGGCCGCAAGCGTCCGGATGGAGCCCAGCAGTCGCTCGTAGATGCCGAGCACCACCGCGATCGTGCCGCCCGACACCCCCGGCACCACGTCGGCGGCGCCCATGGCAACCCCCCGGGCGAGGCTTAGCGCCACGCGCCGCCCCGGACCCCAGTCCGTCTCACGCCCGCTCATCACCCCGCCCCCGGCCTAACCCCGGAATCTCGGGTTGGTTGTATGTGCCAGGTCCACAGAAGTCGCCCGAGATTCTGTGCCCGGCCCGCCCCCCGAACGCACTCGAATCAGGTCTGGGAGGCGAGGCGGCGGTTCTTGACCTTGGCCTTGAGGTAGTCCCGGTTCAGCACCGCGATGAAGTCGAGGCTGATCTCCTTGGGGCAGGCCTCGGAGCACTCGCCGTGGTTGGTGCACGACCCGAAGAACGACTCCATCGTCTCCACCATCGTTTCGGCCCGCCGCCACCGCTCCGGCTGGCCCTGGGGCAGCACGTTGAGATGGCCGAGCTTGGCCGCAGTGAACAGCTGGGCCGCCGAGTTGGGGCAGGCCGCCACGCAGGCTCCGCAGCCGATACAGGCCGCCGCGTCCATGGCGAAGTCGGCCACGTCCTTGGGGACCGGGATCTCGTTGGCGTCGGGGGCGGTGCCGGTGGGCGCCGAGATGAAGCCGCCCGACTCGATGATCCGGTCGAAGGCCCGCCGGTCGACCATCAGGTCCTTCACCACCGGGAACGATGCCGCTCGGAACGGCTCGATCACGATCTCGTCGCCGTCGCGGAACTTGCGCATGTGCAGCTGGCAGGTGGCGGTGGCCTTCTCGGGACCGTGGGGCCGCCCGTTGATCATCACCCCGCACGTGCCGCAGATGCCCTCCCGGCAGTCGTGGGCGAAGGTGACGGGCTCGATGTCGTCGTCGATGAGGCGCTCGTTGACGATGTCGAGCATCTCCAGGAACGAGCAGTCCTCCGGGATGTCGTGGGCGTCGACGTCGAGGAACGCGCCCGGCTCGTCGGGCCCCGCCTGGCGCCAGATCCGCAGCTTCAGCCGCAAGGTCGCTCCATGCCCGTTCCCGGAGCCCGAGCCCGAGCCGTTCCCGGCGCTCACGCCAATCCTCCGAAACCCCGAAATTGGGGTGGATATTGGGCCTCCAGCGCCCGTTCGGTCGCCGATTTCGCCACCAGACGGCCTGGGGCCTGAATACCGGCGCTCACTTGTAGCTCCTCTGGGTGAGCTTCACGTTCTCGAATTCCAGCGACTCCTTGATCAGCTCTTGGGGCCGGTCCGGGCCCTGCCAGTCCCATGCGGCCACGTAGCTGAAGTTCTCGTCGTCGCGCAGGGCCTCGCCCTCGGGGGTCTGGTGCTCCTCGCGGAAGTGCCCGCCGCAGGACTCCTCGCGGTGCAGGGCGTCGCGCACCTTCAGCTCGGCCATCTCCATGAAGTCGTCCACCCGGTTGACCTGCTCCAGC
>LXNJ01001059.1_pt1 | contig 17071 bp, 9 predicted proteins | sample 809081 | NCBI WGS metagenome assembly LXNJ01 (sample SAMN04870510, study PRJNA318959) | sponge metagenome | biome: sponge; feature: marine sponge reef; material: water | host: Petrosia ficiformis | place: Greece: Milos, Mediterranean Sea | collected 2013-05-29 | depth 5-7 m
CTGGATGAATACGAAGACTGGCAGCAGCATCTTCCGTTGAAGTCATTCCCGCCCCTGGAAGGCCTGCTCGATTGGTACTTCGAGGACCTGGACCACCCCGAAGACGGTCCCTACTGGTGGCCCACGAACATCACGGCGAAATTCGGCGATATCGACACACCCATGCTGCATTTCGGCGCGTGGTTCGACGTCTTCCTGGACGGTACGCTGCAGTCGTTCGAGGGAATCCGAAAAAACGGTCGAAGCCGGGCATGCAGAGAAGGGCAACGTCTTCTCATCGGACCCTGGATCCACGGGCCGGGCAACGCCGCCAAACGGGTCGTCGGGGACCTCGACTTCGGCCCTCAGGCGGTGTTCGACATGAATGCGCACCGTCTGCAATGGTACGATTACTGGCTGAAGGGAATGGACAATGGAATAATGGATGGGCCGCCGGTACGCATTTTCCTGATGGGCAAGAACGAGTGGCTGGATCTGGACGATTGGCCGCCGCCGGGCATTACGTTCCGGTCTGCGTATTTGCGGGGCGGCTCAGGAAAAGATGCGAACTCGCTCAACAACGGCGGCCTGACCTTCGATCCGCCCGGTGCGGCGGAACATCCGCACAGCTTTGCGTACGATCCGAACGACCCCATGCCCGGGCTGCGCTTCTATCCCACGCTGGGCCCCGTGGACCATCGGCACCTTGAAGGCGGAATGCTCACGTATACTTCCAGCGAACTGAAGCGAGACCTGACCGTCATCGGACCCGTCAGAGCCATCCTGCACGGCCTGTCGTCGGCGCCCGATACGGATTGGGTGGTCAGGCTCTGCGACGTCTGGCCGGACGGCCGTTCCATGCCCGTCTGCGACGGCATCCTGAGGGCGCGATTCCGTAACTCCCTGCAACACCCGGAGTTGCTGGCGCCAGGCAAGATCTACAGATTTGAAATAGATATGTCCGCCACGGCACAGGTGTTCCAATCCGGGCACCGGCTGCGTATAGAAATCACAAGCAGCGATTTCCCCCGGTACGATCGCAACCTGAACACGGGGGGTCCCTTCGGCGAGGAAGCCACCGGCCAGACCGCCGTCAATACCGTCTTCCTCGACGCAGACCGGCCGTCGTACGTCATCCTGCCCGTTGTGGAAGACTAACCTTGATTCGCAATTCTTCGGGGAAGTAAAACCGAATATATGCAAGTAGATAAAAGCGATATAACCTTGCTTCGTTGTTTTTCCGGGACGTAAAATCGAATGTAGGCAAGTGGATAACGGTGATTTAACGGCTTACTACCGGGATACACCAGGTCATTGGACGTGAACTGAAAAAATATCCTTTTTGACGACCGTTACGCCCCGTTTCAGGGGATTTCGTCGCGTCGCCGGGTTGCTGTTTTTTCGAATTGGGCCTAAGCGGCCGTTATACAATCCGATCCGCGGGACACCGGGATCTGTCCGTGCAACGACTGGAAAAAAACCGCCCTGCACGGGCACGCTGTTTTTCATTGAGACAGCCTCCCGGCAGGGCATGCGGATCTAACATCCGATTCCGCAACTCATGCTCATGCTTCCGGAAATACATTGCACCCCGGAGGCGCTTTCCAGTAATCCGACAGATCGTGGTCTACCGCGCCGGCCCACCGTCGCAACACACGCCGCCCCCCGGCCCGTTGTTGCAACTTCGGCCCGATCGCGCCCCCGCGCCATCCCTCCAGGACCCGTTCCAGGAGCGCGCCCTTCACCTCCGCACAAGCCGGATCTCTCGCCAGGTCGTTGAATTCATGGGGGTCGTCGACCAGATTGAACAACTGCGGTTCATCGAATCCGTGGTAATAATTCAATTTCCATGGCCCCTGGCGGACCATCCGGCCCGGCGGTTCGTCGGCGCCGCTGTAATTCTCGGAAAACACCTCGTTCGTCCAACCCGGCGGCCGTCCGTCGCCCTCAAGAAAACACCTGAGGCTGCGGCCTGCAACCTCCGGGAGGGGATCTCCTCCGGCCAGGTCGATCAGCGTGGGGCCGACGTCCAGCAGGCTTGTCAGGGCATCCACACGCCGACCCTCTCCGAATCGCCCCGGAAACGACGCAATCATCGGCACGCCGGCGGACCCCTCGTAAAAGCTGCTCTTCCACCACATCCCGTGTTCACCAGCCATCTCTCCGTGGTCCGAGAGATAGATCACCACGGTGTTATCCGCAAAAGACGTTGACGCCAGCGTCTCCAGCAACCGTCCGATAAGACCGTCCATAAAAGTGACAAGGCCGTAATAAGCCACGCGCGCCCTGCGCACCGCGTCATTGCTCAATCCGTTGACGCCGCGCTTTTCGCGCCAGAGACGTATCGCCGGATGCAGCCTATCCAGGTCGCTTTCGGGAACGGCCGGCAGTTCCACCCGATGGTGATATTCCTCGAATAAATCCCGGGGACAGATAAACGGGCAATGCGGCAGCACGTAGCCCGTTACCAGGCAAAACGGCCGCCCGGCGCCAGTCCGGTCACGGCTTTCGAGAAACTCACAACACGCCTCGGTCACCGCCACGTCGTAAGCCTGGTAGGCCGTACGTCCCGGACCGGAAACTTCGACCGACCGACGGGACTGCCCGGTCGTTCCCGTCGGAATAGGTCCCAGATCGGGGCCGGGACCACCCGGCAATGGACCCGACACGTCTCCGATGATGCGTGTTTCGAAGCCGTGCCGCTGGTCCGGTCCCACGAAGTGCATCCGGCCGCCCAGCACCGTTTCATAACCCGTAACTCCGAGACCGTGTGCGAACGTGGGAATGTCCGACCGGAGAAAACAGGCATTGGACCACACCTCGATATCAGACGCGTGTCGTCCCGTGAGAAACGTCATCCGCGACGGCACGCAAAGCGGCGCCCCGCAGTAGGTATTCTCGAACAGCACGCCGCGTTCCGACAGGGCGTCGAGATGGGGCGTACGGACAATTCGATCCCCGGCACAACCCATAACCCGCCGGCTGTGCTGGTCCGATATGATCACCAGAAAATTAGGTTCGTCCGGCAAAACTCACCTTGATTCGTAATGCCTCGGGGAATTAAAACCGAATATATGCAAGTGGATAAAGGTGATATAACGGCTGATTACCAGGATACACCAGGTCACTGGACGTGAACTGAAAGCATGTCCTTTTGATGACCGTTGCGCCCCGTTTGAGGGGTATTCGTCGCGTTGCCGTGTTGATTTTTTTTGGCCTGGGGCTAACCCCTCCGCCTCCAGGCGCATCAGCCACGTGCGTTTTTTCGTACCGTCGTTTCAGGGAATTCAAGATCCCGAAAGCGTTACGAGCCGGATACGATGGTTGTACGTATCGGCAATGTACAGGAGTCCGTCTGCCTCATCAAACGCGACGCCCGCCGGCCGGTTCAACGCGGCCGCCGTTGCCGGGCCTCCGTCTCCACTGAATCCCGGCTGCCCGTTTCCGGCCACCGTTGTAATCGTCCCGGAAGCCAGATCGATCGCCCGGATGCGATGGTTCATCTCATCGGCAACGTACAGCCGCCCGTCCCGACCGAATTGAATATCGCGGGGGTTGTTCAACATTGCCTGTTCGGCAGGTCCACCGTCACCACTGAATCCCGCGGCGCCCGTTCCCGCAACGGTTTCGATCACATCCCTTTCGAAATCCACGCGCCGAATCCGCTGGTTGAGCGTGTCGGAAATATACAGATTGCCGTCGGGTCCCAGAGCCAATCCGCCTGCCGGCCGGGGACTGTTGCCCGCCGGGAGGTTAAGCTGCGCCAGACGGGGAGGACCGCCGTCACCGATGAATCCGGCCGTGCCCGTTCCCGCCACCGTGGTAATGACACTGTTGGCATCGATCTTCCTTACCCGCAGGTTACGCTGATCCAGGACAAAGAGCGTGTTGCCTGGAGCAAGCACGGTCTGCGAAGGATGGTTCAGGATCGCGTCCTCCGCGGGGCCGCCGTCGCCGGCAAACCCCGGAGTGGCTCCCACGAATACCCGTACCCTCCCACCCACAGGATCGAAAATCCGCAGCTTGTGGTTTCGCCACGCGGTAAGCAGATAAGCCCCGCCTGAAAGCTGGACGAGATGCGTGGGATGACTCAGGTTGACGGACCTGCCTGGCGCCCCCGGCGGGATACGCTCGGACTGCGCATAAGATCCGTCGCCCATTAATCCGCTTCCGATCGCCGTCTCAAGCGTGCTGTCGCCTATGGCCGCACGGCGCACGCGATGGTTGTTCCAGTCCAGAACATAAACCCGGCCCTCGTGCGTAACCATCACATCCACAGGCCAGTAGAACGTCGACAACAGCAACACGTTGCCGTCGCCGTCCCAACCCGCGTCTCCGGTTCCCGCCCAGGTGCAGATCGTCCCCGGCGCATCCGAACATAGCGAAGGCGGTGCAATCGGTTCCTCGTCATCGTCGGAATCGACGGGATTGTCGTTGGCGCACGCCGCCGGAAAACAGACAAGCAGCGCGACGGCAAACCGCAAACCGCACCGCCACAAACTATAATTACCAAACCGCATCTACGCTTCCCCTCACACCTTTTCCCGTCTGAGCGGACGGTTGAAGCCGGATGCCTCCTCTCGTCGCAGGCGTTGCTTTCGGCCGGACGCCGGCACCGTCAGAAATCACTCGCACACCGGAAACCGATCTGTTCATCGGTGGCAAACGGCGCGTCAAACCACCGGGTGGTCGTGTCGGCAAGATCTCGAAATTTCCATGAACCACCCCGCATGACGCGGTTCAGCCCAATTTCAGGACCTTTCGGATTGTCTTTTGGCGAGTCGGTATAGTAATCGGGGTTGAACCAGTCCTCGCACCATTCCCAGGCATTGCCGGACATATCGTGCGCTCCGTAGGGGCTTGCACCCTTCGGATGGCTGCCGACGTCCACCGTACGGCCCACGTGATCGGCAATATTTGCGTGTTCAGGAGTGGGTGTCGCGGTACCCCAGGGGTAGGGCCGCTTGTCCGTTCCCCGTGCCGCCTTTTCCCACTCGGCTTCCGTCGGGAGGCGCATTCCGGCCCATTCACAGTAGGCTTTGGCGCCAAACCAGGTCACGTTCGTCACCGCCCGGTTGGCGAGATAAAACGCCTTCAACACGTACTCATCCTTTATCGTACGCCCCAGTTCCTCGCTTTCTTCATCATCGTCCCCTTCGCGTCCGGCCAGAAGGTCTATTGAAATCCGTATATCCGCTCTTCGCGAGTCCAGATTGTAGAGTACGTTATCTTCCGAGTCCCGGTTGCGATTCACCGCGTTCTCGTATGCGATATCCTCGTCCGTCTGCCAGGGCGCCGTGCGGCCGACCGTTTTGGTGTTCCGGTTCCTGTCGTTCAGAAAGGCGTTAAACTGCGCGTTATTCACCTCGTATCTGTCTATCTTGAATGCGTCCAGATAGACGACATGCTCAGGTCCGTCCGGCGGCAGCCCTCCGCTGTCGGTCCCCATGATGAATTCGCCGGCCGGAACATCGAGAAGCTCATGTTTTAGTGTCGGTATAACCGGAACATCGACCACGATCTGTCCGAAAAACGCTGCGAAAATTTCAAAGTCGGGCAGGTCCACCGTGCGGCTGCCATCCAGATCGTAAATCGGATCGTCCGACTGAAAAGCCCGTGCAAACAGAACAAAATCGGTCAGATCGATGGTCCCGTTACCGTCAAAGTCCACATCTTCGATCGTCACGCTTTCTGCCCGGGCCCGCGCCGGGGCAATTGCGATGATAGCAGCGAGTGCAACACCAAGAAACAGGCGCGCCATGTGCGCATTCTCCTTCACCGGCGTCTTCTTCCGAACAATAGACGACCTCCCGGTAGAAACAGATCCAGGCAGGCCGAGGGTACATTGTCGCGTCGGCTCAATCCGTGTACCGTCAAATCAGATCCGCTGAAGACTGGATTTCCCGCCCGCGAAACGTCTCATCTCTGCACCACGAACGTGGTTTCTTTCTCAAAGGACCTGCCACTGTTCAGGTCCGTGACTTTCACGGTCAGGTAGTGGCGCCCCGATCGCGCCTCCCCCAGTTCCAGTTCCGTATATGCCACCTCCGACTCCTGGACGCCCAGTTGCTCGTAGCCTATCGCCACACCTTGTTTTCCTGACCTCCCCGTAAGCGTCTGCGCCAGCCTCGCAAGTACGCCGCCTGCCTTCGGGCCCATCGTGTACTCGACACGGTACCGGGTCTGCCCGAACTCATCCCGCTTCAAGTTGTAAATTTCGTAATAGACAAACACATTCTGACCGGTCCCATAGGTTCGAGAGGGCATCGGCACCACGTTCAACCCGTTTTTCCCGAATTTTCCGGGTTCGGCGTCGGCCTCGCTGACTTTATATGCCAACTCGAGGTCGCTCACGCGGAGCCCCTCTCTATGGTAAGACTCCACGACCACCTGCTGCCGGTATATTCCAAGCCGACCCGTCATGCGATCCCGGGCCTTCACTTCCAACCTGTAGACCCCGGGTGGCACCTCAAGTCTGACAACGTCCGGGACGACCACGTCCGGGCCCGTTCGATTGCCTGGCCTTTTGTAAAACACCTCGGCAGTCTTCCGGTAGACTTTGTCCGAATGGGGCGAGAGGAGCGCCAGTTGCCGACGGACGGCTACCTGCGTGACGTTATGCTCGGGCAGGTAATTCGTCGCCGCGCACGGAATGCCATAGTAAATCTCCAAAGAACTCTTGCCGTCCGGCCCTTTGAAGTCGGCCAATGTATAATAGAAGTCAAACGGCGCTTCAGCGTATTCAGGCGTGAAGGTATCAGGAGTCAGGGCAACCGCTTGCTTGAACACCTTTTCGGGCGAAAAACGACGAAACTTGGAAACCTGCTCAATTCCCAGATCAGGCGCATCCGGCACCGGCGCAAAATCAAAAACCTGGGAGTTGAACTCGTCCGTAAACGTGATCTCTATTCCGCCGTCGATATTGAGATAGACCCACGACTCCCACGGTGTCGACCCGAGGTCGGCCCCTGCGCTCAATACCGGACTGAAACCCGATCCCGCGAAAATGTCCGTATTGATGCTGGACGGGAGGGGCCGTGTCACCATGCTTGCGAGTTCACTCTGTCCGATATCTCCGCCCGCGCCAATCGTACCAGCGGTGCTGGGACGATCCGTGTTGTTACGGTCGGTCGACGAGCCCCCATCCCGGCTTCCCTCCGACGTTGTCATCTGCCTCAGATTGGCATCGGAACCATCCGGATCCGCTCCCGTGAACGCGTCGCGCTCGCCCTCGATATCCAGATCGGCCGCGGCGCTCTCAAATCCGAGGACGTCGCGCTCGAGAGAGAAGTTACGGATTGGAAAAACAGGACCCATAAACGATGTACCAATCGCCTCGGTACCATAGAGCTGCCTTGCAAGCCGCTCTTTCACACGCAGTACGGGCAGGCTGTGCCGAAAATTCACGTTCCGTGAGCTCGTCACGTGGTCCGGGTCGCCGAACCGAATGTACACCTCGCCACGACGATCCCAGGGTTTCTTACCGTCGGAAAACTCCAGGCTGGCATACCAGACCCTGCGGTAATGCTCCAGCAACCGCTCGTTTACCGGCGTGCCTATGTCGGGGTCCCTTACGTTCCAGAAGCTTTCCAGATACGCTTCACGGGTATCGCCCGACGTGTGTTTGTATTCGGCCATTTCCTCTGATGAAGCAATCAGACCGATATCGTAGTAGAGAGCCCGCTGCTCCGGTTTCAGCCGCGAGATGTACGTTGAGAAAAACCCCATCGCCATATCGTATTTGTTGCGTTTTGCGCAGGCCTGAGCCACGATTGGCATCAGTTCGATCGCATCGGGGTACTCGTCTGTAAACGCCCGGACTTTTTCCAGAATCCGGTCGTAGTCCTTCACTTTCAGGTACGCATGGCCCAGCCGCCTCCCCACTTTCTGGTCGGCCGGCCTCATTGCGAGATACCGGGTGTACCAGACAATGGCTTCCTCGTAATCCTCCATGAAATTGGCGTACCAATCTCCCATCAGCAGATAGGCATCCGCGTACTCCGGATCCGTCTTCAGCACCCGGTCCAACTCCGGCTTTACGTCGTGCTCGTTGAGCATATATCGCACAAGCGCGATCTTATACTGTGCGTCTACAAAGTCCCGATCCCGCATCAAGGCTTTTCTGAAATAGGTTATGGCCTGGTAGCGCTCGTTGTGGAGTTCCATCAACACGAGGCCCAGACCGTAATAGGGTTCGGGGTCGTTCCCTGGCAGCGCAGCCGCCTTCCTGAATGCCCATTTCGCGCCCCTGTAGTATTTGTCCTCCAGGAATGCGTATCCCAGTTTCAGATGCGCGTCTTTATCTCGGGACCGCTGATGGGCAACGACACGGAGCGGAAAGATCGCCTCGTCCACTTCATTCCGATTGAGCCGCGCCACGCCCAGGTCGAAGAGCGAATCCACCCTGGCGCGCGGTATATTTTGCGCCTCCACCGCGTATCCGCCCGGACTCCCCAGCAGATATTGCACCCGCTCCCGGTGCCAGTAACAGGTCAACACCGGGCCGCCAGCGTGAACGTCAGGCCGGAAAAAGTACCCAATTTCGGGCATGTGGGGTTCGTCGGTTGCAGGACACTGGAAGAGTTGCCTGAGCTGCGCCAGATCCCGTGTTCTCGCAGATGCGCCCAACCGCCGCTTTTCCAGTTCAATGGTCGCCCATGACAAAAGTCCGCTCACGTCTGGTGTCGCTTCATTGCCTCGTGCTGAGTTGAACTCTGAAATCAGGTCGCCGACAACGAGCAGGCGTTCCGAGCATACCGCTTCCTTCAGTGCCTCGTCATTTCTGATACGGCTTCGAATCGCATCGATATAGCCCTGGCAGCTTCCCCGGGACAGACCCAGCTGAGTATACGTCTTTCGGATTTCCTTAAAACCGCTGACTGATTCCCGGTAAGCATCCCTGGCGCCACGGTACTCCCCCCTGTGCATGCCGTGATGACCCCGGACCCACCAGTTCAGGGCCTGGTGAACCATGAGCATTGCCGCGTCAATCTCCTCTTCCTGCGAGGGCTGCGGGGGCCTCGCGCCGGTTTTATTGCTTGAGCTTCTCCACGGTGTTACTTCGGCGCCGTCCATTCCGACATGTGACGTTTCTCCATCCACAAATGCCGCAACGGCGTCCGCACTCTCAGACCACTCCAGGGGACCCCGCACGTGTCCACGCACAAGCAACCGGGCGCGCCCGAATGCATCGACGAGCCACAATCCCTCACGGTCCGATACGGCCAGTTGGCTTCCGTCCGGCGCAACCGCCAGATCGATCGGGTCCATGTCGTCGGGCAACGGCCAGGGGGACTCCCCGGACGCGTCAATTCGCCAGATCCGATTGCGCGCCAGCGGCAGGCGCCGCTGTTTACGCGAATCGGCCGTGAGTCTACCCAGCGGCGTCGTGCCGAACGCGACGTGATCCAGCGCCCGCTCCAGGTATACCAAACCGCCTTCCGGCAGAAAACCCACGTCTCCTGGAGGGCCCAGGTAGATCCCCGTCCTGATGGGCAATGTTCCGTCGGCTTTTCCCTTCCAGATCTGGGTTAACAGGACCATCGGCTTCCCGGAAGGGATGAGCCAGACGACCCGCTCGCCATCCGGCGAATATATCGGGGGTGGGACGGAAAAGGCCCTGGTTGCAAGACCCAGAAAGGCTGCAACGATAGTGAAAAACTGCAACAAACGCTCCTCCTGACCATCGCAGATGGACGCGCATCCGTTCGAGTGGAGGTGACAAGGGTTACCTGTAAGATAAGTACGTTACCCCCTGTCGAACAACCCTTCTATTGCCATCGCTTCCAGCGCCTCGCCCATTGCGCCGACGGCCTGGTCGATATCCGCCTCCGTATGCGAGAAATTGGTGTAACAGACCGAATAGACAATGATCCCTCGCTTCAGCACTTCCGCGTTGAACCTGAGAAACAGCCGGGACGCGTCCGGATGATCGAACACCAGTTGTCCAACTGGAGAGGCTCCTATGAAACGTACCGGCAGGCCCAACCTCTCGCTGTGCGCATTGAAGCCTTCGTGAAGCTGTTCACCGCGTTTCCACAGCGTGCCGATCACGTCCTCCCGTTCATACACGCCCAGCACCGCCCGTGCCGCGGCCAGCCCCAGCGTGTCGCCTCCGAAGGTGGACGATATGACGCAATCTTTCACCGTCTCCATCACCGCCGCATTCCCTGCGAAGCAAGAGAGAGGCACCCCGTTCGACAGTCCCTTGGCAAACACCGCCAGGTCCGGAACCACCCCGAAATATTCCTGTGCGCCAGCGCGCCGCAGCCGGAACCCTGTAACGATCTCATCGAAGATGAGGACGGCGCCGTGCTGCTCCGTCAACGCCCGCAGTTCCCTCAGGAAAGAACGCCCCTGTTCAACTTCCGCATAAGCGCACGCCACGCTTACGGCCGCAATCTCACCCGGTGAAGCTACGAACGCCTCGGCGTACGGCCCAATGTTGCCCCACGGCATCGTGATATGAGTCTTGCGTGTCGCCTCCGGCACCCCTCCCCGAGCCATCGTATTGACCCAGCCGTGATACCCGCAGGTCAGGATGAGTTCCCGCTCCGTAAACGCCCTGGAAAGCCGGTGTGCAGCCGCCATGGCCTCGCCGCCCGTCTTCAGGAACCGGACCCGCTCCGCGCAGGGCAACACGTCCACCAGAAGCTGTGCGACCTCGACTTCCAGCGGGTGGGGATAGCTGAACACGATGCCGCTTTCCAGTTGCGCCCGGACGGCCTCATCCACCGCCGGAAAGCGGTACCCCAGGGTTATGGGCCCAAGGCCGTTTCTGAAATCAATATACTCGTTACCATCCACATCCCACACCCGGCAACCGTCACCGCGCTCCAGGTAGCAAGGCTCCACCCCCCGCAGGGCCTCTCGCGGCGCCTTGGAATGGGTCTGTGTGCCCAGCGGGATTACCTCCTGTGCCGCGTCGAACAACTCCCACGAGCGTGCAACCGAACGCGCTACCTGCGTTTCCATGGCTTACCTCCTGAAAAATTCCTCGCCTCGGGGATTCGAAAACAGACCCGTTCAACCAACACTTGCGTCCGCATACCACGGATCAATACCCGTGGATCGAGTGCCCGCCACCCGGAAACCACACCATATCCACAACCAGCGAGAGTGCCACGCCCGAGGTGTAGCCAACGAGTACGCCCAGGAAAAACGGAACGTAACGTCGGTAGAGCGCCGCCCCGCCGATTCGCAGGATCAGGAATTTAACGGCCCAGGCCAGAAAGACCGAAAATACGGTATAACGCACAGACGTCCCCGTACCGGCAAGCGCGAATCCAACCGGGTGGAAGGGCCACCAGGGAAACCGGTATTTCAGAAACGTCAGCAAAGACATTACCGCCGCGCCAATGCCGAACAGGCTCAATTGCAAACGGTGGGGTGGCTCCGGATTGTTCATCTGGGTCAACACACCTGCAAATCCGGATTTGCTGTAGCGGGCGAAAGGATAGTCGTTGAAATTGAAGGCGCCGTATGTATAGCCCAGGTACAAAGTGTACAGGATCGAGAACACACATCCTACGCCGAATGCCGTCGTCATTGCCGCAAGCACACGACGTCGACCGCCCCTGGGACACAAGTCCGCGAGTTTGGCCCCGTGGATGACCGACGGCATGAACAGACCCTTGCCGTAGGACGCAATGCCATTCGTGAATCCCAGCGTTGTCAGACTGGAACCCGACAGATTCCGCGAACCGAACAAGGACGTGACAAACCGCTGCGGTCCCACCGGCATGCTGATGAATACCAATCCCACGTCGGACACGATACGGGATACACCCAGATAGAGCACGAAGGTTGCAAGAATGAACGCACACGCCAGGACAAGACTCATCCCGGCCTGCCACCACCAGAAAACGGCGAATACCACGCAAACAATCAGCCCGAACAACGCCGTCCGGAAAGACATCATCTCATCTTTGTCATCCAGTGGCGCGTCTCTCCCGAGCGCCTTCTGAAATACCAGTTTCAAGTGGTTCCGTGACGTCCACACCCCCCAGCCGACCATCGCAAAAAAGGCGCCAAGAGGCAGCCACTGAAAATCACCCGACGCGTGGGCCCACGAACTGGCATTGTAACCGAGCCGATTCAGGATTCCGCTTCGGATGATGAACAACAGATCGAAAAACCAGAGGCTGAACAGCACGTCGATATTTGCGAAATAGCAGAAGGAGATTGTAAACATATTGATCCTTGTCCACAATCCCGGGAAATACCGTTCGAACTTGATCCACGGTCCCCAGCGTATGTTGGGGACCTGAGGAAATCCCGGAATGAAATAGTTGATCATATTCCACGCCAGGATGCCGAAGGCGACCGCGAAGCCGATCCAGAAAAGACGCGGGAAATTCCATGTCACCGTCCGTTCGGTAAGGCTGGTAACCGGACGCAATATAGGAAACGAAAGGCGTTCGCTTTCCATCCACTGCTTTCGCAGAATGACCGCGAGGCAGACGGAACCAAAAAAAAGGGCGGTAATCAGCCCCATCCAGCAAACCACCGGCACGAACCAGACGTTCCAGGGAATCGAATCGCCCGGCGGCAGACCTTCGAACAGGTGATTCAGAGTGCCGTTCGTGTTTCTAGGCGCCAGCCAATGCGGGATATATGGATGGAAGAACTCTCCCCACTGATTCTCAGGCGTGGCGAAATAGAATGGCGCCGCAATTGCCCCCAGGAAATACCCCGTCAGTCCCACCGACGGAATGGCCCCGCCGACAAGACCGCCCGCCAGTACGACCAGCAGTTCCGTTGGCGACAACGCATATCGACTCGCGAGCAACCGGCATAGCGGGTTCAGCCCCAGGGCAAGCAGGAGGTAGGGCAGCAGCGTACCCATTGGAAAATGACTCAACGTCATTCGCGACGCATGGACGACGTATTCAATGTAATTGACCGATACGTTCACCCCGACCGCCAATGCTCCTGCCAGGAAAACGCTGCGCAGCGTTACCGCCTGCCTGTCAAGTCCACCCTCGACGTCGGCAGAAACCGCAACTGCTGAACCTTCCGCCATAGTACCCTTCCTTACATCCTGTGACACCCACAACGGCGAGCCGCCGTATCCCCGGTGGATCCTGAACCAATGAGATCGATATCACCGTATCTCGCGACCAGCCTGCTGCATTCTTCCATACGTACCAATATACATAACGACCGCAACAAACACAAAAAACGGGCTCCAACGATCAAGCCCGGTTTCGGGGACGTTGAAATTCGGCCCGGCTAAACGCCGGCCGCCCACGTGTTCCCGCCTGCCCGTACCGTTCCCTCCGGCTTCAGGTATTCCGCGCAATGCGCGCCGCCCGCCACGCCCCCGACCACGTTCAGTTCGTGGCCCATTTCGAGCAATCCATCCTGAATGGCCTCGTCCAGCGATCGCGTTACCATGATGGGCTCCTCCATCTGGACGTGCATCCGGGGACCGGACACCGCCTCAAATGAAGACGCGCCGAAATCCACGATTTTCTGCGCGATCCGCGCATTCACGCTCACGAGCCGGCGCCCCCCGGGCAATCCCGTTGCGACGTCACGGTCCGGGAGCCGAATCAACAGCGGCGCCGTATTGTTCAGGGGCCGTTTTCGGGATGCCACTGAGTTCTTGCGTCCGGGCCGCGGATCCAGACGGCACATCCCGTGCCCCAGGATCAGACCGGTACCGGGCACCGTAACGAGAGACCCGAATGCGCCGCCCTGCGAAATCGTCACGGACGCCACGTTGCCTTCCGCATCCGCCGTGGAAACGTGGAGCGTACCGGCCATTGAATCTCCCTCGGGGCCCGGCGACCGCCGATCCACAAATTCCGGAAACTGTCGCATCGACTCGACTCGTCCTGCCGCGTAGTCTTTGCTCAGAAGCCGCTGGATCTCTACGTCCACGTGATCGGGATCGCCCATGTATAGAAGGCGGTCGCGCCACGCCAGTTTCAGCACTTCGGCCAGCCGGTGCCAGTACGTTACCGTATCGTCGGTTACGGGCTCGAAGCATTCCAGCATATTGAGGACCTGCAGGGCGGTCAAACCGCCATTCGGCAATATCGCGGCATAGACGGAAGCGTCTCGGTACATCGTCTCATACGGCGCCGTCACACGCGGCTCGTAGTTTGCCATATCCTCACGGGTAAGCGCCCCGCCCGTACTGCCGACGTGGTTCGCGATCTTCCGCCCGATTTCTCCATCGTAAAAGTCGCGCCATCCGGCTTCGCATGCGCGTGTCAGAGATTTCTCCATGTCCTGCCGGTGCCAGACGTCGTCCGCTGCGGGCAAACGCCCTTGCGGCATCAGGTGCTTCTCCGTTGCCGGAAACCGCCTGATCACGGGTTCCAGGTTCCGAATCGCCGCGGCAGTCGAACCGAACGGAAACCCATTCTCCAGCAGCGCCAGCGAAGGCGTCACGATATCGGACCACTTCAGGCGGCCCCAGCGCTCCCACAGCACCCCCATCCCCGCCATCATCCCCGGCGGCCCCACCGCCTGCGGTCCGTGCACGTTGGCGTTGTCGCGAACGGAACAGAGATACTCGTTCTCGTTGATCCCCTTCGGTCCGCCATGCATCCGAATTACGTCGTACATCGTTTCGCTCGCCGACGCGGGCGCAATTGAGTTCGCATCCAGGGACCAGACCTTCCCGGTCCGACCGTCCAGCACCAGTGCGCACAACACGTACCCCATTACGCCCGTGGACTGCGGCTGCAGCATACAGCAGGCCAGACTGGTCGCGGCTGCCGCGTCCATCGCATTCCCACCCCGGTCCAGCACGCCCGCACCCACCCGGGCCGCCTCTTCCGGCCCTGCGGCAACGGCGCCACGGGTCGAGAGGACCTCCTTCCCTTCAACCATCAAATGTCTCCCTGGCAAATAATCGATCGGAAACGCGCCAAATAACTATTGTTCACAGGCGGGCGACCACCGGGGGCGCCCCTGTACAGCGCCTTGTTATAGATTCTCGGCCACCTTATTAATTGCCGCTGCGATGTCTTTGATATCCGATTCTTCCATATGTTCATGGAGGCCCCGTACCGCGACCGTCCGCAGACCCGCCACGGCCAGGGGGGTGGTTTCCGGTCCATAATGGTATTCGCGGTCCGTCACCCCGCATGTGAAGGGACATCCGCTGCTTCCGTACGTGATCTTTTCGGTCAGATATTTCCCGCGCATGAATATCGGGTCTCCAATATAATGGGCGCCCACCGGGACGCCTTCCGCAGTTACCGCCTTGCAGAACCGGTCCGGATCGTGGCCCGTCACATGAAATATGAAATTCCACCACGACACCTCGCGGCCCGGTTCCATTGGCACGGGCTCAATGCCCGGCGAATCCGAGATCAACTCACACAACAGCCCCCCAAGACGGATCCGCCGCTCCACGACGGCGCGCACCTTCTCCAATTGCGCAAGTCCCACGGCACCCTGCATCTCCGTCATGCGATACGTGGGCGCAAGGAAGCCGTGGTCCCTCTCCCCCATGTACTTGTAGTCCCAGCCCTTATCTGAAAACAGCTTCAGCCGGACATACGTCTCCTCACAATGGGTTAGTGTGATCCCCCCGTCGCCGGTTGTCATGTGTTTTGACTGCTGCAGGCTGAAACATCCCATATGTCCGAAGGTGCCAACGTACCGACCCTTGAATCGGGTGGCATGGGCCTGACTGCAATCCTCAATCAGAATCAGGTCGTGGCGATCGGCAATCTCCGCCACCGCGTCCACGTCGCACGGCCTCCCGAAGAGATGGACGAGAATAATAGCCCGCGTCCTGTCCGAAATGACCGCTTCGATCGAGGCCGGCGTCATGTTCAAAGTCCTGGGATCCACGTCGGCAAAGACCGGCACCGCGTTCTGCTGCAGGATCGGCATCACGCTGCCCGGATCGGTAACGGGCGCGGTGATAATCTCGTCGCCCGGCTCCGGGTTCACGGCCCCCACCGCAAGGTGAATGGCCGCCGATCCACCGGTGGAACTCTGTGCGTACCTGACGCCGTAGAAATCGGCAAACGCCCTTTCGAATTCCTTCACGAACCGTCCGCTCTTGCCGAACAGATTCTGGCTGCGTACAGCATCGATCAGCAACTCCTCCTCCCGTTGGCCGAACGGCTTCCTCTCGGGAAACGGACGGGTTCTTACCTTCGGTCCACCATCGATTGCCAACTTCTCCATTTTCCCTCCTGAAAAAGGAAAAATCCAGAAGCCGGAAATCAGAAGCCGGAAGGAAAACCGCGTTTTCTTCTAGATCCTGACTCTCGACTCCTGGATTTCTAAAAACGCGCCGCCCAATCTTCCACCGCCACGATTCCCGACTCCTGCGCGTTACCGCTCCAGCTTGAACAGGACCTCCTTTTCCGCCTCCGCATTGCCGTTCTGGTCCACGATGCGAACCGTCAGCCGGTTCACGCCCGACTTGGCGTTCCCCAGGTCCATCTCGAAATACTCCTGAAGGTCCGTTTCCTCCCGGACCTGCGCGGTGGATACGGACACCTCAGGGTTGCGTTCACCCCTTCGGAAGAGTCCGCCCACCCCCGCCCAGAGGCGACCGAAGGTGCCGCCCTTTTCCGGCATCGAATGGATCGTATACTGTAACGTAAACCTGCTCTGGCCGAACGTGTCCGGTTTCAGCCCGTAGGCTTCGTAATAGACAAACGGATGCTGGTTCATCCGATACGTCTTGGTGGTCATCGGGATCACCCAGATGCCGCCCCCCTTGTCGTATTTCTCCAGACCGCCTTCCGTGGATACCTGAAATCCCAGTTCCAGGCCGCTCAGCTTCAGCGTATCCAGGGAATAGTCCTCGACCTCGAGCATTTCCTTGTAGATGCCCGAGTGGCCGGAAACCAGGTCCTTGACCTGCACGCGCATTTCGTAGGCGCCCGGGCTCACGTCCAAGGCGAGTTGATTCGGAATGAAGGTCCCCTTCCCCGTATAGAGTTCCCTGGACGTACGTAATACCAGTTCCTCGCTGTCCTGCAACGTGTGTCCCGATTCTTCATCGTACAGCGCAATCGCGCAACCCAATTGGAACACGGGCTGTTCTTCCGTTTCCGACTCACTCAGACTGCGCGGCGGGATTCCGTAATAGACTTCCACCCGCGTC
>LXNJ01001060.1_pt1 | contig 17061 bp, 16 predicted proteins | sample 809081 | NCBI WGS metagenome assembly LXNJ01 (sample SAMN04870510, study PRJNA318959) | sponge metagenome | biome: sponge; feature: marine sponge reef; material: water | host: Petrosia ficiformis | place: Greece: Milos, Mediterranean Sea | collected 2013-05-29 | depth 5-7 m
GGAACCTGCGGCAAGCGCGCAAAACCGCTCATCTGCAGCTCATTACCGCTCATAATCGTTCGTTTCCGCGCACTTCCGCTCGCCGCGCCGCCGACGCCGACGTGTCGGGGCGTTGCAGCGCTGAGACAGGGTAGCGGATGCGGATGCGACCGCGAAAGGGGCCGGTGTCACTGTGAGGAGACCCCTAAACCCGGCCACCCCACCGAGGGCCCTTACCCTGGCCCTCTTCCTCAGGAGAGGGGATCAAGCCCCTACTCGTCTTCTTTCCAGAAGCGCTCCTCGTAGAGGTGCCACCCCTGGCCACCGAGGCGTTCCTTCACGTCCTCGATCATGCCGGGGTTGCCGCAGAGGTAGATGGCGGTGTCTTCCTTCGGCAGGCTCCACCGCTGCATGTACTCCTCCACGAGCGTGTTCACCCTGCCGGTGGGACCGTTCCAACTGCGGTTGCGCTCGGCCTGCGGACGGCTGACCGTCGTCACGAACGTCACCAGTTCCGGCATGCGCTCGGCGAGCCGGAGCAGCTCGGAGTCGTAGACGAACTCGTCCTGGTGGCTGGCGCCCTCCATGACGTAGAAGTGATGGCCGCGGATGTTGTCCTTCAATGCCTGGCGGATCATGCTGACGTACGGCGCGACGCCCGTCACGGTCCCCAGCATGAGGTGGTGGTGGAACTGCGGCTGGAACACGAACAGCCCCTTGGCGCGCGGGCGCATCGACACCGAGTCGCCGACGTGGAGGTTCCAGAGCAGCGGCGTCAGCTTGCCGCCGTACTCGGGCAGCACGTACTCGATGAACAGCTCGATGAGCGATTCGTACGGCGCGGACGCTATCGAGTACGGACGCTCGATCCCGCCCGTCCCTATCGTGATGTACTGGCCGGGCTTGAAGCGGAACGGCTCATCGGGCCGGAGCCACAACAGGAAGAGGTCTTCAGCGACTTCCTGCTTCTTGGCCACGTATGCACGCGGCAGATTCGCCAAACGGTCCTGCGCTTGCGTCATGTTCCTCCGTCACTAAGGCGTTGTTCATTCGTTGCGGCGTTTGTCATTCCGAGCGAAGCCCGCGCTTCAGCGCGCAGAATCCTCTCAGGATGCGCCCCGGCGTGCAGGAACGTTCCCCGAGAGATGTTTCGGCCTCGCTCAACATGACACCTCCCTTCCCCCTTGATGGGGGAAGGTCAGAGCCTGCCCCGCACTTGATGCGGGGATGGCCGAGATACGAACGGGCACGGCATTCAGCCGGGCGATGTGGTTCATGGGATCGGGGCGGTCGGACGCATCGACCTCGACCGCCAACTCGCCGAACAGCGTCGTGAGCGACACCACCCCCTCGGGCACGGCATCGGAGAGCGCGACCGTGCCGGGACGCTCGGTCCCGTCCGCGGTGGTCACCGAGGCCGCATCGCCTTCGCCGAGCCTGGCGGCAGCGGCGTCCGCGGGGTTGAGGACGAAGCGCTCCTCCCGCTCGACGCGGTTGCGCTTGCCCACTACCGTCACGTTCGGTTTGCGGCCCGGCTCGATGAGCACGCGGCCATGCGCGAGCATGAGCGGGAACTGCGCGTCAGGCGCAGGGCGCGGGTGCCATGCCACGGGTTGAAGCGTCGCCTTGCCATGGCGGAATCGGTCCACGAACAGTTGCCCGTCGTCCGAAGCGCCCTCCGGCGCGCACGGCCACTGCAGCCCCGTAAGCACGTTGCCCGTGTACATCACCTGCGTGGGCTGCGGCTCGTCGCTGGGCGTGGTCACGATGTCCAGTTTCTCGCGCAGCAGGCGCTCCCAGGAGATGCCGGCGTACTCGGGCACGGCCTGCGCTATCTCGTCGAGCACCTGCGGCGGACCGTCCCAGGAGAAGCCCTGCGCCCCCATGGCGCCGGCGATGGAGCACACGACGTCGAGGTCGCTCCGGGAGTCGACGCGCTTGTTCTTCGCCACCTTGCGGAGCGGCTGTACGCGCCGCTCGACGTTCGTGTAGGTGCCCGTCTTCTCGACCCACACCTCAGCGGGTAAGACGACGTTCGCCCGCTCCGTCACCGCGGACGGGAATGCGCTGGTCGCCACGAGGAACTCCAGCGCATCGAGGCCGCCGAGCACGTCGCCGAGCGTACCGTCTTCGTAGTGGACGTGGTCGCCGAGCATCAGCATCGCCTTGATGCGGCCCTCGCGGGCCTGGTCGAAGATGCGGCGATTGCCGGCGTTGCGCTCGTCCGGCACTGGAACGCCCCACAGCGCGCCGAGCGCCTCGCGGGCGTCGTCCTCACCGAGGAGGTGATGGCCGGGCAGCGACGCCGCCCACATGCCGACGTCGAACGCGCCCTGCACGTTGGCCCCCTGGTAAAGCGGCATGACGCCGGCGCCGTGCCTGCCCACGTTCCCGGTGGCGATGGCCAGCGCCGCAGCGAGCCGCGATATCGTGCGGCGCGTGCCGCCGACCGAGCTGTCGCCGCCGAACAGCAGCGCGACCGGGCCGGACCCGGCGTAGATGCGGGCCGCTTGCTCAATGCTCGCCGCGGGCACGCCCGTCTCGGCTGCGACCGCGTCCAGCGTGAACGGCGCGAGCGAGGCGATCAGTTCGTCCCAGCCGTCAGCGCGCTCGCGGACGGCGTCCACGTCCACCAGGTCCGCGTCCACGATGGCGCGCAGCAGGCCGCCGAGCAGGACGGGGTCGGTGCCCGGGTATGGCCTCAGCCACATGGTTGCGTACCGCGTCAGCTCGACCTCGCGCGAGTCGATGACGATGAGCTGCTGCGTCCCGGCGCGGACGGCGCGCTTGATCGGCACGCCGACAACGTTCTGTTCTTCAGTAAGGTTTGCGCTCACCACCATGACCACGGCGGAGTCCGCCAGCTCCCACGTGGACATCGTCCCGGCGAAGTAGCCGAACACGTCCTGCAGGCCCTCGACGATGCCGGGGCGGTCGTTCGACGCAACGTCGACGCTGTTCGAGCCCATCACCGCGCGGGCGAACTTCTGCGCCGCGTACAACTCCTCGTTCGTGTTGCGCGGGTTGGCCATGAGCGCGAAGGCCGAGCCGCGATGCGGCGCGAGGCCCTCGGCGGCGGCGGCTATCGCCTCCTCCCACGTGGCCTCCTGCAACTCCCCGTTCCGGCGCACCAGCGGCTTCCGGATGCGGCGCTTGTCGTTGACGTACTCAAACCCGAACTTGCCCTTGAAGCACGCCTGTCCCATGTTCGCGGGGGCGTTCAACTCCGGCACGGCGCGCACGACGCGCTCCCAGTGGTTGACCTCGTAGGTCATCGTGCAGCCGACGGGGCACTCGGCGCAGACGGACTGCTCCACGCGCGCCGGACGCTCCCACTTGTAGGAGGTCTCGGTGAGCGCGCCCACGGGGCAGACGTCTATGCACGCGCCGCAGAACTCGCAGCCGGACTCCAGGAGCGAGTCGCCCATGACGGTGCCGACGAGCACCTGTCCCGCGCGCTCCGTCATGCCTATCGCGACGTCGCCACGCAGCTCGTCGCACGCCCTCGTGCATCGTGCGCAGACGATGCACAGGTTGTAGTCGCGGTCGTAGAAGGGGTCTTTCGTCTCCACCTGCAGGTTGCGGTACTGGTACGTGAGCGGCGAGACGAGCTCCTGCGGGTGGAAACGCGTCGTGTCCTTCAGCTCGCAGCGCTCGTTCTTCGGGCACGTGACGCACCGGTCGACGACGTCCACGTGGCGCAGGCATATGTCCTGCGGACCGCAGAGGTCTATCCGGTGGCATGTAAGACATCCGTGGGGGTGCTCGGACAACAGCAGGTCCAGCGTGGTGTCCCGCACCTTCACGGCCTCGTCGCCCTTCGTGTTCACCACCATCCCGTCGCGAACGGGAAGCGTGCAGGACGCGGGCGTTCCGCGCTGGCCCTCGATCTCCACGACGCACATGCGGCACGCGCCGTACGGCTTCATGCCGGGGTGATAGCAGAGGTAGGGGATGTAGATGCCGGCGTCGTTCGCCGCCTGCACCACCATCTTGCCGGGGGTCGTCGCGACCTCGCGCCCGTCTATCGTGATCGTGATCTCGTCAGCCATCTTCTGCCTAACAGCCCCTATCCTGTCCCATCCTGTCCATCGATGTGAGTTGCGAACACGAAGTCCGGCTTGACGGACGCCGTCGGCGTGTCGCCGGACATCTGCGCGCCGCGCCGCGTGGATTTCGGGCCCACGAAAGCACTGAGGGACAACGCGCCTTCCTCCAGCTGCGCCTCGAACTCGCTGCCGAAGAAGCGCACCGCGCTCGAAACAGGGTTGTAGCCCAACTGGCCGTGGCCGCAGAGCGAGCCCCCGCGCATGTTCACGCCGACGCGCTCCATGAGTTCCATGTCGCCGCTCCGGCCCTTGCCTTCGGCTATGCGCTCCAGTATCTCCAGGATGTGGCTCATGCCGAGCCTGCACGGGAAGCACTTGCCGCACGACTCCATCTGGTCGAACGCGACGAGCGTGCGCGTGAGGTCGACGACGGAGCGTTCCTCGTTGCAGACGATGAGCCCGCCGGAGCCGAACATCGCGCCCGCGGCCACCATCTCGTCGAAGTCAAGGACCATGTCGAACTGCTCCGCGGGGAGCACGCCGCCGAGGGGGCCGCCGGTCTGCAGGCACTTCAGCGCCTTGCCGTTCGGTTCGCCGCCGCCCATCTCCTCTATGATGTTCCGGACGGTCAGGCCGAACGGCACTTCCACGAGGCCCGGGTAGCGGATGTCGCCGGAGAGGCAGGCTATGGCCGTGCCGCTGCTCTTCTCCGTGCCGATGCCCGAGAACCACTCCGCGCCGCGCCGAACGATCTCCGGCGCGTAGCTCAGCGTCTTGATGTTGTTGATGTTGGACGGCTTGCCCCACACGCCGTAGGCCGCCGGGAACGGAGGACGGAACCGCGGCATGGAGCGCTTGCCCTCGATCGCCTCCATCAGCGCCGTCTCCTCGCCTGCCACGTACGACTCGCCGACGAGCGAGACTTCCATGTCGAACGAGAAGTCCGTGCCGAGGACGTTGGCTCCGAGCACGCCATTGTCGTAACACGCCTGGATGGCGGCGCGCGTGCGGTCTATCGGGGAGTCGTGCCCGTGGCGTATGAAGACGATGCCGTTGCTCGCGCCGGTGGCGTAGCCCGCGATGATGCAGCCCTCCACCAGGGTGAACGGGTCCGACTCCAGGATAGTCTTGTCGTTGAACGCGCCGGGGTCGCCCTCCTCACAGTTGCAGAGGATGTACTTCTGAGGGGCCGGGTTCCCGGCGAGGAAGCCCCACTTCACGCCGGTGGGAAACGCGGCGCCGCCGCGTCCGCGGAGGCCGGAGTTCTTCACCTCGTCCAGCGTCTCCTGCGGGGTGAGTGACGACAGCGCCTTGTCCAGTCCGGCGAAGCCGCCGCGTGCTATGTACTGGTCGATGTCGATGGGATCGATCTCGCCCGCGTTGCGGAGCGCGACGCGTACCTGGCCCTGCATCATCGGCAGCTGTTCGCGGCGCGGCACGCCGGGCACATTCGAGTCGACGCTCGCAAGCGCGAGGTCCGTCACCGGCTCGCCGCCGCCAAGGTGCCGCTGCACGATGGCCTCGACCTGTTCTGGACGAACGTTGCCGTAGAGCACGCGCGGCCCATCCGGCACGTGGACGTCCACGGTGGGTTCCGCGTAGCACAGCCCGGTGGTCCCCACCTCGGAGATGGTGGCTTCGACGCCTGCCCGTGCGACGGCCTCCCGCAGCGCGGCGAGCACTTCGAGCGCGCCCGCCGCCTCGCCCATCAGCCCCGTACCGACGCGCACCCAGGGCCTGGCGTGCAGCTCGTCCCAGCGCGCCGCAGCCCGCTTCGCCAGGGTCCCGTACGCCTCCGTCACGCTTCCCGCTCCATGTCGGCGGCCCTGATGCGTTCGACGCGGCTGACCGCCTCATCGAGCGACATGTGCCCGGCAAGTTGGTGGTCAAAACTCATCGCAGGGGCATGGGGGCAGACGCCGAGGCAGGTGTTGTACTTGAACGAGATGCTGCCGTCCTCGGTGTCGCCCTCCCCGTCGAGCCCGAGATGGCTTACGAGGCCCTGCAGGATGGGCTGCGCTCCGACGACGTGGCACGTCGGACCCCAGCAGATCTCGACCGAATGGCGCGCGGGGGGAGTGAAGCGAAAGTTGGGGTAGAACGAGGCGACCGCCCAGACTTCATTGACACTCGAGCCGGTGCCCCGCGAGACCTCGTCGACGGCTTCGTACGGGAGGTAGCCCAACTCGTCCTGGGCGGCGAGCAGCGACGAGAGCACGGTGACCGTGGGCGAGGGCTGTTCCTCGATAGCCCGCCGCGCTCGCTCGCGAAGGGAGCCGGGTGAAGCGGGACCGGGGGCGCCGTGCGGTCTGGGAGTGGTCGTCATGAAGAGCGTCTGTTCGTGAAATTCCTAACGAACGGTGTGTCGCATCGTAGCACGGGGGGAGTGCACGGACAAGAACGCTTCCTGCGTCGCGTTGTCATTCCTGCGAAGCGCCAGCGGAGTCGAGAGCCTGCCCTGAGCCCGCCGAAGGGAACCTCTCGGGAACGATCCCTTCCCTCTTGATGGGGGAAGGCCAGGATGGGGATGAATGAGCGGGGCCGCAGGGGATAGGCTTGTTCTGACCATTCCTGGGCGATTGGGCGTGTCTCGGCTTCACTGGTACAGCAGTCGGATTAGTCTGGGGCGCAGCATAGTGTCGTCGAAATAACACTCAACAGCCTCTTTGACGTTGCGGCGAATCTCTTCCAGGGAATCACCCTCCGTGTGGATGCCGTATCCCAGTGCGCTGGCTGTGTATCCGCCGTCCACCTCATCCTCGCTCACTTGAAAGATGATCTCGGCTTCAGACATCTGTTCCTCCTATGAGGAGTCAGGTCGCTGCCTTAGATAGTACTGCGAATCCTACGTCCCCCGCAGACGGGGTTGCACAGGCTCCGAGGCCTCGTACGTCACGAGCCGCGCGGTCGTCATGCCTTCGATGGCCCTGATGTCCTTGAGCATCTCGTCCGTCACGGCGTCGTCGAACCCCACGATCATCGTGGCGGCGCCGCGCGGCGCCGCGCGCCCCACCTCCATGAAGGAGATATTCGCGTCGTGTTCGCCCGCTATCGTGCCGACCTTGCCGATCATGCCCGGCTGGTCGGTGTGCGTGGTGAACAGCATGTAGGGAGCGCTCGGCTCCATGTCGAGGGTGAAGTCGTTGAGGCGGTTCAGGTGCACCGTGCCGTGTACCGACGTCCCCGCGGTGTATACCGTGCCGCCGGTTGAACGCACCTCGACGCCTACGAGGTTCAGGTACTGCTCGCCTCCTTCGGGGTCTTTCTCCTCGACGATCCTGATGCCGCGTTCCTGTGCCATCGCCTGGGCGTTCACGAGGTTGATCCGCATGTCCGTCGCCACGCCGAGCACACCCACCAGCGCCGCCGACGCGAGGATCTCGATGTCGTAGTGCGCTATCCCCCCGGCAACGCGGACCGCGACGGACTCCAGCTGCCCGTCAGCAAGCTGGATGGCGAGGCGTCCCATCGTCGTTGCGACGGGCAGGTAGGGGCCGAGCGCCTCCATCACCTCCTTCGGAACGAACGGCATGTTGATGGTGTACTGCGCGGCGCCGCCGCTCAGGATGGCGAGAAGCTGGTCCACGACCTCCAGCGCTACCTCCACCTGCGCCTCCTCCGTGGATGCGCCGAGGTGGGGAGTGAGCACCACGCGTTGCTCCTCGCGCAGCGGCAGGTCCTGTGGCGGCTCGACGGGGTAGACGTCCAGCGCCGCGCCGCCAATCCTGCCGCTGGCCAGACCTTCCTGCAGCAGGCGCTCGTCCACGAGTCCGCCCCGGGCCGCGTTGACGATGCGGACGCCCTCCTTCAGGAGCGGGAACTCCGGCCCGCCAATGAGGCTCTTCGTTCCCGACGTCAGCGGCGTATGGATGCTGATGAAGTCCGACTCGCGAAGCAGCCGTTCCATCGAGACGGACTCGACGCCGAGGCTGCGCGCCCGCTCCTGTGAGACGTAAGGATCGTAGGCGATGACGTGCATCTGGAAGGCGCGCGCCCGTTGCGCAACCTCCGAGCCGACGCGTCCGAGGCCAACGATGCCGAGCGTCTTGCCCCGCAGTTCCACGCCCATGAAGCGGGAGCGCGTCCACTCGCTGCGGCGCATCGAGGCGTCCGCCTGGGGGATGTTGCGGGCAAGGGAGATCATGAGCGCGAACGCATGCTCGGCGGCGGCGATGGTGTTGCCGGTCGGCGAGTTGACGACCGCGATGCCGTGCTGCGTAGCAGCGTCCACGTCGATGTTGTCGACGCCGACGCCCGCGCGCCCGATGCCGACCATCCTCGTGGCGTGCTCGATGATGCGTTCGGTGACCTTCGTTTCGCTGCGGACGATCATCGCCTCGTAGTCGGCGACGATGGCGCACAGCTCGTCCTCGCTAAGCCCCTTGCGAATGTCCACAAGGTGTCCGGCGCCCTTCAGACGGGCGATGCCGAGTTCGTCTATGGGGTCGGCTACCAGAACCCTAGCCATCCATGCCTCCGAGAAGAAGGATACTCCGCGTGGCTGTTTGGTCCCCTCTCCCTCGAGGGGAGAGGGTCAGGGTGAGGGTGAGGGTGAACCGGACGATGGGGGTGAAGGCGCTCCGGTCAGCGATCACGCCTGCCCCACCGCCGACGTCTGACGCCCGAGCTTCGGCAGCGCGTCCTTCAGCGCGCCGAACACGTCGTCTATGTCCTCCTGGTTCACGTAGCCCATGTGGCCGATGCGGAACACACGCCCCGTCAGGAGGCCGCGCCCTTCCGCCGCGATGATGTCGTACTCGTCGCGGAGCATGGCGAGCAGCGCCTCGTCGGTGATGCCTTCCGGCACCCAGGCGGCGGTCACGGTGTTGGAGGCGAAGCGCTCGTCCTTGGCGACGAGCCCGATGCCCATGGCCTTGAGGCCGTCCCGGGTGTACTGCGCGATCTCCTGGTGGAAGTCGTAGACGGCCTGCATGTCGCCGCGGGCGAGCATGTGCTGCACGGCGTAGTCCATGCCGAACAGCAGCGAGATAGCGGGCGTCCACGGGGTCTGCCCGGACTTCAGCGACTTCTCGGCCTCGGTCATGCTGAAGTAGAACTTCGGCATCTTCGACGTCTCCGCAGCCTTCCACGCCCGCTCGCTGAAGCTGATCATGGAGAGGCCGGGCGGGCACATCCACCCCTTCTGCGAGCCCGCGACCACTACGTCCAGGCCCCACTCGTCGACCGGCAGCTTGATGGAGCCGAGCGACGATATGGCGTCCACGAGGACCATCTTGTCGAACTCGCCTTTGGCGATGCCTGCGATGGTCTCGAGGTCGTTCGTGATGCCCGTTGAGGTCTCGTTGTGGGTAACGAGCACCGTCGTCACGTCCGGGTCGTCCTTCAGGGCCTGGCGTATCTGCTCCGGGTCCGCAACGTCGCCGTCCGGGAACTTCAGTTCGTTGACGCTGGCTCCATAGGCCGCGGCGATCTTCAGGAAGCGGTCGCCGAAGTTGCCGATGGTGACGCCGAGGACGCGCTCGCCGGGCGAGAGCGTGTTGACGACGGCGGCCTCCATCGCTCCGGTGCCGGAGGACGTGAGGACGTAGAGGTCGTTCTCTGTCTGGAACGCGCGCTTGAGATTGGCGGTCGTGCGGCGAAGCATGTCGGCGAACTCGACGCCGCGGTGGTCGATCATCTCCTTGCTCATCGCCTCGTACACTTCCGGCGGTACGGGCGTGGGGCCGGGCAGACGCAGGTTGGCCATGGGAGCCTCCTCTCAGGCGGCGCGCCTTCGCACTGCGAAGGATGCTGGCGGGACAGCGCGAGCGCGCAGGGGTGCGTACGGGACGGCGGCCCGAACGCGGAACCGCCGACTCCGATTATAGGCGTTCAGCGCCCATTGCGACAACCGTCTGTGCGCCGTTTCACAAACGCCGTCCCTCGTTCTCTGGATGCTTGGCGCCTTCCCCCTCGATGGGCGCAGGTTGGGATGGGGATGAAACCGACGGATCAGGGTGAACCGAGGGGCGTGGATGGTAGAGGTGGGGGCTTACGCCCCCTGCAACGCAGACGTGAGCAGTCCATTGCATCGGATACGCTTGTGTTATAGCCTCGTTGCCACAGGGACGAACAGGTCATGGTTGACGCCGCGAAGCACACCTACACCGAGGGCATGGACGATGTGTACGTTGCCGCGCTCGCGCCCAAGGCTCACAAGCAGCTGGGCACGGACGCGGGGAACGCGCTCATCAGCAGCTTACGCGCCGCACGGCAGGTGGAGCGCGCCATCAGCAAAGCCAGCGATGAAACCGGCGAAACAGGAGCCGTCGAGTCCGCTTTGGGCGGATGGTCGCGAGCCTTCTCGGCAGTTGTACGGTACGTTGAGCAAGGAACATCCGCTGATCGAGCCGCTGCCGTGGCGTCGGCCTTTGAAGCGCTGGAACACGCCGACGCCTTCTACCACGCCGCTAAGGAAGCGGGCGTCCTCAAACCTGCTCGTCCGCCCGGCGGGGCGGTCTACTACGAAACAACCGAAGAAGACATGCTTCTCGCTGCCGCTGCGCACCAGGCATACGCCGACATCTTCTACCGCTTGGAGAACGAGGATTGAGGCAGCGCTCTCAGCCACGGCGCGGAGAGGTATGGCTCGCTGACCTCGGCCAGCCCTCTGGTCGGACGTTGGCTATGAGGCGTCCCGTCATTGTCATCAAATCGGACCACGTGCCTATTCCCGACCTCACCATCGTGGTCCCAACCACTGCACAGGGCCGCCGCCGGAATCCCATGCTGACGGTTGATATTCCAGCCGGTGAAGGTGGACTGGAGAGAGATTCGCTCGCTCTCTGCCACAACATCCGAGTGGTAGATACTGCCAATCTGGTGCATGGCATCGGGAATCTGGGGTCGCACTACATAAGCCGGATAGAACTCCGGCTCACTGAGCTGCTGGGGCTTCCGATCTGAGACGCGACTCCCTAACCCCCTAACCCTCCAACGCTCCCTCCGCCTTGTACTCCTGCCCAAGCTTCACGTATTCGTCCGCGTTCATCTGCACGAGCTCGTAGTGCTTGTCGGTGAGCGGGCCGAGCACCTTCGCCGGAACCCCCGCCGCGACCGAACGGTCCGGCACATTGCGGCCCTCCAGCAGCACGGCGCCCGCCGCGACGATGCACCACGACCCCACCGACGACTTGTCGTTGAGCGTGCAGTTGTTGCCGAGCAGGCAGTGGTCGCCCACTGTCTCGGCGTGGCAGACGACGGCATGGCCGAGCGTCACGTAGTCGCCGATCGTGAGGTCGCCGTCGGCGTGGCAGATGGAGCCGTCCTGGATGTTCGTCCCCTCCCCTATCGTCATCGTGCCGCGGTCGGAGCGGAGCACGACGCCGGGCCAGATGGAGGCGTACGGGCCGATGCGGACGTCGCCGACGACGTAGGCGAACTCGCTGACGAATGCGGTGGGGTGGACCTGCGGGCTCTTCTCGCCAAGGCTGCGCAGCATGGGGACTCCTTCCGGCACGCTCGACCCTCCATATTCCCCTCTCCCTCGGGGAGAGGACCAGGGTGAGGGCGCGTCCGGCAATGATACGCGAGGAAGAGGACCGGGAAGGGTGTACACTCCCGCCGTGCCCCTCGTCGTCTTCACGCTCGCTCCCTCTCCCTCGCGGTCCGGAGTAGCGGCTGCTCTCTCACAGCATGCAGCCGTGGCGGCCCGCGTCGGCTGGGTGTCCTAGATGGACCCGCGCTTCGCCGGTTTCCCGCGTCGGCGGGTCATCTGGGGGCAGTACATCATGTCCTTCTCCTGGAGCCTGGGCCTGTGGGCGGCGGTGCCGGTTATCCCCATCCTCTCGCTCCAGCTGAACGAGAACATCGCGCTGGCCGGGCTGGTGGTCTCGATTGGCGGCGCCGGCCGGTTCTTCGTCAGCTACACGACCGGGCCGCTGCTGGACCGGTTCGGGCGGCGCGGCATCGGGGCCGTCGGCATCTTCATCCGGATGGTCTTCTCGTTCCTGGAGGGTATCTCGCCGACCTATCTCTCGCTCCTCGCCTTCCGGTTCGGCTCGGGCATAGGCACCTCCGTCTGGGGGACGGCGCACCAGACGATAACGGCGGACGTGTCCACTGCCGAGGACCGCGGACGCATCAGCGGGCGCAAGCAGGGTTGGGCGCAGTTCGGCGCCATCATCGGACCGATCATCGGCGGCGCTGCATGGGCGATCACGGGCGATATCCGCATCCCGTTCTTCATCAACGGGTTCAGCAAGATGGTCTGCCTCTTCGTGATGCTCTTCATGATGGTGGAGACGCGGCAACTCTCGGCCCGCGCCGCTCCGGCGCCGGCCCCGGCGCCAGCCCCCGCGAGGGAGACGGCCCGTGTCGCGAGGCCCGGTCTCGCCGTCCGGCTGGCGAGCGTGCCTTCGGCGATAGCCTCCATGGCCGCGACGGGGTTCCTCTACGTGCTCATCGGGACGTTCGCGGTGCACCTGATGCGCGCGACCGTGCAGGACCTCGTGCTGCCGGTGTACGTCGAGGAAGTGCTGGGGCTCGCGGAATCACAACTGGGCATCGTGATAGCCGCGATGGGCGTCGGCGGTCTGTTGACCTCGGTGGCGGGGGGATGGTCGACGGACCGGTGGGGGGTGCAGACCGCGCTCGTGCCAGGAGCGCTCGCGGCAACGGCCGGCCTCGTTCTGACTGCCCAGGGCCCCGGTCTGGTCGGCATGGTGCTGCTGGCGGCGGCGCTGGGCGGGGCCGCAGGCCTGGTCATGGTCGGCACGCACGCCTTCTCCATCGATGTCTCGCCGCCGGGAGCGCGGGGGCGCTTCTTCGGCAGAACGCAGGCGGCGGGGCATTTCGCGACGTTCGTGGGGCCTTTCGCTGTCGGCGGCATCGCGGACCTCTTCGGGCTGGCGGCGGCGTTCTACGCCATCGGCGCCGTCTTCCTGTTCATGACGCCGATCGGCGTGCTGATGGGCATCGTGGGCCCGCGCGTTCGGGCCCGGCTCGCGGAGGAGGCACGCGCTCCTGCGCCATGAAGCCCTCGCAGTTCCTGCGAAAAGGGCGCCTCGCCAACGGTCCGTCATTCTCCCACCAGCGGGAATCCAGAGTGGCCGGGCAGGCCACACGGGGGCGGGGTGGCGAGAGGCGTCGCTATCGAGGAGGACGTGACGCAAGCCGGGATCTGGTTGGTAGACTCGCAGCCGGTCCGCCCTTACGATAGTTTTCGCAGCCGTCAGAAGGACCCCGCGATGGAGGAGGCTGACAATGTCGCCGAGACGCAGCAGACCGGAGGAGATTGGCGTCCGTGGGGAAGCCATCTACCGGGAGAAGATACGGCCCCTGGTGGAGCCTGCGGAGACGGGGAAGTTCGTAGTGATCGACGTCGATAGCGGGGATTACGAGATCGACGCAGAGGTTCTGGCCGCCTCGGCACGGCTGCGCGAGCGTCGGCCCGACGCAGTCAGCTACGGCGTCCGCGTGGGCCACAGCGCAGCCTACAGTCTGGGTTGACAGCGTGAGGGCGGGCAGTGTTCGAAGGCAGAATCAGCGCCGCGCTCAAACCCGTAGTCCCGGTCCTGATAATGAGCCGAGAAGGACGATACCAGCCGGCCGAAGTTGTTTTGGACACCGGCTTCAATGGGGACTTGGCCCTGCCGCCTGCGACGATACGGCGCTTGGGCCTCACGCGGGGAACGGTTTTCAAAGCGACGCTGGCCAATGGCCAGGAAGTGTACCTGTACGGCTACGAGGCCACGGCGCTATGGCACGACCATCCGCTGAGCATTACGGCATTGGAATCGGACGGTGAAGCCCTGCTCGGGATGAATCTCCTCGTGGGCAGCAGGGTGACCCTGGACGTGGAAGTGGACGGGATCGTGGCCATTGAGGAGACTGCCGCGCCTGCGCCATGAAGCCTTGGTAGTGCCGCCAGCTCCCTCTCTCGCGAGGCGGAGTTCCGGGAGCGAGGCTATTGAAGAGCGCCGTGCCCCTGTCGTTCCCGCACGTCGGCCACCCAGCCCTCTATCCTGTTCATCCTCTCCGCCAATGTTGATTCCGGGGCGAACAGCCGCGCTGTCGTATAATCGGCGCCCGCCCATGACGCTCTACGACAAGCAAGCCGCCAGGAAGGCGCAGGAAGCCGAACTCGCGTGGGAGCACGACGAGTTGCGCAGGACGCTGGAGCGCGCGCCCGAGTCGCAGGAGCGCTTCCTCACCGTCTCGGGGCGGGAGATCGACCGCATCTACACCCCAGCTGACGCGCCCGAACTGGACTACGCGACGGACCTCGGCTATCCCGGCGCCTACCCGTTCACGCGCGGCGTCTACCCCACCATGTACCGCGCCCGCCAGTGGACGCGCCGCCAGATTGCCGGGTTCGGCACGGCGAAGTCCACGAACGAGCGGTACAAGTACCTGCTAGCGCACGGGCAGACCGGCCTCTCCACGGACTTCGACCACCCTACCCTCACGGGCTACGATTCCCTCCACCCGCTCTCGGAGGGCGAGGTCGGCAGGCTCGGCGTCGCGATAGACACGGCGCGCGACATGTCGGATCTCTTCGACGGCATCCCCATCGACAAGGTCAGCATCTCGCTCACCATCAACCATCCCGCCATCGTGCTGCTCTCGTTCCTCCTCGCGCACGCGGAGAAGGTCGGCGTACCGTGGGAGACGCTGCGCGGCACCGTGCAGAACGACTCGCTCAAGGAGTTCCACGGGCAGAAGACGTTCGCGCTGCCGCCGCGCGGCGCGTACCGGATGACGATGGACGTCGTGGAGTTCTGCACCCGCAACGTGCCGAACTGGAACACGATCTCCATCTCCGGCTACCACACGCGGGAGGCGGGATCGACAGCGGGCCAGGAGGTCGGCTTCACGCTCGCGCAGGGCATGGCCTACGTCGAGGGCGGGCTGCAACGCGGCCTCACGCCCGACGAGTTCGGCCCGCGCCTCTCGTTCTTCTTCGGCGTCCACATGGACTTCTTCGAGGAGGTCGCGAAACTGCGCGCGGCGCGGCGGCTGTGGGCGCGCATCATGAAGGAGCGTTACGGCGCCACCGACCCGCGTGCGATGCTCTGCCGATTCCACTCGCAGACGCTCGGCTCGACGCTGATACGCGAAGGCGCGCTGAACAACCTGATACGCGGCACCACGCAGGCCATGGCCGCCGTGCTCGGCGGCACGCAGTCGCTCCACGTCAGCGGCTACGACGAGGCGCACGATATCCCGTCCGAGGACGCGATGCGGATGTCGCTCAACACGCAGCGCATCATCGGCAACGAGACCGGCGTCGCGAACACCATCGACCCCCTCGGCGGCTCGTTCTTCATCGAGAAGCTGACGAACGAGATCGAGGAGGAGGCGCTCGCCTACATCCGCACCATCGAGGACATGGGCGGCGGTGAGGGCGTGCTCGCCGGCATGTTCGCCGCCATCGAGAACGGCTACATCGAACGCGAGATATCGCAGGCCGCGTTCGATTACCAGGAGCGCATCGAGGAGCACGCGTACAAGGTGCTCGGCCTGAACGAGCACGAGGAAGACTCCGTCCCGCCGCCCGAGCTGTACGAGCACGACGACGACGAGGAAGAGCGCCAGATAGCGCGTCTCGAAGCCGTCATCCACGACCGCGACGCCGCCCGCACCGAGGCCGCACTCGAAGCGCTGCGCCAGGCCGCGCGCGGCAGCGACAATACGATGCCGTTCATCCTGGACGCCGCACGCGCCGATGCCACCGAGGGCGAGATCATGGGCGCCCTCCGCGACGTCTTCGGCAACCACGAGGACCCGGGCATCTTCTAGCCATGACGACTCCCAAACCCACCAAGGTCATACTCGCGAAACTCGGCCTGGACGGCCACGACCGCGGCATCAAGGTCATCGCCAAGGCGTTGGAGAAGGCAGGCATGGACGTCGTCTACATGGGCATGCGCGTCACGCCGGAGCAGGTCGTCGACCGCGCCCAGCGGGAGGACGCCGACGTCATCGGCATATCGCTCCTCTCCGGCGCGCACAAGCCGCTCATGACCCGCCTCATGAAGGTCGTGGACGAGCGCGAGATGCGCGGCGAAACGCTCATCCTCCTCGGCGGCACGGTTCCCGACGGCGACCGCGAAGCGCTCGAGGAGATCGGCATCGACGGCGTCTTCCCCGTCGGCTCCAGCCTGCGCGACATCGAGGCGTTCATCCAGAAGCGCCTCGCGGACGGAGAGTAAGACCCATGACCCCTGATTGGCCGCCCATCTACGACCCCTCCTACGTCCCACCTGCGGACCAGGAGTACTGGGACCCAACGCTGGAGACGATGCCGCCTGAGGAGCGCGACGCCATCGTCGTCGCGAAACTGCAGCGTCAGGCGGCGTGGGCGTACGGGCGCTCGCCGTTCTACCGGAAGCATTGGGGCGAAGCGGGCTTCCACCCGGACCAGCTCAGGACGCTGGACGACGTGCGCCGCATCCCCATCATTACGAAGGAGGACCTTCGCCAGGACCTGCTCGACAACCCGCCCTTCGGCAGCAACATCTGCGACGACTGGCAGAACATCCTGCGCATCCACGGCTCGTCCGGCACGACCGGCATCCCCACTATCATCGCCATCAGCAAAGGCGACTGGGAGCGCATCGGCGAGGCGCACGCGCGCGTCGAGTGGGGCGCCGGGGTGCGTCCGACCGACACGGTGTTCATGGCCGCGCCATTCTCCCTCTACATGGGCGCGTGGGGCATGCTCGTCGGCGCGGAGCGCATGGGCGCGAAGTGCTTCCCGTTCGGCGCGGGCGCGCCGGGGCAGACCCGCATGGCCGTGCGCTGGTGCCTGGCCGCGAAGCCGTCCGTCTTCTACGGCACGCCGTCGTTCTGCCTCTACCTCGCCGAAACCGCCCGCGAGGAGGGCGTCGACCCGAAGGAGTTCGGCTTCCGCACGCTCTTCTTCTCCGGCGAACCCGGAGCCTCGATCCCCGCGACGCGCCGCACGCTGGAAGAAGCGTACGGCCACCCGGTCATCGTCGACAGCGGCTCGACCGGCGAGATGTCGCCGTGGATGAGCAACGGCGGCTGCCGCCACGCCAGCGGCATGCACCTCTGGCAGGACATGGTC
>LXNJ01001061.1_pt1 | contig 17052 bp, 16 predicted proteins | sample 809081 | NCBI WGS metagenome assembly LXNJ01 (sample SAMN04870510, study PRJNA318959) | sponge metagenome | biome: sponge; feature: marine sponge reef; material: water | host: Petrosia ficiformis | place: Greece: Milos, Mediterranean Sea | collected 2013-05-29 | depth 5-7 m
GGAGTGGGGCGACGCCTTCCTGGGCAACAGCGACCCGGAGTTCACCACCCATGTCGTCGACACGGCCGACACCGAGGAGTTCCGGCTGATGCCGTTCCGCAGCCCCGCTGCGGCCGAGGTCTTCGAGTACGCCGAGCGCCAGGCCGCCGAGCGCCGGGCCTGCCCCCGCACCGACGTGATCACCCAGCTGCTGGCGCCCACCCGCGACGGCGAGCCGCTCAGCGACCTCGAGTTCAAGAACTTCTTCCTGCTGCTGATCGCGGCCGGGAACGACACCACCCGCTACACCATGACCCACGGGCTGCGCACGATGATGCAGCATCCCGAGCTGTGGCGGGCCTGGCGAGCCGATCCCTCCATCACCCACACCGCGGTGGAGGAGGTGCTGCGCACCAGCGCAGTGACCATGCACTTCCGCCGCACCGCAACCCGGGCCGCCACCCTCGGCGGCAAGGAGATCGCCGCGGGCGACAAGGTCGTCATGTGGTTCTGCTCGGCCAACCACGACAGCGACGGCTTCGACGACCCGTGGCGCTTCGACCTGGCCCGCGACCCCAACGACCACATGGCCTTCGGGCGCAACGGCCCCCACCTGTGCCTGGGAGCCTGGCTGGCCCGCATGGAGGCCCGGCTGGTGTACGAGGAGCTGATGAAGCGTGTCGACCGTCTCGAGCCCGACGGCGAACCCCGGTACCTGCGCTCCAACTTCATCGCCGGCATCAAGCACCTGCCCGTGAGGGTGGTGGCCTGATGCCGGCCAACCGAGCGGAGGTCCGGCCTTGGGGTCGATAGTGGGTGCCGCGGTGGTGTCGCACGTCCCGCCGCTGGTGCTGCCCGAGGCCGACCGCCGCGCCCTCAACGCAGGCGCCGACACCTCGCTGTTCGCAGGCCTGCACGCGCTGCGAGCCGAGCGGCTCGCCCCTGCGGCGGCCGACACCGTGGTGGTCGTCGACACCCACTGGTTCACCACCATCGAGCACATCGTCTCCGCCCACGAACGCCGCGCCGGCCTGTACACCTCCGACGAGTTACCCCGAGGCATGAGTGCCATGCCCTACGACATGCCCGGCGACCCTGAACTGGCCCATGCCTTCGCGGCCACCGCCGACGGGCGCGACGACACCTGGGTGACCGCCGTCGACGACCCCCATCTGCCGGTGCACTACCCCACCGTCAACCTGCTCGACTTCCTGCAGGGCGACGAGCGCTGGGTGTCGATGGGCGTGTGCCAGACCGCCGAACCCGAGGACTTCATGTTGGCGGGCGAGCTGTTGGCGTCCGCCGTGGCGGGACTCGATCGAAGGGTGGTGATCCTGGCCAGCGGCGGCCTCAGCCACCGCTTCTGGCCGCTGCGCCAGTTCCGCGACCACGAGGGCGCCGACCCCGACCTCCACATCCGCACCCCCGAGGCCGCCGCCGCCGACCGGCGGGTTCTGGGTTGGATGGCCGACGGCAACCACGCCGCCATCATCGACTTCCTGCCCGAGTACTCCCGCCACGCTCCCGAGGGCTACTTCGGGCACTACCTGATCATGCTGGGCGCGCTGGGGGGAGCGGCCTGCACCGCGAAGGGCGTTCAGTTCGGCCAGTACGAGTCGGTGTCGGGGACAGGCCAGGCCCACGTATGGTTCGACCTGTGAATCTGCCCCGGCGCGCTCTGGTGCTCGCCCACGAACCGCAGGGCACCAGCGCCCTCGTGGGTGAACGCCTGCGACAGTGCGGCTACGACGTGCACGAACATGTGGTCACTGCCGACCTTGACCGCCCCAACGACGCGGTGCCCTTCCCCGACTTCGCCGACTACGACGCGTTGGTGCCGATGGGCTCGATCCGCTCACTCACCAACACCGGCGAGATCGACAATTGGATCTTCGACGAGATCGAGAGGATCCAGGCGGCTCGCGACAGGGGCACCGCCATGCTCGGCGTCTGCTTCGGCGGCCAGTTGCTGGCGGCTGCCTTCGGCGGCGAGGTCGAGCAGGCCCCGGTGCCCGAGATCGGCTGGTACGAGATGTCCGCGGTGGACGGCACCAGCAATCCGGCCGGACCGGGTCCCTGGTTCCAGTGGCACCACGACCGCTTCACACCGCCGCCGGACGCCGACGTCCTGGCCGTCAACGACAATGCCGTGCAACTCTTCCGGCTGGGCCGATGCGTCGGCACGCAGTTCCACCCCGAGGTGACCTACGACCACGTCAGGAACTTCCTGACGGGATCGGGCGACGAGTACCTGGCGGAGCACGGGCTCAGCCGGGAGACCCTCCTCGAGGGCATACGCCGCCACGAGGAACGCAACACTCGCCAGTGCTTCGCCCTGGTCGACTGGTTCCTCGACGAGGTGGCTACGTCCTAGAGGCCAAGGGGCTCGCTAGCCGGGCGACGGCACGTCGAAGCGGGCGGAGCGCGACACGATGTGCTCGCACAGGGCCCGGACCTCGCCCGGGTTGTCGGTGTGCTGGGAGGCCTTGACGCAGAAGGTGGTGAAGCCGGCCTCTACCTGCTCGCCGAAGTCGGCCATGGCCTCGTCGATGTCGGCGGTGTCGTCGGGCCCTGCGAAGACCGCTCGGGTGCCGCCCACCATCTCAAGGCTGTCGGGGTCGCGGCCCGCGGCGACCAGCCCGGCCCGCAGCGCGGCCAGATCCTCTGCGCTGGCCGCGCCGAACGGGTGGAAGCCGTCCCCGTAGCGCACGAGTCGCCGCAACAGCGACGGGTGCATCGACTGGCCCCCGAACCACATCTTGGGCCGGGCCGGTTCGGTCCGCCAGGGCTTGGGCACGCAATACACGTCCTCGAAGGCGAAGCGCGGCCCGGGGTGCGAGGCCGGCGTGTGCTCCCACAGCGCCGACATGGCTTCCAGCTGCTCGTCGAGGATGGCGCCCCGCTCGGCGAAGGGCACCCCCAGCGCTTCGTACTCCTCCCGGTGCCACGAAACTGTGGGCTGCACCACCAGCCGGCCCTCGCTGAGGCGGTCGAGAGTAGCCAGCTCCTTGGCCAGGAGCACCGGATGGCGCAGTGGTGCGATGACCGCGCCCATCACCAGCCTGACCCGCTTCGTGGCCGCGGCCACCGCGGCGAGCAGCACGTTGGAGCTGGGCCAGGACGTGGCCGGGTCCTGGTTGCCGGGCGCCGCGTAGGCCCTGAGGTTGACGGGCCGGCCCAACGTCCCCGCCGAGGGGCCGAGGACGACATGCTCGCTGGCCATGACCGCGTCGAATCCGGCCGCCTCGGCGTCGACGGCCAGGCGCACCAGCCCCATCAAGTCGCCGGGATCGACGAGGGTGTCGTTCTCGGTGAGGATCAGCAGCAACCGGGGCGGAGCCATCAAGAGCCGCTCAGTGGTAGGGCAGGTACTGCTTCAGCTCCCACTCGGAGAGTGGCTCGTCGCCGGTGATCGCGTCCCAGTCGCCGACGACTCCGTCGCCCGCCTCCGAGGTGTAGCGGTCCCACTCGGCCCGCTTGTTGTACACGAAGTTGGCGCACAGCTCGGTGCCGACCGCCTCGCACAGGGTCTCGTCGGCCTCCATGTCGTCCAGGGCAGCGCTGAGGCTGTGGGCGCAGTGGACATCGGTGTTGACCTCGTCGAAGCCGTCGGTGGTCATCGGCTCGTCGCACTCCAAACCGCCGGCCACGCCGAGACGGGCTGCCTGCAGCACGGTGGCCACCAGCGTGTGGACGTTGGCGGCGCCGTCGCCGATGCGGCTCTCGATGCGCATGTGAGAGCCCGCACCCCTGGGCACCCGGTTGCCGGCGCAGCGGTGCTCGACCCCCCAGTTGGCCCAGTACCCGTTGAGCTGGCCGTGGCGCAGGCGCCGGTAGGCGTTCACGGTGGGCGCGGACAGCGCCGTCATCCCCTGGTGGTGGTGGACCAGTCCGGCCATGCAGCCCCGGGCCAGGTCGGACATGCCGTGGGCACCCTCGGTGTCCGAGAAGGCATTGTTGCCCCCGGCATCGGCCAGGGAGAGGTTCACATGCACGCCGGTGCCGGAGATGCCCGGGAAGGGCTTGCCCAGGAAGGTCAGGTCCAGGCCGAGGGGCCGGCCCGCGGCGTCGGTGGCAGTCATCACCGTCTCTCGGGCCAGCAGCCGGAACAGGAAGGCGTCGTCGGCGGCCGCCATGGCGTCGCCGTACTCGAGGGTCAACTCGAACTGGCCCTCGTCGTACTCGGCGTTGACCGACTCCATGGCGATGCCCGAGGCCTCGGCCCGGCGCACCAGCTTGGTGATCACCCCCGCGGGATCGGTGGCGACGCCGGTGCCGTAGACCATGGCACCCGGCGTGTCGTACGGCTGGGGGCTCAGCAGGCCGCCGCTGAAGACATAGGCCTCGAGCTCGATGCCGACCTTGGGCGTGTAGCCGAGGGCCTCCCAGTCGGCCACCGCCCGCCGCAGCGCGTCGCGGGGCGACACCGGCAGGGTCTCGCCGTGCATCGACAGGTCGCCGATGACCACCCCGGTGGCGCCGTCGTCCCAGCCCTGCCGTATGTCGGCGGTGTCGAAGCTGATCTGGGTGTCGGGCAGGCCGTCGAGCAGGTAGGCGCCCGGTGCGGGCACCATGCTGCGGTCATAGCCCAACGCGAACACGCACACGCAGTGGCTGGTGCCCTTGTGGGCCAGCCGGGCCGGCACGTACTTGCCCCGGGCCAGCCCGAGGTGGTCGGGCCACAGGATGCGGATGCGGTCCCACTCGGTCATGTCAACTCCTCTGGTCGCTCAGGGAATGTTTGGTCCCAAACGGTAGCCCGCATCCGGGTAGTGGTCACACCGGTGCTTCGTCCTGTTCGGGGTAGAGGCCGGTGCGGCCGAGGCGCTCCAGGCACACCTCAACGCTCCAGGGCAGCATGGCGGCCCCGCAGCGGGCGTCGCGGTAGGCCTGCTCCAGGTAGGAGGGGCGCAGCATGCTGCGGCCCCCGCACACCTGCAGGGCCACTGAGGCCGCCGCGGGCGCTCCCTCCATCACGGTGACCACCGCGGACCAGGCCCGCCGCACCTGCTCGGCGCTGGGATCGATCCCGCACTCGGCCAGCACCCGGTAGGTGAGCGACTGGGCCCGGTCGTAGATCAGGTTTATCTGGGCCCAGCCCTGCTGCTTGATGGGATGGTCCCGCCGGGCCGGGCCCCCGCCGCCGTCACCTCGCAGGTAGGCGCCGGTGGCGTCGAGGATGCCCCGCATGAGCCCCAGATAGGCGAAGGAGAGCGTCATGTAGAAGTAGGGCCAGCGGGTGGCGGCCTGATCGAAGGCGCCGGGCGGGAGCCACTCGTTGTCGGCCGGGACCACCGCGTTGTCGAGTACCAGGGTGCGCGAGTCGGTGCCCCGCATACCCAGCGGGTCCCAATCCCCCTCGATCGTCGCGCCGGGCGTATCGGCGGGCACGCCCATGAAGCGGATCCGGTCGTCGCCGGGCACCAGGCACACCACGTTGTGGATGTGGGCCGCCCCCGACAGCGAGGCGAAGATCTTTCGCCCCGTCACCCGGTAGCCGCCGCCGGCACCGTCCACAGGCACCGCCCGGGTGGAGTAGCCCGCGGTGGCGCCCGCGGCTGCTCCTTCGGAAAAGGGCTGGCTGTGGATCTTGCCTTCCTCGACGATGCCGCGCCGCAGTTCGGCTCGCCGCTCCTCCAGCAACGACCGCTCCGCCGATGTGAGATCCAGATCGTCAGCGATCTGGCCGACGAGGATGGTGGTGGCGGTGTGCATGTTGAATGTGAGCGCGGTGGTGGCGCAGTGGCGACCCAGCTCCTCGGCCACCAGGGCGTAGGCCACGAAGTCGCCGCCAAGCCCGCCGTCGGCCACGGGGATGCACAGGCCGAGCAGCCCGGCGTCTCGCAGGTCGGCCCAGTTCTGGGTGGGGAAGGTGGCGTGGCGGTCGTGGGCTTCCGACCGCTCGGCGAAACGCGGCCCGAGGGCCGCCATTCGCTCCACGAGCTCGGCCCGCTCCGGGGCAAGGATGTCTGTCGCTACTCCCACGAGCGAACCATTCAAGTCGCTACACATGTCGACTGTGCCATGATGCAATCCGAATCGGCCTATATCGCCCACCTGGGGCCGGAAGGTCCCAGCCCACGACCGCGGCCGAGGAAGTCTCGCACTAGGCGGTTGAAGGTCTGCGGAACCTCCGAGACTGCCAGGTGTCCCACACCGTCCAGCACGATCAGCTCAGCGTTCTGCAGCCCGTCGGTGAGGATGCGGGAGTAGGCGACCGGCGTCTCGGCGTCGAGCCCTCCGGCGATGACCAGCGCAGGAGCGCCGATGTCGCCCAGGCGGTCGAGCACGTTGTGGGCGGGCAGGCACTCCACGGCGGCCCGTAGTCCCTCCGCAGGGATTCGAGCGAAGCCGGCGACCCGCATGGTGAGGGCATCGTCGCCGAGAGTTGGGCCCGCAATGGAGGTCAGGACATCTTCCGCGATGTCGGCGGGGGTAAGCCCTGCGTCGAGCGGGGTGAGTCGGGCGGCGCGCCAAGCGGCGGGGTCGGTGCCGTCGAGTCCGAAAGCCGGGCTGGTGTTGGCCAGCACGAGACGGCCGACCCGTTCGGGGTGGCACAGCGCGGTATGCAGGGCATGCATCCCGCCGAAGGATTCGCCCACGAGATGGGCCCGGTCGACACCGGCGTCGTCGAGCAGCCGGGCCACCGAGTCGGCGATGGCGGTGAAGGTCAAGGGCGCTACCTCCTCCGATGCGCCGTAGCCCGGCATGTCCCATGCAATGCAGCGGAACGCTCCGCTCAGACCGCTCAACTGGGGCTCCCACGAGGTCCGGGAGCCGCCCAGCCCGTGCAGGAACACCACCGGCTCGCCCCGGCCGCACTCTCGCCAAGCCAGCGGCCCGTCCACGTCCGTGGCGCCGGTCGTTGTTCCGGGGACCGACGGCGCAGGCACGGCCGGAACCTACACTCTGAGCCATGGGAACCGCACCGCTCATTGGCATCTCGGGCCGCACCAAGACCGGCGCGCAGGTCAACGTCAAGCCCGACAGCCTCGCCGGGCTGGAGGTGGACCTGTACTTCTGCGACTATGCCCGCGGCGTGATCTCAGCCGGGGGCCTGCCGGTGTTCCTGCCCACCAGTGCCGACCCGGCCGACTATGCCGACCGCCTCGACGGGCTGCTGTTGAGCGGGGGCACCGACATCGACCCGGTCCTCTACGGTCAAGCACCCTGCGCCGAGCTGATCCCTCCCGAACCGGCACGGGACGTCTTCGAGATGGCGCTGCTCGACGGGGCCGAGGCAGCCGGAGTGCCCGTGCTCGGCATCTGCCGGGGCATCCAGGTGCTCAACGTGCACGGCGGGGGCACGCTGCACCAGCACGTCGCCCCCCACTCAGGGGACCACCGGCCTCCCAACTCGATCGCTCACCGGGTCGATCTTGCCGGGGGCTCGCTGGCGGCGTCGCTCTACGGCCCCAGGATCGAGGTGAACTCGCTGCACCACCAGACCATCGACAGGCTCGCCGACGGTTACGACGCCACCGGCTGCAGCGAGGATGGCGTCATCGAGGTGATCGAGTCGCGCCGCCGGCCGTGGCTGGGCGTGCAATGGCACCCCGAGATGATGGACTCTCGCGACCGCGACCCCGTCTTCGACTGGCTGGTGAAGGCGGCTTCGGGCTGAGAAAACCCTGGCACGCCGCCGGTCAGGAGGCGGGGCGCTCCACGTGGCCGCCGAATCCGACCGTACCGGATACGCCGGCCGCGGAGCCGAGGCGGTGCAGCGGCACGGTGTTGTGCGACGGTGACGGGGTGTACGCCACCGGAAGCCGCTTGACGCCGCCGATGAAGTTGGAGCGCAGGTAGTCGGGCTGGCCGTCGAGGCGGATGTCGGGCATCCGCCGGGCGATCTCCCGGAAGGTGAGTCGGATCTCCATCTTGGCCAGGCTGGTGCCCAGGCAGTAGTGCGGTCCCCCGCCGCCGAAGCCGACGTGGTCGTTGGGTGTCCGCTCGATGTCGAATCGCCACGGGTCCTCGAAGGCCCGCGGGTCGCGGTTGGCGGCCACGTGCCACATGAGCAACTTGTCGCCCGCGGCGATCTTCACCCCGTCGATCTCGTAGTCGGACAGGGCCTGGCGGCGGAAGTACATGACGGGGCTGGCCCAGCGCACGATCTCCTCCACCGCGGTGTCCATGTGGAGGTCGGGGTCGGCCACGAACTTCTCCCACTGGTCACCGAAGTCGAAGAAGGCCATCATGCCCCTGGTGATCGAGTTGCGGGTGGTCTCGTTGCCGGCCACGCACAGGACCAGGAAGAACATGTCGAACTCGAGTTCGGTGAGAGACTCGCCGTCGATGTCGGCCGACAGCAGCGTGGTGACGATGTCGTCGGAGGGCGTGCTGCGGCGCTTCGTCTGGAGCTGGTGGGAGTAGCCGAACAGCTCGGCTGCGGCATGGAGGATGTCGTCGCGGCTCTTGATGAACTCGGGGTCCTCGCTGCCGACCATGGCATTGGTCCAGTCGAACACCTTGGAGCGGTCCTCGATGGGGATGCCCATCATCTCGGCGATGGCCTGAAGGGGCAGTTCGGCCGAGATGTTGCGCACGAAGTCGCAGCGGCCCTCCTCCACCACCTGGTCGAGGATGATGTCGGTGCGGTTCTGGAGATAGTCCTCGAGCAGGCTGATCATGCGGGGGGTGAAACCCCGGTTGACAAGCTTGCGATAGCGGGTGTGGCGAGGCGGGTCCATGTCGATCAGCGAATGCTCGTTCGCGACGCCCGACACCCCCTCTCTCTGATCGGGATCGCGCATCTGCGTGCCGCTGTGGGCTGAGGAGAACACGTCGGCCCGGCGGTTGACCTCCTTGAGGTGGGCCTGGCGGGTGATGGCCCAGTAGCCGGAGCCCCGGTCCCCCTCGTCCACCCAGTGGATGCCGGGGTCGGTCTCCCGCAGCCGCTCCAGGGCCGCGTGGTGCTCCTGGCGCTGGAACATGTCGAAGTCCCAGAGGTCGACATCGGCGGCTGGGCAGGACCGCTCACCGTGGTCCACGGGGCAGGTAGTCGATTCCTCGTCGACGATCGTCATGCTCGCACCTCGCGGTCCGGGGTCACAGGTCGTGATCCAGCCGCGCGCCTCGACACGGCCGATCCACAACTTATCTTCCTAGGAAGTCTTCTTCCCAGGAAGATACCTCCTGGGCTTGCCGATTGCAAACCGTCAGTGTCGCGCCGGTTCCGGGCCGACGTAGCGAGCGCTGGGTCGCAGGATCTTGCCCGCCTCGGCCTGCTCGAGAACGTGGGCGCTCCAGCCGATCGTCCTGCTCACCGCGAACGTCGGCGTGAACATGTCGCGGGGCAGGCCCGCCAGTTCCAGCACCACCGCAGCCCAGTACTCGACGTTGGTGACGATGCGGTTGCCGGGCCTCCACTCGGCCAGGACCTTCAGGATCTCCTCCTCGATGGCGGCCGCCTTGGCGACCAAGTCCCCGCCGAGGCTCTCCGCGGCCTCCCGCAGCACCACTCCCCTGGGGTCGGCGGCCCGGTAGACCGCGTGCCCGAAGCCCATGATCTTGTGGCCCTCCGCCAGCCGGGCCCGCACCCAGGGCGCGGCGTTGGCGGGCGAGCCAATCTCGGTGATCATCTCCATGGCCCGGCTGGGCGCACCGCCGTGCAGCGGGCCGCTCAGCGCGCCGACGGCAGCCACGAGCGAGCCGGCCATGTCGGCGCCGGTGCTGGCCACCACCCGGCTCGTGAACGTGGACGCGTTGAAGCCGTGGTCGAGGGTGGCCACCAGGTACTGCTCAACGGCGCGGGCCGCCGTCTGACCGGGTCGGGCACCGGTGGTCATGCGCAGGTAGTCCTGCGTGTGCGAGAGAGCCGGGTCGGGCTCGATCGGCTCCAGCCCGTGCCGGCGGCGGTGATGGCGGGCCAGCACGGTCGGCGCGACCGCGGCCAGCCGCAGAGCATCGTCGCGGCGCTGCGAAACGGTGCGATCCAGCAATGGTCCCCGGCCTTCCTGCGCGCTCACCGAGAGCAGGCCGACCCGCAGCGCAGCCATGGGATCGTCGAGTCGCGCGGAGGCTGCGTCCACCACGGCCGCGGCCTCCTCCGGCAGCGTGCGCAGGGGACCGGCATCGATGGCGGTCACCTCAGGCGGCAGCGCCCCGTCGATCTGCAGGGTCCAGACGTCCTCCAGCGTGCGGCTTCGGGCCAACCCGGCCGCGTCGTGCTGGCGGTAGTGGTAGAAGCCCTCGTTGCCCCTCACGGCACCGAGCACGGTGTCCGCGACGGCCAGGCCCTTCAGTCCCGGCGGCGCTACCTGCACGGCGGTTGCTCCTGTCTCGCTTCGACAACTGCTGTCATGCTCGAACGGTCAGCCCCGGCACGAGAACCTGGCCTGTCGGCAAGATTCTGCGTTCTTGCGATTCCCCAAAAGGTGTCGCTGAATGACCTTGGCGAGATCAGCTGATGGGGCTGCTGGGAACGGTGGCCTGCGCGACGGAGGCCTCCACCACCGGCACCTCGTCACGCTCGAGCGGACGCATCCACTCCTTGCGGGCCAGAGCCTTCTCGATGTAGGGGGCCAACTCCTCGGCCTTGGCCGCGTCGCGCTCTGCACGTCCGGCCGTGAACTCTCCCAGCACGTCCGATCCGAACAGGCGCAGGCTGTCGCAGATGTCGGCGTGGCGGTTCCTGCCGCCCTGCTGGAGGAAGATCACATGGTCGATGCCGGACGCCTCGGCCTCCTTGAGCCAGCGGATCGCGTCGGCGGGGGTGCCGATGGTGTCGGCGTAGTCGTCGCCGGCGTCGAGCGCGGCGGCAACGGCATCCTCGAGGGCCGAGCCCCGCTGGGCCTCGTAGCGCTCCCAGATGTTCGAGTGGCCCGGAATGGTGTCGTGCACCACCAGCTGGCGCAGGGCGTAGGCGAAGGAATGGAACCCGTCGAAGCCCCTGCGGATGGCCTCGGCCCGGTCCTCGTGCAAGGAGAACCCGGTGACGACCGCGATGTTGGCGTTGACGCTGTGGCCCAGGGGCACGCATTCGTCGCTGCGGATGATGTCGTAGTAGACGTCGGCCCAGTGCCGGGCCTCGGCCGGATCCACGAAGGCGAACGCCAGGGCGCCCAGGCCCCGGCGGGCGGCCAGCTCGATGGTCGTGCGGTTGGTGCAGGCGATCCACATCGGCGGGTGGGGCTTCTGCACCGGTTTGGGGATCACGTCGCGGCACGGCATCGAGAAGAACTCGCCCTCGAAGCCGGGGTAGGGCGACATGGCCATCATGTTGGCCATCTGCTCGCCCGCCTCGAGGCTCATGGCCCGCTTCTGCTTGGCCGGGATGCCGAACCCGCCGAGCTCCAGGCGGGTGGCACCCTCACCGATGCCGAACTCCACCCGCCCGCCGGAGATCAGGTCCAGGGTGGCGACGCATTCGGCGGTGCGGGCCGGATGGTTGTAGGCGGGCGGCGCCTGGCGGATGCCGTGGCCCAGGCGTATGCGCTTGGTACGGGCCGCGCAGGCCGACAGGAACACCTCGGGCGCGGAGCAGTGCGAGTACTCCTCCAGGAAGTGGTGCTCCACCGCCCACGCCACGTCGATGCCGGCCTCGTCGGCGACTTCGACCTGCTCAATGGCCTCGGCCAGCAGCTGCTCCTCGGAGTCGGGTCCCCAGGGCCGGGGCATCTGAAGTTCGTAGAAGACGCCGAATCGCACCGTGGATCAACCTATCGGCGGCCCGAGAGACGCCGGAAGTCGGCCGTGCCGTGGCTCAGAACTCGAAGCCGGCCAGGCCGTAGTAGCCGCTGGCCGCGGTCTTGTCGCTGCGGTGGCGATCCCAGGACGGCGCGCCGGCGGGCGGCTGGGGGTCGTCGCCCAGCACCGTCACCCGGTGCAGGATCCGGGTGTCGTCGTCATCGCAGATGTCGTCCACGATGGAGTGCAGCGTCACCCGCTCGTCCCAGAGGGCCACATCGCCGGGCGACCAGCGCCAGCGGCAGCTGAACTTGACCTGCTCCTGCCAGCGGTACAGGAAACCCAGCAGAGCCTGGCTCTCGGGACGGGACAGCTGCGGGATGCGCCGGCCGTGCTGCTTGTTGACGTACAGGCTGCGCCGGCCGGTGCCGGGATGGACCCGCACCACCGGGTGCTCGGCCCGCAGCGACCCCTGCTTTCCGTCGTCGTGGATGCACGTCAGACCCGCCAGGAAGGCTTGCATGGGCGCCGACAGCGACTCGTACACCTCGTAGCAATTGATCCACATGGTGTCGCCACCCGCGGGCGGGCACTGCGCCATGTGGAGCAGCGCGGCGATGGGCGGATGCTCGCTGTAGGTCACGTCGGTGTGCCAGATGTCGGCCTTGGGAGTGGCCGAAGTGTCCAGCACGCACACCTCGGGGGTGTCGTCGTCGACCTTGTCGATGTAGGGGTGCACCTCCAACTCCCCGAAGAGAGCGCCGATGTCGCGCAGCTGCTTCACGCTGGGGTTCAGGCCCGGCAGGAACAGCACGAGGTGGGTGTCGAGGGCCTCGCGCAGCGCCGCCGCGACCTGCTCGTCGAGGCCGTCGGGGTCGAGTCCCCGGACCTCGGCGCCCAGCGCCCCGGCCACCGGGGAGATGTCCAGCGTCAGCCCGGAGTCGAGACTGGGGGACTTGACAGGAGCGAGAGTCATGGGGCCTCAGCGTACCGGCGGCACCGCAGCCGGGCCGACGGGCGCTACCGCTACCGTGGCAGGCGGCGGGCGAGTGCGGGCCGCGGCGCGACTAGGGGGACTTGCAACATGTCGGACCGGAGTCCATGACCGCCTCGATCAGCGATCTGCTTGACACCAATGGCTACGCGGTGGCCGACGGGGCCATGGGCACCCAGCTCTTCGCCGTCGGTCTCAGCGCGGGCGATCCTCCCGAGGCCTGGAACCTGCACCACGCTGAGAAGGTACGGGCCATCCACCGGGCCTACTTGCGGGCCGGCGCCGACCTGGTGATCACCAACAGCTTCGGGGGGACGAGCTTCCGCCTGGCCCTGCACAGCCTCCAGGACCGGGTGCGGGAGCTGAACGAGGCCGCGGCCCGCAACGCCCGCGTCGAGACAGTCGCCGAGTCCGAGCGGACGGGCCGGACGGTGCTGGTGGCCGGGTCGATGGGGCCGACCGGCGAGCTGCTGGAGCCGATGGGCAACATGTCGGCGGCTGCCTGTGAGGCCGCCTTCGCGGAGCAGGCCGAGGGCCTGGCCGCGGGCGGTGCGGACGTGCTGTGGATCGAGACCATGAGCGATCTGGACGAGGTGGAGGCCGCAGTGCGGGGAGCCCGCTCGGTGTGCGACCTGCCCGTGACCGCGACCATGAGCTTCGACACCGCCGGGCGCACCATGATGGGCGTGACCGGCGCTGAGCTGGCCGAACGGCTCGGAGGGCTGGGCCTGGCGGCGATGGGCGCCAACTGCGGCAACAACGTTGCTGACACCGAAGCCGCGGTCGCTGCGATCGCGGCTGCATGGCCGGGCACGCCGGTGATCTCCAAGCCCAACGCGGGCGTACCGGTGTGGAGCGGCGACAACCTGGTCTACGACGGCACCCCCGAAGTGCTGGCCGCCCACGCCCACCGGGCCCGGGCCGCGGGCGTGACCGTCATCGGCAGCTGCTGCGGCAGCACCCCGGCCCACACCGCCAAGATGGCGGCGGTGCTGCGGGGTGACGAGCCCCCTCCCGACATCGAGGCGGCGCCCCCGGCAACGCCGGTGACCGAGGACCGGCTGGCCCGCCGCCGCAACCGCCGCCGGAATGGGAGTAACGATATGCGCTAGCCTCTGGTAGCAGTCAGTAAAGAGTACGCATATCTACTGGTCACAGGCCTAAAATGACATCACTGTTACATATAGCTACATATCGTCGAGTGCGATCCTCGACATAGCCCTCGGATATTACAATGTAAATACATGAAATCGTCGCTTTGTGTGAACAGCTGAACACCGGAGGACGGCTTAGAGGGTTGTGACCCTCTAGCGCATGAGATACCCTTCGGGATCCATACGAAAGAGCCACCGACGAGAGGTGAGCCATGCCACGCATCAGGCTTTCAATCGGCACCCACGAGGTTGACATCGAGGGATCCGAACAGTTCATCGCCGAGCACAAGTCCTTAGTTACCGACATGCTGTGCCGGCTCCCGAAGGAGGCCGCAAGCGTCGGCGAGCCACCCGCAGCGGAGGCTGCGCCGTCCGTCCATCCAGTGCGCAGCCTCTCGGAGCTCGACTTTGGTGAGGTGCTCTTCATGTTGCCGGATACTGCATCCGGGACGGATAAAGTTCTATTGGCAGGCAAGTTTGCTCAACTAATGAGTGATAACAGTACATTCGATACACGTGAAGCGAATCAACTACTGCTCGGCCAGGGCGTGAAACTCGCAAACCCTTCGCAGTCCCTGAAGAACAACTTGAAAGCCAAGCGAGTTTTCAAGTTCGAGGGCAGATATCGCGTGTCAAGAGACGGTGAGACTCATATTGAATCTCTCGTCTCGCAGACCGCGGGAGAACCACGATGACCAGAAGCATGGAGGAGATCCTGACCGAGGCCGCTGCAATGGTGGACTCAATTGATCTTCCTGAGGACTATCGTGCAATTGCCTTCTCTAAGGTAATAGACGTTCTCGCGAAGGAACCCTCGGGAGTCAGTGAGCGATCGAGCACGACAGAAAAGGTGTCACAGCCAACGTCGGATTGGATGGAGAGGCTCGAGCGCGGGACGAACAAGACCGCGGAGGAACTTGAGGAACTATTCTTTGCGGGTGAGGATGGTGAGCCACTCCTTGGTGTAGATCTTGGACGACTAGGAACCAACACTGCACAGTGCTCCAGGAAAATTATCCTCCTGCTGGTTGGAGTTCGTCAAGTCGGTGGAATCGAGACGACAACCGCGTCAGAGATACTCCGCGACCACTGTAAGGATCTCAATGCTTACGACCAGTCAAACTTCGGCAAGACCCTAAGCGGCTTGAAGCCGTGGTTCAACTTCACTGGATCCGGTTCCTCCAAGATCATCCGACTGAAGCCCTCTGGACGCAAGGCCTTCCAGCAACTAGTGGAAAGCCTGCTAGGCGATGACGACAACTGATGTTGTCAAGAGTCAGCTCGTCGCCGGCGGACTTCCACAAGATCTGGTTGATCAGCTGGCTGCCGCCTTCTCGGAGGCTAGGCGCAATCACTACCTAGGTGGTCATCGACTCGCCGCGGTAGAGGGTGGCCGCTGTTGCGAGGCCGTGTACCGCATACTTGAACACTCCCTTGATGGTTCCTACACACCCCTGGGCAAACGGCTCGATGTCGTGAAGCTAACTGGACGCCTTGCCAACCAGCCGGTCGGGTCAACTTGTGATTCAATGCGTCTCCACATACCTCGAGCGCTGCGCGTAATCTATGACATCCGAAATAGTCGTGATGCCGCACACCTGGGAGACGGGATCGACGCGAGCATTCAGGACTCGAGTCTAGTCATCGCATGCCTCAACTGGGTGATGGCAGAGCTAGTTCGACTGCACCACGAAATTGACGCTGAAGCGGCCTCTGCTCTCATCGACCAGCTTGTGGGGCGTACCGTTCCCGTCATCCAAGACTTCGATGGCGTTCCCCGCGTGCTTCGTGACCTCCCGGCAGGAGACACATGCTTGCTGCTGCTGTACCAACATGGCGCCACACCAATGCCCATTGACGAACTTCGGGCAGCCGTGAAGCCCACGATGCGAGGACACCTCAATCGCACACTCCAGAGGCTTGATGACCTGAACTACGCTCATATGGCCGATGGCAAGGTTTGGATTACCGGCTCTCCGCGTATTAGGTCGGAGTCAGGGTGTCGAGCAGTGTCCAGTTGGGTCTGCCGGCGTAGAGCAGGGCTCGGATTCGGTAGTTGGCGAAGTTGGTGAACCCGAACGCGGCGCGTTTGACCCGTTTGATGAGGTTGTTGGCGACCTCGGTGGCGGCGTTGGTGACTCTGGCGGCGTGCCAGTTGGCGATCTGGTGGCGCCAGCGCCAGATGGTGCGGCCGAGCCGGTTGATTTCTGTGGGCAGGCCGGGGTCTTGGAGGTCGGCGGCGAGTTGGGCGACGGTGGCGGCGCCCACCTTGGCGTCGTCGATGTCATAGACGCTGCGCAGGGTCTCTTTGGCGTGCCAGGCGTCGCGGACCTCGCCGTAGGGGTCGCCTGCGTCGAGCAGGCCCCGCAGCTTGGTGCGGCCGGAGTCGGTGATCCGCTCGGACGCCGACACCAGCAGCTTGCGCGCCCGATAGAGCGGGTCGTGCTTGCGGCCGCGGTGCCCCAGGGTCTGGTTCTGGACCCGGCTGCGGACCTCGTCGAGGGCGTCATTGCCGACCCGGACGACGTGGAACGGGTCCGCGACCTGCTTCGCGTGCGGCAGCGCCACCTCGAACGCTGAGCGGTAGGGGCCCGAGAGGTCCAACACCGCCCAGCGCACTCCGGCCAGCCAGCTACGGGGCCGTGCCAGCAGCCACCGTGTCGGCGCCTGTGCGGTTCTGCCTGGGACTATGTCCAGCAGCTGGCCCCGCCCGACGTCGACGATGCCAGTCGCCCAGGCCTTGGTGCGGAACCGGCCCCGCCGCCACATCAGGTGCTCGTCGAGGCCCAGCGCCTCAGTCTGGGCGATGCGCTCGGTGTCGGCTTCCAGCAGCGCCTCGCCCCAGCGGCGCACCGACGCGTTCACCGGGTGCCAGCTGCACCCCAGCTCATCAGCGACCTCCCCCAGGGGGCGGCCCCGCCCGCCCTGGCGGGTCGTCCAGCGCCCCGCCCGCGTCGTCAGCTTCTCCCGCGGCGGCGCGATCTCCCGGTCCTGCTCAGTGACCGTGCCCGCCCTACAGCCCCGATCGGGGCAGCGCCACCGCCGCTTGTGCCAGACCAGCCGCGCCGGTCGCCCGAACGCCGGCAGGTCCACCAACTCCACCGACCGCTCGCCGTCTGACCACAGCGGCCCGCCGCAGCGCTCGCACGCCGGTCTCGGCGCCCTACGGCGGATGTGCACCCGCAGCGGCACGCCCGCCTCGTCGTCGACGCCGAGCACCTCGACATCGCCCAGTCCCACCAACAGCTCGCAGACGCGCGTAGGGTCGCACTCCACAGGGATCCTCCAGTGATTCGG
>LXNJ01001062.1_pt1 | contig 17025 bp, 15 predicted proteins | sample 809081 | NCBI WGS metagenome assembly LXNJ01 (sample SAMN04870510, study PRJNA318959) | sponge metagenome | biome: sponge; feature: marine sponge reef; material: water | host: Petrosia ficiformis | place: Greece: Milos, Mediterranean Sea | collected 2013-05-29 | depth 5-7 m
AACCCCCTTGAGAGGGAAACCCATAAAGGCAACCCCCCCTACCCCCCCTTGTCAGGGGGGTATAAAAAGGCGAAATCCCCCGCCGGGTGGGTAGAAGGGTTTTGCTTTTTCTTGCCCCCCTGACAAGGGGGGGTAGGGAGGGTTGGTTTTCAAGGCAGGGGGAGAACGAGCGGGGCGGGTTTTTCATCGGGCATTCCCCTCGGGATGCCCGACCCCTCAAGGGGGGTGTGATTTTGGTCTTCTCATTTGTGTAAAGCGACTTCGTAGGGGTCGTGTGCAAGGTTTTTCAACAGACCCCCGATCCTCCAACTGGCCCGATTTTCCAACTGGAAGACTCGCTCATGACGTCATCCCCCTCCAGTCCACCCGGATCCCCCTCTGAGGGCGCGGCGGAGCGCCTCATTCTCGACATGCGCGGCATCGGCAAGCGTTTTCCGGGCGTCGTGGCGCTCGACGAGGTGGATTTTGGCGTCCGTCCGGGCGAGGTCCACGTGCTGCTGGGCGAGAACGGGGCCGGCAAGTCGACCATGATCAAGATCATCGCGGGCGTCGTTGAAAAAGACACCGGCGAGATGGTGTTCGAAGGCGGCGTTGTCGAGAGGTGCTCGCCTGCGCTCACGCGCGAACTCGGCATCAGCGTCATCCACCAGGAACTGAGCCTCGTGCGGCTGATGGACGTGAAGAGCAATCTCTTCCTGGGCCGCGATTTGAGGAGCGCAAACCGTCTGCTCGGGCGGCTGGGCGTGCGCGATGAGGCGGCGATGGAGCGGCGCTGCCGGGAGATTTTCACCGAACTGGGGATCGAGGTCGACCCGAACGCCGAGGTGTTGAATTTGAGTCTCTCGGACATGCAGTTTCTCGAAATCGCCAAGGCGGTCGCCTTCGATGCGAAAGTCATCCTGATGGACGAGCCTACCTCTTCCCTGGGCCCCGGGGAAAAAGAAGCGCTCTTTGGCGTCATCGAGCGCTTGACGGAGCGCGGCATCGGGGTGGTCTACGTCTCCCACACGCTGGAGGATTGCCTCGCTATCGGCGATCGCATCTCCGTTCTGCGCGACGGCTGCCACGTCGGGACCATCGGCGCCGAGAACACCGATATCGACACCCTGATCCGCATGATGACGGGGCGAACCTTCAGCGAGCGCTACCCCAGGATTTCGGGCAAGATGGGCGAGGAGGTTCTCGAAGTCAGGAATTTCACGCAAACGGGTGTGTTCAGCGACGTGAGTTTCCGGGTGAAGGGGGGCGAGATTCTGGGCTTCGCGGGCTTGGTCGGCGCAGGGCGTACGGATTTGTTCCGCGCGCTCTTCGGCCTGGAGCGGCCCGATGGCGGCGAGGTGTTCATCGACGGCGAGCCGGTGAGAATCAGGAAACCCCGGGACGCCATCCGCCACGGGCTTTCCTTTCTGACCGAGGATCGCAAGAACCAGGGCGTGTTCCCGCTCTTATCGGTGTTGGAGAACCTGCTGATCACCCTGTTCAACTTCGGCCGGGAGAGCCGCTCACGCAAGCTCACGCGCCTTCTGGGCTGGGTCAATGGATCGGGCGCAACGCACCTCTCGCGCGACTACGTGGAGCGGCTGAGCATCAAGGTCGCCTCCTTGACGGACCAGATCGCCCAGCTCAGCGGCGGGAACCAGCAGAAGGTGCTTCTCGCGCGGGGCATATCCACGGGCGCGCGCATCGTCATACTCGACGAGCCCACAAAGGGCGTCGACGCGGGCGCCAAGGTGGAAATTTACCGGATTCTTGAAGAACTGGCGCAGCTCGGGGTGGCGATCATCGTGATATCCTCGGAGTTGCCCGAAGTCACGGCGATCTGCAGCCGGATCATCGTGATGAACGAAGGCCGCATCACCGGCGAGGTGCTTCGTGAGGACGCCGACGCGGAGACCATCATGCGCTACGCGACGGGCACCGCGGCGTAGGGTGGTTCGGTAAGGGAGGGGAGCAATGAGCGGTGAAGGAAAGGCGGATAGCGGGCAGGGTTCTGCCGCGCAGAGCGGGGGATACAGCATCTCCTCCCTCATCGCGTCCGGTTTTTCCAGGTACGGCCTCATCCTCGCGCTCATCCTGCTGATCGTCTTTCTCTCGGTCACGGCGGAGAACTTCTTCACCGTCTCGAACATGATGAACATCCTGCTCCAGTCATCGAACATCGGCATCATGGCGGCGGGCCTCACGCTGGTCATCATCTGTGCCGAGATCGACCTCTCGGTGGCCTCCATCCAGTCGATGGGCGCGGTCGTTGTCGCCCTGCTGCTCAAGGAATACGGCGTGCCCATCGTCCCGGCGGTGATCGCCACGCTGATTCTCGGGGTGATCCTGGGCGGGGTGAGCGGGGTGTTCGTGGGCTGGTTCGCGATTCCCGCCTTCATCCTCACCCTGGCGATGGACAGCCTCGCACGCGGCGGCGCGCTCATCCTCACGGGCGAGCAGTCCATCTTCGGCCTGCCCGAGGCGTTCAGCGTGGTGGGGCAGGGCTACCTGGGTCCGTTTCCCATGGCCGCCGTCATCATGGGCGTCGTCTTCCTGGCCGCGCACCTTATTCTCTCGCGCACCGTCCTGGGCACGAACATCTACGCCGTGGGCGGCAACAAGGAGGCCGCCCGCGTCGCCGGCGTGAACGTCTTCGCCGTCAAGCTGTTCGTGCTCGTCTTCAGCGGCTTCTGCGGCGCGCTCGCCGGCGTGGTGATGGCCTCGCGCCTCATGGCCGCCCAGGCCATCATGGGCATGTTCGACTTGATGGACGTCATCGCCGCGGTCGTCATCGGCGGCGCCTCGCTGCTGGGCGGCGAGGGGCGCATCATCGGCACCGTCATCGGCACGCTCATCATCGCTTGCATCCGAAACGGCCTGAACCTGCTGGGCATCGCCGCCGACTGGCAACTGCTGGCCGTGGGGGCGATCATCATCCTCGCCGTCCTGCTCGACTACGTGGGGAAAAAGCGCACGGCTTGAGACGGTTGTTGAAAAAGCCCTGATTTCGTGATTTGGCGTATGTAGCCGACCGGTGGGGCCGTAGGGACAGGCCCCCGTGCCTGTCCAAGGTTGTTACGAGGCGGCGCGGTTTTGACCGTCATTCCGGTGTCGGAGCCGATTGATGAATGAGGGTTCGCCGGAATGACGGTGATCTACGGGTCGAGGTGGGATAGGGGCGGTTCGCGGATCGATGAGCACCCTTCGATACGCCGCCGAAGGTAAAACGCGACTGAGAAGGGGTTGTTGAAGAAGTCCCCTTTTTCGGGGATGGAGGAGACGCCCCTCTCGACCTGAAAACCAACCCCCCCTACCCCCCCTTGTCAGGGGGGTAAAAACAAAAAGGCCCCCTTGACAGGGGGTATAAAAAAGCGATGCGCCCCCGCCGGGCAGAGAGGGCTTTGCTGTTTCTTGCCCCCCTGACAAGGGGGGGTAGGGGGGGTTGCTCTTTGGACAAAGACTTTTTCAGTAACCCCGCGCAAGACGGGCCTCCTTAACGTCCTCGCCCGGAGAGGGGAGCGCCGTTCCGCTTTCTTCTCTCAGCTTTCTCTCCGGCTCCGCTGGTGTATACTGGCTTCTGGAGCCGCCGCCGGAGGCGTGAGCATGTCCCAATCCAGCAATCCAGAGTCGAGCGCCCAGCCAAAGCAGGGTTTTTACTGCTCTATCGTCTTCAAGAGCCTCATCCTGGTCCTGATTATTCTCATCGTCGCCATCGTTCCGATGTCCTATCGGTATTATCAGTCGAGTTACAATTACGAGCTCAACGTGCTCTCGGCCAGACTCGAGTTCATCGCCGAGCGCGGCTCCGCCTTGATTGATGCGGAAGCCGTCCACAGCCTGAGGATCCCCGGTGACAAGAATACCGCCGAGTACAGGGAGGTGCTCGCCGCGCTCAGGCGCATCAAGCGCAATTCGGGCGTGGACAACGCCATCATCATGCGCAGGCGGCCTGACGGCAGCTACGGATACGTCGCCGCCGCGCACGACGGGTTCCAGATTGGCCAGGACGTCCAGCTCCACCGGATCTTTCCCGCCACCTACAAAGCCACGAACGACACCTGGAACAAGGGCGAGATGATGCGCTCCCGGCTCTTCGGCGGAAAGGTGGGGAACCGCGAGTTCGACCAGTTCCTGCAGCTCAACACGCCGCTCAAGCTGGGCGGCAAGGTGGTGGCCATCCTGGTGCTCAACAAGGTCGCGAACCCCGTGGCCGAGCAGGTGGCGACGAACACCTTCAAGCTGCTGCGCTTCACAATCATCCTGGTCGCCCTGGGCCTCATCCTCTTCTGGGTCATCTCCTCCCGGATGCTGCGCCTGATCAGGAACCTGACCTCCGCGGCGGAAGAGGTGAGCCGGGGCAACCTCGACGTCACGGTCCCCGAGAAGAGGAGCCGCGACGAGGTGGGCCGCCTGGCCACATCGTTCGAGGGCATGATCGATGGCCTGAAGCAGCGCGATTTCATCCGCGACACCTTCGGGCGCTACATCAGCAAGGAGATAGTCGATGAGCTTTTGAACTCGCCCGATGGCCTCAAACTTGGCGGCGAGGTGCGCGAGGTGACCTTTCTCGTCTCGGACCTGCGTGGGTTCACCGCCCTCTCCTCGCGCCTCGAGCCGGGCGAGGTCATCGATGTGGTGAACCGTTTCCTGGAGCCGATGGTGGACATCATCACCAGACACCGGGGCACGGTGGACGAGTTCCAGGGAGACGGTATCCTCGCTTTTTTCGGGGCTCCTCTCGCCGAGCCCGACGACTCGGCCCGGGCCGTGGCCTGCGCCGTGGAGATGCAGCGCGCCCTCGTCGAGATCAACGAGGAGCAACGCAGGCGCGGCATGCCCGATCTTCACATGGGGATCGCCATCAACACGGGCGAGGTGATCGTCGGCAACATCGGGTCGGAGAAACGCACCAAGTACGGCGCGATGGGCACGGCCATCAACATGGCTTACCGCATCGAGTCCTACACCGTGAGCGGGCAGGTGCTCATCAGCATGGATACGTATGAGAAGATGGCGGAATTCGTTCAGGTGGGCGATACCCAGGACCTTCGCTTCAAGGGGCTGGATGAGCCGGTTCGCGTCTACGAGGTGCGGGGGATGACGGGGCCCTACGCGTGTGAAATGCCCGAGGCCGCGCCCGAGGTTTTCGTGGACCTCGCCTCGCCGGTCGAGGTGCGGATGTTCGCGGTCGAGGGCAAGACGGTGTCGGATGAAGCGGTAGCTGCCGTGATTGGGCGGGTTTCCGAGAACTGCCTGGACGTGGAGGCGGAAAGCCCCTTCGAGAGGAATGAGAACTTGATGCTGCGGGTGGGTGAGGAAGCGGATGTATCCGATGTCTACGCGAAGGTCGTCGAGGCGGATGGGAACCGGCTGATGCTTCGCTTCACCTCCCTGCCCGATGACGCCAAGGCCTATTTCGAGCGAATCCGAGAAACCGCCGCCCAATCGAGCGCGTAGGGTATTCCCCCTTCACACCGGACAGGGGTTGTTGAAGAAGTCCGAGGAGTGAGGGTTCGACGCGAGAGGGTGTAGCCGGACGACCCTTATCGAAGTTGTCCGGCCCTCCGTGGTTGTCCTTTTGTAGGATGGTTACAATCAGGACAGGCACGGTGGCCTGTCCCTACAAAACCAACCCCCCCCTATCCCCCCTTGTCAGGGGGGCAAGAAATAGCAAAGCCCCCTCTGCCCGGCGGAGGCGCATCGCCTTTTTATACCCCCCTGACAAGGGGGGGTAGGGGGGGGTTGCTCTTTGGACCAAGGCTTTTTCAACATCCCCGAATGAGCCGCATATATGTAGCGCTCCCAAGAAGGGAGCGCTACCTGCAATCGCATGAATGACCAAACGACCTGCAGGGGTTCGACCCCCGACCGGGGGAAATGGAGGAACCTCCAGCCCGAACAGGAGATGCTGCGCTTTCGCGTGAACGAAAAACCCCGGGGACTCAGCCCCGGGGTCTTTTTCACTTCGGTCTTGCGGCCTAGCGTTCGTAGGCCGATTCGTTGTGCATCATGAGGTCGAGGCCGCCCGACTCCTCGTTGGCGTCGGCCCGCAGGCCCACCATGGCGTCCACGATTTTGAACAGGATGAAGGAGACGACGCCCGAATAGACGAGCGTGGCGATGACGCTCACGAACTGTACCCAGACCTGCTTGCCCATGCCGACGCCCTCGGCGAGGCCCATGCCGCCGAATCCCTTGGCGACGAACACGCCGGTCAGTATCGCGCCGATGATGCCGCCCACGCCGTGCACGGTGAACACGTCGAGCGAGTCGTCTATCTTCAGCACCTGTTTCATGTAGTTGGTGGCGGCGTAGCAGCCCAGGCCCGCTATCGCGCCGAGCAGCAGCGCGCCCACCGGCCCCACGAAGCCCGAGGCCGGCGTGATGCCGACGAGGCCCGCCACCATGCCCGTCACGATGCCGAGCACGCTCGCCTTGCCGTGTTTCGCCCACTCCGCGAACATCCACGCGAGGGCGCCTGCCGCCGAGGAGATGTGGGTCACGAGCATGGCCATGCCCGCCGCGCCGTCTGCAGCCAGCGCGCTGCCTGCGTTGAAGCCGAACCAGCCGACCCACAGGATGCCCGCGCCCGTCACCGCCATGGGCAGGTTATGGGGCGGCATGGCCGTGTTGGGAAAGCCGTGTCTCGGGCCGATCATCTTGGCGGCCACGAGAGCCGCGACGCCTGAGTTGATGTGCACCACGGTGCCGCCCGCGAAATCGAGCGCGCCCATCGCGCCGAGCCACCCGCCGCCCCACACCCAGTGGGCCACCGGCGCGTAGACGAGGATTACCCATGCAACCGAGAAGATGAACAGTGCCGAAAAGCGCATCCGCTCGGCGAAGCTGCCCACGATCAGTGCGGGCGTGATGATGGCGAATGTGAGCTGGAACATGGCGAAGACCGTCTCGGGTATGTTGCCCGATAGAGAATCCACGCCCACGCCCGCGAAAAACGCCTTGCCCAGACCGCCGATGAAGGCGTTGCCGGACTCGAACACCAGGCTGTAGCCCACGATGAGCCAGACGATGGAAACGGCGCAGGCGATGGTGAAGCACTGCATCAGCACCGAGAGCACGTTTTTCGCGCGCACGAGGCCGCCATAGAAAAGCGAGAGGCCCGGAAGCGTCATGAACAGGACGAGGGCGGTCGACGTCAGTATCCAGGCCGTGTTCCCGGTGTCGAGCTTATCGGCCGCGAATGCGACCCCCGGGGCCAGGGTGAACGCCGTGGCCCAAAGGACCAACATGAAGCGTTTCATCTTTTTGAACCTCCTTTAGAAATTGAAGTAATAATGCGAAAAATGTTTTCGCTCAGATCTGAAGCGGCGGTTTCGCCCGCTCACCGGTCCGGGCGCCGTCTCCCGACGCGCGGATGGAAATCTCATCAGTCCCGTCGCGCCAGAGCGGTGTTCATCCGACGTCTTCGGGCTTGATTCTCGTCGCATTTCGACGCATACACTAATTTCCTTGAGATGGTCTCGCGCCCCGGTGGGCGTCGGAACCAGCCATTGAGCCAAGGAAAATAGGGATTCCTTGAGGGGGAAACCCCCAGTCGTCTCCAGAACAGTCCTGGGCGTTGGATGAACTACCCCCTACTATACCATCAGCATCACCGGGTGTGTAGCGTGCGCCCGATTTCAAGAGGAGCTATGCGATCACCATGCCTTCATTCGACATTGTTTCAAGGACGGATTTACAGGAAGTCGACAACGCGATCAACGGGGTGCGTCGGGAAATCGCCCAGCGGTTTGATTTCAAGGGGTCGAAATGCGCGCTTGAGCGAAATGATACGGAGGTCACCCTGCTGGCTGACGACGATTTCAAGCTCAGGCAGATGCACGATCTGGTGCATACCCATTTCACGAGACGAAAGGTGGATCTGCGCGCGCTCGACTTCAAGGACCCAGAATCCGCCGCAGGCGGCGCGCTCAGGCAGACCCTATTGGTGAAACAAGGCGTGGATCAGGACGCGGCGCGTGAGATCGTCAAGAAGGTGAAGGCGACAAAAATGAAGGTGCAAGTCGCGATTCAGGGCGATCAGTTGAGAGTGACCGGCAAGAAGCGCGACGACTTGCAGCAGGTGATCACCCTCTGCCGGGAGCTCGACCTCAAACTCGCGCTTCAGTTCGAGAACATGCGCGACTAGAGCCTGAGCGCGCATTTCCCCGCAATTGCGCGTCATGGTTTGCGGGCCCCAACCCCTATATTCCTCCCCGAGAGGATGCGCACGGCATCCTGGATAGGGAGGATTTCCGGCTTTGCGCAAATCCCGGAAAATCATCGGGACGCCCGCCTTGGCTCTCGCGGCAGGCGGCTCATCGCGCTATTCGGGCGAGATGCGCGGGTTGGCTCGGTTTCTGATGAGCGAGATGTCGACCGACACGGGCGCGTTCACCTTCGAGGGAAGAGAGGCGATGCTGGAGGTCGTCTCCGCGCTCGACGAGGTTCTGAATAACCGCACGCCCGATCAGACCATCAGCGTCCTGAAGGGCGCGCAGGTGGGCATGACCACCCTCGCCATCGGTTTTGCGCTCTACTGCGTCACCTTCCACCGCCTGAACGTGGGCTATTTTCTGCCGGATCAGGATTTCGCCGACCGCTTCGACCAGACGCGCGTGCGCTCCACGCTCAGGCGCAGGGGACTCGCCTCGCTCATGCGTGATGGGAAATACAAGGGCGCGTCGCCCAAGGGTTTGAAGGAATTCCCCGGGCGCGGGGGCTCACGATTTCTCTACATCCTTGGCCTCCGGGACATCGGCAACGCCATATCCATCCCGCTCGATGTGCTGATCCGTGACGAGGTGGACGACCTGCCGGCGGACAACCTCAAGTGGTCGAACGACCGCATCGACGCCTCGCCACTCGCCCTGACGCTCAACCTGGCCGTCGGCAGAACCCCGGGCGCGGGCATTCACGCCATGTTTGAGGCGGGTGACCGGAGACGCTGGCATGTGAGGTGTCAGGCGTGTCATGCGGAGAGCGTCCTGGAGGAGAACTGGCCGAAAGTCTTTAGAGGCGATGCGCTCGCCTGTCCGGCCTGCGGCGGCGCGCTCGACAGGGGAGCGGGGCGGTGGGAAGCCGCGGGGACGAATCGGCGGCACAGGAGCTATCGCCTCTCCCAACTCGCTATCGGCGCGGTGCGTCTGGACCGGGTCGCGGCGAAATGGGCCGCCGCCCGCCTCCCGAGCGAGAAGGCGCGCTTTCGCTGCTCGGCCCTCGCCGCCCCCGATGCGGGCGATACCCAGCCGATCTCGCGCGAACTTCTCCGCAAGCTGCGCGACGCAGCGCCCTACCATCTGGCGAAGGCGCCCGCATGAGCGCGCGCCACCGCTTCTGCGGAATCGACACGGGCGACGTCTGCGCGCTTGCTGTGCGCGAGGAGGGCCGGCCCGCCCGGTGGATGTATTTCGAAGCGCCTCCCGTCGAGCGGCTCATCGAGCGCTGCCGCGCCGTGTTCTCGGGCCTGGGCGTGGAGGCGTTCGTCATAGACGGCGGTCCCCACACCCGGGAGGCGCGCGCGGTGTACGACCTGAATCCAGACGGCGGCTTCATCTGGCGGCACACCGAGGGCGAGATGCAGACCAGAGAAGTCTCGTTCCTGGGGGTGGAGCGCCGCCACGTGCGGATGAACCGCGAGGACCTGCTGGATCACCTCGTGGAGGAGTTTCACGAGGGAGCCGGACGGGTCCTGTTGCCGCAGCCCGGAGATACAGGGGAGGAGGCGCTTTTGGGCGAGGTGGAGCGTCATCTTATGAATTTGAGGAAAAAGCCGCGCATCCGCTCCTCCGGGGAGACGGTGCTGTCGTATGAGCGGAACGAGAACCATTTCGGCTTCGCCTGCGCCTACGCGCGGCTGGCCGAATCCCTGGCGCAGAGCGAGGGAGTGCTGGCCCCCCTCGCCGGGGGCACGGTGGTCCCGCAGGCTTTTCACAAGCGGATTCTAAAGAGGAGATAAGCATGGAGAGTGTGAAAAAGGTGAAGGCAGCCGGGCGGAAATCGGGAGCAGGGAGAAAAGGAGAGGCCTCGCAGCGTACAGGGCGAATGAGTGCGGAGATTGATCCGGACGAGCGAATCTGGCGTCCCCTGGGAGAGGGGCGCGGCGGTGTTTCGCCTTACACGCACGCGCGTATGCAGGCGTTGGCGTATGAACTTTGGCTCACGAACCTGATGGGCCAGCGCTTGATCGAAATCGTGACGGATCACGTCGTGGGCGAAGGAATAAGCTGGCACGGGGAGGACGAGCGCGCCCTGAGCGCGGTGAAGGCGTTCTGGGGCGATCCCGTGAACCAGATGGATATCCGTTTCGAGCGGCTGGTCTCTGAACTCGGCATCTTCGGGGAACTCCTCCTGCCCGTCGCCGTCTCGCACTTCGAGGGGCGCGTCCGGCTGGGCTACGTCAGCCCCCGCCTGATAGAAGAGGTGGTGACGGACCCGGACAACTGCGCCCTGCCCATCGGGGTCGTCCTGCGTGCCCGGGGGCCGGGCGGTGCGGCGCGCAAGGGCAAGCGAATCCGGACGGTGCTGGGCGGTGACCCGCGCGGCTACCTGAGCACCTCCGCCCGGAGGGAGCGTGCGCGCTTCACGGACGGGGAGGCGTTCCTGTTCCAGATCAACAAGGCGAGCGACGCCGCGCGCGGCGCTTCGGATCTGCTCGCCGCCATCGACTGGATAGACACGTATGAGCGCTTCATCTTCGACGCCGTGGAGCGCGCGCGTCTTCAGAACAGCTTCATCTACGACGTCACCCTGAAAGGTGCCGGCCCCGAGAAGATAGCCGAGTGGCTCGCCGAGAACGGCGTCGCGCCAAAGCCCTCGAGCGTCCGCGTCCACAACGAGAAAGAGGAGTGGCAGGCCGTCTCGCCCGATCTCAAGGGAGGCGAATCCGGCGCGCAGGGAATCGCCAAGATGATGCGGGGGCTTCTATTAGGCGGCGTGGGGATCCCGTCCCACTGGTTCGCCCAGGGGGAGGACGTGAACCGCGCCTCGGCCGAGTCGATGGATCAGCCGACGCTCAAGAAGATGACGCGCCGCCAGCGCACCGTGCGCCATATCCTGCAAGCCATGGCCGATAAACAACTCGAAGAAGCCCACCGCGCGGGCGCGCTGCCAGAAGAAGCGCTGCGCTCGGTCGTCTCGCCCGTTCTGCCGGATATCTCCGTCCGCGACACCGAGAAGATGTCCGAGGCGCTCCTGCGCGTCAGCACGGCGCTCGAGACGGCCACCTCACGCGGCTGGATGAGCGACGATGCCGCCGGCAAGCTCATCACCCACCTCGCGGGCCAGTTCGGCATGAACCTGGAGGGGTAGGTGGGGGCTGGTTGAAATAATCTTGATTTTTTATATCATCTTGATGATGTTACGTTTTGGATGTAGGGTATGGTTCATCTGATGAGCAAAATATCCGGGAGTAATAAAATGTTCGGTGGTGGTTTTTATCCATTATCAAGGCGGCCTTCGCTGAGTGAAATGGAAGAATACCTGAATAGATTGAAAAGGTTGCAATCGGAATTCGAAAAAAGACTGGATGAGAGTGAAGGCAAGCTGGACGATAACGATCCCGTTCAAAACGAAGTTTATGCGTTTGCTCTTTATCATCTTTGGGCGGCCTTTTCGGAATCCATGCAGGCGAGCGGATCTGTTCTTGATTTAGAGTCCGAGTTCGATTCGTATGCTTTCGATGAAGCGACGAAATATGAAAGGGAAGTACGTGACCGATTCGGACTCTGAAAACATGGATGCCGAAAAAACGAATGGGCCAGAAGAAGAAACCCCCGAGGTTTTGCCACCTCCAAGTGCAAAGCCTCTCCCTGAAAATCTCCGTCCTGAAAACATTTTTAGTTTAGGACTAACTGGATATTCTGGTCCGTCATGGGCAAATCCGGAAATATTGAAAGATATAGATCCGAATACGAAAGGCGTTCTTCTAAAGAGTGGTCTGGAAGCTGCGGCTAAAAAAGATGAAAATCAATATGAAATCGCTAAACAAATATTAGCCGCTGAATCAGAAAATCATAAACGAAACCGCTGGTTTGGTTTGGCGGTTTTGGTAGTTGTTTTACTAGCTTGTGGTGGATTGTCTTGGCTGTTTTTAACATTCGGAGCGAAAGAACTCATAACGCCGGTGTTGACGGGTTTGGGAGGTTTAGGCGCCGGGTTCGCTGGTGGTTATGGGTTCGGGAAAAAGTCAGGGCGAGATTCGTAATTATTCACAACCCTTCGATTTGAAGTAATCCCCCCTACCCCACAAACTCCCTTACCGACCCCATCGGCGTTCCGTCTTTTCGGGTAATTGCCCTGGTGACGCTCAGGTTGTAGCTCGCCGTGAGGACGGCCTGCATGTGGCGGCCGTGGCCGCCCGCTATGACGATGAGGATGTCTTCGGGCCTCGGGACGATGGGAGCCATGTCCTCGTCTTCTTCGAGATTCACGAAAGGAGCGAGCGGCGTCATGTCGAAGCCGCCGCGGTCGCGCATCAGGCGAATCGGCTGGCGCGCGTTCTCGAAGATGAACTGGGATACGTCGGCCTTCGTCCACCCCTGATCCGAAAGCCATGTGGCGGCTTCCGCGGTCAGGACGAGCATCTGCTCGCTCGGAAGCCCGCTCCGGTAGACGCCGTTGGCGCCCAGGTGGCTCATGGCCGAAGCCGCCGTGCCCAGGTATTTGTGCGGCGTCTTGCTCACCAGGTCGTTCACGTTGTGGGGCGACTCGGCGCAGAGCATGGTGACGGCGGAAGTCTCAGGCGCGAAACCTCTGTCTACATGAAAGGCCGGCCAGGGGCTTCCCTCTTCGTCCTCGCCGATGGTGTAGGCGTATTTGCCCGGATGCCCGTGGGTCGCCATGTCCGTCACGCCGGGGATGCCGCCGCCGGCGTTCATCATCAGGAGCCTCACCGCGCGGCCGAGCGTCGCGTTGGCGCGCCAGCCCTGGCCGAACACGTTCTGGCGGCAGTTGACTTCGAGTTCGTTCCGGGCAGGCCCGTGGACGATCATCAGGTGCGCGCCCGGATGGGTGGTCGTCTGCCGGCCGTAGAGGTTGTAGGCCGGCTCCGTCATGGCCTGGACGGCTGCGATGAGCACGGGCAGGTATTCAGGCTTGCAGCCCGCCATCACGGCGTTGATGGCGATGACCTCCGCGGTGGCCGGCGCGTTTCTCGGCGGGATATTGGCGATAATGTCGCCCGGCGCGTAATCCGTGAAGCGCAGGGTTTCTGCGACGCGCTCCTCGGTCGGCGGGATGATGGGCAGCCCGTCCGTCCAGCCCTCCTCGTAGAAGTGCTCGTATATCGCGCCGGCGTCTTGGTCGAGCGCTATCTGGCGGGCGGGTTCTGGCGCGTCCATGCCGATATCAAGCGCTCGTCTGCGTGAGGGCCGCCGCCAGATGCGCGCTCGCTCTCGCCGACATCTCGTCCACCTCCTCGCGCTTTCTGCCCGCGATGGGGTGGGGCAGCGCGACGAGGGGAAGTTCGCTCATCTTGTGCAGCTTGGTGAGTTGCTTCGCGTAGGCCTCGAAGGCGTCAGTGACGATAGTGACCGTGGCCAGCCCTCTTTTCTCTAAAGCGACGCTGTCGTGGATACTCCACGACGTGCACGAGCCTCAGTCGCCGAGTGCGGAAACGACGGCGTCGCACTCTCCTTCCACCTGCTCCATCAGGGCGGGCGATGCGCCGCTCACGGATTCCTTCCGGTAGCGCACGACGCGCACGCCGGGGAATTGTTCCTCTAGCGCGGCGCCCATGACGCCTAAAATCTCGTCCGTGAAATCCTTGGTGTTGTTGATGAGGCCCACGCTCTTGCCGTTTAAGCTCTCGGGCCGCGCGGCCATGACGGCGCTCGCGCCCGGCGCCTCCGCCACGGGCTTGTAGACGAGAATTTTTTCCTTTTCCTTCGTCATTTCGCTCATGTCCACCTTCCTGTGAGAGATTGTACGGGGAGGTCGAATTTCGCCTGTCTCGATCATTTCCGCCATTCTAACCGAAGCGGCGTCCCGAGGGAAATTATCGGTTTGCGTCTACTCGGCGGGAATTTGGCGTTTTACTCGCGCGGAGTTTAAGCAATCCCCCGCACATCCTTCGCCCAGGCGTTCATGAAGACCGTCCTGTCGGGCAGGTTGTTGTTGATGCGAAGCCCCCTGACGCCCAGGTTTTCGAGGTCTTCCAGCCTTTTCCGGCATTCGGCGGGCGTGCCGACGATGGCGAATCGATCGGCCAGGTAGTCTCTCAGGCCGTACTCATCGACCAAGCCTGCGTTGTTGGATTTATCCATGAAGCCGTGCTCCGAGGTCTGGTATCCGTCTCTCAGCGCGCGGATGCCGGATGCGAGTTCGGCGGGGATTCGCTTGTTCTCCATCGTGAAGGAGAAGGAGTGGTGCGCGCTCGCGGCGAGGGCGGTGCGGATGTCCTCACGGGCGCGCTCCCCGTCCGCGTCCACGTGGGCGTCCACGAGCCACCAGAGGTCGAGGTCTTCCACCCTTCGGCCTGATTTCTTTGCGCCCTCGTCGATGAAGGAGAGCGTGTCCGCGATGACCTCGGGAATGAGGCCGGTTCCGATGATAACGCCGTCCGCCACCTCGCCCGCAAGGCGCAGCGTCTTGGGGCCTTCTGCGGCGATGTGGATGGGCACGTGGGATTTGTGCCAGCTCAGCCGGGCGTTGTTCCCTTTGTAAAGCGCGCTTCCTTCTTCGAGCATACCCCGCACGGCGAGGATGTATTCGCGCATCTCGGCGAGCTTCGCGGGTCTTAGTCCTAAGTTCAATACTGCGCTGTCGCCCGTGGCGATTCCCCAGAAGGCCCGCCCGCCGGAGAGTTCGCTGATGGTGCCGATGGCGCTCGCGGCCACCGCCGGGTGGCGCGTGACGGGGTTCGTGACGCACGGGCCGAAGATGATCTCGCTCGTCTCCATCGCGCAAATCGCGCACGAGACGTAGACCTCCCGGTAGAGGGACTGGGTGTCGGGGATGAACACCGCGTCGAAGCCGAGTTCTTCCGCACTTCTGCACCAGCGGGTGAATGAATCCGTATCGGGCGGTCTGAATGAAATGCCGTGTCTCATGAAGGTGTCCTCTCAGGTTACTTGATCCGGCTGATAATCTCGCGGCCCCACGCCCGGATGAAGGCGGGCTTGTCGTGCACGTGGGCGGCGATCCTCAAGTTCTCCACGCCGAACGAATTCATGTCCTCTATCTTCTGCCTGCACTCTTCGGGCGAGCCCGCGATGGCGAAGCGATCGAGCAGGTATTCACGTAGGCCGAGCCTGTCCACGAGTTCGGCGTTCGTCTGCTTGTCCACCATCTCGTGCTCGTGGAACGCATATCCTTTTTTGAGTGATTCGACGGCGGAGAGGAGTTCTTTTGGAATCCGCTTGCCCTCGAGCGTGAAGCGAAAAGCATGGTGCGCGCTTGCGGCCAGGGCCATGCGGATTTCTTCGCGTGCCTGTTCGCCGTCATCGCGCACGTTCACCTTGGCGAGCCACCAGATGTCCAGATCGCTCAGCTTGCGGCCCGATTTCCTGGCGCCCTCCTCGAGCCAGGTGAGGGAATCCGCCACGACTTCGGGCGTGAGGCCGCATCCTATGGTGACGCCGTCGGCGATCTCGCCCGCAAGGCGGATGGTGCGCGGCCCCTCGGCGGCGATGTAGAGCGGGATGCGCTTTTTGTGCCAGTTCAACGCGCAGGGCTTTCCCCGGTAGTGGGCCGTGCCCTCTTCTAACATCCCGCGCATGGCGAGCACGTAGTCTCTCATATCGTCCACGCGGCCGGGGCGCAGGCCCAGGTTCAGGACGGCGCTGTCGCCTGTGGCGATTCCGAACAGCGCCCGTCCGCCCGAGAATTCATCCACGGTGGCAATGGCGCTCGCCGCCGTCGCAGGATGCCGCGTGAGCGGGTTGGTGACGTTGGGTCCCAGCAGGACGCGCGTGGTGTTCGCCGCACAGATGGTGCACGAGACGTAAAGCTCCCGGTAGAGGGACTGCGAATCCGGCACCCAGATGACGTCGAAGCCCGCTTCTTCCGAGAGCCGGCACCAGTGCGCGTAGGTCTCGGGCGCGGGAGGGAGCATGGCGATTCCGTGTTTCATTTCAAGAATATCTCCTATTCTGAAACTCTCATCTGCACGCCGCCCGCGCGTTCTTCCTGGAGCGTCATGGCGCGCCTCGCGTCATCCTCCCCCCATCCCCGGTTCAGCCCCGTGATGAGTTCCCCGTAAGCGATGTTGCCAATAGCCATGGGAACGTCGTGCTCGCGGGCGAGTTGGAGCGCCAGTCCCACGTCCTTCACCGAGCCCTTCATGGGAAAGTGAGGGTCGTCGAATTTCCCCTTGAAGAAAGTCTCGGGAAAGATGAAGTGAAAGTGTACGCCCCGGCCTACCGCGCCGTTACGAATCGTCTCGGCTAGGACATCGGGCGCCGCGCCCGCCTTGACGCCCAGGGTGTAGCATTCCGCCGCGAGGGCCTGTATGCCGTAGCTCATGCAATTATGGGCGAGCTTGCACACGGTGCCGGTGCCGATGGGGCCGGTGTAGGTAGGGCGGTCTCCCATGGCGTCGAAAAGTGGCTTGCAGCGCTCATACACCTCTTCCTCACCCCCCACCATCACGGCAAGACGGCCCGTGTTCGCGCCGATAGTGGAGCCGCTCACCGGGGCGTCGAGCATGTGCGCGCCCGCTTCTTCGAATTTCTCGTGGATGCGGCGGACGATGGCGGGGTATCCCGTACTCAAGTCTACATAGACTTTCCCCGCGCTGATGCCTGCGAGAACCCCGTTCGGCCCCGTAGCGACGCTCTCGACTTCCTTGGGTCCGGGCAGCGAGGTGAAGATGATTTCACTCGCGCGGGCCACCTCTTTGGGAGAATCCGCCCAGAGCGCGCCGCGTTCCAAGTGATCCGCCGCCGCCTTGCGGACGATGTCGTGAACGACGAGTTCATAGCCCGCTTTCTGGAGGTTGGCCGCCATGCCGGCCCCCATGTTTCCCAGTCCGATAAATCCGATTTTCATCATCAATTCCTTTTTGGGTTGCGAATTTCGCAAAGTGGCGTCTGTTTCGTTCCAGGC
>LXNJ01001063.1_pt1 | contig 17019 bp, 15 predicted proteins | sample 809081 | NCBI WGS metagenome assembly LXNJ01 (sample SAMN04870510, study PRJNA318959) | sponge metagenome | biome: sponge; feature: marine sponge reef; material: water | host: Petrosia ficiformis | place: Greece: Milos, Mediterranean Sea | collected 2013-05-29 | depth 5-7 m
CACGGGAAAGATGAGCCTCTCGATCTCCGCAACCTGCTCCTGCACGAACTCGCGCGACTTCTCATACAACTGCGGTTCGATCTGGGGCAGCACGGCGTCACGCAGGTGCAGACTCGTCAGGTAGGCGTCCGAGCCGGACGGCAGATCGTCCGGCCACTCGCGCCCAAGCATCGAGCCGTACGCGAGCGTCCAGCAGCGCGCCGTCGCATCGAGATCGTAGCCGCCGCCCCCGAACGCGAGCATCGGGTAGCCCATGCCGCCAAGTCGCCGCACGACGGCTTCGTAGCCATGCGTGCTGAGCGCGAGGTGCGTCAGCGGGTCGGTGACGTAGGCGTCGGCGCCCATCTGTACGGCGAGCACGTCCGGCGCGAACGCCTTGATGAGCGGGGGCACGACGCGCTCGAACGCCTCCCGGTAGACGTCGTCACCCGTGTAGGGGAACAGCGGCAGGTTCATGGAGTAGCCCGCGGCCTCGCCCGCCCCGATCTCATTCACCGCGCCGGTGCCGGGGAAGAGCCAGCGCCCGCTCTCGTGCACGGAGATCGTCATCACGTCCATGTCGCGATAGAAAGCGGCCTGCACACCGTCGCCGTGGTGCGCGTCGACGTCCACGTACACCACGCGCAGCCCGCGCTTGCGCAGCACGTTGATGGCGACGACCGGGTCGTTGAAGATGCAGAAGCCGGACGCCCACCGGCGCATCGCGTGGTGGAGCCCGCCCGCCGGAGCGAACGCCGCCGACGCCTCGCCGTCCGCGATGAGCTCCGCCGCCTGCACCGACGCGCCGGTCGAGAGCAGCGCCGCCTCATACATGCCGGCGTAGACGGGGTTATCGCCATGCGCGGCGAAGCCGTGCCGCTCGCCGTCGGCCTCTTCGCCGCTGCTCAGACGCCGCACGGTCTCGACGTACTCCTCGGTGTGGAACGTGGTCAGCTCGTCGAGCGTCGCGGGGCGCGGCGGCACGAGCAGCGCGTGCTCGTCCTCGAACGCACCGTAGGCGTGCAGCAGCGCGTAGGTGTGGCGCAAGCGCACGGGACGCATCGGGTGGCCCTCGCGCAGCACGTGGCCGGAGAGCACGTCGTCGTAGACGTAGGCCGCCTTCCCGGTGGGGTCCGTCATGCGCCGCAGTCTATCAGCGGCCCGGACAACCCTCACCCTCGGCCCTTCTCCCAGTGGGAGAGAGGAGCAGTGCGGTCAGTTGAGGCGCTTGATGCGGTCCTGCGGGCCTGGGGCGACCGGGCTGAAGGATTCGAAGTATGCGACCAGGGCGGCGACGTCAACATCTCCGCCGGTGCGCTCCGCGCCTTCCCTGAACACGTTGTAGTCGTCGCCTCCGTCGGCCAGGAAATTGTTGGCGGTGACCCGGTACGTTGCCTCGGGATCAATCGGGACGCCGTCAATCATGATGGTGGAGGGGTCCACCCTTGCGCCCTCCGGACGCGCCGCATCCCAGGTGTAACTGAACCCGCTCGAGACCTGGAGCACGTCGCTGGTGTCGTCCGGGGCGTCGCGGAACTGGGACTGAAGCAGGGCTTCGATCTGGACGCCCGTGAGCGACATGGTGACGAGGCTGTTTCCGAAGGGCAGCACCGAGAACGCTTCTCCGTAGGTCAACTCCCCATCGGACTCCGGGCCGATGCTGTCGAAGAGAAGGTCTTCGCGGATACCGCCGGGATGCATGAAGGCCACCACGGCCCCGCCGCTTCCCGCAGCTCGTGTCGACGCCAGGTGGGCATCGGCGATGATGTCTCCGAGCGCGGACTCGCCAGCGGCGTTCCTCCAGCGGGTGACGTCCGCGGTGATGGAGCCGACGACAGCGTTGGCAAGCGGCGCCGAGAGGTCGTCGTACCGGTCGATGAGCGCGGTGAGCGCCGGGTCGGGCGTGACTCCGGCCTGGGAGTTGGGAACGTTCTCGACGGCCTTCACCGTGAGGTCTCCCGTGGCCCGGTCCAAGGCAGCGTCGATGACTGTGAACAGCCGTCCCCGGTTGTCGGCCATGGTGATCCATTTGCCGTCCACCTGGCAGACGAACTCATCGTTGGTATGGCCCGCGATGATGACGTCCACCGCGTCGTCCATACGCGCGGCGACGTCTGCGATCCGGCCGGTAAGCCCCGAGCCGCAGTCGTTCTGGCCGCCGTCGGACCTCCCGCCCTCGTGCAGCAGGACGACGATGGCCTCGACACCCTCGGCCCGTAGGCCGGGGACCAGGGCGTTGACCGTCTCTGCCTCGTCCAGGAAGGTCAGGCCCTTTACTGCCCACTGGGACACGATGGACGGAGTGCCCTGGAGGGTGAGGCCGATGAACGCGACGCCAACGTCCTCGTAGTGTCGGACGGCGTAGGGAAGGAAGACAGTGTCGCCGGTGGCGTCGTCTATGACGTTGGCGGCGAGGAACTCGAACTCGGCGCCGCCAAAGGGGTCGCCGTCAAGGTCGCCTTCGATGGGGTGGGGGCCGCCGTGCTGCATCCGCCGGAGTTCGGCGAGTCCCTCGTCGAACTCGTGGTTGCCCACGCCGTTGAAGTCCAGCCCCATCAGGTTCATGGCCTCGACGGTCGGTTCGTCGTAGAAGAGAGCGGAGATCAGGGGCGACCCTCCGATGAGGTCGCCTGCGGAGACGAAGGCGGAGTTCTCGGCCTCGGCCCGTGCTGCCTCGATGTTAGCGGCGAGGTAATCGGCGCGCCCCACCCCGCCGAAGGAGTCGGAGGACGTGGCGATGTTGCCGTGGAAGTCATTGAGGGCAAGGATGCGCAGCGGTATCTCGCCGGATGCCGGAGGAGTCTCAACGGCCTCGTCCGGTTGCGCTGAGCAAGCGGACGCCAGCGCCGTCACAGCCAGCAGGAGAGAGATGCAGAAGAAACGGGCGCCTCGGTGCACACGCCCCATGATAATGCCTTCGCCCCTCGGTTGACAGGCTCTGCGGGCTAGACAGTGCGGCGGTGTTATCCTGTCGGCTTCCAGCGGAGCACTCTATGTGGGACTTCTTCCGTTACTACATCAGACTATGGGACTGGCGACTCTTCCTCTTCATCCTGCTGTTCCTGGGCCTGCCGAACCTCTACCAGCTCTATCGCGTTCGTCTTATCGGGAACGAGTTGCCCGACCCCGGAAGTCTGGCCATCGTGTCACAGTGGCAGTTCGTCGGACTCACCATCGAAGTCTTTCAAGAAGCGACGGTTCTGGCGATCTTCTTCTTCCTTGGTTCGCAGATACGCAACAGCACCGCGGTACAGCTCGACAGGGCGAAGAGCGTCTTCACGTTTATTTTCCTTGCCTCGCTCATCTTCTCTGCAGGCGTATTCCTGTTCCGGGATGCCTTCATCACCGCCATCGGCACACCGAATGAGATTCAGGAGCAGACAAGAAGTTTTCTGGGTATCAGCATCTTCAGTGTTCCATTCACCATGCTCGCCGCAGCCATCATCGTGCTGTTCGAAGCACTCGGGCTGCGCAGGCTGGTCTTCGCTATGGCCATTGCCAACGTCGGGTTCCGCTTTGTAGCGGACAGCCTATTCTTCGGGGGACATGCGTTCTCACTCCAGGCAGACGTAACAGGCGTCGGCTGGTCGACGCTACTGGCCAGCCTGGCTCTGTTCTTGGTGGGCCTTGTCCTGCTGTTCCGTGCGAAGAGTGTGCGGCTGGAAGACATACGAACGCCGCCTTCCTTCACCGACATGCGCGAATACCTGCGCGTTGGGCTGGGGAGCGGAGTGGATAGCCTGGTCCGTAACCTTGCCTACTTCTTCATGATCATCCGAATCGTGAATACCATCGGGTCAACGGAGATCGGCGGGTACTACGTAGCCATCCAGATACTGTGGAGCTTCATGCTCGTGCCCGTGCTCGCTTTTGCCGATTCTGCGAAGGCGCTCGTTGCCAATGCCTCAGGCGATATACGGCGGGTCAGGGCCCTGTGGCAAGCCTCGATGGTAATCACGGCGGGAATGATGCTCGTCTGGGTCGTCATCGCACCCATGTTCAGGGGCTTTGCCGGTCTGCTAAGCGACGACCCCGAGACGGTCAACTGGGCCGTCACAGCGTTCGGGATACTCTTCGTGCCCTACGTACTCTTCTCCTTCAACACTGTGACTGATAGCGTTTTCTATGGAATAGGGCTAACCAAATACATGGCCTACCAGTCCATACTGACGAACGGGACGGTCTACCTCGCTGCGTTCTTGCTCTACGTGTCCCGGACTTGGGACGTCACTTTCGAGGGCGTCATGGTCCTGTTCGCGCTCGGAATCCTGGTCGATTCCTTCTTGACGCTGCTCTATCTGGTGAAAGCGCTGTACGTTGATTCGGCTCAGCGAGAACCAGAAGCGGCGAAACGATAGCAGAGATCCGTCACCTACCCGCTCAGGAGCAGGGGGTACAGGTGCGGCGGGCTCTTATGGCCAGTACCGAGGGCCGACTACCCCATGCGGATGTGCTGCACGACGACACCCAGGCCCGATACCCGTGACAGGCGTCCGTCAGCAGTCATGAGAGGCATGTCCAGGGCACGAGCGGCTGCTACGTAGAAGGCGTCATATGCGCTGACGTTCCTGAAGTGTTGCCAAGCCAATGGCGCGAGGGCGCGGTGAGGGATGCGCTCCAGAGGCCACTGTATGAGATCGTCAATGGCCATCTGCGCACGAGCCTCCTCGAGGTGCCCGCGCAACACAGCCCGCCGCAGCACCGAAAGCACCTCCGCATCCATAAGCTCCGGCGCGGCAAGGGAGGCGCCTTCCATCACATCGGCCATCGTCAGGCCGAGAGGCGTCCTCAGGAGGTACTCGACCGCGGCAGAGGCATCGATAACGTACCGGCTCACGCAGTATCCAGGTCGCGGACGGAGCGCTCCTCGGCGAGCAGTGTTGCCGCCTCAACGCCAAGTTCAGTCCTGGGGCGGTGCGACAAGTGCTCTTCCCATTCCCACCGCGCAAGCTCCCGCTCCACAGCGGTGAGAACGACCGCACTCATCGAGGAGTTGTTCTCACGCGCGCGGCGGCGAAGGCGCTCATGAATGTTGGTTGGTATGTTTCTCACCTGTAGGTTCGCCATGGGGTAAGTGTAGCATGCATGTTGCATGAATATCGAGTGCTATAAACATGAAAATCCTTGGGATGCCCGTTCGCTGACGCCTCCAAGGGCTGCATCCTCGGGCGATATCGGGACGGGGTACCGCATGCTATGCTCCTCACCGTGGCTGAAGGTTCTCGTCGATCACGGGTGGCGCTGTTGGGATCGATGGCGGACGGACAGCGGCGGCATCGGGTCCCGACATCGTTCTCTGAAGGCGCACGAGGAGGAAGGGCATGGTCACCGAGAAGCGCGAACTCAAGCAACACACGCCGTTCGAGCGGTGGGTCGCCTCAGAGGGACTCAAGGTCATCCAGCAGCAGGTCATCCCCGACATCCGCGCGGTCGACCTGGAGCCCTGGGAACGGACAGGCTGCGACGCCGCTCTGCTCGATCTGACCCCGTACCCGATCCAGGAGGGAGACATCCTGACGAACGCCGGAACGTCGCGCTACCTGTGCGACATCCCGCCCGGAGGCACTTTCAGGGCAGAGCAGCACATGTACGAGGAGATGTTCTTCGTCGTGTCGGGCCGGGGCGCCGCGACGGTCTGGTACCCCGACAGCCCGAAGCAGACCTTCGAGTGGCAGGAGGGTAGTGTCTTCTCCATCCCGCTGAACACATGGCATGAGCTGTACAACGGCAGCGGGGACACTCCCGCCAGGCTCTACGCGGCCTTCAACGCCCCTACGGTGTTCAACCTCTTCAACAGCGAGCAGTTCATCTTCAACTGCGACGCGACATTCCCCGAGCGGTTCGATCCGTACGACGAGACCTACTTCAGCGGCAAGTCCGAGAAGATAAGGGAGCGCCTGGTGAGGACCAACTTCGTGTCCAACGTACGCAACATGACGCTCGACCGTATGCAGTACCGCGGTCCCGGCACGAACATGCACGCGCTCATGGCCGACGGCCATTTCGTCTGTCACCTCTCCGAGTTCCCCGGCCTGACGTACAAGAAGGCCCACACCGCGACCAACAACCGCACGAGGGCCGGTCTCAACTCGGAGGTCGCATACCTCTTCCTCAACGGCGAGGGGTTCGATCTGCAGTGGCCCCCCGGGGTCAACCCGGCGCCCGGCGTACCCTTCGAGCGGATCGACTACCACGCGTGGTCGTTGCTGACGCCGGGCAATGGATACCACCAGCACTTCAATACTGCTCAGGAGCCAATCCGTTACGTGGTCCTGCGCCGCGGCAACCCGGAACTGGTTGGCGGCGGAGGACGCGACACCAACCCGCAAATCGAGTTCTCGGACGAGGACCCGGCGGTATGGGAGGTATTCGAGGCTGAACTGCGCAAGAAGGGTTACGACGCTTCGGAGATGGACGCGTACCGCAGCAACGAGCCGGAGTAGCCCAGCGGGAGGGGGTCCCCGGCCTCTGCCTAGTACTGCCTTCCAAGCATCATCGTCTCGGGCAACAGCATGCCGGAGGCCCCGGCGGGAAGCGCCCACTCCTTGAGGGGCCGGCCCTCCTCCAGCGCCCTCATCTCCCGGTTGAAGATCCTCCTGATGAGGATGTTCTGCACGTCGACGCGTCCCAGGTGCTCCATCTCGCGCGGCGCAACGCGGCCCTGGCCGACGATGGTCACGTAGTCCTCGATACGGAAGGTCTGATAGATCGACAACGACCTGTCCATCTCCTCGAGCGTCGTCCTGCCGGACAGGATCTCCTCCGCCATCTCCTCGAGAGGCGCGAACCCCATGTCCAACTCCACCTGCCGCCGCTTTCGGTACGCTTCAGCGTCATCCCCCGTCACGTAGACGAAGTCCACCGTGTAACAGACCATCCGCTCGTCGTTCACCGGCAGGTAATACAGCAGCCGGTCCTGCCTGATGATGCGGTCGTCGCCCGGGATACCCAGCAAACGCTGGGCAGGGTGGTCGCTGCAGATCATCGTGCAGATGGGCCATATCTTCTGGTTGTAGAAGCGTCCGCGGTCAACGCCCACGCGCACGCCATAGTCGGTCTCTTCCGCGACGATGGCGCCGATGGCCCTCGGCGTTCCGCCGGCCCGCAGCGTCGACTCCCGGTGGGTGTACGGGGGGTGGGCGGGATCGTTGTCCATCCGGCTGAAGTAGTTGCACGGCCAGTCCTCCGGAAGGCCGGGGCTGACCACGCCCTCGGAGGCGTCGAAGTCCGGGAAGCGGGGCAGCGGAGGGGGGTCTCCCTCGCCAAGGTAGGCGTAGACCAGGCCGAGGTAGTCCTCCACGGGGTAGCTGCGGATCTTCACCTTGGCGGCGAAGGAGTCGGACTCGCCCGGTTGCTCGACGCACTGTCCGGAGGAGTCGTACTTCCAACCGTGGTAACGGCACCGGAGCGAGTCCCCCTCCACCCAGCCGGTCGACAGCTGGGTCCCACGGTGAGCGCACCGGAAGGCGACCAGGTGAGGGTCGCCCTCTTCTCCCCGGTAGAGGGTGAACTTCTCGCTCATCACCTCGATGGGGACTGCACGCCCGGGCGCGACGTCCTGCGAGCGGTACACCGGCTGCCAGAAGGTCCGCAGGTACCTTCCACACAACGTGTCCGGTCCCGTGTGGACATAGTCGGTGGTCTCAGTAAAGACAGGAGTTGTCGTCATCGTCTTGATTCCTCTCGCGGCACAGGGCCGGCGAACGCCCTCCCGGTCGCCCGGTGCGGCCTGCGGATACGTCGCTCCCGCTATATCCTGGACAGCACCGGGTCAGTGCGGTATTCCACAGCCGGCATGGCGGGCTCCACGCCCTCGGCCCTGCATCTCATCTCCCACTGCCGCCGGACCTCGGGGTCTTCGTCCTCGTAGTCGATGAGCTGCCCGCCTTCGCGGATGCTCGTCATCACGCCGGACCGCCCCTCCTCTTGACGCGCCTCGCTGACCGAGCTGAAGGAGAGCGGGTCCCCGTGGATCGCCCAGTGGCGGGCAGGCACTGCGCCGGTGCTCATGTGCTGGTGGAACCAGGCATCGGGCGGAGCGTAGATGCTCCGGGGCCCCCAGTCCACCATCACAACCTCATTCTCGTAGCCGTCCTGGAACGGGTGGAGACCCAACTCCTTGGGCCACAGCACGACGAACCCCTTGCCGCTGAGGCCCACGATGATGGCCCCCGGACCGTGATAGTGGGCCTTGTGGTACCGGCCAACGGGCCAGCCTGAGATGTGACCGTGAGGAAAGCCGTAGCCCATGCTGAAGGAAGTCAGATCGCCGCCAGCCACCTTCATCTCCATCGGGTCGATGGCTGCGCTGGTCACGTCGGGAATGAAATTGGTGAACCAGGTGACCGATTGGTTGCGGCTCCCGGGAGTCCGGGTTTCCGAGGCATTGAAGTAGTCGCTCTCTCCGCCATAGCGCTCCAGGAACCTGTAGTCGCAGTTGAAGATGAAGTCGGCGTTGTTGAACAGCTTGAACAGCCGCGGCGCGCGCGTGAACGCGAGGATCAGGACGGGCTCCTGGGAGCCATTGACCAGGCGGTGCCATACGTTGACGGGGATGGGGAAGATGGAACCCGGACCCCACTCGAAGATGCTCCTCTGTCCGCCCTCCTGCCAGATCTCGGTCAGTCCCCGGCCTTCCATGACGTAGATCACTTCGTCGTACAGGTGCTTCTCAGGGTTGAGCGCTCCGGCGCCCGGAATCTCGACGAGGTAGCATCCACGATCAGCCTGGCGGATACCGTTGAGTTGGACGAAGGTGCCCTTGCCCCCCATCCGGGGCCACGGTTCGCGGGGTAGCTCCGCCACGTCGGCGACGGCAGCCGCCGCGGTATGAATGGGGATGCCCTCGGACTCCATCCACGAGTCGTAAGCAACCCTGATCTTGTCGGATTCCGTTGGTGGCCGTTCGGTGGTCATGATGCCCTCCTGCCTGTGCGCGCCTGCGAACCCACGTCTGGGGTCCCTTCGTTGTGTGGCGCCACGCGCGCCGAAAGTACCACCAGCAAGGGTCAGCGTCAACGTGAACCCGGCGGGAATGGCGAAATCACGACGAAATGCGAGCAGCACCGTCTCTAGCGCTCCAATTCGCCACCAGGGGCGGGCGGGAAGAGCTGCTGCAGCAACGCTGTCGCCGGCAGGCCGACGCCCAACTCCCGCGCTAGCTCGATCGCGGGGGTCAGCGTCAGCAGCATCCCCGCGAACTGCTGCCGCGACATGCCTCCTCCATCTCCCGCCCCGTCCGTGAAGCGAAAGCGCCCTACCCAGTTCTCCGTTGCGCTGCTGGAGGCGTCAGTGATCCGAAGCACCTCCTGGACCTGTCGCAGGTCCAGACCGGACGCCTCGGCCAGCTCCATGCCCTCCCTGGCCGCAAGGATGTGCAGACATGCGATGGTCTGGTGGACGGCCTTCATCGCCGACCCCTTTCCGAGCCCGCCCAGGTGGCGGAGCTCGGTTCCTGAGGTGGCGAACAGCGGCCGGCACCGCTCGAGCAAGGCCTCGTCGCTTCCTATCATGTAGCACAGCGTGGCGGCCTCCGCTCCCCGCTGCCCACCGCTGATGGGAGCGTCTATCACCTCGACGCCCTGCTCTTTCGCGGCCTCTGCCATCCGCAGCACCGTTCCCGGGTGCACCGTGGTGTGGACCGCGATGACGCTGCCCGGTCGGGCCGTCTGCAGGATGCCGTCCGGACCCGTGATGACCTCGACGACGGCTTCATCGCCCTTGACCACGATGCCGGTGATGTCGGCCTCGGAGGCGACCTCCTTCGGGCTGCCGGCAGCGGTGGCCCCGAGAGCCACGAGCTCATCCACCGGCTCGGGACGGAGGTCGAAGACGACGGTCTCGAAGCCGCCCTGGAGCGCGTTCCTCGCCATGGCCTTTCCCATCCTCCCCAGTCCGACGAACCCGGCGATCGTTGCCATCGTGCCACCCCCCGGATATGCGTTGAGCAAGCTGGTCTGCTTGCATGCTATTCGTTCCCGCCCCACGGTCAGTGTCGCCGGGTGCCGATGCTCCCGCAAGCCCTCGCCATCGTTCGGGCTATCGACCTTGGAAGGCTTGGTACTATGATGGCGGCTGTCATCAGGCGAACGCGACCTACGGAGCGGGAGGTGGCGATCATGACCACAGAATTGGACTACACGGACTACGTCCACACCGGTCCGGACACGCTGGCGGGGCGATACCTCAGGCGGTTCTGGCTTCCCGTCTATCGCTCCCAGGACGTCGCGCCCGGCCGCGCGGTCCCGATCGAGATACTGAACGAGAAGCTCACCCTGTACCGCGGAGAGGACGGCGAACCCCACCTGGTGGCGTGGCGTTGCGCCCACCGGGGCACGCAGCTTTCGAGCGGCTGGGTCGAGGGCGACGCCATCCACTGCCGCTATCACGGCTGGAAGTACGGCCCCTCCGGACAGTGCATCGAGCAACCGGGCGAGTCGGACTCCTTCGCCGCCAAGGTGAGCATAGAGAGCTTTCCGGTCCAGGACTACATCGGCCTGGTCTACGCCTACCTGGGTGAGGGTGAGCCTCCCGAGTTCCCCCGCATGCCCGCCTTCGAGGGCGAGCAGGGCGTCCTCAGCGTGGGCCTGCCCGAGATATGGCCCTGCAACTACTACAACCGCATGGACAACGACCCGGCCCACCCTCCGTTCACGCACCGGGTGTCGACGTTGCGGGCCGGCGGAACGCCGAGGCCGGTGAAGATTCTCGCCGCCGAAGAAACGGACTACGGGTTCCGAGTCGCCGTCGACCGGGGGCGCTACTACAATCACCGGTTCTGGCCGGTCATCCTCTACCACCGGAACGAGGGGCCGAGGGGCGGCGAGCAGCCGAAGGGCAAGAACACCGCCGGGCCGGGATACGATGGCGCCGCCAGGCGGGACCGCAACCTCTACTACATGCCGGTCAACGACGAGAAGATGGTCTGCTTCACGGTCGACTTCGTCCACGTGACGGGGGAGGCGGCGGAACGCTACATGGAGCGCCGCCAGGAGGAGTTGGCGCAGGGTTTCGAGCACTTGGAGGAGATGGCGGAGGAGATCCTGGCGGGCAGGATGACGATAGAAGACATGCCCACCTCCCTGACGACCTACCAGACATTCCGCATCGAGGACTACGTGACGATCGTCGGGCAAGGCCGCATCGCGGACCGCAACGCCGAGCACCTGGGGCGGATAGACCGGCAGAACATCCTGAGCCGCCAGATCTGGGTGCGCGAGTTGAAGGCCCTTGCTGAAGGAAGGCCGCTGAAGGAGTGGCAGATCCCGTGGGACGCATCGGAGATGATGGTCCCCGAATCGGTCATGCTGGGCTCCGACTAGGCAAGACCCCTACCCACCCCTGCCCAACAGCCCTGTGTGGAGATGGCGATTTGCTCGTATGGATACATGCGTGCTATACCGCCAGCACAGAAGGAGCGGCGGGGATGGCGACCGAATTGACACTGAGGGACGTGCTCGACCGGATAGACCGTTTCGAGCAGGACAACGCCGCTCAGCACAAGGAACTAGCTGAGGCCATTGCCGGGATGCGTGGCGAATGGGGCCTCTTCAAGTGGGTGGTGGGGATCTTCGTCGCACCTATGTCGGTGGCCATCGCAGGCGTCGTGGCCTACGGACTCTTCCAAGTGTTCACGGGCTGACCCATGCCCGTTCGTGGTTCGACAAGCTCACCACGAACGGGCAGTACGGCGACGGAGTGTTACGCCTGCAGAATACCCTTCCCCAACAGCCCCCGCAGCAGGTCTGCCGCCACGCGCTTGTCCAGCGGATAGTTGTTGTTCCCGCACTTGGGCGACTGTATGCACGACGGGCAGCCGTCGGCGCACGCGCACTCGGCGACTGCGCCAAGCGTCGCCTCCAGCAGCTCCTCGATCACAGCGTAGGCGTGCTCCGCGATGCCGACGCCGCCCGGATGGCCGTCGTAGATGAACACCTGCGGCTCGCCGGTGTCCGGGTGCACCGCCGTGGAGACGCCGCCGATGTCGTTCCGGTCGCAGAGCGCGAAGAGCGGCAGGACGCCGATGGCAGCGTGCTCCATCGCGTGGAGGCCGCCGGGCAGGTCGACGCGCTCCTTGCGCGCGCGGTCGTGCAGTTCCGGCGGTAGGTCGAACCAGACGGCGGCCGTCGAGAACGCGCGCGCGGGCAACTGCAGCGCCGTCTCGCCGAGACTGTCGCCGCGCCGCTGCGAGCCGTCGTAGAGCGGGCGCCTGCGGTAGCCGATCACGTGCCGCGAGACATCCACGTCGCCGAAGCAGACCGTCGCGCCGTTCAGCGTCTTCGTCGCGCGCGTCTCCGCGATACGGATGTCCGTCAGCTCGTGGACGTCGGTGTAGTACGCAGGCTCGCTGCGCGAGAGCCAGGCGACGTGCGCGTCGAGGTCGAGGTCCTCGACGACATACGACTCACCGAGGTGGAGGTAGACCGCGCCGGGGTGCAGCTGGCTGAAGGCGGAGTACTCGTCGACGTGCTCCATCACGCGGCCCGACCGCGACTCGACGACCGCGTAGTCCACGTGTGACGCGGAGCGTATGTTGACCTCGCCCGCGGGATAGTCGACCGTCGGAGCGATGAACCAGCGTCCGTTGTGCTCCTGCAGCGCGCCCTCGTCGGCAAGCGCGGCCACCTGCAGCTCGAAACCGGCGCCGAACAGGTCGCCTTCCTCCGGCCCCAGCGGCAACTCGTATGCAGCAGCCTTCAGGTGCGGGCCGAGCACGTAGGGATTGTCGGGCCGTATGCGTGCGTGTTCGTGCGAGCGACCGAAGACGAAGTCCGGGTGGCGCATGAGGTACTGGTCGAGGGGGTCGTCGCGCGCGACGAGGATACTCAACGCGCCCTCGTGCGTACGACCGCTGCGCCCGGCCTGCTGCCAGGTGCTCGCGACGCTTCCCGGGTAGCCGGTCAGGACGGTCGTGTCCAGCCCGCCGATGTCGATGCCGAGTTCCAGCGCGTTCGTCGCGACGACGCCCATCAGGTCGCCGTTGAGCATCCCCTGCTCCACCGCGCGGCGCTCCTCCGGCAGGTACGAGCCGCGGTACGGGCGCACGCGCTCCGCCAGTTCGGCGTCGTCGCGGGCGAGCCGTCTGCGCACGTCGAGGCAGACCACCTCCGCCTGCCGCCGCGTGCGCACGAACACGAGCGTCCGCGCCTCCCGCTTCACGAGCATCTCCAGCAGCGCAGACGACGTGCTGCCCGCCCGGATACGTATCCCCTCCGGGTCGACCGGCGGGTTCCAGAAGACGAAGTGCTTCGCGCCGTGGGGGGCGCCATCCTCCTCGATCGCCTCCACCGGTTTGCCGGTGAGACGCTCCGCCAGTTCGCCGGGGTTGGCGATGGTGGCCGAGCAGAGGATGAATACGGGGTCGCTGCCATAGTGCGCGCACAGCCTGCGAAGCCGCCGCAGCACATTGGCGACGTGCGAGCCGAACACGCCCCGGTAGACGTGCATCTCGTCGATGACGACGTACCGTAGCGACTGCCAGAGCCGCGCCCAGGTGCGGTGGTGCGGCAGCATACCCACGTGCAGCATGTCCGGGTTCGTGAAGACGGCCTGCGCCGAGCGTCGCACCGCGCTCCGCTCGCCGGTTGGCGTGTCGCCGTCGAAGATCGCGACGCGTGAGGCCAGCTTCGGCGGCAGGAGACCGCGCAGGCCGCGCAACTGGTCCTGCGTAAGTGCCTTGGTGGGGAAGAGGTAGAGCGCCCGGGCCGACGGGTCGGTCAACATGGCCTGCGCGACCGGCACGTGGTAGCACAGGCTCTTGCCGCTCGCCGTGGGCGTGGCGAGCGCAACGTCCCTCCCGCTCAGCGCCGCGTCGGTGGCCCGCGCCTGGTGCGAGTAGAGCGGGAGCAGGCCTCGCGCTTCGAGCGCGGCTTCGAGGCGGGGGTCGAGCGGGTACTCCAGTTCGCCGTGCACCGCCTCGCGCTCCGCCATCTCCTGCACGTGCTCGACCTCTCCGGCGAGGCTGCCGGTGCGCAGGTGTTCGACGAAGCGGGCTGCGTCCACCGCTCAGTCCTCGACCGCGACGCCGCGTTCGACGTCGACGAGCTCGGCCTCGGAGCGGTGGTTGTCCGCGAAGGCGACAGCCTTGTCCAGCATCTCCTCGGCGTGGGAGTACTCGTTGCTGACGCAGGCGATGCCGATGATGAGGCGCTGGTGCTCGTCCATGGCGCCCACCTCCGCGGCGGCGAGGTTGTACCGCTGGCGGAAGCGTTCGATGAGCGAGCGCGAGACCTGTCGCTTGCCCTTGAGCGAGTCGTTGCCGTGCAACCGGAACGTGAGGCGGCAGGAGCCGATGTACAAGGGACCGCACCCCACGGAAGGAGGATTGCCGCCACTATAGCACGCGTCATGACAGGCGCCAGCGGCAGATGACGGGCGTGACCCGGCCCAACGCAGCGCTCTGGTAGACTCCTATCAACTTCGATGCGAGAGGACCGTTGCCGCAATGGGAGTGCCTGCATCACAAGCGTGGACCGTGGCGTCCCACGTCATGAAGCAGCGTCTGGCGGGACGCAAGCGCTATCCGCTCGTGCTCATGCTGGAGCCGCTGCTGCGCTGCAACCTCGCCTGCGCGGGGTGCGGGAAGATCCAGTACCCGCCGCACGTGCTCAAGCGCGCGCTCACCGTAGAGCAGTGCCTCGCCGCGGTGGAGGAGTGCGGCGCTCCCGTCGTCAGCATCCCCGGCGGCGAGCCGCTCCTCTACCCGCACATCGGCGAGCTGGTGGAAGAGTTGACGCGCCGGAAGAAGTACGTCTACCTCTGCACCAACGCTCTGCTGCTCAGGGAGAAGTTGGAGCAGAACGTATTCACTCCCTCGAAGCGCCTCAGCTTCAGCGTCCACATGGACGGCCTGCGCGAGGAGCACGACGCGTCGGTCTGCCGCGACGGCGTCTACGACATCGCCGTCGATGCGATACGGGAAGCAGTCCGGCGCGGCTTCCGCGTCACCACTAACACCACGCTGTTCAACACGTCCGAGCCGATGCGTGTTCGCGACTTCTTCGACGCGATGATGGACCTGGACGTCGAGGGCATGATGGTGTCGCCCGGATACAGCTACGAGAAGGCCCCGGACCAGGAGTCGTTCCTGGGGCGTGAGCGGACGAAGGCGCTCTTCTCCGAAGTCCTCACCGGCAGGAAGAAGCGCTGGCGGTTCAACCAGTCGCCGCTCTTCCTCCAGTTCCTCATGGGCAAGCGCGATTTCGAGTGCACGCCGTGGGGCAACCCGCTCTACACGATATTCGGGTGGCAGCGCCCGTGTTACCTGCTGCAGGACGGCTACGCCGCCACGTTCCGGGAGCTGATGGACGAGACACCCTGGGAGGAGTATGGGCGAAGCAGCGGCAACCATCACTGCCAGGACTGTATGGTGCACTCCGGCTACGAACCCACAGCCGTCCACGCGACATTCACCACCTGGCGGGGCCTGCGCGACTCCGCCGCCGCAACGCTCACCGGCAGGCTGTGAGCCATGAACGCACACCAGACACCCACGGGGGCCGCACGACCGGCAGATGCTGACCGCGTCGCAGGGCTCGTCGAACGCGCCTTCCACTACCGCGGGGACGTTACCGTCCATGTCAATGACGGAAGCGTCCTTACGGGCTACCTTTTCAACCGGGATGCTCGCGCAAGCGAGCCGTTCGCCCAACTCTTCGAGACGGAGACCGGACGCGAGGTAGCGGTTCCTTATCGCAGCATCGCCGGAATGCTCTTCACCGGACGCGACGCCGCTGCCGCAGCGGACGAGCGCTTCGAGGCCCTGCAACACCGTCGGGGAGAGCAGACCGCTAGGGGAGCGGAACGCGATGGGGACTGACACCGCGACGGCCCCGTTCCTGACCATCGCCCCTACCCAGCGGGAGTTGGGAGGGCTCGGCTACGGCGACGCGCGGACCCGCACGAGCGTCGTTGGACTCGGACGCATCGCAGGCGAGCAGGTCTCCGCCCTGCTCGACGCCGCGCCGTACCGCCTCCTCCTTTCTCTCGGCTTCGCCGGAGCGCTCGACCCCGATCTGCGCCCCGGCGACATCATCGTGGCGAACGCCTACCTTCACGGTTCCAGCGCGGCGGTCCCTGGCGCTCCGCATACGACCCGCGCAGCGATGCTGCTGCGGCAGTCAGGCATCTCGGCCCTCGAAGGTCCGGTGCTGACCGTGGACGAACCGCTCCTCACGCCGCTGGCCAAGCGCCGCGCGCTCTACGGCAGCGGCGCGCTGGTAGTGGACATGGAAGGACGCTGGATAGCGGAGGCAGCGGCAGCGAGGAACGTTCCGCTCGTCGCGATCCGGGCGGTGCTCGATGAGGCCCGCTACCCGCTGCCCTCGTTCGTCGCAACCATCATCGCGGACGAGGGCCGCAGGGAGTGGGCGCACGCCGTCAGAGCGATGTCGGACCCCTGCGCAGTCAGAAGCTTCCTTCCGCTCGCACTGAAATCGCGAGAAGCGGGGCGCGCGTTGCAAGAAGCCGTGCAGAGTGTCCTTCCGGCGCTCGTTCCATGAGCATGCACGGATGCTGCCAGGGGCGATGGGGCGCTGAAGGCCTCGTGTGACCATCACCGGACCGGATGGAGAGTTGACCGAACACAGCGACATGGAGGGCCGCGTCCGCGAGGCGTTGGAGCGGACGCAGGAGTACTTCTTCCGCACCCAGCACGAGGACGGGTACTGGTGGGGAGAGCTGGAGTCCAACCCCACCATGGAGGCGGAGTACATCATGCTCACGCACTTCATGGGGTCGGATGAAGGCGACCGCATACCCCGAGTGGCGGAGGACATCCGCCGCAGGCAGTCGGCTGACGGCTCGTGGCGGATGTACTACGGCGCGCCGGGAGACCTGAGCACGTCCATCGAATGCTACTTCGCGCTCAAGCTCGCCGGCGACCCTCCCGACTCCCCGCACATGGCGCGGGCGCGCGCCTTTATCCTCGCCGAAGGCGGAGTCCCGAAAGCCCGCGTCTTCACCAAGATATGGCTCGCCCTCTTCGGCCAGTGGGACTGGAAGGGGACGCCGGCCATGCCATCGGACATGATGCTCCTTCCC
>LXNJ01001065.1_pt1 | contig 16989 bp, 13 predicted proteins | sample 809081 | NCBI WGS metagenome assembly LXNJ01 (sample SAMN04870510, study PRJNA318959) | sponge metagenome | biome: sponge; feature: marine sponge reef; material: water | host: Petrosia ficiformis | place: Greece: Milos, Mediterranean Sea | collected 2013-05-29 | depth 5-7 m
GTCTTCATACCGCCCATCACCCGGGTGGCGGAGGCAGCCACCACGCAGATCCGCGCTCAGGACTTCGTCGAGGCGGCCCGCGGCACCGGAGCATCGGCGCCGCGGATTATCGTCGGCCATGTGCTCACCAACGTCTCCAGCCCCATCCTCACCTACTCGTCGAGCCTCATCGGACTCTCCATCGTCCTGGCCTCCGGTCTGTCCTTCCTCGGCCTCGGCATATCGCCGCCCCTGGCGGACTGGGGGCTGATGCTGAACACGCTGCGCCAGTCGATCTTCCTGGCGCCGGTGAACGCGGTGCTTCCGGGGGCGATGATCCTCGTCGCCTCGGTGTGCTTCAACCTTCTGAGCGACGGCCTCCGCACCGCCATGGACGTCAAACCGTGAACGCGATGCCGGCAACCGTTGACCCGCCCGAGAGCGTAGCGTCGGACCCGGCCGGCGACGGCCGGCCGATCCTCAGCGTCAGCGGGCTCCGCAAGTACTTTCGGTTGCGAGGCGGTTTGGGGGGTGTCGGACAGGCGTATGTGCAGGCGGTGGACGACATCAGCTTCACGGTGGCCACGGGCGAGACCCTGGGCGTGGTGGGAGAGTCCGGCTGCGGCAAGTCCACCACCGCGCGGCTATTGATGCGTTTGATCGAAGCGGATGAGGGGGAGATGCTGCTGGACGGCCGCGACGTCGGCGGCCGGGACGGCATGTCCCTGCGCACGCTCCGGCGCAACGTCCAGATGGTGTTCCAGGACAGCTACTCGTCGTTGAACCCGCGCCACACCATGGCAGAGGAGGTCAGCTTCGGTCTCACCGCCCAGGGCGTCAAGCGGGCGGAGGCGCACCGGCGCGCCAACGAGATGCTCGAGTTCGTGGGTCTCGAACCTGCCATTTTCGCCGACCGCTATCCCCACGAGCTTTCCGGCGGCCAGCGGCAGCGCGTCAACGTGGCGCGGGCGCTGGCCCTGAATCCCCGGCTGCTGCTTCTCGACGAGGCCGTGTCGTCGCTGGACAAGTCCGTGGAGGCGCAGGTGCTGAACCTGCTCATCGAGATCAAGGAACGCCTGGGGCTCACCTACGTCTTCATCTCCCACGACCTCAACGTGGTGCGCTTCATCAGCGACCGGGTCCTGGTGATGTACCTCGGCAAGGTGGTGGAGATCGGCCCGGTGGAGACGGTTTACGGCAGCCCCGGTCATCCGTACACGCGGGCGCTCATCGCCTCGCGCCTGAGCGTGGACCCGCGCCGGCGCATCGAGGCGCCCCCGATGGTGGGGGATCTTCCCAGTCCCATCAACCCCCCTTCCGGATGCCGGTTCCGCACCCGGTGCCCGCTGGTGGAACCCGTTTGCGGAGTCGCCGACCCGGTGCTCGACCGCTTTGGCGCGGAACCGGCCCACCTGGCCGCCTGCCACGCGCTGGTGCCGGGCAGCGGCCACAGCAAGGCGCCGGACCGGAGCGCCGGAACCGCTCTCGAGACCGGGGGAAGTCCGTCGTGAACGCTGTCGACCTGACGCCCGTGGAAGGCAACGCCGGCCCCTTCCTGTCGGTGCGGGACCTTTCGGTGGAGTTCCTGAGCGAGGGCAGGCCGCTCCGCGCCATCAATGGCGTCGATTTCGACCTGCATTTGGGCGAGACCCTCTGTTTCCTGGGCGAATCCGGGTCGGGCAAGACCGTGACCATGCGCTCCCTGGTGCAACTGTTGCCGCCCACGGCCCGCATTTGGGGAAGGGTATTGCTGGACGGAATCGACGTCCTGACGCTGGACGCCGACCGCCTGCGGGCCATACGCGGCAGCCAGGTTTCGATGATCTTCCAGGAGCCCATGACGGCGTTGGACCCGGTGTTCACCGTCGGCCACCAGATCGCGGAGGTGGTGGTGTGGCATGAAGGCCTCTCGTGGTCGGCCGGGCGGGCACGCGCCCTGGAGATGCTGGAACTGGTCCAGGTGCCGTCGGCGCGCCGAAGGCTGGACGCCTATCCGCACGAGCTGTCGGGCGGCCTGCGGCAAAGGGTCATGATCGCCCTCGCCCTGTCCTGCAAGCCCAAGGTGCTGCTTGCCGACGAGCCCACCACCGCGCTGGACGCCACGGTGCAGATTCAGATCCTTCTGCTGCTGCGGGAACTGCAGCGCGAGTTGGGCATGGCGACGATCTTCGTGACACACGATCTGGGCGTGGCCTGCGAGATATCCGACCGGGTGGCGGTGATGTACGCGGGACGATTCGTGGAGACCGGCGCCATGGCCGAGGTGATCGACTCGCCGCGGCACCCCTACACCGTCGGGCTACTCAACTCCACGGTCCACGCCGGCAGTGAGAGGGGCAAGCTGGCGCCGATACCGGGCGCGCCCCCCGACCTTCTGGACATGCCTCCCGGTTGCGCCTTCGCGCCCCGGTGCCCGCGCGTGGTTGCGGCGTGCCGCGAAGGGGTACCGGATCTGGAGCAGCTCGCGCCGGGCAGGTCGGCCCGGTGCCCACGGACAGGGAGCCCGGATTGCTGAGGAATCCGACAGCCGGCCCATGAATTCGTGGAGCCGCGTATCGAGCCCCGCGCATGCGACTCAAACTCGATCGGAGGACATCATGGCGCACAACGTTGAAGGACCGCTTTACTACGAGCGCATGGGACGCACGGGCCCGGTCATGGCCTTCATCCATCCGAACCCCATGGACCAGTCGTGCTGGATCTTTCAGATGGCGCATCTGTCCACATGGTACCGGTGTATCAGCATCGACATACCGGGCTACGGGCGCTCCCCCAAGGGGGCCGAAGGCCTCAGCATGGACGACATGGCCGAAGCGTGCTGGGAGGCCGTCGACGACGCGCTGCCCGGGGAAACCGCCATTCTCGTCGGCTGCTCCACTGGTTCGGCCATCAGCCCCTTCATGTACCACCAGCGTCCCGACAAGACCGCCGCCATGATCCTGACGGGCACGGGCTATACCCCCGGCAAGGAGTTCGCGCAGCGGCGCATCGACGCCTACACGGCCCTCGGCGTCGACTATCGCTGGCGCTACACGTTCGAGGATTTGAGCCCGGCCTTCCGCGCGACGCCGCTGGCGCATTTCTTTGCCAACCTGTTCGCCGAGCGCAACAAGTTCGCCGACGTCGAGACCATCCTTCACCAGTTCCGGGCGTTGCAGACGCCCGAGCCCGAAGGGCATCACGCGAGCATCGCCTGCCCGGTGATTATCCTCACCGGCAGCGAGGACGGTGCCCACCCGACCGCCTTCGCGCTGCAGGAGCGTATACCCGGTTGCGAGTTGAAAGTGTTGGCCGGCGCCGGCCATGCCTGCCAGATCGAGCAGCCCTGGCTCTTCGACCGCTTCATGATCGAGTTTCTCGACAAGCACGGGCTTTTCACGGGAGATCCCAAGCCACTGGCGGGCGGCAGCTGAGCGGGCGGGGCATAGACGCGGGGTTTGACGTCCGCGGCCGGCGGACTCTATTCTTTCGAACATGTTCCTGCTCGGAGCCTACCTGAGACGCGCCCACGCTCGAGCCGAGAAGCGCTGGGCAAGTGAAGTTGAACGGTGCGTGACGGTGGACCATCTCCGCCAGGTGATGGAGAAGCGCGTGCCGCCCATCGTCAGGGAGTACTACCGCGGCGGCGCCGACGACGAGATCACCCTCCGGGACAACGTCGAAGCGTTCCGGCGGGAACGGTTCAAGCCCAGGTCGGGGGTACGGCTACCGTCGGTGGAACTGCGTACCCAGATCCTCGGGCACGAGATCGACCTGCCGGTGATCGCGGGACCCATCGGCAGCCCCCGGATGATCTGGCCCCGGGGCGAGGCGGTGGCGGCCCGGGCCGTCGGCGAGGCCGGCACCATCTGCACGCTCTCCACCCTCACGGGAACGGACCTGGAGGAAGTCAGGGCCGCCTCCAAGGGGCCCTGCTGGTTCCAGCTCTATCTCGTGGGCGGTGAAGAGGTCGCGGCCCGCGGCATCGAGCGGGCTAAGAAGGCGGGCTACTCCGCGCTCATCCTCACCATCGACACCGCCGTCCCCGGAAACCGCGCGCACCATGAATGGATGGGGGCGTCACGGGCCATCAACGGCACCGCGGTCGAGAAACTGCGGTTCGCGCCCCAGATGATGCGGCATCTCTCCTGGCTCAAGAGCTACGCCTCCGACGGCGGAATGATGCAGTTCCGCAACGTCATCCTGAACGACGGCACGCCCATGCCGTACACCGACATCGGCACGCAACTGCGCGCTTCCGCCACCACCTGGGAGCACCTGCCATGGATACGGGGTATCTGGGGCGAGGACCGGCCAGTCATCATCAAGGGCGTGCAATGCACGGAGGACGCCCGGCTGGCCGCTGAGCACGGCGCCGACGCCATCGTCGTCTCCAACCACGGCGGCCGCCAGATGGACCGCGTCTATCCGACCCTGTACATGCTGAAGGAGATCGCGCCCGCGCTGAAGGGGTCTGGGGTCCAGATCCTGCTGGACGGGGGCGTGCGGTCAGGCGCCGACGTGGTGCTTGCGCTGGCGCACGGCGCGGATGCCGTGCTCGCCGGGCGGGCCTATGTCTACGGGCTCGGCGCGGGCGGGGAAGCGGGTGTCCGCAGGGCGTTCGCCATACTCAGGAAAGAAATCGAAGATACCATGCGCCTTCTGGGTTGCGGCTCGGTCCACGACCTGAACGCGAAAGCCCATCTCCTTCCCTACCCTTTTGACGGGAGCCGCACCTGAGCCGTGTCTGACCGGCGACGCGGCCGAGGCGCGTCAACCGCAGTCCTTCCCACCGACCCCGACGCGGATATTCAGCCGACCACGGACCGAACAGTGCCTTTTTTCGCGAATAGGCAACCATTGACCTCGTGAATTAGTCGAATGGTCTGTTCGCGAATCGGCAATCAAAGATTATTTCGTCGGTTGATTGACAGACATACCAATATTGTAATAATTTGGTCGACGCTTCGTTATGTGACGTTCGTAGGCTATCCTAAGGACATCCCCACACTCCCGTAGACGACGAGGTAGGCGCATGAAGGGAAGCGGTTATGGGTAGACCGAAGGAGTTCGACGAGCACGAGGCCTTGATGAAAGCCATGAGGCTCTTCTGGGTCCATGGGTACAAGGCGACGTCCATACAGGACCTCGTGGACGGCATGGGCATCGGCCGGGGCAGCCTTTACGGGACCTTCGGCGGCAAACGTTCCCTTTTTCTGAGGGCGCTGCGCCACTACGACCAGGAGCGCGCCAATGGCTTCGCGGATCTTTCGACCTCGAAGGCGCCACGCGAAGCGGTGCTGAAGGCGTTCGAGGCCGTCGCGGGCACGGTGCTCGATCAAGGCTCCCGTGATGGTTGTTTTCTGGTCAACACGGCCCTCGAGCTGTCGCCGCACGACACCGAGATCGAATCCCTTGTAGCCGACGGCTTCGCCGACGCGGAGCACTTCTTCCGGACCGCGATCGAGCGGGGACAGGCCGCCGCGGAGATCTCCAACGCCGTGGAGGCGGCCTCCACGGCGCGAGCCCTTCACACCCTGCTTCTCGGCATGCTGGTCCTGGCGCGCAGCCTCCCGGAGCCGGGGTTGTTGCAGTCCATCGTCAAGCAGGCGGACGCTTTGATACCCGGGCCGAACTGACGAGCCGCCGCCCGGCGACATCCCGCAACTTCCGCCTTGGATCGAACGGTCCGTCCCCTCTTGCGCCGGGCTCAGGAACGCGCGGTTTCTCCCACCGCGTCCTTGATGAGATCCTCCGGCAGATCGTCGAAGGAAGTGTAGTTGAGAGCGTAGAGCCGCGCGTACAGGCCCTTTCGCGCGGTAAGCTCCTGGTGTGTGCCGGTCTCGACGATCCGGCCGTCCTGCAGGACGATGATACGGTCGGCGTCCCGCACCGTGGCGAGCCGGTGGGCGATGACGAGACCGGTGCGGCCTTCCAGCAGCGCGGCCAGACCCACCTGGATCTGCCACTCCGTGTAGGAATCGATGTTGGCGGTGGCCTCGTCCAGGATCAGCACCCTGGCGTCGGCCACCAGCGCGCGGGCGAAGCTCAGGAGCTGACGCTGTCCCAGCGACAGGTTGCCGCCTCCCTGCTCGAGCACCGTATCGTAGCCGTCCGGCCAGCGCATGATGAACTCATGGGCGCCGACGATCCGCGCCGCCCGCTCGATGTCCTGTTCCGTGGCGGCGGTGGTGCGGTAGCGGATATTTTCCCGTATCGTGCCGGTGAACAGGAACGGGTCCTGCAGGACCATGGCGATATGCCTGCCCAGGGCCTCCGCCGAGTAATCGCGCACGTCGCGCCCGTCCAGCAGGATGGCACCGTCCCATATGTCGTAGAAACGGTGCAGCAAGGAGGTCGTGCTGGTCTTGCCGGAGCCGGTGGGGCCCACCAGCGCCACCGTCTCCCCGGGCTCGATGGTGAAGTTGATGTCCCGGAGCACCGGCTGGTCCTTCTCGTAGCCGAAGGTGACGCCGCGGAACTCGATCCGGCCCTCGATGGTCTCGGGTGAAATGGCGTCGGGCTTGTCGTGGATCGCCAGCGGCACGTCCAGCACCTCGAAAATGCGCTGGCCGGAGGCCATGGCCCGCTGCATGACGCTGTACTGGATGGTGAGGGAGCGGATCGGGTCGAAGAACCGCTGCACGTAGAACGAAAACGCGATCATCACGCCCAGGTCGAGCGTGCCGCCGAGCACCAGCGAGCCGCCTACCACGATGACGACGCCCAGGGCCGCTCCGGTCAGCGTGTCGACGATGGGCACCATGACCTGCGCGTACTGCGCCGACCGCTGGTGGGCGTTCAGGTTCTCCGTCCCCTTCTCGTCGTAGAGATGGAAGTTGACGGCTTCACGCCGCATCCCCTGCACGGTGCGGACCGCGTGGATGCCCTCGGCGAGGGCGCCGTTGGCGATGGAATTGGTCTCCCGGGCGTAGCGGAAGGCGGCCCGGGCCCGGGGCAGCCACACCATGCGCACGAGCAAGAGGATGGGCACCACGGACAACGTCAGCAGGCCCAGCTCGAAGTCCAGCCACAGCATGATGGCGACGATGCCGAACAAGAGCAGGAGGTCGCCCAGGGCGGTGATGGAGTTCTCCAGGAACTCCTGAAGGGAGTACACGTCCCCCTGGAGCCGCGACATCATACGGCCCACTTCCGTCTTGTCCATGAAGGCCATGGCCACGTACTGCAGGTGGGCGAACATGGCACGGCGCAGGTCGAAGATGACCTGTTCGCCGGTGAGGCCCACCAGCCAGTCCTGCGCGTAGTTGGCCGCGTAGTTCACCAGGATCACCGCGAAGAATGCCAGGGCCACGTACCACAGCAGGGTGGCGTCACCACGCGCGATGGGATGGTCGATGGCGTAGCGGATGACCAGGGGGATGGAGAGTTGCGCGCCGGTGAAGAGCAGCAGGGCGCCGATGGCGGCATAGAGGCGCCGCCGGTAGGGGTAGACATAGGCCAGGAAACGGCGCACCACGTGGCGGTCGAAGGCGGCGCCGAATATCTCCTCGTCACGGCTGATCTGCGAACCCACCACCGCCTTGGGCGGACGCGTCCGCCCGTCCCAGGCCTTCGTCCGGGGGGTCATGCGTCGGTCCCCCCCGTGACCCCTGCCTCCGCCGCCAGGTCCACGATGTCCTGAAGCGGGCCGTCGAGGGTCTGCAGCGCGAACAGCGCCGCGTACTTGCCCCGCCGCGCCACCAGCGCGTCATGGGTGCCGCGCTCGACGATGCGGCCGTCCTCGATGAAGATGATCTCGTCGGCGTGGCGCAACGCCCCGAGGCGGTGGGAGACGATGAGGGTGGCGCAGCGCTTGGTGTGTTCCCGGAGCGCTGCGCGGATCCGCTGCTCGGTGCCCGCGTCGATGGCGGCCATGGAGTCGTCCAGCACCAGCACCGCCGGCTCCAGCATCGCGGTACGGGCGATGGCCACCCGCTGCTTCTGGCCGCCCGACAGCGACACTCCACGCTCCCCCACCAGGGTCTCGTATCGCTCCGGCAACTGGTCGATGAACCCGTCGATCTGCGCGGCGGCCGCGGAGTCATGGACGGCGACTTCATCGGCCCACGGATCGCCGTAGGCGATGTTGTTCTCGAGCGACGAGGTGAACAGGAACGGGTCCTGCTGCACCACGCGCACGGTGCGGCGCAGGGAATCGAGAGTCGCTTCGCGGATGTCCTGGCCGTCCACGGTGATGCGCCCGCCGGTGACGTCGTAGTAGCGAGGCAGGAGATGCGCGATGGTGGACTTGCCGCTGCCCGGCGGGCCGACGATGCCGAGGGTCTTGCCCCGCTCGACCCGGAACGACACCCCGCGCAACACCGGCGGCGACGCTTCCCCGGCATAGGCGAAGGACACGTCCTCGAACTCGAGGACGCCGTCGGTGATCTCCAGGGGCCTGGCGCTGTCGCCGTCGCGTATGGGCGGCTCCAGGTCCAGCACCGCGAAAAGGCGCGCGCCGCAGGTGCACGCGCGGGCGAACGCGTTCACCACCATGCCGAGCTGACGCACGGGCTGCTGGAGTATGATCATGAAGAACAGGAACTCGGTCAGCGTGCCCACGGTCATGTAGCCGTTGATCACCCGCAATCCGCCGACCCACAACACCAGGCCCATGGCCACGAAGAACGCAAAGTTCATCAAGGTGGCGGAGGCCACCCGGGTGCGGATACGCCGGGCCGCCAGCACCAGGGCGTGGTCCGAGGAGGCCTGGTACTTGTCCAGCTCGTAGATCTCCGCGCCGAAGGCCCGCACCACCCGGATGCCGGTGAGGTTCTCGTCCATGATCCGGCCGAGCACGGCCATTCTCTCCTGCAGCTCGAACCACATCTCCCGCAGCCGGCGCCTCACCACGGTGGAACGCCACGCCACGAACGGCACGAAGCTGAGGCTCAGCGCTCCGAGGAAGAGATCCGTGGACAGCAGAACGTAGGCGCCCACCCCGACAAGGACGGAGAACAGCAGCACCCGCAACGGCCCCATGTTCATGAAGGAGCGTATCCCTTCCAGGTCCAGCATCCCGCGGGTGATCAGCTCCCCCGTGTGGACGCGGTCGTGAAAGGAGAAGTTCAGATGCTGCAGCTTGTCGTAGAAGCCCATGCGAAGCTTGTAGGCGAGGTGGTGGCCCAGCGTCTCGCCGCAGTAGTTGTGTGTCAGGGTGAACAGGCCGCGCAGGACCGAGACGCCCAGCAGCATCAACGCCGTTCCATAGAGGGCGTCCCGGGCCTCCTCCGGGGATACCGATGCGCTCTCCGACAGGCGGAGGGCGCCGTCCACGGCCTCCCCCAGGAACTGGGGGATCATGATCTGGAAGACTCCCGCCGCCAGGATCCCGACGGTCGCCAGCACCAGCCGCAGCCGCTCCGTCGCCGCGAGCTTGAAGATCCGCCACAGCACCGCCGCGTCGTCACCGGCGTCGCGGTCCTTGTCGATGGCCATGCCGGAATACGCGCGCGCGTACACGTATTTCCCCGGCTGGGCGTCCGCGCCGTTGCCGGACCCCGGGGCATTCGCGGCCATGTCGTTAGTCGCCATCTGTCAGGTTGAAAGGAGCAGGCTCCCTACCGAGCCTTCATGGCACGTGTCCGTGCCCGATCCACTCATTTTAATAGTTCCTGAGAGGGCTTGGGTCAAATCTCTACCAGAACCGGTCCGCCGCCATCATCGCCATCGCCAGGACGATCACTCCGACCACCACGGCCTGGAGCCGCCTCGGGTGCATGCGCTTGCACAGCGCGGCGCCGTAGTGGACCCCGCCCAGGGAGCCGGCGGACATGAACGCGGCGGCGGTGAGGTCGACGTCCGTGACCCCCTGGCCCCGGCCGATGAACGCGTAAAGCGAGGACATCACCATCATCAGGAGCAGCGCGACGAAGATCGAGGTGCCGACGTAGCGGGAGGTCTCCCGGTAGAAGAGCAGCAGCGAAGGGATGATCAGGATGCCGCCGCCGATGGAGGTCATCCCCATGACGCCGCCCACGAGAAAAAGGCACGGGTACTTCACCACCGCGCCCCTCCTCGAAGAGAGGAAACGGGTGTCCAATCGGTCGTAGTCGAACAGCAGCGCCACCAGCGCGAAGCAGATGGACCCCATCACCATGTAGCTCACGATGTCCTGGAGCGTCTCGACGCCGCCCGGGGAAAGCGAGACCCGGCTCCACTTCACCGCCAGCGAGCCCAGCAGGATTCCGGGGACGGCCGCCAGAAAGAAGCGGACGCCCACGTCCAGGTTGACCGTTCCCTGCCGGTAGTGCCGCACGGCGGCCCAGATCTTGGTGAGGACGCCGTACAGGCCGGCGGTCCCCACCGCGGCGATGGGCTCCAGCTTGATGACAAGCAGAAGGAACGGCACCGTCAGCACCCCGCCGCCGATGCCGGTGAGGCCGATCAGAAAGCCCAGCACCACGCCGGATACCAGGTAGAGGACGATGTCGGACAGGATGACGTCGGGCATGGTAGTTCCTGCCGCCCGCCTCAGCGGGACCCGTTGACAGGAGTTGGAGGGGGTTGGCTGTCGGGACCTGGAACGGGGGTGAACTCTCCCCCCCACTTATCGCACGCTTTCCCCGTGCTGTCCAGGAGGACCTGCGCCCGGGGCCGCCACGGAACGGCAACGGCACATTGACAGCTTCCCCGGATGTATCGTAGCGTCTGATCCGTTCCGGAGGGTTGCGGCAAGGTCCCGGTCCGGTGAGTCCTTGCGCTCAAGCTTCACGGCCGGCACATGGACTACGGCATATTCGATCATCTGGACCGCGGCGACCTGCCGTTGCGGGACTACTACGAAGCGCGGCTGACGCTGATCGAGGCGTACGAGCGGGAGGGGTTCCACGCCTACCACGTGGCCGAGCACCACTCGACGCCGCTGGGCATGGCCCCCTCCCCCAACGTGTTCCTCGCCGCCGTCGCCCAGCGCACCCGGCGGCTTCGCTTCGGGCCGTTGGTCTACGCCCTGCCCCTCCACCATCCGCTACGGCTCATCGAAGAGATCTGCATGCTCGACCAGATGAGCGGGGGGCGGCTGGACATCGGCTTCGGCCGCGGCTCCTCCCCCATCGAGCTGGCGGTGTACGGGCAGGACCCGGAGGAAGCGCAACGCATCTACACGGAAGGCCTCGACCTCGTCCTGCAAGGCCTGACCCGGAAAACCCTGGATTTCACCGGCGAGTTCTTCAACTTCACCGACGTGCCGATGGAGCTGGAGCCGTTGCAGAAGCCCCACCCCCCTCTGTGGTACGGCGTTCACTCTCCGGAAAGCGCCGAGCGGGCCGCCCGCCGGAACCTCAACATCGTGAGCCTCGACCCGGCGGCGCCCACCCGGACCTTCACCGACCGGTTCCGGGAAGTGTGGGAGGAAGTCCACGGAAACGGCGGGGCGGCGCTGCCCAGGATCGGCCTCGGCCGCTTCGTGGTGGTGGCCGACGACGACGCCGAGGCGCTCCGCATCGCCCGCAGGGCCTATCCCGTCTGGCACCGGAGCTTCAACCACCTGTTCCGGCTCAGGGGAAGCGCCCCGAGACACCCGCGTCCGCCGGACTTCGACGGGGTGCTGGCCTCCGGCCAGGGGATCGCGGGCGGCCCGGACACGGTCCGGGCGTTCCTGCAGTCACAGGCCGAGACGGCCGGCGCCAACTACCTCATCGGCCAGTTCGCCTTCGGCGACATCGCCTTGGACGAAGCCCTTCGCTCGGTGGACCTCTTCTCGGAACACGTGATGAGCGGGGCGGGCTGATTCAGAAGAGGATTTCCCAACACTCATCGAGGGAGGCGACGCCCAGCAGCTCGGGGTGCTCGACGTGCGCGAGCTGCCGGCGGTTGCCCTGGGGCAGGACGCACTTGCGGAACCCGAGCTTGCCCGCCTCGGCCACCCGCGCCTCGGCCCGGGTCACGGTGCGGATCTCTCCGGCCAGACCCACCTCGCCGACGAAGATCATGTGGGGGTCCACCGGCCGGTCCAGGGCGCTGGAGGCCACCCCCACCGCGAGACCCAGATCCACGGCGGGCTCGGATACGGCCACACCCCCCGCGACGTTGATGAACACGTCCTTGTCGAAAAAGTTCATCCCCTTGCGCTTCTCCAGGATGGCCAGGATCAACGCGAGGCGGTTGGCGTCCACGCCGATGCAGGTGCGCCGGGGCAGGTTGAGGTAGGAACGGGTCACCAGCGACTGGATCTCCACCAGGATCGGACGGGTGCCCTCCATGCTGGGCACCACCACCGACCCCGACCCTCCCAGGGGACGTTCGGAAAGAAAGATCTCGGAAGGGTTGGACACCTCCCGCAGGCCGGCCTCCTGCATCTCGAACACGCCGATCTCGTTGGTGGAGCCGAAACGGTTCTTGACCGCCCGCAGGATGCGGAAGCTGTGGCCGCGCTCGCCCTCGAAGTAGAGCACCGTGTCCACCATGTGCTCCAGCACCCGCGGGCCGGCGATGGCGCCGTCCTTGGTCACGTGACCCACGAGAAAGGTGGCGATGCCGGTCTTCTTGGCCAGGGAGATCAGCGTGCTCGAACACTCCCGGACCTGTCCGATGCTGCCCGGCGCCGATGGGATGGCGGCCGTGTGCACCGTCTGTATGGAATCCACCACCAGCACCGCGGGCTTGACCGCCTTGACCTGCTCCAGGATACGCTCCAGCGACGTCTCGCTCAGCACCAGCAGGCTCGAGGACGCGAGCGAGATGCGCCGGCCCCGCATCTTGACCTGCTGTTCCGACTCCTCGCCGGAAACGTAGAGGCAGGGCGGCCCGTCATGGCTCAGCGCCGCCACTGCCTGGAGCAGCAACGTCGACTTGCCGATGCCCGGGTCGCCGCCGATGAGTACCGCGGAGCCGTCCACCAGACCGCCTCCCAGCACCCGGTCGAACTCTTCGATGCCCGAGCGCAGACGGCTGTCGGTGTCGGCGGTGACCTCGTGGAGGGGCGACGGCGCGCGTGCCGGGCCGGCGTCCCTGTCCCCACGCACGTTGGCGCCCGCGGTCACCGCTTCCTCCACCAGCGAGTCCCACCGGCCGCAGTCCGGGCACCGCCCCAGCCACTTGGGAGACTGGAACCCACAGTTCTGACACTCGTATACGACTCTTGCTCGTGCCATGCCCGACCCCTTCGTCCATCATAGGGTGGCCGCAAAAGGAATGCCACTCACCTTCCATCCGGACACCCGAGATGGACTCCCGAGCGAGAAGGCTGTTAACATGAACGTGGTACATGGCCTTCTACCTGCACATCGACATGGACTCCTTCTACGTGTCCGTGGAGCGCGTTCTCGATCCTTCCCTGGAGGGCAAGCCGGTGATGGTGGGGGGAGGCTCCGGCCGAGGGGTGGTCACCTCCGCGTCCTACGAAGCCCGTCAGTACGGGGTCCGGTCCGCCATGCCCGGATTCCAGGCCCGGCGGCTCTGCCCCGACGGGATCTTCGTTCCCGGGCGGCTCAAGGTCTACAGCGAGTTCTCCAGGAAGGTGTTCGACCTGCTCCGCTCCTTCTCCCCGGATGTCCGGGCCTTTTCCATCGACGAGGGGCTGGTGAACCTCACCGGCACGGAACGGCTGATGGGCCATCCCATCCGCACCGCCGACGAGATCATCGGCCGCATCCGGCAGGAGCTGGGGCTGCCGTCGTCCGGCGGACTCGCCACCCACCCGACCCTGGCCAAGATCGCCGCTACCAAGGTCAAGCCCCGGGGGCTGCTGTACGTGCCGCCGGGCTCGGAGGAGCGTTTCGTGGGACCCCTGGATGTCTCGGTCATCCCCGGCGTCGGCCCCAAAACGCACCGGGAGTTGCTGGACCGCGGCATCGCCACGGTGGCCCAGCTTCTGGCCCACCCCCGGTTGGGGCCGCGCTACCTGAACCTGGATCGTCCGGCCGACAGCGGATACGCGCACGAGCATTCCATCGGCAGCGAGACCACGATGTCGAAAGCGCTCACGGACGTGGCGGAAATGGAGCGGGTGCTCGGCGGGCTGGTGGAAGAGGTGGCCGCAAGGCTGCGCCGCCAGGGCGGCCGCGCCCGGCGCGTCACCCTCAAGCTCCGCTACTCGGACTTCAAGACCATCACCCGCTCCCGCACCCTGAGGACACCCACGTGCTTCGACGTGGACATCCTCAAGGTCGCGCGAGACCTGCTGGCGAGGAACCTGGCGCCGGACCGGGCCGTGCGCCTTCTCGGAGTCAGCACCAGCCGCATCACCACCGAAGGATGGCAGGACTCCATCTTCGACTACCGCGAGCGGGCCTCCATGGACCAGCTCTACAAGGGCATCGACCGGCTTCGGCACAAGTACGGCGAGGGCACGGTCACGCTGGGCGCCGGAAAGAACCGCCCGCACTGAACTAGGCTGGAAGCGATGAACGACACTCCCGCCACGCACCCGTTTCTCGCCGCCTGCCGCCGCGGCAAGACCCCCTATACGCCGGTGTGGCTCATGCGCCAGGCCGGGCGTTACATGAAGGAATACCGCGACATGAGGGCCCGGGTCGGCTTTCTGGAGCTGTGCAAGACCCCGGATCTGGTGGCGGAAGTGACGGTGACGCCCGTGGAACGCCTCAACGTGGACGCCGCCATCATCTTCGCCGACATCCTGCTGCTGCTGGAGCCCATGGGGGTGGGGCTGGAATACGCCGAGGGCGGGCCGAAGATTCAGCGGCCGGTACGAACGGGCCGGGACGTCGACGGACTGAGCGATCCGGCGCCGGAGGAATCGCTGTCCTATGTGTACGCGGCCGTCCGCAGCACCCGCGCGGCGCTGGCCGGACGCGTGCCGTTGATCGGATTCTGCGGCGCCCCTTTTACGCTGGCGTCCTACCTGATCGAAGGCGGCGCCTCGCGGAACTACATCCACACAAAGCGGCTGTTCCACACCGATCCCGGCGCCTGGAACGCCCTCATGGAGCGGCTGGTGACGGCCACGGTCGCCTACGTCAACGGACAGATCGCGGCCGGCATCGACGCGCTCCAGGTCTTCGATAGCTGGGTCGGCTGCCTGGCGCCCGGGGACTACCGCGAGCACGTCCTGCCGCACATGCGCCGCCTGATGGCGGAAGTCACGCCGGGGGTCCCCACCATCCACTTCGGCACCGGCACCTGCGGCCTGCTGGAGCTCATGCGGGAGGCCGGCAGCGACGTTATGGGCGTGGACTGGCGCGTGGACCTGGACGAGGCCTGGAACCGCGTGGGCCACGACGTCGCCATCCAGGGCAACCTCGACCCCGTGGCCCTGTTCGCGCCCCCGGCCGAGATCCGCCGGCGGGTCCAGGACATCCTGCAACGCGCGGAAGGCCGGCCCGGGCACATCTTCAACCTCGGCCACGGCATCCTGCCGGAAACCCCCGTAGACCACGTGAGGGCCATGGTGGACGCGGTGCATGAGCTCAGCGCATAAACGAAACCCGAGTTAAATCAGTCTTTTGGTCTGATTAATCCAAGATGTGACCCCGGGGCTCGATGGCGACCGCAGCGACCAAACACATCATCGTTATCGGCGGGGGCATCTCGGGTCTCGCCGCCGCCCACCGGCTGACGGAGCTGAGCCGCGCCGGGCACGGCGAACTGCGGGTGACGCTGCTGGAAGCCTCCGACCGCCTCGGAGGCGTCATCGCCACCGAGCACACCCAGAACCTCCTCCTGGAGCTCGGTCCCGATTCCTACATCACCGACAAGCCCGCGGCGCTGCGCCTCTGCGAGCGTCTGGGGCTAACCGACCGCCTCATCGCACCGCAACATGCCGGGTTGAAGCTCTACACCGTTCACCGTGGCGCGCTGGCGCCGCTTCCCGAGGGATTCCTGCTGATGGCTCCCACACGGGTGGGCTCGCTGCTACGAAGTCCCCTGTTCTCGTGGGGCGGCAAGCTGCGGATGGGGCTGGAGCCCCTGATCCCGCGCCGCTCAGGCGACGGCGACGAAAGCCTCGCCTCGTTCGTGCGCCGCCGGCTGGGCCGGGAAGTGCTGGAACGGGTGGCGCAACCCCTCATCGGCGGCATCTATGCCTCGGACCCGGAGAGCCTCAGCCTGGCCGCCACCATGCCCCGGTTCCCTGAAATGGAGCGGACCCACGGCAGCGTCATCCTCGGCACCCGCCGGGCACAGCAACGCCGCGCCCAGACCACGGACGAAACCGGGGCGCGCTGGAGCCTGTTCGTCAGCATCGACGGCGGCATGGAAGTGCTCGTGCGCCGCATCGAGGAGGCCCTCGGTGCCGGCGTGGTACGGCTGGGTGAAACGGTCCGGAAAATGGGATGGAATTCCGACACGCGCCGCTGGCGAGTCGCCACCAGCCGTTCCAGATTCGAGGCGGACGCCGTGATCTGCACCCTGCCGGCCGATGCCGCGGCAGCGACCCTGACAACCGTGGACCCCGAGCTGGCTGGTGAGCTACGGGCGATCCCCTTCTCATCCACCGCTACGGTCAATTTGGCGTACCAGCAGAGCGACATCGCCCACCCCCTCGACGGCTACGGATTCGTGGTCCCGCACGTGGAGCGCCGGAAAATCATGGCCTGCACCTTTAGCAGCGTGAAGTACACCGGTAGAGCTCCGGAAGACGTCGCCTTGTTCCGCTGTTTCGCGGGAGGTGCGCTGCAGCCGGACCTCCTCGATCAACCCGACAAGTCCCTGGAAGCTCAGGTCCGGCAGGATCTGGAAGCGCTCCTCGGCATCTCCGGCGCCCCGGCGCTATCCCGGACCACCCGCTACGCCGACAGCATGCCTCAGTACAACATTGGCCATCTGGGCCGGATCGAGAAAATCGAAACTCGGCTGCGGCAACTCCCCACCTTGGCGCTCGCCGGCAAAAGCTACCGCGGCGTAGGCATCGCCGACTGTATCCATGGCGGCGAGACGGCCGCGGTAGGGATTGTGGACATACTTATACAACAGGCGTGATTGGACAAAACCTTTGACACGTTCTCCGACGTAAACCACGAAAAGGGAGGACCGTGGTCTTGTGTCTGGAACACACCTCGGGATGCTTGCAGATTCCCTATTCCAGCTTCGCCCAAAGATCGTACTCGACCAACGGCGTACTCTTCTTTC
>LXNJ01001066.1_pt1 | contig 16975 bp, 15 predicted proteins | sample 809081 | NCBI WGS metagenome assembly LXNJ01 (sample SAMN04870510, study PRJNA318959) | sponge metagenome | biome: sponge; feature: marine sponge reef; material: water | host: Petrosia ficiformis | place: Greece: Milos, Mediterranean Sea | collected 2013-05-29 | depth 5-7 m
ACGGTGCCGGTAGTGCCGTCGTCATAGTTGCCGTACGCGACCAACGGACCAACCCGCTGCCCGACCCTGACATCGGTGCGGGGAGCAAACGGCTCCAGCCCGGTCAGCATACGAGGAGGCCGCGGCGGCGCCGGCGGCGGGGTGGTGGGATTTACACCACCGCCGCACGAAGCCGCGAAGGCAAAGAGTGGCAACAGCAGAAACGGAAGAAGAACTGCCTGGCGTCTCACGGTTCTAGCCTACCGCGCGGCTTCGCGAACGGCGCCGCGCGGCCAGGAAGTTCCCGCCATACACTCGCCGCCCCCGCGAAGGACCGTCGCCATTCCCGAATCCGGCCCCCAAACCAACACCAATGCCGCCGGCATCCTCCTCGCCGCCGGCGAGTCGCAGCGGATGCACCGCACCAAGGCCCTCCTCCCCCATCCCGACGGCTCCGGCCGGACCCTGATCCGCGCCGCCGCGGAAACCCTGCTGGAGGCCGGCCTCTCCCCGCTGATCGTGGTCCTCGGCCACGCCCACCGCGAGATCGCCCCCGAACTCCTGGGGATTCCAGTGCGCGCCGTCAACAACCCCGCCTACCAGCGGGGCATGCTCTCCTCTCTCCAGGTCGGGATCCGCGCCCTGGCCGCCGAGCGCCAAATCTTCTGGGCGGTGGTCGCCCCGCTGGACCAGCCCTTCCTCTCCGCCGCTCTGATCCGGAGGCTGGTCGCCACCGCCACAAAGCCCCGGCACCCGCCGGCGGGGGTCGTTCCGGCGACTCCCGCGATGGCACGAACGGGGACCTGGGGCCTGCCGGTAGTGCTCCGCCGCCGCCTGTTCCCCGAAGTGCTCGAACTCTCGGCGACCAGGGCCGCGGAAACCGGCGGCCGGGACCGCGGCGCCGGGCGGGTCCTCGCGCGCCATCGCCCGGACCTGTTGGTCGTCCCGGCGTCCGAACGGGAACTTCTCGACCTCGACGACTGGGGCTCCTACGAGAAGGCGCGGCAGTCCCACCGGACCACCGCGGGAGACGCATGACCCTTCCCCTGCCCCATCTGACTGCACTCCTGCTCAGCTACGGCTGTGTGGGGGCGCTCTTACTCGTCACCGAGTTGCTCCGCCGCGCCGGCAAGGTGGATCCTGACGCAGCGCGCAAGATCGTCCACATCGGCGTCGGCCTGTGGGTGGTTCCCACGGTCCTCATCTTCGGCGACTGGCGGGTGGCGCTCGTACCGCCGCTCACCTTCCTGGTGGCGAACTACGTGATCCACCGGTTCCGGCTGTCCCCGCTCGACAGCGATCCGGCGAACCTGGGCACCGTGTTCTTCCCCTTTTCGTTCGCCGTGCTCCTCGCCGTCTTCTTCCGGCCGGGAGAACCCGGCAACCAGGCCTTCCTCGCGGTGGCGGGACTCCTCACCATGGCGCTCGGTGACGCCGCCGCCGCGGTGTTCGGGAAACGCTACGGCACCCGGCGCTACACCATCCTCGGCCACTCGCGGACCATGGAGGGGAGCATGGCGATGTTCCTGGTCACCGGCGTAGTGATCGCCGTCGTGCTCAGCACCATGCAGGACTATTCCTGGCACCCCGCGGTCGCCTTCGGTCTGGTGACCGGGACGGCGGCCGCCGGGATCGAAGCCGTATGCCCCTTCGGCAGCGACAACCTGTTCGTTCCGCTGGGTACCGCCGGAATTCTGTGGGCGCTGGTGGAAGTGAGCGGGGCAGCGCTGGGCGTGTAGGGTTGTCGCCGCGAAACCGGCTATGTCCATCATTTCCCTCGACAAAGGGCGCGCGCTCGGGGCCGAGGTCGCCGGTGCGGCCTGGCGCTCAATGCAGGTCGCCACGGCGATCGCGGTGGTAGTGGTCCCGTTCGGCTACGCCATCACCGACGCGCATGACGACGTCCTTATGGGTGCGCTCGCCGGCCTCACGGTCGGGATCGGGCTCAACCTGCGGATGGGGGCGCGGAACGGCCGGTCCGTCGGCATCCTGATCGGTGCGACCGTCGGAGCCGTGACGGCGCTGCTCGCCGGCCTGATTCCGGGAAATCCCTGGGGCACCCTTCTGACCCCGGTTCTGGCGCTCAGTATCGGCCTGACCGACGGGCTCGGTGAGACCCGCATCCGCGGTTACCGGGAAGCGCTCCTCGAGGCGACTCTCGTCTCGGGCCTCCTCGGGGCAGGCCTGCTGTTGGTGCCTGGAGGAGTGGTCGGCATGCTGGGATGCGCCTTCATGATCGGACCCAACGCCCTCTACGTGGGGTTCTTCAACCGCAACCACGAGGGCCGGCGCTATTCGCGTCCGCCGATCGGGCTCCTGTTCGCCTGGGTGGCCGTGTTGGCCCTGGTCACGTATCTGGTGATGTATGAGACCGAACCGCACCGATCCCTGGACGTGAGCCTGCTCTCGGCACTCGGCGCGGGGGTGGTTGTCCCCATCCTGGTTTTCCTGGGAACTCGGACGTTTGCGATCTGGGTTCAGCCGCGGCTGCGCCTCTACGTCCAGCTTGCCGACTACCTGCGGGTGATGTGGGTTCCGATCGGCGGCTTCGCCGTCGGCTACCTCGCGATCATCGTGATCTTCTCCGGATTCTTCGGAATGCTCGAGCGCTTCGCGCCGGGGTCGTTCAACGGCGCGGCGGATGCGGGCGTGCTGGACTGGATCGCCTTCTCCTTCTACTCCGCGATCGCCGATCCCAGCTCGACGATCCGGGCGGCTTCCGGGTTCGCCCGGTTCCTCGTCGGAACCCAGCTCGTCTTTTCCATCGGCTGGGCGCTCGTGGTGTTCGCCGCGGTGATGTCGGCCATCCAGCCGCAACTCGACGCGATCTCCCGCCGCCGCACGGAAAACGGCGACTAGCCAGCCTGTGGCGGAACCCACGCGGCGTTCGACGGGCGATCCATCCCGGCTCAAACAGCCTGTGGCAAAACCCACGCGGCGTCCGACGGGCGATCCATCCCGGCTGAACCGCGCCGCGATGCGGCGCTCTGCGTTGCGTTTCGACCGAAATACGCCCGGTATTCCGACCTCACGCGCCTTGTCAGCCGGGCGCCTCGCCCGTCTCGGCGCTCACGTGGGTTTCACCACAGGCTGTTACCGCGCCGCGTTGCGGCCCTCATCGTTGCGCTCCGGTCGAAATACACCCGGTATTCCGACCTCACGCGTCTTGTCAGCCGGGCGCCTCGCCCGTCTCGGCGCTCACGCGGGTTCCACCATAGGCTGGCTACTCAGCCGAGCGAACGGCCGATCAGCGAGAGTACCGTCCCGGCCTCCTCCTCGGTGAGCGAGAGGTTCGGACGCACCCGCACCGAGCGAGGGCCGCAGCCCAGGATCAGCAGCCGGTTCTCGTAGGCCCGGGCCAGAAAGGCGTCCCGCTCCTCCGTATCCGGGAGGTCGAAGGCGCACATGAGCCCCCGGCCACGAACGCTGGTCATCCGGCCGCCGGCCTTCCCGGCCAATTCGTGGAGGCCGTCCAGAATCACCTGCCCGACCCGCGCCGCGTTCTCGACCAGCCCTTCCTCCTCGATGATCTCGAGATAGCGGCCGAAGCGGACCATGTCCACCAGATTGCCGCCGAACGTGGAGTTGATGCGGGAGGGCAACCGGAAGACGTTGTTCTCCACCTCGTCCATCCGGCGGCTCGCGAGGATGCCGCAGACCTGGGTCTTCTTGCCGAAGACGAGGATGTCCGGCTCTACCCCGAAGTGCTGGTGACACCACATGCGGCCAGTCATGCCCACCCCGGTCTGCACCTCGTCGAAGATCAGCATGAATTCGTGCTCGTCGGCGAGCCGGCGGAGCGCCCCCAGGAACTCGCCACGGAAGTGGAGATCACCGCCCTCTCCCTGGATGGGTTCGATGATGAGGGCCGCCACGTCATCCGGGTTGGCTGCCAGCGCCGCCTCGATTTCGGCGATCGCCCGCGCCTCGGCCGCTTCCGTCTCGGCGAGCCGCTCCGCCTCCGGAAACCGGATGTACGGATTCTCGATACGCGGCCAGTCGAACTTGGGGAAGTAGGCCACCTTCATCGGCTCCGTATTGGTGACCGAGAGCGCGTATCCGGTGCGCCCGTGAAAGGCCTGCCGGAAATGGATGATCTGGCTGCCGCGTTCTCCCTTCCCGGCGGCCAGGTTCTTTCTGACTTTCCAGTCGAAGGCGGTCTTGAGAGCGTTCCCCACGGCCACCGCGCCACCGGCCACGAAGAAGGTGTGGGGGAGGGTCTCGGGGATGGCAACGCGGGAGAACGTGTCCACGAAGCGCGCCATCTCCACGGTGTAGAAGTCGGAGTTCGACGGGTTGTGGACCGCCACCCGTCCCAGCCGCTCGACGAAAGCCGGATCCGTGACCCCCGGATGGTTGTGGCCGATGGGGTTCGTCGCGAAGTAGGAGAAGCAATCCAGAAAGTCGCGTCCGGTGCGGGCGCAGCGCATCCAGGCGCCATGACTTCCTTCGAGATCGAGGACGAGGTCGAGGCCGTCCGTGATGAGGTGCCGGCGGAGAATGCCGTGGACTTCGGCGGGGCTCGGCCCCCGTGAAACGGCAGTGGAAGGCGAACTCACGGGCATACCGGAAGCGTACCAAGCGGAGGGGCCGGTTGGGGCCATGGAGAACCCGTAGACTCCGGTGCATGAAGCGGTGCGCGGCCGGCCTCGTCGCGGTGGCCGGCTTGCTGTCCGGGACGCCCCTCGGGGCCGCAGGGAACAAGCCCGCCGATCAGCCCGAGACGGCGCCGCTGGTCGTCGAGGTTCGGGTCTTCGAGATTCGCCGGCTCAATTCGGACTTCTCTCCCGTCGAAGACCTTTCCTTCCTCGTGGATACCGACGGGACCTCGGTCCAGGTCTCCGAATGGCTTGCGACGCTTGCCCGGCGAATCCCGGACGCCTACTTCGCCCAACTGCTGACCCTCGGCCCGGCTCCGGCCGTATCCGAAGCCAATTGGGAGATCCGGCGGGGCGACGGGAGACGGGGAATCCGGATGCGTGTCCGTCCCATCCCCCGCGAGACCCCGCCCCTGTCCTCCCCCTCGGGCTCCCCCGCCGCGGGCGACGCGCCACCTCCCGACCGCTTCCGGCTGGACTTCGGCCTCTTGCGGGGGGACACCCCGGCCAAGGAGATCACGCTATCGGGCTCCGTCGAACCCGGGATGACCCGGATGGCGAGCGGCCGCAACTTCGAGATAAGCCTCAGCCGCTATCTTTCCTGGTTCCGGGAACCCGGCGATCTCCCCGCCCGGGAAGAGCTCTACGACGCCGTCCGCGACCAGAACATCTATCTCGCTTTCGGAATCACTTTCCGCCGGGCGGAGCCGGTTCCGGACCTGCCGGTGCGCCTCCGGCCGCCGGAGAACCCACAGCTCCTTGAGCTCCGTTCTCCGCTCGTCGGCAACGCCGAGGGCGCCCTGCGGCTCCGCGTGCACCTGGACGAAGAGGGTCTCGTCGCCCACACCGAAATCCTCGAGACGACCCTTCCGGAGGTCACCCCGCGCGTCCTCGGCATCGTGTCCGGATGGCGGTTCCCGCAGGCCGCGGGACGGGAGGGACGGCTGTTCTTCCCGGTCCGGACCGTCCGGTTCGTCCCCTCGGACTGATCCGGGCAGGCCGGCCTCGCCGATCCCGTCCCTCGGCTCGGTTGCCGACCGCGCGGGGGTCTGGTACAAGACCCGGTTACCCCCAATTCCCAAAGGAGAACCCTTTCATGAAGTTCCGTACGCTCTGTATCTGTAGGCAGGCTGCGCTGGGCGCGGCCCTCCTCGCACTCGCAGCCTCCCCCGCTCTCGCCCAGTCGGGCGGCCTCGGCACCATCGACTTCCCGAACTCCGGCAACGAGGCGGCCCAGAAGGACTTCCTCGACGGCGTCCGCCTCCTCCACAGCTTCGAGTGGGAGGACGCCGCCGAGGCGTTCCAGCGCGCCCAGGCTGCCGACCCGGACTTTGCGCTCGCCTACTGGGGCGAGGCGCTCAGCCACAGCGGCGGCCATCACTATCCCCCCGGACAGGACATGTCGGAGGCGCGGGCCGCGCTCCTGAAGCTCGGCAAGACCCGCGCCGAGCGCGTGGCGAAGGCCGCTACCGACCGCGAGAAGCAATACCTCGAATCGGTCCACATCCTCTACGGACCCGGCGACGTCCTGGAGCGGAGCGAGGGCTACGAGCAGGCGCTCGCCAAGCTCTCGGCCGACTATCCCGACGACCTCGAAGCCGCGGCGTTCCATTCCCTGGCGCTCATGCGCACCAAGGTGCGGGGCAAGGAGAGCCTGCGGGTGGATATGCGCGCGGGCGCCATCGCCCAGCGGGTGTTCCGCGAGAACCCCGACCATCCGGGCGCGGCCCATTACGTGATCCATGCCTTCGACAACCCGGTGCAAGCCCCGGTGGCGCTCTACGCCGCCGAGAAGTACGCGGACATCGCGCCCGCGGCGGTGCACGCGCTCCACATGCCGTCACACATCTTCGTGCAGCACGGAATGTGGGATCAGGTCCGCAGCCTCAACGACCGCTCCTACCAGGCCTCGGTGGACCGCGCCGAGCGGAAGGGGCTTTCGCCGGCCCGCTACTCCTACCACGCCCTCTACTGGCTCCTGTATGCCTACCTCGAGGAAGGCCGCTACGAGGACGGGCAGAAGCTGCTCGACGAGTTCGAAGAGCTCACCAAGCGCGACGAGATGACATCGGGCATGAAAGAGACGTGGATGCGGATGGACGCGTTGAACACGGTCGAGACACGCAACTGGAAGCCCGCACCGGTGGATGACCTGGTGGCGCAGCTCGACAGCGAGGAACCCACGGTCGGCCACCGCACCGCCGGAGCCATGCTCTATGCCCGGGGCGCAAGCGCCGCCGAGACGGGTGACGCCGAGACCGCGAAGAAGGCGCACCAGGGACTGAAGAAGATCCACGAAATGCTCGCCAGCGACGAAAACCCGCGCGGCGCCGAACAGGCGCTCGTGATGGCGTACGAGATGGAGGGGCTGATCGCCAAGGCCGAAGGCAACGCGGACGGCGCCGTCGCGGCCTTCCGGAAGGCGGTGGACGTGGCCGAAAGCATGGAGCCTCCCTCCGGGCCTCCGGGTGAATCTCCCATCGATTCGCCCATCCAGCCCGCGCACGAACTGCTCGGCGACATGCTGCTCGCCACCGGTGACGCGGAGACGGCGCTTTCCGTCTTCGAGACGTCGCTGGAGCGGACCGCCAAGCGGCCCCACTCGCTGCACGGCGCGGCGCGCGCCGCAATGGCGCTGGGCGACGAGGAAACGGCCCGCCATTACTACGAGCAGCTCCTGTCGACTCCCGAGCGGGGCCAGGATCTCCCCGGCCTGGCAGCCGCGGAAGCCATGGTCGGCGAGACGACCATGGAACAGAACTAGGTCAGATCAGGTTCTTGTCCGGGGCGGCCGCCGACAGCGGCCGCCCCGCTGCCCGGGCGCGGCTATTCGTCGCCGCCCAGCAGGCCCGAGCGGAGCAGGTAGTAGACCAGCGTGAGGATGCCGGTGAGGGCCGCGGCCACGTAGGTCATCGCCGCGGCGCTCAACACCTTCGAGACCCCCCGCCGTTCGTCGGGGGTAATGAGCCCGGTCTCCCAGACGAGCGCCTTGGCGCGGCTCGACGCGTTCAGCTCCACCGGCAGCGTCACCACCTGGAAGAGCACTACCAGCGAGAAGAGCGCGATTCCAAGCTGCACCAGCCCGAAGGCGCCCAGCAGGAAGCCGCCGAGCAGCAGGACCCAGGAGACGTTCGAGGCGAAACTGGCCGGTCGGGCGAGCACCTGGCGGAACATCAGCGGCTGGTAGCCGCTGTGATGCTGCATGGCGTGTCCAACCTCGTGGGCGGCCACCGCCACCGCTCCCACGGTCCGTCCGTTGTAGACCTCGGGCGAAAGCCGCAGCACCCGCACGCGCGGGTCATAGTGGTCGGAGAGCGCTCCCGGATGCTGTTCCACCGGGATCCGGATGCTCTGGCGCCGGAGCAGCATCTCGGCGGCTTCGCGGCCGCTGCGCCCGCTCGAGACCGGCACCTTGTTGTAGCGGGCGAAGGTGCGCTTGACCTTGAACGACGCCCACAGGGTGAGCGCGATGGTCGGGGCCAGGATGATGAAGTAGAGGGGATCGAAGAAGAACATGGACGGAAATCAGGCTCCGGGGGAAAATTACGGTTCTATGGACATAACACTAGACGGCAGCCAAGTGTTTCCCAACCCGGAAGACTCCCCGGAGCACCGAGGCGAAGCGCCCCTGGAAATCAGCGGCGAACGCCTCCGCGACTCGCTCATCGCGCTTTCCCGCTTCGGCGCGCACCCCGCCGGCGGGGCCCACCGCTTCGCCTTCTCGAAGGAAGAACTCGCGGCCCGCGCCTGGATCACCGGCGAGATGGAGAGCGCCGGGCTCACCGTGCGCACCGATCCTGCGGGCAACCTCTTCGGCCGGCGTGAGGGAAAGGAGCAGCTGCCCGCGATCCTCTTCGGCTCCCACCTCGACACGGTCCCGCAAGGCGGCCACTACGACGGCACCCTCGGCGTCCTCGGCGCGCTCGAGGTGCTCCGGGCGCTTGGCGAACAGCGGATCGAGACGCGGCACCCCCTGGAGATGGTCGTCTGGTGCGACGAGGAGGGCGCCCACTTCGGGAACGGCCTCTTCGGCAGCCGCGCCGCCACCGGGGCGGTGCACGACGGGGAACTGGACCGTATCGGCGAAGACGGGCTCAGTCTCCATGAATGGATCGAGCGCTACGGGCTCGATCCCAGGGCGCTGGAGCGCTCCATCCTGGACCCGCGCCGGGTCCGCGCGGTCTTCGAACTCCACATCGAGCAGGGCGGCAACCTGGAACGCGAAGGCTGCAAGATCGCCGTGGTCGAGGGCATCGTCGGGATCCACCGGTTCGAGGTGAACGTCGGCGGATTCCAGAACCACGCGGGGACCACCCCGATGGCCGAGCGGAAGGACGCGATGCTGACGGCGGCGCACATGATCGTGGCGGTCCATCAGGAGATTCGGGCGCTACCGGGGGATCAGGTCGGCAACGTGGGGCAGCTCGCGGTCTCGCCCGACGCGGCCAACGTGGTGCCGGGCGCCGTGCGGTTCCCGATCGAGCTGCGGGATCTGAAGGACGAAGTCGTGGACGACATCATCGAGCGCATCGGCGCCCGCGGCGACCGGCTGGCGGCGGAAACGGACTGCACGATCGGCATCCACCGCACGCTCCGCGAGCCGCCCGCCGACATGGACCCGGGCCTCCGGGCGCTGCTCTACCGGGTCGCCCGCGAGGCGGGACACGAGCCGCTGTCGCTTCCCAGCCGCGCCGGCCACGACGCCCAGAACACCGCCCGCCACGGCATCCCCACGGCGATGATCTTCGTCCCCAGCCGCAGCGGGATCAGCCATTCCCCTGACGAGTGGACCTCCTGGGACGACTGCGCCCGCGGCGTGGACCTCCTCCGCCGCGCGGTCCTCGCCGTCGACGCGGCCTAGGGATCCCTTGGAAGCGCCCGCCTCCGGCACAGCACCATTGCTCGGACCACCAGCCTCCGCTGACGGCACCATGGCTTGGAACGCCGGCTTCAGCCGGCACCCGCGGCACGAGAGGGCCGCGGAACCGCACCGCTTCACTCCCCTTCACATTCCGCATGGCTCGGAAAACCACCCTCCCGTACAGCCCACACGGCTTGGAACGCCGGCTTCAGCCGGCACCCGCGGCACGAGAGGGCCGCGGAACGGGCATCGCTGCTGAGCGTCACAGCCGTACCCGGTACGGGAACGCCGGGCTCCAGGCCGGCACCCGCGGCGCGACAGCGCCGCGGAACCGCACCAAGCCACCCAACCTCCACCGCGCAACCAAGCGGTCCCCTAACTGCCCAGAAAAACCTCCCGCCCCACCGCGTTCGACTCCTGGATCGCCTTCACCACCCGCAGCGACTTGAGCGCCTCCTCGCCGGTCAGCACCGGATCCCGCCCCTCGCGCACCGCGTCCGCCATGTCCTGGAGCTGCACCCGGTGCCGCGTCTGCGGATAGGCCCACGGGTCATCCGTATCCACCCACGCGGTGCTCTCGGGCAGCCCCTCCGGCCCCGGGACGCCCTCCACGTCCCACACCAGGAACTGGTCGTACTGCGCGTTCGCCACCACCGTCCCGCGCTCGCCGTGGATCTCCAGCCGCGAACGAAGCGCCGGCCGGATTGCCGTGGTGCTCTCCACCACCCCCATGGCGCCGTTCTCGAAACGGAGCATCGCGGTCGCCACGTCTTCCACCTCGATGGCGTGCCGCCGGGTCGCCGTCCGCCCGATGACCGAGGCCACCGGCCCCACCAGGTGCTGCAGCAGGTCGATGATGTGGATGGACTGCGTCATCAGGCAGCCGCCGCCCTCGAGCGCCGCGGTCCCGCGCCACGCCGCCCGCCGGTAGTAGGACGGAGAGCGGCTCGCCTTGTCGAACGCGTCGGCGAGCCAGATCTCCCCGAGTCCGCCGCTCCCCAGCAGCTCGCGGAGCATGTCCGCGACCCGTCCGAAGCGCATCTGGAAGATGACGCCGAGCCGCACTCCCCGCTTCCGGCAGTACTCCACCATCCGCTCCCCGGCCTCGACCGTCGCTTCGAGCGGCTTTTCCACCAGCACGTGCCGGCCGGCGTCCGCCGCCGCCAGGGTCATTTCCGCGTGGAGGCCCGTGGGCGAGGTGACGATCACCACCTCCACCTCAGGATCGGCGATCAGATCCCGGTAGTCGGTGTAGGCGCGCGGACTCCCGTGCTCGGCCGCGAAAGCGCGCACCCCGTCGGGATTGCGGGAGCAGACCGCGGCCAGGAAACCACCCTCGACGAACGCCAGCTCGCGGGCGCTGAAGCCGCCCGCCATCCCCGTCCCGATCAGGCCGAAACCGACCGGCCTGCGCTCCACGCCGACCTCCTCAGCGCTGGAGCTCGAGGACGATGACCTCGATGGGGTCCTCGCCGCGGTTCACGTCCCCGTGGAGTTCGCCCGGCGGGTCGGCATCGAGCCAGTAGGCCTTCCCGTCCTCCCAGTGCATGGCCTTTTCCTCACCCTCCTCGGTCACCACGTGCAGGGTGCCGCCCCGGATCGCCACGATGGCCCGCCCGTTTTCGTGCCGGTGCATGGAGAGCGGTTGGTTCGGATAGACAAATGTCTTCCAGACCTTCAGGTGTTCGTTCTCGAACTGCGGCTCGCGCCGGGTCCGTTGCTCCTGGCCGTCGGCCAGGCGGGAAGCGGAAGCGAAGCCGACCAGCACGCCGAGTGAAAGCACGAGAAGAAGTCGCAACATGGAGGTTCCTCCGTAGTTCGTTAGGCTAATCGCATCATGTTTGGCGCCTCAAACAAAGCACTCCTCACGATCCCGTTCGCAGCCGGGATCCTCCTCGGCCTTACCGGCTGCGGATCGGCCGACATCGCGCTCCCCTCGGCGGAACCGCTGACCCCTTACCGCCTCGCCACCTACCGCGCCTCGGACGCCGGGGACGGCTCCCCCCGTCCGGCCATCGTGGTCGGAGAGACGATCCTGGATCTGGCCGCCGCCGACGCGCTCTTCGCCAGCGAGACGAGCGCCCCGCCCTTCGGCTTCCCGGCTGACCTGATCGGCGTAGTCGCCGGCGGGGACCGGGCAAGCGGCCGCCTGAACCAGCTCGCGAACCACTTCGAGGGCCGCGAGGACGGATTCCGGTTCCGCATCGAGCCACACCGGCTCACCGCCCCCCTGCTCCATCCCGCCCACCTCCTGGCGGCGGCGGCCAACTACCGCTCCCACGCGGCCGAAATGGACGTGGAGCAGGAAGTGGACCCCGACCGGGACGCACCGTACCTCTTCGCCAAGTCGCCCCGCTCCGGCATCATCGGCCCGGGAGAGCCGTACCGGATCCCGCCCGGCCGCGACCGCATCGACTGGGAGGGCGAACTCGGGGTGGTCATCGGCAAGACCGCCCTGCGGGTTCCGCTGGAAGAGGCGCTCGACCACGTCTTCGGCTACACGATCGTCTTCGACGTGAGTGACCGGGGCGGCCGCTATCGAGAAAACCCGATGCTGCCCGGTCCGGACTGGTTTTCCGGCAAGAGCGGCGACCGCGCCGCGCCCATGGGGCCGTACATCACGCCGGCCGCCTTCCTGCCCGATCCGCAGGCCCTCCGCCTCACGACCCGGATCGACGACCGGGTCGTCCAGGACGACACCACCGCGAACATGATCTATTCGGTGGCCCACCTGGTGGCCTACGCCAGCTCGATCGTGACCCTCCATCCCGGAGACGTCATCGCCACCGGCACTCCGGACGGCGTCGGCTCGGCGCGCGAGCCGCCTGAATTCCTCCGTCCCGGAGAGACCGTCCACATCGAGATCGAGGGGATCGGGACGCTTTCCACTCCGATTGAAGCCGACGGCGCGCCATGAGGCCACGCGGCGTCGTCGCCGGCGCGATCCTCATCCTGGCCGCCGTCGTGCCGGCGGACGGCTACCGGCTGCGCGGCCGCGTGGGCTGGACTCCAGTGTCGGCGGAGGCGCTGCGCTGGCAAGAATCCGACTTCCCGCTCCGCTTCCGGATGCTGGAGAACGACAACCTCCCTCCCGACGTGGAACTCACCCAGGAACGTTGGTCCGCGATCGTGGAACGCAGCCTCGACCACTGGACGGACATCCCCACCGCCCGGATCGAGATCATTCTGGAGGAGGAAGGGGTCGCGATCCCGGAGGCAAACCAGGACGATGGCATCAACACGATCGGCTTCTCCTCGTACGAAGGATTCGTGGACCATTGGGGCACCGCATTCGCCGCCTGGCGTTGGGACGGAGGCGAACTGGTGGGATGCGATATCGAAGTCAACCCCGACTTCGTCAAGAACTGGTCTCCGCAGGACCCCTACCGGCTGCTCGAGGTCGTGGCGGTCCACGAAATGGGCCACTGCCTGGGGCTCGCGCACACCGAACCGCACCCGATGCCGCTCTGGACGAGTCTCCCGGTGAGCGCGGACCCCGCCTTCTTCCCGGACCCGGTGATGTCCTACTCCAATTCCTACGGGCTGGAACTGCCCGAGGACGACAGGGTGCCGGTTTCGCTGCTCTACCCGGCGCCCGGATTCCTGGAGTCACGCGGTTCCGTGCGCGGGGCCGTCCTGCTCGAGGATCGGCTGGCGGCCTTCGCGTACGTACAGGCCTTGCGGCCGGGTGCGTCCGGCGGTACCACCCGCCCCGGGCCCGGAACTTTCGCCGACGAGAATGGCGAATTCCATCTCGAGGGCCTGTCTCCGGGCCACTGGATGTTGTGGGTGCACCCCATCCTCATCACCCGCCGGAACGCCCACGGCATGACCCAACTGGCCGACGAGGCGGGCGCCTCGGACTTCCTCGACCAGATGCGGTGGGTGCGGGTCGAGGCGGGAGAGGTGCTCGAAGACGTCGAAATCGCCGTCCGCCCCGGCCGCGAGGTGATCCCGTGAGGGGTTCACTGGCGGCCGGAATCGTTCCCGCCCTGATGGCAGCCGGACTCATCCACGGGTTCGGTTGCACGGATGGCTCGACCCCGGCCACGCCGCCCCCGGCGCCGGTGCCACCCGCCCCCGTATCTCCTGCTCCACCGGTTCCGGAGACCCCGGATCCCTGCACCGGAGTGGGGCTTCAGGTTGTCTTCCTGGAGCGGAGCGACGCGGGACTTGCGCGCGGCGAGCTGACCCTCGACGCGGCCGAGCCCGACGTTGGGCTGGACTTCGTATCGCCTTACACGATCCAGATCCCGGACGGCGGCGCCAACCTGGACATCCCCGGGCTTCGGCCGACCGTGGGGGTGTTTGTCTCGAACCTCGCCTTCACGCCGCTCGGCGACGGATTCCGCCAGACCATGACACTTGAGTGGATCTCCGAACTTGAGGTCCGGGCGGGCAGGCCACACTGCGAACCGGTGGCGGTTTCATGTGACCTGGGGGGTTGCGCCGGTCCCTAACCGCCTGTAGGGGAGGCCTTCCGCGAAAGCACCACCCGGGTGTCGGCGGTTGGAACATCGAAGGATTCCTCGACCCCGTCGGGCCAAAGGACCCGCACGCCCGTGATCTCCGCCCCCGCCGGAATCCCGAAGTGGGCCACCGGCTCACTGCTCGTGAGGTAGCCGGCCTCCGGGTTCAGGGCGCGGACCAGAACGCGATCTCCCAGCTCGACGGTCACCACGGCGCCGGGACTTGCCCGCGAGAACTCACGGGGTTCCACGATGAGGAACCCGCCTTCCCTTGAGGAACGGTTCTCGAAGAGGCGGGCCGGCCCTCCCACCGCGGTGACCACGAGGTCCAGGTCCCCGTCGCGGTCCCAGTCACCCGTCACGAGACCCCTGCCCACGGCCGGCGCGCTGGTGAAGCCGTCGATGCCCACTTCCTCGAATCGTCCGCTCCCGTCACCGAGGAAGGCCTGCGCCGGCTCGGCATAGGCGTCGAGCCCGCCGGTTGACGGTGTCCCGCCCTCCCGGGCAACGGCCCCGTTCACCAGCAGGAGATCCAGATCCCCGTCCATTTCCAGATCCAGGAAGCGTGTTCCGAAGCCGGTCCAGGGGAGGCTCGGCAGCGCCAGACCGAGCGCCGGAGTGTCGTCGAGGTATCCCCCGCCCTGGTTCCGGTAGAGCGTGTTCGTCTGGGCCCGAAGGTGGGTCATGAAGAGGTCGAGATCCGCGTCCCCGTCCACGTCCCCAAGCAGCACCCCCATGCTGGCCTCGGAGCGTCCCTGGGCATTCAGCGCGACGCCCAGAAAGAGTGCGGCGTCGGAGAAGGTCCCGTCCCCGGCCTGCTCCCAGAGCAGGTTGGGCTCGCCGTCGTTCGCCACGTAGAAGTCGAGCCGCCCGTCCCCGGTGAAGTCGTGGCAAAGGACCCCGAGCGCCGGGCGGCGCTCCGCCAGAATCCCCGCCTCAGCCGACACATCCTCGAAGGTCCCGTCGCCGCGGTTCCGGAAGAGGGCGTCGCCCTCGTAGGGAAGGCTCTGCGGCGAGCAGAAGTCGGGTTCGCCGGAGGCCGAAACGCAGTCACGGTCCGGATCGTTCACGAGGTAACCGCCCACGTAGAGGTCGAGGTCCGTGTCGCCGTCGTAGTCGCAAAGGGCTGCCGAACTGGACCAGCGCTCCCCAAAGACCGCGGAATCCATCCGCAGGAACGATCCGCCCTGGCCGAAGAAGAGGGCATCCTCCCCGTAGTTCGCGACGAAGACGTCGCTGTCGCCGTCTCCGTCCACATCACCCACCGCGACGCCGGTGCCGTAGCCGCGGTCGAAGAGGCCGCGCGCGCCGGCGTCGTCCCGGAACCTGCCGTCCGGCTGCTGCAGAAAAAGACGGTTGCCGGGGAGTTCCAGGGCAGCGGTCGCGTCCCGATGCGCCGGCAGCGGACCGGCCTGCACGAGGTAGATGTCGAGGTCCCCGTCCCCGTCGGCGTCGAAGAGCGCGGCCCCCGAACCCATGATCGCGGGCAGCGGGAATCGGGACAGGTCTCCGGGATCGTGGACGAACCGGACCCCCGACTCCTCCGTCACGTCCTCAAGGCGGGGCGCCTCCTGAGCCGGCGAAGCCGGCGCCCCCAGGATAGCGAGACCAACGGCCAGGCGGCGGGCGGCCTCCGAACGAACCAAGAGATCCCCGTCAGCGTCCGGGTTCCGGGTGTTTCTCGCGCAGCGCGGCCAGAAAACCCTCGGGCACTGCGGCGTCCAGATCCCTCGCCTCGTGGACGGCGGCCCACGCTTCCTCGAAACGGCCGAGTTCGGCGAGGGCCACCGCCGCCAGGACCCGGGACGGGCCGTCCCGCGGATCGAGCTGACCAGCACGCTCGAGCGCGGCGAGCGCGGCCTCGAAGCGGCGCTGGCGAAGCAGCACGTCACCGAGCGCAGCGTGCGTCTGCGGCTCGCCGGGCCGCGACTCGAGCGACTCCGAGAACTCGTATTCCGCGGCGGAAAGATCTCCTTCGCGCGCCCGGAGTACGCCGAGCCCAAAGCGGGCGAGCGCCTGCCCCGGATCGAGCGCCACCGCGTCCCGGTACAAGGGTTCGGCCTCCCCGGGGCGGCCCCGCTGATCCAGCACGGCGCCGAGTTCGGCGAGCACTCCGGCATCCCGCGGACGGATCCGGGCGAGATCCCGGTAGAGGCTCTCGGCATCGCCAAGACGGCCGCCGGCGCGCGCCACCCGAGCGCGTTCGAGGAGACGGGGCGAGGAGATGTCCCGTTCGCTCATCCGGAAGTGGATCGGGTCCTCGATAGAGGGGAGGCCGCCGGCGGGTCTCCCGGCGCCGGCGTCGGCTACCTGCCGCGCTTTCTCCCGGTCCCCTGCCGCACTCCAGGCCCGGACCAGCGCCGCACGGACGGCAGCAGCGTCGGGAGCCAGCGCCAGCGACTGCTCGAGGAGCGGGATCGCCGCAGACGCGTTCCCCTGCCCCAACTCGGTCGCGCCAACCCTGAAGAGCGTGAGCGACGATCCGGGATCGAGAGCAAGGGCCTCCCGGTAGGCGTCCTCGGCTCCCGCCCGGTCGCCGATCTCTTCCCGCAATTCCCCGAGCAAGACGAGGCTCGGCGGGTATCCCGGATGCTCCGCCACCGCCGTGGTGAGGGATTCCGCCGCTGCCGCAGGGTCGGCTCCGCGCACCGCGTGCGCCAGCAGATAGCGCGCCGTCAGCCGGGTCGCATCGCCGGCGGGCAGGCGTTGAAGGGCTTCCCGATAGCAACGGGCGGCTTCCTCGACCAGACCGTGGGCGTGCAGCGCTTCCGCGTATTCCAGCCACGCAAAGGCGTTCACCGGCCGCGCCCGGACCTCTCCGGCGCTGCGCTCCAGCAGTTCGCGGACCTGGGGCTCCATGCCCCGGGTGTCCACCACGGGCAAATCCGCCTGCTGTCCAAACGCCAGGGGGACCGCGACCGCCGCGAGCAGACTCAAACCCGTCAGCCGCCAGCCAGCCACCGGCGGGAAGAGACACCGCATTTGACTCGAATCGTAGCCATCACGCGACCGGCGGGAACCCGAGCTCTGGGTACCATGGCGGGAAGCCTCCGGTACTCACGTGAACC
>LXNJ01001067.1_pt1 | contig 16972 bp, 13 predicted proteins | sample 809081 | NCBI WGS metagenome assembly LXNJ01 (sample SAMN04870510, study PRJNA318959) | sponge metagenome | biome: sponge; feature: marine sponge reef; material: water | host: Petrosia ficiformis | place: Greece: Milos, Mediterranean Sea | collected 2013-05-29 | depth 5-7 m
ATGGCATTCCCCGTGCTACAAAATCTATGCTAATAGTGAACTATCCGATTAAAAAGGTGTTTTTTATGTCAATTATCTTGTAGGTAGCAACTTGAGTTAAGATAGGTGATCTATTTTTTATGTGGTTTAATTTCATAATTCATGTCACAATTTTGTTATAATTTCCGTTGTCTATTTTAAAGGTTTTTGCTATAATTGGACATTATAGTAAAATCTATAATTTTCTGAGACCCTTTATATCCGTTATGGTTTTCTGGTAAATGTAAACAACAATGAAATGTCCGATTGTAATCGCCACGAATTCAATCTAAATCTGAATCAACATACGTTTTAAATAGAAAAAACGATTAATTTGATATTGGAGGAAACGAAGATGAAATTTGGGAATCAAAGTGGATCAATGTTAGTTTGGTTAAGTGTCATCATTTTCACCTTGTCGGTCACCAGTATCACCTATGCTGCCTTGGTTGACGAGGGGACAATTGAAGTCATCTATCTCTTCGACGAAGGAAAAGGTGAGGTTGCCGTGGATTTCTCTCCGCATGGTCGGGATGGGGAAATCATTGGGGCACAATACGCCCAAGGCGTCTTTGGCACCAGTTTAAGATACGATGGAGAAGATGACAATCTGATCGTTACCGGTTATGCTGGTGTTGGTGGCACGGAACCCAGAACAACGGTCTTCTGGTTTAAAGCCAATGGCACAAGAGAGCATTCATGGGTGAAATGGGGACCAAATGCTTCTGGTGAAAAATATTACATTCGCGCGCATGTAACTGGTGAAAATTGCTTCTTGAGAATTGAAGTTAACGGCGGACAAAATTACGGCACAGATAACGTATGTGATGGCGAATGGCATCATTGTGCGGTTGTCTTTCCCGAAGGAGCGGACTCCGTGCAAGACCATGATCTCTACGTTGATGGTGTCCTTCAAGAAAAGGTGGGCAACGATAAAGAGATGAACACAAACGGTGAAGCACAGGAGGTAAACATAGGAGCACGTCTGACGGGACACGCATTTATGTTGGGCTTTTTAGATGAACTTGCTATTTTTAGTGCGGCCTTGGATGCGGATCAGATCAATGCCATCCGAGAAGATGGATTGCATGGGTCCGTCAGTGTTGATCCGAAAGAAAAATTAGCCACAAGTTGGGCAAGGATTAAGAAGTACTAACGTTTATTACTATCAGTTTTCGGCAGTTCTTTGTTGTAGTGGAAGGGTCTTTGTGTCCTCCCTACAGCATGGATGGAAGTACGGCTATTAAGCAGATGTATTGAAATTCCAAGAAGAAAAAGAAAAAGGAGAGTAGGTTTCCAGACCGCTCTCTTTTTTCTTTTTATCAGCGCGATATTGCTGTACCCAATTCTCTGAAACACTATCCGCTTGTTTCAGTAAACGTCTTTCCCCAAACACGAGGTTTTCAGGATAAGAAATTTTTAGCCAATCCAAAATTCGGAGCGCTGTTTCCTCATAATAAGGCACAAAATCCTCATAAATTACCGTAAAAGGGGTTATATTGTATCGTGTGAAATACTCTTGCCATGCTGCTTCGTGCAAAATAATCTCTTGAACCAAATAGTCAATTGCTGCAAAGTTGTACTCCAGTTCTTTTTTTACTTCAGACGTAGGGTCACCAATTCTTTTCCACCAAGCCAATCCTTGTAGTCCTTTCCACAAAGAGACAGCTTGTCGCACCTTATCTCGACGCATAATCCAGATGTAATTCAGATTGGGAAATAGTTCTGACAGCACTGCATACGGAGACAGATCACGATCTTTAAATTGCGATGTTTGGCGCACTTTACCAATAAAGTTTTCAAAATATCCCCACATCAGTTTTGTTCCAAAAACACCGTTTGGGGTTGTGCTTTTCTCTTTTACTTTATTGAGAAAATCTGGATAGTCCGTTGCTCCCCATTTTTTAGCCCACTCTTTATCGTCCCAAAAATATTCTCCGGGTATTCCAGCGAGGCCTGTATTCTCCAAAGCCTCAAATAATAGGTAACCTCCACAACGAGGTGTCGCACAGATTAAATATGAAACAGGTGGTTTCACAAGGCATGATCTCCTTTTTATCAATTGTTTACTTACTGTTTTCGCTTAAATTATGATGAAATGCGGGATACAGTGGCATTTCTTGAACTTCAGGCGGCCATATTGTACTGAATTTATCTTGGATCTTTTTCGCTGTCGCACCAAGTGCTTGCAGATAATTGTGTTCCTCAGTTAACTGTGCCAACATGCCTAAACGGTAGAAAACACGTCTACGTACAGCGGGTAATCCCCAATGATTGTAGTTCGGGTTTGTCCTCAACGCCTCATAATCGCCAGCGGGGCGATTATTTATGATATTGCTGAACACAGCTTTTGGCGGTTCAAAAAACCGGTAAATACACCGGATCGTTTCATAAACACAAGCTTCAATGAGCCGCCTATAAAACCACTGGTTATCTTGTGCTTCAGGACAAGTTGCGGCAAGTTCAGATCGGTATATCCTTTCCATTTCCTGCGCTATATCGTCAGGAAACCTTGAAACGTCCGCCCACATATCAAGATGCACACGAATCTGGAATCCATCAACAAGCACATGCTGGAAGTGTCCAAATTCGTAGTCAAAAACATATACTTTCGATTTTGAAGTAGAATGATAAACATTTACGGGATAAAGGTCGCCGTGGGTTAGTCCATGAAAACAGTTGGAAGGCTCAAGGAATTCAATGAGGGATTTTAACTCGGAAAAAGCCTCTTGATAAGGTGTGATACCTGCGGCATCACAAGTCTCCGCCAATTTTTCAGCATAAGTAGTATAGAGGTCTTCATTTCTCTGCTCAATTGAGACAATTGAATCACGTATTTTGAGAAATTCTTCTACCTTGCCAATTGCGTGTGCATTAATTCTTCCGAGAGCCTTAGCACATTCAATCAGAACCATTTTTGCTGTTTGGCTATCATCAGAAAGTAATATTGCTCTGAGATTCTGACCTTCTCCCATATCTTCCATCACAATGAAAGGGTCGTTATTTTTCCCAGTATATCCACCACCATAAATGCGCGGTGTAACGGCATTTTCACCCATCTGGTCACTCAAGAATTGTAGACACGCCCATTCAACACGGATCCTCCTTGCCCGTTTACGTTTAACAAAAACACTTTCAGGTATTCCATCGGGTCCCGAAAGAACTCTAAAGCGATATAAGGATTTAGGATGAATATTCTCACCTTTATCAATGCTAATCTCCCCACCAAATTTTTGTGTCAGTATCGCCTGAACTGCTGAATTCAAATTTCTGAAAGACGTATTGTTATTTGTTACCATAGGAATGTTCTCAGGAAAAAGTCTCATAATAACTCTACGGACATTTTCGGAGATTGTTACATCATTACGCCTGCAAATCAATGAGAATTAGGTCTGTATGTTCAGTGTCTTTCCACTTGTTTATTTTAAAGAATTTTGCTAAAATCATCTTCAAACTTTGAATCAATATATGAGAATGACTTTAAATTCAAATTAAAGTGAGTATATTTTTAATGGAGGCAAAAAAATGAAATTTGTAAGTCAAAGTAGATTGATGGTCTTATGGCTAAGTTTCACCATCTTTACAGTGTCAATTGCCAGTGTAAGCCACGCTGCAGCTATAGAAAAAGATACGCTGGAGGTAGCTTACCTGTTTGACGGGAATAGTGCCAATGTTGTCAAAGATATATCTGGAAATGATCGTGATGGTGCACTCACTGGGGCAAAACGTGTTGAAGGCGTGTTCGGGAACGCTTTAGAATACGATGGAAGCGATGATAACGTCATTGTCACAGGTTTTAAAGGTATAGGTGGCACAAATCCGAGAACTACCGTCTTTTGGTTTAAATCTGATGTAGTACGCGAGCATTCATGGGTAAAATGGGGAATAAATTCTCCCGAACAAAAATACTACATCCGATCCCACATCCGAGGCAATGCCTGTAATTTACGGGTGGAAGTTAACGGCGGACAAAATTACGGGGGAGATAACGTTTGTGATGGTGAATGGCATCATTGTGCAGTGGTTTTTCCGGAAGGGTCAGATGCAGTAAAAGACCATGATCTCTATGTGGACGGTAAACTTCAAGACAAAGAGGGTACCGATAAAGCTATGAACACCAATATTGATACACAAGATGTCAATATGGGTGCGCGGTTGGCTAACCACGTCTTTATGCTCGGTTCATTCGATGAAGTCGCTATCTTTAATGTGGCTTTGGATTTAAAGCAGATTAATGCTATCCGAAATACTGGGTTACAAACTGCGCTTGGTGTTGATCCACAAGAAAAATTAACCACAAGTTGGGCAATGATAAAGGTGTATTAATCTATTTTCCTGTAGGAGCGACCTCCCGGTCGCGATGCTGATTAATCCCACAAATCAAGTCCTAACAGTTTTCGTCCCAAGGGTGTCAATTCTGGCGATCCGTAGTTTTTGGCTTCCCATCCGCGCGGGTCGCCGGGATAGGGGCCGTGGCCTAATGCTCTCCGCTCTCGCCACAGTGTGAGACGTTCTTGACGCCGTTCTTCATTCATTGGGTTAGGAGCACGATAATAGTTCATATATTGTGCTAACCGCGGCTTATCGGACGTATTGCGACCGTTGCCGTGCGGAAGTGCTACATGCCATATAAGCAGTGAACCTGCCTTTGCTGGCACTTGGACAAATTTTTCTCTATATACTTCCGGTGTTAATTCAGGTACCCACGGATTTTCTTCGTCAATCAGTGACTTATGCGCGCCGGGCCAACAAACAAAAGACCCTTGATTTTCGGCTGTGTCCCTGAGAAACAGGACACCTTGTGTGCTAAACCCAACAGGTAATTTCGAGGTGTCCGCGTCCCAATGATACATGCCCAGATGGTCCCACTCAGGATAGTCGGGGTGTTTAGGCGGTTTCATGTTGACTCTATCAATATGAACCCAAATCCGTTCTGTGCCATAGACCTCAGTATAAATCTGATGAATTGGTGGATGTTGGTAGACGTCCCACATCGCTTGATGGAAATACATTTCTACCATGCCAGCACCGGGTTTGTGAGGCGCGCGATACCAGTCATTCGGATCTGACGGATCCATCTCCAGGTAATCAAAAATCGCATCAACGACTGCCTCACAAAGTTCAATCGGAACGGCATTTTCAATGACCATATAGCCGTATTCATCAAAATGTTCGTGATGTGCTTGTGTTAATATTGGCATTTGTTTCCTTTAATCTGATAACTACAATAGAGGAACGGCACGACGGAGCGTGCCTACTACCGTAACGGTTCTCACAATGCTTTGATAACCACAATCGTCATATCATCGTTCTGTTGAGCATCACCGGAAAAATCACGGACATCGTTAGTAATCGCATCAATCACCGCTTCTGCGTTCATTGTTTTATCCAGTCCCTTAATAAGATGGGTTAAGCGGTCGGTTTCCATGTAAAGTTGGTCGAAATTGTTGCTTTGAGATGCTTCAGTAATGCCGTCGCTGAAAAGGATGATTGTATTGCCAGATTTCAGTTCAATTGGCGGTGTTTCTTCATATTCAGAGGATTTAAACGCGCCCAATGGGAGTCCATCTATTGAGATCTCTTCAACATCACCTTCGCCGCGCTTGATAATAGGATAAGGGATTCCGGCGTTGGCATATTTAAACGTCTTATCCGTTGGGTCAATGGTCAGTATCCCCATCGCACAATTAGTATATCGTTGCAATCGAGGATAAAGGTTCTGGTTCAATGCCCACAACATTTGAGATGGAGACAGTTCCAACTGCGCCACAGAATGGAGTGCCCCAGAAGATAAAACAGCATTCATTGCACCTTTCATACCTTTGCCAGTGACATCTGCCAACACAACGGCGAGCGCGCCGTTACCAAGGGGAACATAGTCAAAGAAATCTCCACTGACGGCGCGGGCGGAAATACAAACACCTGCAATCTCAAACCCCGGAACTTCAGGTGCGGTTTGCGGTATTAATCCCATCTGCATCTCTTGTGCATCGGCGAGCTCGGAAACTGCTTCTCGCTGATAGGCTAAAACCTGTTGACGCTGGTGGTAGTAGCGATATGCAAAAATACCACAAAGCGACAGTAACACAACAATCGCGCCTCCGAATAAATACAGAAGCCATCCGCTTTGGTGCCACGGCAACACAACGGTCAACATTAGACTTGCAGGGGTAGAGTAGTTTAGGTCTCGGTCTATGGCAACGACCTCAAAGGTATATGTTCCCGGTTTATCAAAACTGATATTAAACGTATCTGATCGGGCTGGTTTGCGCCAATCGGAGTCGATCTCTTTAATACGAACCTGATACTGTCGTTTCCCTTTCGCGGTTTTGAAGTCTATACTGCTGTACTTGATAGTTACAAGAGTGTCGGTGGCAATATCTTTAATTGTTTCGGGTGAACTCATTTGGGGAGGTGTTTTGTGGCTCTGAACTGAAACGATACGCACACGCGGTGGAACTCGATTTAGATTGTATTGGGTGACCCCTTCAAGCGTTCCAAACCAGAATCTCCCGTCTGAATCTTGACTAATTCCCAAAACTCGATTATTTATGAGTCCATCTCGCGTATCTAAAGATGTCCATGAGGTCCCATCGTATCGAGAAACGCCGCCCTGTGTCCCAAACCAGAGAGAACCCTCTCGATCTTGGTAAATTGAGGACACATCATTTTGTGCGAGTCCATCATTAGTTGTGAAGTTGACAAACTTTTCACCGTCATAACGAGAGACACCACCACGAATAGTTCCAAACCATAAAAATCCATCTCGGTCTTCGTGAATCGCCAATACAGAATTAGATGCGAGTCCATCAGTGGTTGTAAAGTTGACAAACTCATTATCATCATATCTATAGATACCTCCCCCAATGGTTCCAAACCAGAGGGAACCGTCTCGGTCCTGATAAATTGAGGACACAACGTTTTGCACCAATCCGTCATGGGTCGTAAAGTTGACGAACTGATTACCGTCGTATCGATAGACTCCATTATTATAGGTTCCAAACCATAAAAATCCATCTCGGTCTTGATAGAATGTCAACACGGTGCCAAACGAGAATCCACCATTGGTCATGGAGTTAAAAAACCTATCGTCGAAGTTAACAAACTGATCGCCATTGTATTGAGAGCCACCGCCATCTGTCCCAAACCAGAGGGAACCCTCAAGGTCTTGAAAAATCGAACGCACGGAATTATGTACGAGTCCATCATCGGTTGTAAAGTTGATAAACTTCTTCCCATCATATTGACTAATTCCGTTGTCTGTCCCGAACCATAAGAGTCCGTCCCGGTCTTGAAAAATGGTGGAAACAGTGTTGCCGGCGAGTCCATCAGCAGTTGTGAAGTTAATCAATCCGCTGTTATCGTATTGGCTGAGTCCCTCACTGAGACTTGAAATCCAAAAGAACCCTTCTCTGTCTTGAAGAATGGACAATACGGAGTTCGTTGCGAGTCCATCGTTGGTTGTGAAGTTAACGATCTTTTCGCCATCATATCGAGAGACCCCATTATCCCGAGTCCCGAACCAAAGAAATCCGTCTCGGTCTTGATGAATTGTCTCAACAAGATCACTAACAAGCCCGTCCCTGGTTGTGAGGTTAACAAACTGATTACCATCGTATTGAGAAACGCCGCCGTCTGTCCCGAACCATAGAAGTCCATCTTGATCTTGATGGATCGACTGCACAAAATTGTGGGCGAGTCCCTCATTGGTCGTAAAGTTAACAAACTGATCACCGTCGTAGCGAGAGAGTCCCTCGAGTGTCCCGAACCAGAGGAATCCATCTCGGTCTTGATAGATTGACAATATAGAGTCAGTAATGAGTCCATCATCGGTTGTGAAGTTGACGAACGCTTCGCCATTATATCGAGAAACTCCATTTTTCAGAGTTCCGAACCAGAGGTGCCCATCTCGATCTTGGTGGATTGCCCATACGTCGTTAGCAGCGAGTCCATCATCGGTTGTAAAGTTAATAAACTTCTTCCCATCATATTGACTAATTCCGTTGTCTGTCCCGAACCAGAGGAATCCGTCTCGGTCTTGATAGATTGACAATACAGTGTTGTGTGCGAGTCCATCATCAGTTGTAAAGTTGACGAACGCTTCGCCATCGTATCGAGAAACCCCACCGTTGCGGGTGCCAAACCATAGGAATCCGTCTCTGTCTTGATAAATCGACCGAACGTTGTTACTTCCCAACCCTTCTAAATAAGTATGGTGCTTCCATGTCCCATGTTTGAAAGGTGGAAAACGGAAGTCAACATTCTTAAGTGTATTTTGTCTGTCAACAGAAACAATCTTGTTTGGATTTTCGCTATGTGCCTTCAAGGTGTGACAACGTAATTGATACTGTCCAGTTCTAAGATTGATGAATTTATATTTACCTCTATTATCTGATAGGGTCGTTGCCTGTCTTTGACTGGAACCGTTTTTTTCGAGTAATAATGCTTCGACAACAACACCGACATGTGGCGTCCTATCAAGCTTCAACAGGGCCCCAGAGATGCTAACAGCCTTCTGTAACGTTAAGTTAATTTTCGCACGATCACCTGCAGAAAGTTGAACTCCCGTTTCCCAATTACCCTTTTCCCCGTGGGTGGCTTGAATATCGTAGTGTCCACTTGCTGGGTAGACTGAAAACTGGTAAAAACCTTTGGTGTCGGTTTCTGTTTTGGCAATCAAGGTGCTGCCCTGCCATAGGTGCCCAGGGACATTAGATAAGGTGTTTCCCACCTCATCGGTTATAACACCTGCTACCACCGCACGTGTAGGTGGAAGAACACGCGCTGCAAGCTCCCACTTCCCGAGTCCGTTTGAAACTTTCACCAGACAGCGATTTTTACCCGGACGCAATGAAACGGGGACCTTGTCTTCATCTACAACGATTGGTCTCGAAACTCGCTGTATGTGTGCACTTTGACCGTTAAGAAAAACCGCAACCCCATCATCACTGCCGATGCGGATTTCACCATCACCGTCCTGATCGCTTTCCAATAGACAGAACGCATAGCAGACTGCTACTTCATGTTTCCCAATTGCACGCTGCAGGTCAACGATGTTTCCTTCGGTACGGTATACCGTCCAGGTCAACGTTTCGCCTTCAGCAGTGGTCACTGTATCGCCGGGCTTGGGATTAGCAAGAGTCTCACCGTTAGCTGACGCGAGGAAATCGGTCTGCAAATCTTCTGGGAAGAAGGGACCCAACACCAGCCATTCTTTGATAAAGGTGCCATCAACCGGATGAGTGGGGACATTATCTTGGGCGTGTGCAACAGCGACGGAGAGGCATAAGAAGATTAAGAGACTATATCGGACAGAAAAAAGGTTTCGCATCTGTTCTCTGAGTAAACTTGCTGTGATTACTAATGTGTGATTATTAATGATAGAATTGGGATTGGAAAACTAAAAACTACAAGTCACTGAAACATGCATCGCTACAATAAATGATAGCACATTTAGTAAAGAGAATCAAATCAGAATAAGGTGTGTTTTATCTGTAACCGTAACGCGTTGTATAGGATCAATCTCTGAGTGGCGACTTCTCCTATACAACGCGCAATATTGCCCTAACAGTTAATCTTGAGAATGATGATCTTCTGGTTTCAAATAAACAATAACCATACCTACGAAGTTTAGTAAATAGAAAACGGCATCGTTTTTGGGTTCAATGAAATTGTCTTCCGTACGCTTCGCTAATGCAGCATCAATCAATATCTCCACAGTTTTCTCCATCTCATTTTCGGGAATGCCACATCCGTTTGCCAAGACAGCAACAGATTTCCTGCCTCCGACTAACTGCCTTAAAACAGCTACTACGATAGGGTTTGTGAAGTATTTCGCAAGATTCACGATTTCAGCATCTGGTGCTCTGGATAGGAAATTATCAACACTATCCGTCCAGATTGAACCTCGCGTTGATGACTTACCAGAAGCTGTGCGGTATGCACCACCGTACCCCCATCTGATTACATCTTCGCCATCAGGGAGTTGAGTTAATCCTGCAAGCCTGTCATTTTTCTTTGAGTCCATAGATGCCTCAGATTTGGATGCAAGAACATTAATTTGCTCTTGCAAATCGACAATTTGATGTAGCATATCTGCTAACTTCGCGTCAAGCTCGGATTCATTTCTCACTTCGTCTGCCATGCTAATTTCTCCTTTCAACTGTTGTTCGGAACGATGTTCCATTTCAATTGTAATATCTAATTCCTCTTGCATCATAAATCCGTACTTCTTTAATCGCTGGCGTGCGCGATATAGCCGACTCTTAATCGTATTTTCTGGTATTCCTAAGTACGTCCCTATCTCAGCAGTTGTCATCTCTTCAAAATAGTGGAGTGTGATTAACTCTCGGTCACTCTCTTTCAACTTCGTAAGCAGTTTTTTGATGATGTCGCGTTGTGCATACGCAGTAGCTTTTGCATGTTCGGAAGCGACGTGCCGAGAATAGGTATCTGTCTCTATTTTTGAGATATGCATCTCTTCCAGCGATTCAGGTAGAAGCCGATTTTTTCGGTACCAAGCGATACAAAGGTTTTTCACTATCGCATATAGCCACGTTGAAAACTTCGCTGGGTCTTTCAGGGTTTCTAATTTCTGATGGACTTCCAGAAAGGTCTCTTGGGTAATGTCTTCAGCGATATGGAAATCACCTATTTTCCGCACCACATACGCGTGAACCTGTTTCTCGTATTTGCTAACTAAATCAGCAAAAGCAGCCTCGTCACCTGCAAGGACACGTTGAATCAACGCAACATCGTCGCTTTTCATCTGACATCTCCAAAATAGATATTTTCATCAAGGGGAATTATAGGGTTTGCGCGTTTCTCGGATAGGACACTTATAAAGTGTGTTAAGAAACGCTAATCAATACACTCGCTATATAGTGACGCGAATTAGGCGGAAATAGTTGCATATATTTAAATTGAGGGTGGATTTAAGAGGGTATGGTTTGTCGTAGGGTTTGTTATAATGGAGTAGATGGCGGGGCACAGAGACCCCGCCCTACAAATGATTTTTGAGATACGCTCTAATAACTCGTCTAAATGCTTTACGGATTACCGAACCGAGTTTAATTTTCTGGTTTGATATGTCCGAGATGTACGATTGTCATACTCACAAAGTTTAGGAAAAAGGAAATCACATCGTTTTTTGGTGTAATGAGATTATCTTCCGTGCGTTTCGCTAATGTAGCGTCTACTACCGTCTGCACAGCTTTCTCTATCTCATCTTCTGAGATGCCACTCTCTTTTGCCAAATCCGCAATGGATTTACCACCTTCCACCAACTGTCTTAAAACAGCGACTACGGTTGGATTGGTGAAGAGATTTGCGAAATTTACGATGTCAGCATCCGGTGCTTTGTTTAAGAAAATATCAATGTTGTCCGCCCAATATGCGATGCGTGACTTGCCAGCATTGGACGCGGTCTTATATGCACCAACATAACCCCATGCTACCTGATTTTCAGCATCTGCGGGGAGTGTGCTTAATGTCTTAAGTGCATCACTTCGTTGTGAGCGGGGCGGACGCAACAAATCATCTTCAGAACGGCGAGTGTTTAGTTCCTCAACGATAGACTGCATCTGTTCACGGAGCTCACCAATCTCAACTCGCATCTCAGTAAGACTTCTCTGCATTTCTGCGGGATTCACCTCAACTTTGGTTTCATTTTTCACTTCTTTTGCCATGCTAATTTCTCCTTTCAACTGGTGTTGGGAATGTTGTTCCCCTTCGATTGTAATGTCTAACACTTCTTGTATCAGGGGTTCATACTTTTTTAATCGTTGCCGCGCACGACGGATCCGACTTTTGGCGGTATTTTCTGATACGCCTAAATACGTACCTATCTCTGAAGATGTCATCTCCTCAAAGTAGTGGAGTGTAATAACTTCCCGATCGCTTTCTTTCAACTTCGCAAGCAATTTCTTGACGAGGTCGCGTTGCGCATCAGCATTAATTTGAGCGTGTTCTGCAGCGACATATCGGGAATACGCTTCTGTCTCTATTTCTGATATGTCGGTTTCTTCCAGCGATTCCGTTTTTATCCGATTTTTTCGAAACCATGCGTTACAAAGGTTATTCACAATCGCATGAAGCCATCTTGAAAACTGCGTCGGGTCTTCTAACGTCTCCAGTTTCTGATACACTTGTAGGAAGGTTTCTTGCGTAACATCTTCGGCGATATGGAAATCTCCGGTTTTTCGCCATGCATGCGCATGAACTTGTTTCTGGTACTTTCCAATCAAACATGCAAAGGCATCTTCATCACCTGTAAGGATGCGTTGAATCAACGCAACGTCTTCGTTTTTCACTAACAGCCTCCAGAAGCGTCCCTTTACTCACTCATATATATATAATGACGCGAGTTATAAGAAAAAAGGTGCATAATTCGGAATAAGTTGTATTGTGAAATTAACTTGACACATTCTATTCCTTCCCATATAATCTATCAATACAATTCAACAAACATAGCGGAGGAATCTGCCGATGGCGAAAACAGTTTGCGTTGTCGGAACAATGGATACCAAAGGTGAAGAATTTGCCTTTATCACAGATCACATAGAATATAGTGAAGTGTCAACGTGTGTTGTTGATACAGGAATCTTGGGAGAACCGTTGTTCATACCTGATGTTTCTGCTGATGAAGTTGCACAAGCTGCTGGTTCGTCGCTAAAAGCATTGCGAGATGAAGGGGACCGGGGCAATAGTGTCGCTGTAATGGCACAAGGTGCAGCAACGCTTATCGCAGGGAAACATGCTGCAGGAGAAATTGATGGCATCATCTCACTCGGAGGTTCTGCGGGGACGACCATCGGAACAACAGTGATGCAGGCGTTACCTGTGGGAGTCCCGAAACTGATGGTATCAACGCTCGCATCAGGTGATACAAGTCCGTATGTGCAGTCCAAAGATATATGTATGATGTATTCTGTCGTTGATATTTCAGGTATCAATCGCCTGTCACGACAGATACTCACTAACGCTGCGAGGGCAGTCGTTGGAATGGTAACCGCAGCAGCACCAGAGGCAACAGATGATAAACCCCTAATCGCTGCGACAATGTTCGGTGTCACGACCCCGTGCGTCACAAAAGCGCGTGAAATCCTTGAAGCTGCTGGCTACGAAGTGCTCGTTTTTCACGCAACAGGCACAGGTGGACGTGCAATGGAAGACCTTGTCAAAGGTGGATTCCTTGCCGGTGTGTTAGACGTAACAACGACAGAACTTGCAGACGAATTGGTGGGTGGAATTCTCAGTGCTGGTCCCGAACGGTTGGAAGCTGCAGGACAAGCGGGTTTGCCTCAAGTTATTGCACCCGGTGCCTTGGATATGGTAAACTTCGGTCCTCCTGATACTGTGCCAGAGAAGTTTAGCAAACGACATTTCTATCAGCACAATCCGACGGTCACACTCATGCGGACAACCCCTGAAGAAACTGCTGAGTTAGGAAAAATCATGGCACACAAACTCAGCGAAGCGAATGGACCTACAACCGTCCTTGTTCCGACACAAGGTGTCTCTGCTATTGATAAAACAGGTCAACCTTTCGATTCACCCGAAGCGCGAGATGCGTGGCGAGAAAATCTAAAGGCATACATCGCGGACAATGTTACAGTCATTGAAATGGACGTTCACATCAACGATGACGAATTCGCGACAAAACTTGCAGAAACGTTGTTGGATAGCCTGAAATAAGAGGATATAGATGCCAAAAACTTACCAAACACTTACAGAATCGGATGTAGACCATTTTGTTGAAAAGGGACATGTAGTCCTGAAAAACTGCTTTTCGCGCGAATTAGCAGCAGAGTGGCAAGCATTTGCTTTCAAACGTCTCGGTTATGATCCTGATAAACCCGCAACTTGGAAAGAGCCGCGCATCCATCTGCCTTCAATGAATCGTATGCCGATCCGAGAAATCGCGCCGAGGGCATGGGATGCTATCTGTGACCTGCTCGGTGGTGAAAATAGGATTGCCAATACAGAACCTTCTTGGGGCGATGGATTTATTATCAACTTTAAATTAGGTGCAGATACAGAATGGCAACCCCCTGAGTCTCACTTCTCCGGTTGGCATAAGGATGGCGATTTCTTCAGACACTTCTTGGATAGTCCTGAGCAGGGATTGCTTACCATCGTTGTCTGGTCAGATATTTATCCAAAAAGTGGTGGCACTTATGTTGCTTGCGATTCGGTGCAACATGTGGCTCAGCATTTGTCCGCACATCCAGAGGGTTTGCTACCGGGACAAGGTTTTGGTCAGTTGTATCAAAAGTGTAAGGACTTTGTGGAAATTACTGGAAATGCGGGAGACGTTGTTCTCTTACATCCGTTCATCTTGCATTCCGCATCACAAAATCCGTCAGGACGCGCCCGTTTCATCACAAATCCGCCAGTTGCACTCAAAGAACCGATGAATTTTAATCGCAAGAATTCAGACGATTTCTCACCAGTAGAGTTGGCAGTCTTACGTGGATTGGGCAAAGACCGCTTAGATTTCAAACCGACGGCACCGCGGGAACGATTAGTGCCAGAACGTGTCAAACGTCAAAAGAAAATGTTGGAAGAACAGAAAAAACGACTTGCGGTGGAATAGGTTATTGAATGACTTCGCTTATCAAAACGCATTCGCAACAATAACCAAGTCCTGAATGTTCACGATACCATCGTCATTTAGGTCGGGTTCCGCTTCGCCAAAAGCATTCGCAACAGCAACTAAATCCAGAATATTCACAACGCCATCGCCATTCACATCCGCATTTACCTCAGTTTTCAAATACATCTCGCCATCTAAATCGGGGATCGTGTGTTGTGTGGCGGTGATACCACTTGCAACACCGATGGCTTGCATCGGCAATTGGACGTTCTGTTCGGTGCCACTTCGGTTATATACCGCCCAGCCGTTAGTGAACTCCCGGATAAAGAGTCCGTCTCGATCTTCATAGAGTTGTGCCTTTTCACCAATAGGTTGACCAAGGTTGACATCCCAAAACGGATACCAGTACTGCTCGGCATGAGCATGCTCTCCTCCCCTTGTGTGTTCCTGTGAATGTCCTTCCCAAATCTCGTAAGCATGTTCGTGATTGTTGCCTCCCCTAATCCCCGTGTTAAACGAAACGTAGCCGTTAGAATGCGTGAGACTTAGGGTGGTAAAGACGCGTGCTGATTGCTTATTCGTTGGAGAGTCCAGCGGCTCACTGGGAATACCCGAACCTTCCAAACAGTTAACTTGGGGGGATCTGAAGTTTTCTTCATACCACGACAAAGCATCCTCGATTTCAATTAAACGTTCGCGAGAGTACCCTTTTATACTTCCTATCGTTTCCATAAAACTTCCGTTTACATAAGGTGCGGAGCGCGGAATCTTGCGGGTGTTTGTGTTAACGATAATCAAAAAATCGTCTCCAACCGCTTCACGGATGCGTTTCACCAGTGAGACGAGACCATCCACCTTGCTCCCGTGATAGAGGTCTGCCATCTCTTGATCCCACTGTGGTTCTTCACTCCACCAATCCAAGAAAATACCATCAAAGATACCACATTTCGCAGCTGCAACGGCTTGTTGGACGAAATGATCTTGCGCACCGGGATGTGTCCAGTCTATAAGAAGTTCACTCCAACCTTCGTCTTGAACTCTACTTCCCGATTTATCCCTGAGCCAATACGGCCAATCTTCTGGATAAGCTAATGGGTGAGCACCATAATAGTACACCGCAATAAGGTGAAGATAGTTCGGGTTTTCAGAGAGTATCTGATTTTTCCTTTCTATAGGTAACCACAATGCCCCCGCTGCAACTAATTTCACCCCTTCAAGCGTAAGAAATCGCCACTGGATGCCGAGGTTCGCCCCGCCCCAATATAGGTCGCGGTGTGCTAACATCTCTTTATAGTATGACCATTCATATATATCATCGGGTCTTGGATAGTTTAAGAGTTCATGACTCCATGCTCCAAAAACAGAGGGATATGTCCTGTTTTCAATCCGTTCTACGATGCTGGGTCTATTAATCTCACAGACTTCTTCAGCATATCCGAGAATAGTGAAAAGAGACAGTAACAGAATCAAGAGATAATTTCGTTTCATGCTGTATCCTCCTTAGTCAAAATTCTTCCAAAAATCTTTGATACCATTCCTTAGCATCTTCTGTATAGACGAAAGCGTTATAGACAATCAAGCCTATAACAGACAAAAGTAGTAACTGAATCCATAGCGATTTACAAAATATTTCCTTGATTGCCATAGGATTAATTCCTTTGGAAACTATCTTTTTTCTACTTCTAACTGCGCCTTTTGCCATCCGTAATCCACATTACCATCATAAAATTTGTCGGGATGTTCAACTGCCCAAATTTGCTTGTGGATAATCCAATTTTTTGGGTCTAATGCAAGTGCCTTTCGCCATTCCGCCATCGCTTCCGCCTTTTTTCCTATCTCTAACAGGGTCTGTCCGAGTTGAAACCGCGCATTCGCCTCAATAACCTTTGGATTTTGCGATTTGTTCATCGGTTTTAAATTACGAAGGAGTGTCGCGTTATAGGTGGGATCGGATAACCACTTCTCAAGCATTGCAATTGTTTCTTTTTTGGCAACATTTATGTTGAAAGGAGATTTGACCATCCTTCCTGCCTCGTCAATCAACACACCATAGGGAATTGCTTTGAGATTATACCGATTGCCCAATATATTCTGTGAATCGACGAGCGTGACGAATTCAGCATTAGCCTTATCGTGCCATGGTTGCACTACAGACGCACCTTGTGCATCAATTGCAATGGAGACAAGGTTTAACTTATCGCTGTGTTTCGCGTAAAATTTCTGCCATCCTGGCAGTTGTCCACGGCATGCTCACCATGAACCGATGATATTAACCTGTATATATCCGTGCAATGCTGGGCATTTCACATCTTATACGGTTTGCAAGTTACTCATAGATAGTAACCAGGGTTCATCTAC
>LXNJ01001068.1_pt1 | contig 16971 bp, 15 predicted proteins | sample 809081 | NCBI WGS metagenome assembly LXNJ01 (sample SAMN04870510, study PRJNA318959) | sponge metagenome | biome: sponge; feature: marine sponge reef; material: water | host: Petrosia ficiformis | place: Greece: Milos, Mediterranean Sea | collected 2013-05-29 | depth 5-7 m
GGAGCCTGATCTCGACGAGCTCGTTCTTCGGGCTGGTGATCGAGACGTGATCCGCCTCCGCCCAGTCGTGGTCCTCCGAGGCCATCCAGTAGACCGGGATCACCGGACGCCCCAGCTCGGTTTCGAGCCTCTCGGCGAGCCTGACCGCACCCAACGCCTTCACCATGCAGTAGAGCGGTCCTCCGAAGAGCGCCGGCTGCTGGCCGGTGGTGACCATGTAGCCTTCGCGCTCGACCCAGTCGAGCATTTCTGGGGAGAGGTCGCCGCCGGGATGGAGCGCCCGGGCCGCCCGCAGCCTCGCCTTCCGGTCGAAGCGTCGGTCCACCTCCTCGGCCTTGGCGCGGTAGGAAGAGAGGGAGCGGTAATCGTACTCGAAGAAGGGAGCGATGGACTCGGCGCCGTCCAGGTAGGCGCGGTGCAGCGCGGGGCCCAAGGCGGGACCGACCATCAGCTCGAGCGAGGAGACGTTTCCGGTCAAGTAGGGACCGCCTTGTGATAGGGTTCTTTGCGGACAATGGTGCCGGCGCGGTAGAGCTGCTCCGCGAGGACGAGGCGGGCGAGCTCGTGCGGCACGGTCAAAGCGGAAAGCGAGATCCTGCGATCCGCTCTCGCGAGCACCGACGGCGCAAGCCCGTACGCCCCTCCGATGACAAAGATCACCCCGGAGAGCGAACGGAGTGCGGCATCCGAGAGCAGACGGGCGAGCGCCGCGGAGGAGAGCTGCGCACCGGTCCTCGTGAGGGCGAGGCATTCGAAGGCGTCCGGGATGCGCCGGAGAAGGCGTTCGGCCTCGGCCTCCGTCACGCGACGGGGCGTCGCCCGTCTCTTGCAGCCCGCCTTGACCTGGACGATCTCGGTCCGCCAGTAGCGGCGGGCGCGCTTCTCGTACTCCTCGACGCCGGCCGCAAGCAGAGGGCCGACGCCGCCGACGGAGAGCGTGACCACCTTCACGGTCATGGGCTCCCGGCGGGTGAACGACCGGGCGTTCCGGGCCGACCGCGCCCATCTGGCCGACCGCCCATCTCCAGGCGACCGCGCTCGAGTCCGACCGCCACGACGGCACGGGCCAGCTCCGTCTCGCCCGTCTCCCAGACCAGTTGCTGGCCGAGCGCCCGGGCCGGGCCCAGGACGGAGCCGAACCGGCACAGCTTGACCGCGTCCTTTTCGGTGGTCACCAAGGTGCGACCGTTCAGGCGATTCCTGATGTCGAGCGCGTCGCGGCGGGTATAGCGGTGGTGGTCGGCGTAGGTGATCGAGGCTGCGGGTGGGTACCCGGCCGCCGCCAGTTGCGCCGCGAAACGATCGGGTCGAGCGATACCCGAAACCGCAAGTACCTGTCCTTCGGGCGCGGGGGCCGGAGCGCCGACGAGATCGAGCCAGGACCCGGGCTCGAAACGGAGCTGCGCCACGGGAGTCTCGGGCGCTTCGGACGCGTCCCACGCCGGGGAGGCGTCTCCCGACTTGACAAGCACGATCCGGTCCGCCCGATTCAGAGCCGAACCCGGTTCCCGTCTCGGGCCTCGGGGCAGGAGCGCGCGATTCTCCCCGGCGCTCACAAGAGCGAGATCGAGGTCGCGCGCGAGCTGCCGGTGCTGGAAACCGTCATCGAGCACGGCGATTTCGACCCCCCGACGCGCGAGCTCCTCCACGCCCCGGAAGCGGTCGCGGTCGACGACGACTGCGACAGCCGGCGTCCACCGCCTGTGAAGCAGGGCCTCGTCGTCGGCGCCGGCGCCGACGACGAGGCCCGGACGCGCACCGGCCCTTGCGAGCACGGAGGCGACCCAGCAGGCTACCGGCGTCTTTCCGCTCCCCCCGGCGACTAGGCCGCCCACCGAGATCACCGGGATGGCCGCCGACCTCCGGCGGGCGAGCCTACGCCGCCGATCGTAGGCGAGAAGGGCTCGGTAGCCGAGGGAAAGAGGTGTGGAAAGCTGGAACAGGACGCGAAACGCGAAGGAGGGGCGGTCGTACCACAACCGTCGTGCGAGCCGGTGGCCGCGACCGCGAGCTCCGGCGGCGACGCTCGCTCCGACTCTCCGTCTGCCCTCAGTCATCGCGAACCGCCGCCCGGTCGATCTCGTCCGAAATCCGGGCGGCCAAGGAGGCCAAAGCCGAGCGATCCGCGTCGGCCGGCACCTTCCTGGCTGGAAGATAGGTCACACGGACTCGCGAGAACGGCTTCGGGATCAGAAAACCGTCCCAGCTCGACGCCTCCCAGGCGCGATCGACCGAAACCGCGATCGGAACCACGGCAGCCCCCGAGAGCTTCGCCGCCAGGAACGCACCGGGTTTGAAGATACCCGCCGGTCCGCGGGGTCCGTCGGGGGTCACGGCCAGATCCCTGCCCTCCGAAGCCGCGGCGACCAGAGCCCGCAAGCCGCGCACTCCTCCTCGGGTGCTCGATCCGCGGGCGAGCGCGAATCCGCGTCGGGCGATGACCCGAGCGACAAGCTCTCCGTCCCGGTGCTCCGAAACGAGAACGGCGATTCCCTCGCCGCGATGGACGTGCACCAACGGCAGGAGGTGCCGATGGCGAAAGACGAAAACCGTTCCGCGTCCCTCGCGTCGACGCTGCTGGTAGTGGTGAACGCCGCGCCGCTCGATGCGCGCGGACCGCAACAGGGCCGTGACCAGCCAACCGCCCACGCGAGCCGTCGGACCGAGTGCGCGGGTCATGGCGCCGCCTGAAGCAGATCGGCCGCCATCAGCGCGACCCGTTCGGCGACCGAGGCGCCTGCCGGCGTGGCTGGCGCCTCGAGCAGCTCCCTCACCTCCTCGAATCCGACCAGCTGGGCTTCGCGCTCGGGGCTCGCATCGAGGAGGGGGCGAAGAGCGCGGGCGAACGCGGAAGGTACGCAGGCCGCCTGGATCAGTTCGGGCACGATCTCCCGCCCGGCTATGAGATTCGGGAGAGAGAAGGAGCCCACCGCGAGGCGTTTGCCGATGAAACGCCAACTGATCCTCGACACGCGGTAACCCACCACGTGCGGCAGCCCGGCGAGAGCGCACTCGAGCGTGATGGTGCCGGATTTGGCGATGGCGGCGCGCGCCGAACCGAGGAGGGTCGAGGTGTCGGCCACGAAGGCGGGCTCGATGTGCTCCGCTCCAGCCTCGTCCGCCCACTCACGCCACGCCGAGCGATAGACGGCTTCCGGTAACGCCGAGCTCATGCCTACCGCGACCTCCAGTTCCGGAAGAAGCCGACGGAGCTTCGCGGCGACCGAGAGAAAGATGCCCGAGTGGGAGCCGACCTCCCGGGTGCGCGATCCCGGAAAGAGAGCGAGAAGGGGGCGGCCGTCGGCGGCCCGGTCCACGATCGGTTCGGCGCCGTCGAGCAGCGGATTGCCGACGTAGCTGGCCCGGACCCCGTCCCTCCGGAGAAGCGGTTCCTCGAAGGGAAGGATGCAGGCGACCCTGTCGGCGAGTCTGGCGAGCTCCCGGGCTCTCGCGCCCCCCCATGCCCAGGTCTTCGGCGGGATGTAGTGGAGCGTGCTCGTCCGTCGGCCGCGCGGCGAAAGCGAATCCAGCTCGCGGAGAAGGCGCAGGTTGAAACCGGAATAGTCCACGGTCATCACCAGATCGGCATCGAGAGCAAGGCGAGTCAGTCGTTGAAGGAGACCGCGCATGCGCGCAAGGTGCGGGACGATCTCCAGGAACCCCAACATCGCCATATCTCCGGTTCCCGGGATCACCTCGACTCCGGCGTCGGCTAGACGCTCTCCGCCCGTGCCGATCAACCGTGCTTCGGGGCGGAGTCGGCGCAGCTCCCTCACCGCCGCCGCGGCATGGGCTTCGCCGGACGGGTCTCCCGTCACCACCAGGACCTGCGGCCTTCGCGGCAGGCCCTGCGGCGTCAGGCACCTCAGTAGCGGGTCAGGTACCAGATGACGGCGATCGTGAAGCCGAGCAGCACGAAAAGCCGGACCGGCCCCATCCCCTTCTGGTGGTCGATCCAGTTTCTCTTGCGCCTTCTGCGCTGTTCAATGAGGGACATGGCGTCTCCCGTCGCCGTCGCCGCCGAGCGGCACCGCGCCGGAGCCCGCCGGCCCGGTCGCGGGCGACATAGGTTGAGTCACGGTCTGGCAGTTCACGAACACTCTAAATGGTAACGCCCCGTTCGCTCTCACGCACGAAGTCGAGGAGACGCTCGACCTCGGGAATTCGAGGCAGTTCGGCTCTTGCGGCCCGCAAGGTATCGGCGAGCGGCTCCTTCGAGTTGAAGACGAGGCGATAGGCCTTCTTGAGGGTGGCGCGGACCTCTGGGTCGATCTCCCTCCGAGTCAGACCGATCGAGTTGATGCCGTAGAGGCTCGGCGGATTCCCGGCCGCCCTACAGTATGGCGGCACGTCCTGGGCGATCCTCGATCCTCCGCCGACGAAGGCGTGCTCGCCGATGCGGACGAATTGGTGGATGGGCGTGATCCCGCCTATCACCGCCCAGTCGCCGATCCTGACATGGCCGCCCATGGCCACCGAGTTGGCGATGACGACGTGGTCGCCCAGACGGCAGTCGTGCGCCACATGGGCGTAGGCCATGATCAGGCAGTCGGAGCCGACGGAGGTGACGCCCTCGGCCGCCGTGCCCCGGTTCAGGGTGGCGAACTCCCTCACGACGCTGCGGTCGCCCACCGTCAGCGTGGTGTGCTCGCCCCGGTATTTCATGTCCTGAGGATCGGTCCCGAGCACCGCGCCGGTGTGAAGGCGGCACCCCCGGCCCACGACGGTGTCGCGTTCGATCAGCGCCCGGGGGCCGATCACCGTGCCGTCGCCGATGACCACCCCTGGACCTATGAACGTCCAAGGTCCGACCGTGACGCCCTCTCCCAGTTGGGCGCCGGAATCGATGATCGCGGTCGCGTGGATCCGGGTCGAAGGCTCGGTGGAGCGGAGCGAGCTCACTTGTCGACGATGCGCGCCATCAGTTCCGCCTGCGCCACCATGACGTCGTCCACGAATCCTCGACCCTTCATGCGGCAGTTGCGTCCACGCAGGCTCGTCAGTTCGAGTTCGAAGACCAGGGTGTCGCCCGGCGTCACCGGCCGACGCCATTTCACCTTGTCGAGCGACATGAAGTAGACGACCTTGTCCTGCGGATCCTCCACCTCGTCCATGAGGAGCAGACCGCCCACCTGCGCCATCGCTTCCACGATCAGGACTCCCGGCATCACCGGATGTCCGGGATAGTGGCCCTGGAAGAAAGCCTCGTTGATGGTGACGTTCTTGATCCCGGTGATCTTCCGTCCGGGCTCGTAGTCCGTGATCCGGTCGACGAGCAGCATCGGATAGCGATGCGGCAGAAACTTCATTATCGCGGTCACGTCCAGGACAGGCTTCCGGGAATCCCGGACCAGGGCGAGCCGGAGCCTGCGCGCGAACTCGACGTTGCCCTCGTGACCCGGACGTTCGGCCACGATCTTGGCGTGAAGCCGCCCGCCCAGGAGAGCAAGGTCGCCCAGGAGGTCGCCGGCCTTGTGACGGACGAACTCGTCGGGGAAGCGCAGCTCCGGGGCAGGCTCTCCCTCTTCGCCGATCACGACCGTGTTTTCCGGAGAGGCGCCGAGAGCGCGGCCGGCGGCGTGAAGTTCGGCCGCGTCGGACCTGAATCCGAAGGTGCGCGCGGGCGCTATCTCGTCTGGGAAGTCGGCGCCGGCCCTGAAGTGACCGTACTGCCGTCCGATGAGCGAGTGCGGGTACTCGATGGAAACGGCCACCTCCAGCTCCGGGGCGGGAAGCGCGGCGTAGCTGGTTCCTCCCCTGCCCCTCCAAACGACCGGAGATTCGAGCTCGAGCACGTGCGCATCGGCATCCTGCTCCTCCGACCCGGCGGCGACCACCGCCTCGTGGAAATCGGAAAAGGAGCCGTCGCGAACCGGTACTTCGGGACCGTCCACCTCCACGAGCGCGTTGTCCACCTTGGAGGAAGAGAGGGCCGCGAGCAGATGCTCCACCGTGCCCACCTCGGCGCCGTCCGACCCGAGGCTCGTTCCCCTCCGCAGATCCCGAACGTTGTCGAGGAGTGCGGGAATGGGGCGTGCGCCACCGAGATCGGTGCGCAGGAAGACGACCCCGCTGTTCGCGGGCGCCGGTCCGACCGTCACGCTCGTGGATGCGCCCGTGTGCACGCCGACCCCATCGAGCGTGAACGCCCTCGTGATCGTCCTCTGCTTAGTCAAGGTGCGATTCCTCCCGATCCGAATGGTCGCTCCGCGCGTCGGGCGTCTCCTCCGGAGCGCGGGCGGGCGGCTTCGAGCCGCCCCGGAGAGCGAGAACGCGCTCGATCTTCCGCACTCGCCGTTCGAGCTTGCCCACCCGGCGTGCGCCGGCCTGCTGTCGCATCTGTCTTCGGTGGGGTCCGGCGGGATGTCCCGACACGGTGGTTCCGGCGGCCACGTTCTTCATGACCTTGCTGGCGATCGCCAGCCGCGCGCCGTCTCCAATGGTCAGGTGATCGCTCACCCCGACCTTGCCGCCCATCCAGACGTCGCGCCCCACCCTGGTGGAGCCCGCGACGCCGACCAGCGCCGCAAAGAGAGACCGCGCGCCGACGCGTACGTTGTGGGCGATGTGGACGAGGTTGTCGAGCTTCGATCCCGAACCGACCACGGTGTCGCCTATGGATCCGCGGTCCACGGTCGAGTTGGCGCCGATTTCGACGTCGTCGCCGATTATCGCCGCGCCCACCTGCGGGATCTTCCGGTGGCTTCCGTCCCGGAAGACGAAGCCGAAGCCGTCCGAACCGATGCGGACGCCCGAATGGACGATGCAGCGCTCGCCGATCCGGCAGCCGTGGTAGAGGACCACATGCGGGTGGAGCACGCTCCGGCCACCTACGCCGGCCCCCTCGCCCACGACGCAGTGTGCACCGATGCGCGCCCGGTCGCCGATCGTCGCTCCGTCCTCGATCACGGCGTACGGGCCGACGACCACGTCCTCGCCGAGTTCGACCGAACGTCCGACGACTGCGGTGGGGTGGATGCCGGGACGCGCTTCCCGGGCAGGATGAAGCCGGTCGAGTACGACCCGGAGCGCCGCGTGGGGTGTCTCCACGACCACCGCGCCGGCCTCGGCCGGGATCCGGCTCGCCAGCTCCCTCGACACCAGGTACGCCGGGGCCGCGCACTTCGACAGCTCGCGTGCGTAGCGACCGCTTGCCAGAAAGGCGAGCTCTCCGGGACCCGCCTCCGCCGTGGGGCGGACGGCGGTCACCACGAGACTTCCGTCTCCTCGGAGCTTACCGCCGACCATCTCCGCGACCTCCGCCAAGGTGAGCTCTTCGGTTGGGTTTGGGCCGGAGAGTCGCGCTCTCGGTCCCGGACTCGGGAGCTCGCGCGGGTCGGAGACTCGGTCGTCGCGACCGGCCGTCAGAGACTCCCGCCGGTCGAAGCGCCGTCGGATCCCAAGGAACCGTCATCTTCGGCGTCCCCGGCCTCCGCTTCCATGGCCTCGAGCTGGTCGAGAACGGCCTGGGTCAGATCGAGCTCGGGATCGGCGGAGATGATCGACCCGGCCACCGTATCCAGAATAAGAGCGTATCCACCCTCCTCCCTGATCGCCTCGATCACCTGAGTGACCCGGTCCATGATGGGCTGCACGAGTTCGGCCCTACGCTGTGTCGCCGACGTCTCCAGCTCCTGGAACCTGGAGTTGTATTCCTGCTGGAGCAAGGCGAGCTGCTGCTCCCGCGCCGCACGGGCCTCCGGGGAGAGTGTGAGCGCCTGCCGCTGGAGATCCTCGGCCCGGTTCTGGAGATCCTGCTCCATGCGCTGAAGCTCGTTCTCGGACTCCCGCATTTCTTCCTCGAACAGCCCCTGCGCCTCCGCGGAGCCCGGAGCTCTGGCAAGGATCTCGGCGGAATTGATGTAACCGATGCGCGTATCCTGCGCACCGCCGACTCCCGGCGTCGTAGCCGACGCGAGGACGGCCAAAGCCAAGGCGACGAACGCGACGTGGCGATTGTGCATTTTCATGTTCTCCATGGTGATAGGGAGGTCGGGCCGAACTCCGGCGTACGGCGAGCCCGAGCGCCATCCGGTCCCTTGGGTCGAGCGGTCAGAAGCCCTGACCCATCTTGAGGTGAAGCTGGAAGCCGGGTACGGTCTTGTCGAATCCGTAAGCGTAGTCGATCCCGATCGGACCCAGAGGCGTCACCAGCGAGAGGCCGACTCCGGCGCCTCGGTAGAGCCGGGTGAGGTCGAAATCGGACGGACCGCGCCATACGTTGCCGGCGTCGAAGAAGACCGAGACGCCGATCTGTCCGCCGAGCCGGAAGGCGTATTCGGCCGTCATGCTGTAGTAGGCGTCGCCCAGCCTGTCGATGGCGGAGATTCCGGCGGCGCCTTTTCCGTAATAGCCCAAGGGCGTGATCGAGGTCTCGTCGTAGCCGCGCAATTGCTGGCCGAACTGCACGCCTCCCATCCAGAAGCGGTCGAAAGGAAAGGCCTCCGCGTCGCCGAACACCGCGCCCGCCCTGAGGGTGACGCCCAGCGCCATGCGCAATCCGCCGCCGCCGGCCTCCATCATGCCGCCGCCCACCGGCACCCACCAGTTCGCGTCGGTGAGCACGCGGAGGAAGTTGCCGTCGCCCCCGAGCGGTCCTCCGTTGATCTCGGCGCTTACGTTCTGCCGCGAGCCGACCGTTGGGAAGATGGGATGGTCGTGCGTCTGACGGGTCACGCCCAGGGTGAGCTGGCTTTGAATTCCCGGTGGCCGTCCGAAGAGCGAGGTGTCGTCGACGTCCTGGAAGAGCTCGTAACGGGTCCGGGAGAGTCCGTAGCCGGCGAAAACCCGGGTCACGCGCGAATTGGGCCAGGGAAATCCGAAGCGGGTGCTCGCTCCGATCCGACGACGGCGGCCGGAGGCGAACTGGAAGAAGCGGTCTCGGGAGTTGAAGAGGGAGATCGATCCCGACACCAGGCTCTGCAGGAACGCCGGATCGGTATAGGTGGCCTCGAAGCTGTTGATGTACCTGCCGAAATCCCAGCGCAGGTCGCCGGACTTGGCCTGACCGAACAGGTTGGGTTGCTGGTAGCCGATGAAACCCGACAGACCGTAGCCGCCACCCACCGAGGTTCCGAAGTTGATGGAACCGGTGCTCTTTTCGACCACTCGGAAGGTGATGTTGACGTCGCCGTTCTGGTCCTCCTGCATCTCGGGAACGGGCAGCGGGGCCTCGAAGAAGCCGAGCGCCGAGATGTTCTGGTAGCTGCGCAGGAGGCGGTCCTGGCTGTAGACGTCTCCCGGCAGCACGAAGAGCTGGTTGCGAATGACCCACTCGTGCGTGTAGTCGTTGCCGGCGATGGACACCCGGCTGATCACCGCCGGCTGACCCTCGTTGACGATCCAGGACGCGCTGACCGTCGGATCCTCGCCGTTCTCGGCCGGCGCCTTGTCCACGGTGGGAATGACGTTTACGTTCAGGTATCCCTCGTTGCGGTAGAGCTCCTCGACCGTGGCGAGCGCCTCGCCGAAGGCCATGGCGTCGAAGGTCTGTCCGACCACCTCGCCCCCCTCGCCGCCACCGAGACCGATCACCGAGAGTATTCCGCCCTCTGTGGTGCGCAGGAGCCCTTCGAGTTCCTCGGTCGTGAAGGCCCGGTTGCCCTCGACTCTGAACTCGCCGAGCGTGTAGCTGGGGCCTTCTTCCACTTCGACGACCACTCTGGATTTCCCGGTCGCGGGATCGACGACGATGGTGTCGCCGAGCACCCGAAAGTCGAGGTGGCCCATCGATGCGTAGAACTGCGGCAGTCTCTCTTCCAGATCGAGGGCGAAATCCGCCTCCTCGAAGCTCCCCTGTCGGAACCACCAGAAGCCTTCGGGTTTCGATGCCATCGCGTCGACGAGCTCTGCGTCGCTGAAGCGTTCGTTGCCCTCGAAGACCACCTCGGCCACGGTGACGCGCTGTCCCTCGGTGACCTCGATGACCACGCTGAGCTGGGTGGTGTCCTCTCCGACGGAGAGCGTGCGTTCGACTATGCCGGCGAAGGGAATGCCGTCTTCGGCAAGCTCCGCCAGGATGAAGCGCCTGGCGTCGAGAATGCGCTGCGGATTGTAGGCGGCTCCGGGGTTGATGCCGATCGTGTCGCGCACCTCCCTGGCCGATGTGCCGTGTTCGAGCCCCACGATCTGCACGCTCGCGATCACCGGACGCTCGCTCACCTCGATGGTGAGATGGGCGCTGGACGTGCCCGACGCCCGGACGACGATGTCGCGGAAGAGCCCTGTGGCGAGCAGGGCCTTTATCCCACGCCGAACGTCGCGCGCGGTGATCATCTGGCCGGGTTGGACGCCGAAGACGGCCACTACCGACTGGGCTTCGACGCGCTGGCTGTTGCCGGTCACCGATATGGAATCGACCCGCACCGGACTGCGCGCCTCCTGGCCCGAGACCGGCGACGCCGCACCTCCGGCGAAACCCAGGGATGCCAGAAGGAGGGCGACGATCGCCGCCCGTCCACCGGCCGCAGCCACGCCGGGACGCCGCACTCGAACGTTCGTCACTTCAGGTCGTCGTCGGCGACGATCGTCGCAGGCGCAGAAGTCCGCCTTCCGGATCGAGATCTACCCTTATCTCGTCACCCTCCGCGAACTCTCCTCTCAGCATCATGTCGGAGAGGGGATCTTCGAGAAGGCGTTGTATGGCCCTCCGCAGCGGGCGGGCTCCGAACTTGCGCCCATGGCCTTCCTCGGCCAGAAAAGCGACCGCTTCCTCGTTGAGCGCGATGCCGACTCCGCTCTCCGCCAGCCGTTCCCGAACCTCGCCCAGGAGGATGTCGACGATCTTGCGAAGGTCCTCCGCGAGGAGAGCGTGGAAGACGATCACGTCGTCGACGCGGTTGAGGAACTCTGGATTGAACACCCGCTCGATCTCCCTGCTCACCTGCGCCTTCATCGTTCCGTAGCCTTCGCCTGCATCGCTCTTCTGGAAACCGAGTCCCGGTCCCTTCGAGATGTCGCGGGCTCCCAGGTTCGAGGTCATGATGATGACGGTGTTCGCGAAGTTGATCACACGTCCGTAATTGTCCGTCAGGTGACCTTCGTCGAGTACCTGGAGGAGAATGTTGAAGACATCCGGGTGGGCCTTCTCGATCTCGTCGAGGAGCACCACCGAGTAGGGGCGCCGGCGCACGAGCTTGGTGAGGGTTCCGGAATCCTCGTAACCGACGTATCCCGGAGGAGCTCCGATCAGGCGAGACACGGAGAACTTCTCCATGAACTCGCTCATGTCCACCCGGATCAGGGCCTGTTCGTCGTCGAACAGGAATCGAGCTAGTGTGCGCGCCAGCTCGGTCTTCCCCACCCCGGTGGGTCCGGAGAAGATGAACGAGCCTATCGGGCGTAGGGGATCCTTGAGGCCCGCCCTGCTCCGGCGGATCGCCCGGGAGACCGCCGCGATGGCGTCGTCCTGGCCCACGACTCGACGGGCGAGCTCCTCCTCCATTCGCACGAGCCTTTCGGACTCGTCCTGCCCGATGCGCGTGACGGGGATTCCGGTCCATCTTCCCACGATGAAGCCCACGTCCTCCTCCGTAAGCTCGGGCCGGAAGTTCTCCCTCTCCGCCTCCCACGTCTCCGTGAGGGCTCTGATCTCGCCGGCGACCGCTCGCTCGCGGTCCCTGAGCTCGGCGGCCTGCTCGAAATCCTGATCCCCTATCGCCGACTCCTTGCGCCGCGCGATCCTGCCGAGCCGCTCGGTCAGCTCGTCGACCTCCGGCGGGGGCACCTGTCCCGCGATGCGGGCCCTGGCACAGGCCTCGTCGATCACGTCGATCGCCTTGTCGGGCAGGTAACGGTCGGAGATGTAGCGGTCGGAGAGTCTTGCGGCGCTGTGGAGGACATCGTTCGGGATCTTGACCCGATGGTGATCCTCGTAGTGGTGCCGGAGCCCCTTGAGGATCTCCAAGGTCTCCTCCACGCTGGGCGGTTCGACGGTCACCGGCTGGAAACGCCGCTCCAGGGCTCCGTCCCGTTCGACGTACTTGCGATACTCGGTCAGGGTCGAGGCCCCGATGCACTGGAGCTCGCCCCGCGCGAGGGCGGGCTTGAGCATGTTGGAGGCGTCGATCGCGCCTTCGGCGGCGCCCGCGCCCACGAGCGTGTGCATCTCGTCGATGAAGAGCACGACGGTCCGCAGTCGTTCGATTTCGCTCATGACCGACTTGAGCCGCTCCTCGAATTGGCCTCGATACTTCGTACCGGCGACCACCGCCGCCATGTCGAGCGCGAGGACGCGATGGTCGCGGAGGCCGTCCGTTATCTCTCCGCGGGCGATCTTCTGCGCGAGCCCTTCGACAATGGCCGTCTTGCCCACGCCCGGTTCGCCGATGAGGACCGGGTTGTTCTTCTTGCGCCGGCAGAGGATCTCCACGATCCTTTCCATCTCGCTCTCGCGACCTATTGTCGGATCGAGCCGTCCGTTGCGAGCGAGCTGGGTGAGGTCGCGGCAGAAATGATCGAGGGCGGGGGTCTTCGTCTTCTTTCCGCTACGCCGCGGGATGTCGAGACCGGGAGCGCCGCCGCCGATCCCCGCCGGGGCCTGTCCCTTTTCCGAGCCCAGAATCTTGCGGGTTTCGGCCCTGGCTTCATCGAGAGCCACGCCGAGCGAGTTGAGGGCCTGAGCCGCCATGCCCTTCTCTTCTCGGAGAAGCCCCAGCAGGATGTGTTCCGTGCCGACATAGTTGTGGGAGAGCGCCCGGGCCTCCGCCATCGAGTACTCGAGCACCTTCTTGGCCCGCGAAGTGTGGAGCAGCTCGCCCGACGGAAGACTCGCCTTGCCCTTGCGCACCGACTCCTCGACCCGGGAATGGACCTGATCGAGATCGACGTTCAGACGACTCAGTATGGCGGCGGCCACGCCTTCACCCTCCTGGACGAGCCCCAGCAGGATGTGTTCCGTGCCGACATAGTCGTGACGAAGGCGCATGGCTTCCTCCTTGGCGAGGTCCATCACCTTCCGTACCCTGTCAGTGAAATTGAAGCTCATCGGCTAGGTCGCCTATCCCCCTGCCCCTGGGAGTCACCGTTCAAGTCCGCAGCCAGCGCGGCCCTGACATAGGAGGCGCACTCAGCCTCCATCCGCGATCGTTTCAGACCGGAGCCCGCCGAATACTCCAAGTGCGCGGGCTGCGTCAGGATCATCATCTTGTTGAGCGTATATACACCTATCGGCGGAAGCAGTTCTAGAGAAACGCCGAGCCGCACGCCCGAGAGCAGGCTCATGAGTTCCTCGAACTCCAGGGCGCGGGCGTGGCGCAGAAGACCGAAGGCTCTCCACACCTTGTCTTCGGTGATCGAGCGCGCATCCCTCAGCAATATCTCGCGAGCGTCGCGCTCGCAGCGGATCACGTGGCGGACCCGGCCTTCGAGATCGGCGAGGAGATCTTCCTCGTTTTTTCCCAGGGTGCGCTCGTTGGATATCTGGAAGAAGTTTCCGATCACCTCCGAACCCTCTCCGTAGAGGCCGCGGAAGGCGACGCCGACCTCCATGAGGCCCTTGAGCACCTTGCCTATCTCGCGGGTGAGCACGAGTCCGGGCAGGTGCATGAAGACCGAGGCGCGCATGCCCGTCCCGACGTTGGTCGGGCAAGCGGTCAGGTACCCGAATTCGGAGTCGAAAGCGAAGGGGAGCGCTCCGCCCAGCTCGTCGTCGAGCCTGTCGACCGCCATCCAAGCCCTTCCGACGCGAAATCCCGAGGTGATGCTCTGCAATCGAAGGTGATCCTCCTCGTTGACCATGACGCTGACGGGCGCCCCGGACGCGAGATGGAGGACACGGGCCTCCTCGCTGCCGCCGATCAGCTCCTTGCTGACGAGCCGTCGTTCGAGCAGGACTCTCTGGGTGACCGAGTCCATTCGGTCGATCTCGAAAGCGAGGCCGGCGGCGAACGCCCGAGAATCGGAGACGGCGCGCAGGTACTTCTCGAGGACGTTCCCCAGCTCGGAGACCGCGGCGTGAGCCACGAAGCGGTGACCCTGGATGTTGCGCGCGAGCCTGACCCGGGTCGAGAGAACGATGTCGGCATCGTCGCCGCCGGGGTCGAGCCAGTCGAGTCCGCAGTCGGGATAGGATCGGAAATCGGCGGGGGTGACCGTCATGGGACGATTTCGTGAAGCCGGTCTCGAATTTCGGCGGCTCTTTCGAAGTCCTCGGCGCGCACCGCCGACTCCAGCTTGCGCTTCAGTCCGTCGACGAGCATGACGAGGTCGGGGCGCGAAGGATCGGGTGGGAGATGGATCTTGCCCACGTGGCGCGTCGCTCCGTGAACGCGGTCGACGATCGATCGGATGCGATCATCGAAAGTCCGATAGCACTCCGGGCAACCGAGCTGCCCGCTGGATCGGAATCCGCCGAACGAGAGTCCGCAGAAGCGGCAGACCGGAGAAACGCCCGCCTGACCCGCCGGATCGACGCTGAGCAGTTGATCGAGCATCCCTTGGAGGGTGGTCTTGTGGTCGGGCGCCGAAAGCACTCTCATCGCCGCGCACTCCTCGCATAGGAGATGCTTGGAGGACTCGTCGTTGACTATCTGCGTCAAATGGACGAGTTCGTCCTCTGAGCCACACTGTTCGCAACTTCGGTTGGACATGCTCGGAGAAGAAGGGTTCGCAGGCGCTTCCGGCGCGTAATCCCCGGTTACACCCGCTCGCCCGGTTGGAGCCCTCCGCCGCTCACGGTCAGGACCCTGTTCGAGCGCGCGGCGAGCTCCATGTTGTGGGTGGCCACCACCACCGCCAACCTCCGGCCCTCGCGCGCCCGGGAGACGAGTGCGTGCAACCGCCTGCTCGATTCGTCGTCGAGATTGCCCGAAGGCTCGTCGGCGATCAGGAGCGAGGGCTCGTTGACGAGCGCCCTGGCCACCGCCACCCTCTGCTGTTCGCCGCCCGAGAGCTGTCCCGGGAGATGGGACGCGCGCGCGCTTACGCCGACCTCTTCGAGAAGCTCCATGGCCGCTTCGACCGCCTCAAGCCGCGTGCGGCCCGCCACCAGCGCGGGCATCATCACGTTGTCGAGGGCGCTGAAGCCCCGGAGCAGGTGGTGGAACTGGAACACGAAGCCGATCTCGCGGTTGCGCAGCCCGGAGAGCTCGTCGTCCGAGGCGGCCGAGAACGAGATGCCGTTCACCTCGACTTCGCCCGCCGTGGGGCGGTCGAGACCGCCGAGCAGGTGCAGGAGGGTGGATTTGCCGGAACCGCTCGCTCCGATGACCGCGACCATCTCCCCCTCCTCGACCGCAAGATCCACCCCGGCGAGCACGGTCAGCGGCGAACCGTCGCCGCCGACGAAGGTCCGTGCGAGTCCGCGTGCTCGCAGCGGAAGCGGGGCGGGCCGGTCGGGAGGCGGCCGGTCGCGAGCCGACCGGAGGACCGAGTGTTCGCTAGGGGGCTCAGTCATGGCGTATGGCGTCGACCGGGGCCATGCGCGCGGCCTGCGTCGCGGGATAGATGGTGGCCAGGATCGAGACGGCGACGCTGGCTCCCACGATCCAGGCCAGGTCCCCCGCCTGGATGGAGACCGGCAGGTGATCCACGAAGTAGACCTCGGGAGGGATGCGGATGAGCTCGAATCGTTCGATCAGCAGGGAGACCGAAACTCCGAGGGCGGCGCCGAGCGCTGTGCCGGTGATCCCGATCCCCAGTCCCTGGATGACGAAGATCCTCGTGACGTCGATCCCGCGCATTCCCATCGCGCGCAGTATGCCGATCTCGCGGCGTCGGTCGGCGACCACCATCACCAGAGTGCTGACGATATTGAAGGCGGCGACGAGCACGATCAGGAAGAGGATGACGCCCATCGCGATCTTCTCGAGCTTGAGGGCGCTGAAGAGGGCGCGATTGGTCTGCTCCCAGGACTGGACCACATAGTCGAAGGGAAGCCGTTCGGCGAGTTCGACCGCCACACCGGCCGCGAGGGCCGGATCGGCGACCTTCACGCCCACGCCGCTCGCCGAGGTCGAGTCGGAAATCCCGATCAGTTCGCGGGCGTCGTCGATCGTGGTGTAGACGTAGCCGACATCGTAGTCGTACATGCCGGTCGAGAAGGTGCCCGTCACCTCGAACTGCTTCATGGTCGGTCTGAGGAACACCATGAGATCGGTCCGAAGGTTCTCCCACGAGGCCACGATCACGGTATCTCCCGGGAAGAGCTGCATGCGGTCGGCGACGCCCAGCCCCAGGAGGAGAGGGGGCAGCCCGGACTCGGGAGGCGCGAGGTCGTGGATGCCGTCGAGGATGTCCTCTTCGATGCCCGTGGCCGCGCCTCGGATCTCCTCGGGCGAGACCCCGAAGAGAGATGCCGACTGGGAGTAGTTGCCCCTCTCTCCCCTGCGGATCATCGTGACCTCGGAAAGCACGAAAGGGGCCGCTCCGACCACCGACTCGTTCGCCATGGCCGAGTCCGTCACCATGGGCCAGTCTTCGAGGCGGAGCGAGGTGCCGAGCTGGCGCACGAGAACGTGGGGGGCGGCTTCGAGAAGCTTGTTGCGCAAGTCCTGCTGCATGCCGGTCATCACCGCGGTCACCACCACCAGCGACGAGACCCCGAGAGTGACGCCGGCGAGCGTGATCCACGAGATCAGCGAGAGCAGGACGGTGGATCTTCCGCCTGCAAGGTGTCTGCGGGCGACGAACCAGAGCACGGAGGAGGTCAACCGGGGCGCCTCAGTCTCGGAGTATCGGAAAGAGGATCACGTCGCGGATCGAGGGGCGGTCGGAGAGCAGCATGACGAGACGGTCGATTCCGAGGCCGACTCCACCAGTGGGCGGCATCCCCCACTCGAGCGCCCGGAGGTAGTCCTCGTCGAGCTGCTGCGCCTCCTCGTCTCCCGCTTCCCGAAGCGCCGTCTGATCTCGAAAACGCCGTCGCTGTTCGTCGGGGTCGTTGAGCTCCGAGAAGGCGTTGGCAAGCTCGGCTCCGCGGACGTAGAGCTCGAAGCGTTCGGTGAGAGCGTCGTCCGTCCGATGGCGTTTGGC
>LXNJ01001069.1_pt1 | contig 16933 bp, 10 predicted proteins | sample 809081 | NCBI WGS metagenome assembly LXNJ01 (sample SAMN04870510, study PRJNA318959) | sponge metagenome | biome: sponge; feature: marine sponge reef; material: water | host: Petrosia ficiformis | place: Greece: Milos, Mediterranean Sea | collected 2013-05-29 | depth 5-7 m
GGAGGTCATTGACAACCGCCTGCCCGTCCGGATTGTGGCGGGTTCCCCGAGTGCGGATCTTGCCTATCTGCGCAGGGTGCTGGATGCCAACGAGAATCTTCAGGTGGAACTGCTCGTCGCCCGTAAGACGGGCGGCTGGCCTCTTCGGATGCGGGCGGAACTGACCGATCCGGACACCTCGGGGCTCCTTGTCCTGTTCGATCTGCCCGGAGAGATCATTTCGGGACAAACCGGCCGACGGCTGGCGGAATACGTGAAATCGGGCGGCGCGATGCTCGTCGTTGGCGGGCGGGCCGGATTCAACGGGGCCTACGCACGGTCGCCGATAGCCGGCGTGCTGCCGGTTGTGTGTGCTCAGAACGCCGATACGTATCGGGAGGCATCCTTCCGGCTTGAATTGCCGCGGTCGGAGACCTTGCATCCCATTCTTCGGGTCTCGGACGATCCGCTGGCTGACCGGCAGGCCTGGAGCGACCTGCCGCCGCTTCTTGCCTGTAACGTGAACCTTGGGCTTCAAGGCGATGCCGAAACCCTCATCTATCATCCGATCGAGCGTGCGGGCGGAGAGAGGATGCCGCTGGTTGCGGTGGGCCGCGCGGGGACGGGCAAGGTGATGGCCGTGGCGGTCAGGACATTCTGGCGGCTCGGTCTCATGATGTGGGGCGTAGGCAAGAACGACGAGGTATCGAGGGCGTTCTGGGCGAATTCCGTGCAGTGGCTGGTCAAGCGGGAGGATCTCGACCGGGTCCAGGTGGAGGTGGACAAGCCTGTCTATCGAAGCGGCGCCCCGGTGACGTTCCACGCCCGTGTCTTCAACGAGTTGCTCCAGCCGCAGGCGGGTGCGCGCGTGGCGGTTTCTGTAATCGACGAGGGCCGGGTGCGGCAGGTGATACTTAACGATGAAGGCCAGGGGCGTTACCGGGGGCAACTGAAGGCGGGCGCCCAGGGGGAGTATATGTATGACGTCCGGGCCACGTCGGGCAGCGTTGCTCTGGGGAGTGCCGCGGGCCGATTCACCGTGGGCCGGTACAGCCTGGAATTCGAAGACATGCGGATGAACAGGGGCGTTCTTGAGAGTGTAGCCGCACAGAGCGGAGGCATCTATGCGCCGCCCGAAGGTTTGGGCGCGGTATTGAATGAAATTGACCTGGCGCCACAGGCGGTGGCGGAGTTGCACCGGGCGCGGCTGTGGGGAAAACCGTGGCCGCTTTTCGTTCTCATCGTACTCCTCGGTGTGGAATGGACGGCCAGGCGCAGATGGGGGATGATATGAACGGGCTGTCGACGGGTCGGAGTATCGGGATTCATGGGTTTGGTACCAGGCTGGTTGTCGGAGGCATTGCCGTGCTTCTTTCTGTCATGTTTTCATGTGTCCGGGCGGCGGGTCGCGTGGTGATCAGCGAGGTGATGTTCGACCCGTCCGGAAGCGAGTTTTACGACGAGTTTATAGAGATTCAGAATACAGGTGGCGAACCCGTGGACCTGGCCGGATGGATGGCTGGAGACGGCGACGAGACGGACGAACTGGTCTTCGAGAACGAGACCGTGCTGCAGCCCGGGGCGTTCGGGCTGATTCTGGATTCCGGGTATTTCGCGCATTCCATCCGGTACGACCCGCTGCCCCCGTCCGCGTTGATCCTCACGGTGGCTGACGCCACGATCGGGAACTCGGGCTTGAGCAATTCGACCCCGGAACGGATCGTCCTGGTTTCGGCGGCCGGCGACACCGTAGGCACGATGGTCTACACGACGGGAAACAAGCCGGGGTATTCAGAGGAGAAAGTGGACCCTGCCGGAGACGACGGACCGGCGAACTGGATGGATTCGCGTTGGGAGGGGGGGACACCGGGACGCGTCAACAGCGTCAGCCCCAAAGACAGAGACCTGGCGCTGGAAAGGGTTTCGGAATCGCCGTTTCAGGTTCCGGCGGGCGTCGCACGGGACTTTGTCCTGCAGGTGATTAACCGGGGGCGTCGGGCGGCATCGGCGTTTTCCGTGACGGTGCGGGGGATTTCCGGGTGGCATCGGGATTTTCCGGGTCTGGAGCCTGCCGGGCAACTTCGGGTCGAGACGCCACTGGGTATGGTACCACCGGGACGGCACGAATACGCGGCCAGGGTTGTTTTCGATGCCGATGAGGATACGTCGAACAATCAGGTGACCTGGACGGTGCTCGGCGGCGTTGGACCCCGGGCGGTGATCGTCAACGAAGTGATGTATGCTCCCGTCGAGGGTGACCCGGAGTGGGTGGAACTCCAAAACCGTTCCGGGCAGGCGCTGGACGTGATCTCGTGGCGTATCGAGGACGCGAAGTCTCAGGGCGACCCGTTCGGAAGCAATCCGTTGCGACTTCAGGCCGATGCGTACCTGGTGGTGGCCGAGGACGTGGACCGGTTCTACAGCCGGTTTCCCGACCGCACCGTTCAGGTTGTAGCACCCGAAAGATGGGCTCGTCTGAACGACAGCGGCGACGCCGTGGTCGTACGGGATGCAACCGGTGCGGTTGTGGACAGCACGGTGTACGATCCTGCGGCTTTCACGGGGCGGTCGCTCGAACGAATCTCGGGCTCCGGACCGAGCGGCGATCCGTTGAATTGGCTGGCAAGTACCCACGAGGACGGCGCGACGCCGGGGCGTGAAAACAGCGTGGCGCTGCAACCAGGCATCGATACCGTCCGCCTGCTGGCTGAGCCCAATCCCTTTTACCAACGCGTGGAGATACGCTATCTTCTTCCAACGCCCCGCGCCGACGTGAATCTGTGGGTGTACGACAGGTCCGGCCATCCGGTAAAGACGCTCCTCAATGCCGCCGCCGGCGGCAGCCGGCGGCGGGTGACGTGGGACGGGTTGGGTGAAAACGGCGCACCGCTAAAGCCCGGTATCTATATCTTATTTTTGGAGACTTCGCTCAAAGGCCGTATCTTTAGAACCAGAGCCCCTGTCGTGTTGGCCAGAGGGCTGTAACCCACGGTGCCGGCGAATCCCCTGCGCCGGAGTTTCATGAGAGACCCACGCGTGCTTTCTCCCCTTGGAAGCATCAAGACAAGGGTGGCTCACATATGAGAAAGGAACCAAACTCAGTTATTGAGGATCCAAAAAACAGACCGGATCTGGTAAATCAGGTCTGCGGCGTGTTACTGTTCGCGGTTGCGCTGTTGATGGCGGTAAGCCTGGTTTCGCATTCGCCGCAGGATCCGCCGAATTCAGGTCGTGCGCCGGAACTGACGGAGAATATGGCGGGGTGGATCGGCAGCCAGGTGTCCTGGTATCTCCTGTTCGCGGTCGGCCACGGCGCCTACGTACTTACCGCCATCGTTCTGATGTGGGGCTGGAATCGATTCAGAGAACACCCGGCACTGCCTCTTGTCTCGCAAAGCCTGGCATTGCTGGCCCTGGTGGTGGTTTATTGTGCCGCGACGTGCGTGCCTTCGCGTGGTGAGACCCATCTGTCGTTCCTGATGGGGGGGTGGCTGGGCGTTACCCTTGCGGGCAGGATTCTGGTCCCGTATCTGGGATTCGTCGGGTCGTATATACTGTTGTGCGCCCTTTTTGTGGTGTTTTTCATGGTCCTCACCCGCCTGCCTTTTTCGCGGATTCCGGAACTGTGGGCAGCGGGAGAAAAGCGAAATCCCACCCGAATCTCCGGCGGGTCCACTCCCGGGCTGCTGGAGCAGACGGAGACCGGGGAGACGCGTGTGCCGGCCGCCACGGAAATCGACCTGCCGGAGGACGCGAACGAGCCCGGAAGCCATGCCGAATCGGTTCTACCTGTTGAACCTGCCGACGCCGTCCCCGAGCCACTCCCATTGTATGAAGACGACGCCGGCGAGCCGGAAGCAGAACCGGCGGTTTCGCTCGGCCCGGACATCGTGGCGGATCCCGTAGAGATTCCCCGGTCGACGGGACTGAAACCGAAGGTGAAGGCGGCGGGAGGCGAGGACGTCCAGTACCGGTTGCCGGACCTGGAATTGCTCAATGAGCCCGCCCAACTGGAAGAAGGACCGGACCGGTCGGTCCTGCTGGAAGGAGCGCAGACCCTCGAGCACAGCCTCAGCAGCTTTGGCATTGAAGGCAAGGTGGTACAGGTCAATCCCGGCCCGGTCATTACCGGATACGAGGTACAGCCGCCCCGCGGGGTCAAGGTGAACCGCATCGTCAATCTTTCGGACGACCTCGCTCTGGTGATGAAAGCGCGCAGCATCCGCATTCAAGCGCCGATTCCCGGCAAAGCGGCCGTCGGCATCGAAGTGCCGAACGCAAACCCCTCAACCGTCTTCCTGCGCGAGATTCTCGAATCCGAAATCTTTCAGGGCGCCGACGACAAGCTGATGCTGGCGCTGGGCAAGTCCGCCACGGGAGAATCCGTCTGCACCAGCCTGGCTTCCATGCCGCACCTGTTGATCGCCGGCGCGACGGGCAGCGGGAAATCGGTATGCGTCAATGGGCTCATAACCAGCATCCTGATGCGATGCGGCCCCGAAGAGGTGCGTTTCATCATGGTGGACCCGAAGATGCTGGAGCTGTCGATCTACAACAGTATTCCGCACCTGCTGGCGCCCGTCGTCACGGAACCCCAGAAGGCCTCTGAGGCGTTGAGGTGGGCCGTGGCGGAGATGGAAGACCGTTATCGAAACCTGGCGCAGTACAACGTCAGGAACATCACGGACTTCAACGACAAGCTGGAGAAGATGCGCGCGGAGGCGGAATCGGAGGACGACCGCCGCGAAGTTCCCCCGCTTCTGTCCTACATCGTGATTGTGGTCGACGAGCTCGCGGACCTGATGATGACGGCGCCCGCGGATATCGAGGATTCGCTGGCGCGCCTGGCGCAGATGGCGCGTGCGGTGGGCATCCATCTGATCCTGGCGACACAGCGGCCGTCGGTAAACGTGATTACGGGTACGATCAAGGCGAACTTTCCTTCCCGCATAGCGTTTCGCGTGGCGTCGAAAGTGGATTCACGTACAATTCTGGATTGCAACGGCGCCGAGAAACTTCTGGGCCGCGGCGATATGTTGTTCATGCCTGCGGGCAAGCCGGAGCCCGTGCGCGTCCACGGCGCGAACATGACCACCGAGGAGACCGAGCGTCTGGTGGAATGGGTGAGCGGCCAGGGCGTGGAAGTGGAGCAACTGGACCTGGGGGTGGACGAAAACGAACTGATGCTTTCCGAGGCGACCCGCGACAAACGTTTCGACGAAGCGCTTCAGCTGGTCGTTACTCACCAGCAGGGGTCGGCTTCGCTGCTTCAGCGCCGCATGAAGGTGGGATATGCCCGCGCCGCGCGCATTGTGGATGAACTGGAACAGGCTGGAATCGTCGGTCCGTCGGACGGGAGCAGCAAGGGTCGGGAGGTGCTTGTTGGCGTGGAGTATCTCGACCGGTACGGAGAGGACGAACCGGATGCGTTGTGAATGCCGGACCGAAAACTGTGACATGCGCATCGTGGCGCCCGGGCGCCCTTCACCGGCAGTTCACGCGGGGTGAGGCGCATGGCGGCCGGACGGCTCAAATTTCTGTTGTTGGCGGGCGCGGTACTGATCCCGGCAGACGTGCCGGGCATCGACGGGCGCGAGGTGATTCGCCGGCAGCAGCAGCGGTACGAAAAGCTCACGAGTATTTCCGCCCGGTTCACGAAATCCCACTACTGGAAGCTCGTGGACCAGAAGACGCAACTGAGCGGCAACCTGTACGTGGAGAAGCCGAATCGGTTTCGCTTCGAGACGCGGGTTCAGACGGTGGTCTCGGATGGAGAACGCGCCTGGAATTTCACACCCGAGAACGAACAGGTTCTGCTGAGCAGTTACGAACGGGCAAAGGGCGACCGGAGCTACGAAAAACTGCTCTTCGACCTCATTCTTCTGGGTGGATACGAAGACCGATTCGACCCCCGGCTCGCGGGAGAGGAACGAGTGGACGGCAAACGTTGTTACCGCGTGGAATTGACCGCCCGGCAGGAGGAGAGCTATATCGCCCGCGTCCGGTTGTGGGTGGACCGAAAGCTCTGGCTGGTCCGACGTGCGGAGTATCTGAATTTGAACGAAGATGTAACCACGTACGATATTTCCCGCCTGAAAGTGGATGGGAAGCTGAAGCCGGATCTGTTCACTTTCGTGCCGCCCGACGGTGTCGAGGTGATTGACCTGAGGTGACTCGGGCATTGGCGGGGACGAACGGGGCTTCGGGCCGACACGTCACGTCCAGTGACCTGGTGTATCCTGGTAATCAGAAGTTAAATCGCCTTTATCGGCTTGCAACTATTCGGTTTTACTTCCCCGAAGCATTGCGAATCAAGGTCAAGGTTGGATTTGAAAGGAGTTGGCGTTAATGGCAGTCGATATGCAATTTACCGATCTGAAATCCGGATTGGCGGTGTGTCGCGACCGGTTGGAGAATCTCCGGAGGTACCTTTGACCTGGGATCCCGGGAAACATGCATCGCCGAACTGCAGGGGTTGATGGAGCGTCCCGGATTCTGGGACGACAGGGAACGGGCCAGGCAGATTATCGATGAAGTGAATGGACATAAGGACTGGGTAACCGGCTGGCAGGACCTGGATGAACGCCTTACGGAACTGGAGGAGTTGTACGAACTCGCCCGGGAAGAGCAGGACGAAGAGACGCTGCAGGATCTACAGCGGGAACAAAGGGCGCTGGGCGAGTCGCTCGAGGAGCTCGAGTTCCGGCACATGATGGGCGATAAGGAAGACCGCCTGAATGCGATTCTGACGATTCATCCCGGCGCCGGCGGTACCGAATCGGCCGACTGGGCGCAGATGCTGATGAGGATGTACAGCCGATGGGCCGAGCGCCGCGGATTTCAGGTGGACGTGCTGGACCTTCTTCCGGGGGAAACGGCGGGCATCAAGAGCGTCGCTATTGAAATGAAGGGAGAATACGCGTACGGTTATCTCAAGTCCGAAATGGGCGTGCATCGGCTGGTCCGGCTTTCTCCGTTCGATTCCGGACGAAGGCGTCACACGTCGTTCGCGTCGGTCTCGGTGTACCCCGAAGCGGAGGGCGACATAGAGGTGGAAATCCAGCCGGAGGATATCCGCGTGGATACCTACCGGTCCAGCGGTGCGGGCGGGCAGCATGTGAACAAGACCGACTCGGCAGTGCGGATTACGCACCATCCCACGGGCATTGTGGTTCAGTGTCAGAACGAACGATCACAACACAAGAATCGCAACTCGGCAATGAAGATCCTCAAGGCCAGGCTGTACCAGCTCTACAAGGAGGAGGAAGAGAAAGCCCGTGCGAAGATCGAAAAGGACAAGAAGAAGATCGAGTTCGGCAGCCAGGTCCGAAACTACGTACTACATCCATATCAGCTCGTCAAAGACCTTCGGACCGAGTACGAAACATCCGGTGTTCAGGACGTGATGGACGGGGACCTGGACGGATTCATGCGGGCCTTTCTGGAACGGAAAGGAGAGGCTTAGGTGCGGGGCAAAGGGCTTGACTTCACTTTTTGTATTGATTATACTATTTTGACTGTATAACCCGGCCGCTGGCGGTAATTGATCAACCGGTTATTTTTTTATGTGGGGAGGTATCCGTTTGGATCAGGAAGGGGCGTCTTCCGTCCCGGAAACGCAACTGGTTACCCAGCGCCTGCAAAAGCTGGACTCGATTCGGGAAATGGGCGTGGAGCCGTTTCCGTATCGGTTCGAAGTGACCCATCGTTCCGGGGAAATCAGGGAGACGTTTCAAACGCTCGAGGCGGAAGGGCGGGACGTATCGGTGGCGGGGCGTCTCATGGCCAGGAGGGACCACGGCAAGTCGGCCTTTGCCGATCTTCTGGATGAAACGGGCCGGATTCAGATTTACGTCAGATGGGATGCGGTGGGTGAAAAGGCGTTCGATCTTTGGAAATTGCTCGATATAGGAGATTTCGTCGGGATCGTCGGTCGGGTATTTCGGACCCGCACTGGCGAGATGACCGTGAAGGCGCACGCGTTGGAAGTGCTATCCAAGGCCGTGCGGCCGCTGCCGGTACCGAAGGAAGAGGTGAAGGACGGTCAGCGGGTTGTCCACGACGCCTTCACCGACCCCGAACTGCGATACCGTCGCCGATACCTCGACCTGACGCTGAATCCCGAAGTGAAGGACGTGTTTCGCAAGCGGACGGCGACCATTTCCGCCATTCGCGATTTTTTTGACGCCCGCGGGTTCCTGGAGGCCGACACGCCGGTGTTGCAGCCGCTTTACGGCGGCGCTTCGGCCCGGCCCTTTACCACCCATCACAACGCGCTGGATATGAAGCTCTATCTGCGGATCTCTAACGAGCTCTATCTGAAGCGACTGATTGTGGGCGGATTCGAAAGGGTCTACGAATTCAGCAAGGATTTCCGGAACGAAGGCATCGACCGCACGCACAATCCCGAATTTACCATGCTGGAGGCCTACCAAGCATACGCCGATTATACCGACATGATGGAGCTGACCGAGTCGCTGTTCGCTTCGGTCGCCGAATCGGTTACCGGGGCCGGCACGGTTGTCTATCAGGGAACGGAGATCGATCTTGGACCGCCCTGGCGGCGGATGACCCTGTTGGACGCCATTGAGGCTTACGGCGGCTTCAACGTTACCGGCGCTTCCGAGGAAGAATTGAGAGGAATCTGCCGGCAACTGGATCTCGAGGTGGACAGCAGTGCGCAACGCGGGCATCTGATGGATGAGATATTCGAGGCGGTTGTCCAGCCACACCTGATTCAACCCACGTTCATTACGGATTACCCCTTGGAGATGTCGCCGCTGGCAAAGCGGCACCGGGAAAACCCGGAGCTCACGGAACGGTTCGAGCCGTTCATCTGCGGATGGGAGGCGGCCAACGCATTTTCCGAACTCAACGATCCGATAGACCAGCGTAAACGCTTCGAATACCAGGCCTCCCTGAGGGAGAGCGGGGATGAAGAAGCGCAGGTCCTCGACGCCGATTTCCTCCGGGCAATGGAATATGGCATGCCGCCTACGGGCGGGATGGGGTTTGGCGTGGACAGGCTTGTCATGCTGCTGACCGATGCACGTTCGATCCGGGACGTCATTCTCTTTCCGCATATGCGGCCCGAGGAGGGCCGGCCGGAGACAGCCGGCGATGCGTAGCCTGCTCGAGGCTGCGGATCTGGTCAAGCGGTATCGCGTCGGCCGTTCCGAAATACAGGTGCTCAAGGGCGTCGCCCTTTCCGTCGCACACGGTGACGTGGTTGCGGTGGTTGGCCCTTCCGGCGTCGGAAAGAGTACCTTGCTTCACATCCTGGGTGGGTTGGACCGGCCTACCAGCGGAACGGTTCGTGTCAACGGCATCGACGTCTTCGCGCTTTCGGATACGGAGCGGGCGCGGTTCCGAAACGAATCGGTGGGTTTTGTTTTTCAGTTTCACCATTTATTAAACGACTTTACCGCAGAAGAAAATGTGATGCTACCCCTGATGATTCAGGGGCGTCCCGTTTCCGAAGCGCAGGCCGCCGCCGAGGAACTGTTGAATGCCGTGGGGCTCTCCGAGCGCCGCGCTCATTTGCCCTCGGAACTGTCGGGCGGAGAATCCCAGCGCGTGGCCGTGGCCAGGGCGCTTGTGGGGCGGCCGAGTCTGGTTCTGGCGGACGAACCATCCGGCAACCTGGACGCGGAACACAGCAGGGAATTGCACGACCTGATCTGGAAACTCGCGGGCAGTCTGCAACAGACCTTTGTCATCGCCACGCACGACCCAACGCTGGCCGCGCGGGCGGATCGAGTTATCAGGATGGAAGACGGAAGAATCGTCCACGACGGCCGCAGCTGATGTCCGGCCTCGTCTGCAGAGCGACCTTTTCAACGGACTGCTTATGTCCTGTCCCAAAAATACCTCACCATTCGGACGCCTGTCTGCCTGCTTGCGCGCTGCGCGCAGGCAAGCGTGCGTGAGATAGCACGCACAGGCAGGCCGATTCATCCCGCCTGCCTGCGCCTGCCTGTGCGGAATACCTGCACGCAGACAGGCCAAGCAACGCGCGGCAGGCAGGTCTTGCTACGTTGGGCCGACCTGCCCGGGTCGGAGGCGCCTTGCGAGACGGGCGACTCGACGGCCGAATTCAGGCAACTTATTTTCGGGACAGAACACCAACGGTCAAATTGCAAATTTCCGGGGGCAGTCGAGCGATGGCTGACCTGCCAGTCAAGAAGGACCGGAGGAGAAAAATCTCATGAACAGCAAGTTCTCGGATCGGGTGAAGCGGGTGATGCGGCTGGTCCGCGAGGAGGCTGCCCGGCTTGGCAACAACCACATCAGCAGCGAGCACCTCTTGCTCGGCATTATCCGGGAGGGTAAGGGTTCGGCCGTTAACGTGATGTTGAATCTGGGACTGAACCTGGACAAGATCAAACAGTCGATCGACGACTACGTCGCGTATTCCGGCGGGTCGATGACAATGGGGGACGTGCCTTTCACGCCACGGGCTAAGCAGATTCTCGAAATAGCGGCTGCCGAAGCCAAAGAGATGAAAAGCCAATATGTCCGGACCTGTCATCTGCTGGTGGCGTTGGTGAAGGACAAGGAGACGATCGCCGCGCAGATTCTCGTGGGTTTTGGCGTCGACTACAAGACCGTGAAGGAGGAGGTGATTGCTGTTTTGCAAGGGAAACCGACGGGCAAACGGGAAAAGAAAAAGAGCAAGACCCCCTATCTGGATCACTTCGGCCGCGACCTGACGGAACTGGCGCGCGAGGGCAAACTCGACCCGTTGATTGGCAGAGAGCGGGAAATTGAACGGGTATCTCAGGTGCTCAGCCGGCGGAAGAAGAACAACCCGGTACTGATCGGCGAACCCGGGGTGGGGAAGACAGCGATCGTCGAAGGACTCGCCCAGCGCATCGTGGAGCGGCGGGTGCCGCAGTTGCTGGCAGACAAGCGCATGGTTACCCTGGATATGGGCGGCATGGTCGCGGGCACCAAATACCGCGGTCAGTTTGAGGAGCGCATCAAGGCGGTAATGAACGAACTCCAGCAAAGCCACGACGTCATTATCTTCATCGATGAGCTCCACACAATCGTAGGCGCCGGAAGCGCCGAGGGTACGCTTGACGCCTCCAATATGTTCAAGCCGGCGTTTTCGAGAGGCGAACTTCAGTGCATCGGCGCGACGACGCTTGACGAATACCGCAAATATATCGAAAAGGACGGCGCGCTGGAACGGCGTTTTCAAACCATATTGGTGGATTCGCCGTCGGTGGACGACGCCATTGACATCCTGAAAGGATTAAAGGAGAAATTCGAAGCCCACCATCTGGTCACCTATACAGAGGCCGCCATCGATAACGCCGTCCGCATGGCCGACCGGTATATCAGCGACCGGCACCTGCCGGACAAGGCAATAGACGTGATCGACGAAACAGGTTCCCGCGTACGTCTGGGACGGTTGAATCCGCCTGAGAAAATCAAGACGCTCGAACTCGAAATAGAGGACGTCACGCGGCAGAAGAACACGGCTGCAAACAGCCAGCAGTTCGAAGAAGCGGCCAAACTCAGAGACCAGGAACGGAAGCTGAAGGAACAGGTCGACGAAATGCGTCAGGAGTGGGAGCAGAAGGTCCGTGACGAAGTGGTGGAGGTGACCGAGCAGGATATAGCGGAAGTGGTTTCCAGCATGACGGGTATTCCGGCGTTCCGGCTTGCGCAGGAGGAGTCTGAGAAGCTGCTGCGCATGGGCAAGAAGGTGAAAAGCCGCGTGGTCGGCCAGGACGACGCGGTCGACACGGTCTGCCGATCCATACGCCGAACGCGGGCGGGATTGAAAGACCCGAATCGTCCCATCGGGACATTTCTGTTTCTGGGACCCACCGGCGTGGGCAAAACCTATCTGGCGCAGGCGCTGGCCGGGTACCTGTTCGATGACGAGGATGCGCTCATCACGGTGGACATGTCCGAGTACATGGAAAAGTTCGCGGTTTCACGGCTCATCGGCGCGCCGCCCGGATACGTGGGTTACGACGAGGGCGGTCAGTTAACCGAGAAGGTGCGCAGGAAGCCGTATTCGGTGATTCTGCTCGATGAGATTGAAAAGGCCCATCCGGACGTATTCAACCTGCTATTGCAGGTTCTGGACGAGGGGCGTCTCACCGACAGCTTCGGCCGGAAGGTCAATTTCAAGAATACCATATTGATCATGACATCCAACCTCGGCACGCGCGACCTGGCGAAGGCCGGAGGGCTTGGCTTCAACCGGTCCGACAAAAAGAGCATTCGCGAAAAAATGGTGGAGCGCGTCGAGGAGGAACTGAAAAAGACGTTCAATCCCGAGTTTTTGAACCGGCTGGACGAGATGGTGGTCTTCAATCCCCTCGAACGGAAAGAGATTATCCGGATCGTGGACCTCGAAATTGCCGAAATATTCGACCGCCTCAAGGAGCGGGATATTGCGATCAGTCTCACGCCGGGCGCCAAGGCGCTTCTGGCGGAAAAGGGATACGATCCCACCTACGGCGCGCGTCAGCTGAAGCGCACCATACAGAAGCTGGTGGAAGATCCAATGGCGGAAGAGATTCTGCAGGGCAAATACACCGCCGGGAGCGAGGTGCGGATCAGCAAGAAGGGTGACGGGCTCCATTTTGTGGACGCCAATGCGGTTACCGCCGCCGCCGCCCAGGAAGTGGTGGACCGTGTTTCGGAGAAGTGAAACCGCGCCACGTGCGCGGGTGCGCTGTCAGGTTCTGCCCACTTTACGCTGCGATAATGACCAGTTGGGTCCGGACGTACGGCCGGGCCCAATTTTGTCGTACAGGCGATAGCAGGAACTTTTGGTATGACGGAGCGTTTGTTCGATTGTGGCGCGTGTAACCGCGGGTCGAATATTTCTGAACCGCTCAGACCGGAGTTTCGGAGGCGAAAGGCTTTGGTGCGAATTCTTGCCGGATGTTTGCTGGTGCTGCTGGACTTCACGTCTCCCCGGACGGCGAAGGCACAGGAGGCACCTCTTATTACCGAGATCAGAGTCGCAGGAAACCGGATCACCGAAGCGTCGCTGATCCGGTTCTCCTCGGGGTTGGCGGAAGGCCAACGCCTTATCCTGCCGGACGATCCGCCGCGCGTGATTCGCAATCTGCATCGGTTGAACATTTTCTCGGATATTCAGGTCTTCGTCGATTCGGACGTGGACGAGGGCGTGGCCGTTCTGATTGTCGTTGAAGAGTATCCCAAGCTGGACGACGTTCTTTTCGAGGGCAACAAGGGGATCAAATCCAAGAAATTGAAGAAGACGCTGGCTTTTATAGAGAAACAATGGCTGGCGCCGCATGAAGTCAGGCGCGCGGAAAACAAGATCGTGGACCTGTATAAGGAAGAGGGGTACCTCCTTGCCGGCGTCGAGGGGTCGCAGGGCGAACCGAATGAAGACGGTCAGGTTGACCTGACGTTCAAAGTCAACGAGGGGCGGAAGGTAAAGCTGCGCCGAATTCAGTTCTTCGGCAATCAGTCGTTCGAAGGCAAGAAGCTTCGAAAGGCGATGAAGCAGACCAGGCAGGTCGGGGGCATACTGCGCCGGAATCAGTTCGCCGAAGATACCTATCAGGAAGACAAGCAGGCGCTGCTGGCGTTTTACCAGGCGAATGGATACCGGAACGCGGAGATTCTGCGCGACAGCCTGTATTACGACGACGCGAAGGCGAATCTGTTTATCGATCTGTACCTGGATGAAGGACCCCTTTACAAGTTCGGCAAGATTACCTGGGAAGGAAACGAGCGCGTCAAGGACGCGGGGATCGACAGGCTGATCCTCGCCAAGGCAGGGGAGGTGTACAGCGCCGAACTCAAGAACAAGTCCCACGAGCAGATATCGAACCTGTACAGCGACATCGGCTATATCACGGCTTCGATCGCGGTCCAGGAGAGACTGGCCGAGACACCGCACACGATCAACGTGCACTTCGACATCGTGGAGAACAAGCCGTGGCGGATCCGGCAGATTACCATTTCGGGCAATACCAAGACGAAGGACAGGGTGATCCGAAGGGAGCTCTGGATCCGACCCGGTCAGACCTTTCGAAGGTCCGGCATTGAACGCAGCGTCAGGAATATTCAACAGTTGAACTATTTCAGCAACGTGGCGCCGGAGCTGAAACCCGTGGAGGAGACCTCCGAACTCGACGTCATCCTTGCGGTTGAGGAGAAGTCCACCGGCACGGCTTCCGTGGGCGCGGGCTACAGCCAGTACGACGGTCTGCTTGGAACCATTGCGCTGCAGGTCCCGAACTTTATGGGCAACGGACAGCAACTGGAATTTCAGCTGGAGTTCGGAGACAGACGCCAATCCTTCAGGGCGGGGTTTACGGAGCCCTGGTTTTTGAACACGCCGACGAGTCTGCAGGGTCTGATCTTCAGAACCAACCGGCGGTATTACAGCGGCTTCGACGAACGAAGGCAGGGCGCGCTGGCCAGCGTCGGGCGCCGTCTGGTCTGGCCGGATTTCTCCAGGGTCTCCGTTGGGTACCGCATCGAACAGGTCGAATTCCGGAATTTCGCCGAGGATTTCGACGAGGCTGCGGAAACTTCCTTTCGCGACAACGTGACCAGCAGCATTAATCTGAATTTCACGCGCAACAGCCGGGACCTGCCGGTATTTCCAACCAGCGGTTCCGTGGTTTCCTACTCGCCGTCGTTCGCCGGCGGCCCACTGGGCGGGAATACGGATTTCCTGAAACACGATTTCATCACAAGCTTCTATTTCCCGGTTGCGTGGCGTGTTGCGGTGAATCTGAAGACGACACTCGGTCTTGTGAAACCGTTCAGCAACTCCGACGTGCCGTTTAACGAGCGATACGTTCCGGGAGGCGTGAACATATTCGAGGGCACCATGGTGCGCGGCTACCCTGAGCAATCGCTGGGTCCGCGCATAAACGGCGTTCCGGACGGTGGGAATTCGCAGATGCTCTTCAACCTGGAACTCACGCTCCCCATTGTAAAGCAGCAGTTTTACGCCCTTGCCTTTGCTGACGCCGGTAACGCCTGGGACAGTATTCCGGAAGCCAGTATTTTCGATTTGAGGCGGTCGGTTGGCGTCGGATTTCGGATGATTGCTCCGGTTGTGGGCATTATGGGATTTGACTTTGCCTGGGGTTTCGACAGGCGGCGCGTTGACGGCCAGAAACCGCAAATGGTAACCCATTTCCAGTTCGGTCCGCAGTTCTTCTAAGGCAGCTTCCAAACGTTGGAGGGAGATTCAAAATGGAATTGAGACAACGCTTCCTGGTTTCCGCATGCGGCCTGATGGCTTGTCTGGTCGTGGCGTCCACGGCGATGGCGCAGGCGAAGGTCGCCTTCTTCGATCCGAACGAGATTCGTACGAAGTACAAGCCTTTCCAGGAGGCCGAGCGAGAATACAACCAGTACGAAGGGGAACTGCAGAAAGAACTCAAAAAGCTTGAGAACGAATTGAGAAAAAAGCAGACCACCTTTGAGCGGCAGAAGGTGATGTACATGGAGAATCGGAGGCGGGAAGAGGAGCAGGCGCTGAAGAGGCAGGAGGAGGAATTACAGCGGTTTCTCGCTCAGATTACCGATCCCGAGCGGGGTAAACTTGCGCTCAAACAACAGGAATTGCTCACGCCATTGCTGAAACGCGTCAACGAAGTGATTTCCCGCGTGGCCAAGGGGGAGGGGTACGACTTTGTGCTCAATGCGGCGTCCGTGGTTTATTTCAACGAGGAATACAACCTGACGGAGAAGGTGCTGGAAGCGTTGAACAAAGACCTGGAGGCTGGAGACAGGCAGAATGCCGGACCGGGCCCGATACGGTAGGCGCCTGATTGAGATGAGAGGAGGGCCGGCTGTGCTGGACGTCGAGGCAATTCAGAAAATCCTGCCGCATCGGTACCCGTTCCTGCTGGTGGACCGGATCCTGGAACTGGAACCGGAACGCAGGGTGGTGGGGCTCAAGAACGTCTCTGCCAATGAGCCCTTCTTCGCCGGCCATTTCCCGGGGCGTCCGGTGATGCCCGGTGTGCTGATTGTGGAAGCGCTTGCGCAGACCGCGGGTATCCTGATGGGAGACGAGTCCGGCATGATCCCCATGTTCATGGGCATCGATAAAGCCCGGTTCAGAAGTCCTGTAACGCCGGGGGATCAGTTGCGACTTGAGGTGGAGGTGTTGAGAAGAAGGCGCAGCGTGTGTCGCGTGGCAGGCAGGGCATTCGTGGGTGACAACCTCGTCGCGGAAGCGGAGATGATGGCCGCGCTTGTCGCACCGGAAGATATGGGATGACGTTGGGCGGAACAGGGCAATAAGGCTGAATTCGTTTTCATCGGCGGTCCGGCACGGGCCGCCGATTTCTTGTACCCCCGGCCGAAATGCAGCTGTCAGCCGTCAGCTCTCAGCTTGAACCAAAAACCGAATCAGTCGACGTCAGCGCTTTGGAGCGGTAAGCCCAGAAGCGGCGCAGACCTCTCCCCCCTGCCCCCTCTCCTAAAGGAAAGGGGGAGGAAAACCTGGTGCATATCAAATGATGACAGTTTCCCCCTTCCTTCAGGAAGGGGGATAGGGGGTAGGTCTCGAAAGCGAGGCGAAAGTCGATTCGTTGACGGGTATGTTTGGTCGGATGGCATTATTGTGACAGAATCTGACTGAGAAACAGTTTGGTCCGGTCGTTCCGTGGATTGTCGAAAAACTCGTCCGGACTGTTCTCTTCGATAATTCGCCCTTCGTCCATGAAGATAACGCGATTGGCCACGGTTTTTGCAAATCCCATTTCGTGTGTGACCACCAGCATCGTCATGCCGCTTTGTGCGAGCTCAATCATAACGTCCAGCACTTCCTTGATCATCTCCGGGTCCAGTGCCGAAGTCGGTTCGTCAAATAACATGATCTTCGGGTTCATGCACAAACTGCGGGCGATTGCGACGCGTTGCTGTTGTCCGCCAGAAAGTTGACCGGGATACTTCGACGCCTGTTCCGGAATCCGTA
>LXNJ01001071.1_pt1 | contig 16919 bp, 13 predicted proteins | sample 809081 | NCBI WGS metagenome assembly LXNJ01 (sample SAMN04870510, study PRJNA318959) | sponge metagenome | biome: sponge; feature: marine sponge reef; material: water | host: Petrosia ficiformis | place: Greece: Milos, Mediterranean Sea | collected 2013-05-29 | depth 5-7 m
CGAGACCGAGGACGTCGAAGTCCGGCTCTACGAGATCATCTACGACCTCATCACCGACGTGCAGAACGCCATGGTCGGCCTGCTCGAGCCGGAATTCGAGGAGATCGTCGTCGGCGAGGCGCAAGTGCGCCAGGTCTTCCGCATCTCGGGTGTCGGGCCGGTTGCCGGCTGCGTTGTCGAGCACGGGAACGTGCGCAGCGGCGCGAAAGTCAGGTTCCTGCGTGACGGCGCGATCATCTGGAAGGGCGCGATCAAGTCGCTGCGCCACTTTCAGGACGACGTCGCCGAGGTGTCGGCGGGCATGGAGTGCGGTATCGGTCTCAGCGACTTCTCCGACCTCAAAGAAGGCGATGTGATCGAGACGTACACCGAGCGCGAGATCGCCCGCGTCGCCTGACGGAGCACACACCCGATGGCACCTCGCCCCCGCCGCCGGCGGCGCTCGATGCCGACTGCGCACTCCTACGAGCGGACCGATCGCGTCGCGCAGCTCGTCCGCGGCGTAGTGGCCTCGGAAATGGAGCGGCTCGACGAGGCATTCGAGGGCATCGTGATCACCGGTGTGGATGTCGATCGTGAGCTGAGCGTCGCCGTCGTGCACTACGACGTGCGCGACGACGAAGCAGCGGACTTGGCAGCGGCAGCGTTCGACGAGCACCGCCACCGACTCCAGCGAGCGCTGGGAGCGGCGACCAGCCTCAGGCGCACCCCCACCCTTCGATTCCGCCGTGACCAGGGGGCCATCGACGCCGAGAGGATCGAAGACCTGCTGGCCGGCCTGTCCGACCAGCAGCACGAGGCGCCGCTCTCAGACCCCCCTTCATGCACCGCCGCTCGCGACGAGGGGTTCTGAGGCTTATGGCGCGACGCCGCCCTGCGACAGTTCATGGCGCCGTCATCGTCGACAAGCCGCCCGGGCCCACCTCGCACGACGTCGTGGCCATGCTGCGGCGTCGCTTCGGCGAGCGGCGTGTCGGCCACGCAGGCACGCTCGACCCCTCAGCAACGGGCGTCCTCGTGGTCGGTGTCGGCAATGCGACACGGCTGCTGCGATTCGCCACCGCAGGCCGCAAGAGCTACGAGTGCGAGATCGTCTTCGGGGTCGGGACCAGCACGCTCGATGCTGCGGGCGAGACCGTTGCAACCTGGTGCATGGATCTCGATCCGACCGAGGTCGCCAAAGCGACACAGAGCTTCATCGGCACGATTTCTCAGCTGCCGCCGATGGTGTCCGCTGTCCGTGTGGGCGGCCGCCGCTTGCACGAGATCGCCCGGTCGGGTGACGCGGCGGAACGAGTGCCGCGCGATGTCGAGGTCTACCGGTTCGAGGTGAAGGCCACCGGACATCCGCACGTGTACCGAGCTTCAGTCGAGTGTTCCGCCGGCACCTACGTCAGGACTCTGGGAGCCGACCTGGGAAGTTCGCTGGGGGGCGGAGCTCACGTCCGGGCGCTCCGGCGAACACGCAGCGGCTCGTTCTCGCTGTCCGAGGCTGAGTCTCCCGAAGAGGCGCCGCTGCGGCCGCCAGCAGCGCTCGTGCGTGACCTGCCTCAGCTCGGGTTGACTGACCGCGAAACGGCTGCTGCACGCCAGGGCACTCACCTGGATCCGCATCGCTATGCAGGCCCGGGTCCTTGGGCGTTGCTCGATGCCGCCGGTCAACTCGTAGCGGTGCACGAGCGCGCCGCTGGCCGCCTGCGCGCCACGGTCCTGCCGTCGTGAAGCTGAGGTGGTCTGCGGGCGGCAGACGTTCGCTGGCGACGGCTTCGCCTATCGGCTCAGCCTCTGAGTAGCGTTGCCCGCATGGAGGTCATCCGCGACTTGGATTGGTGCCCGGTGCTCGAGCACGGCTGCGTTGTGACCGTGGGGGAGTACGACGGCGTCCACCGGGGGCATCGAACCGTGATCTCCGAGATGCATCGCCTGGCAGCCGAGCGCGGCTGCGCAACCGCGGTCGTGACATTCGACCGTCACCCGGCCACCGTGGTGCGGCCGGAATCTGCACCGCTGCTGTTGTGCGATCTCGACCACAAGCTGGAGCTGCTGGCCGAGACCGGGGTCGATTTCACACTGGTCGTCACCTTTGACGAGGCGCGCGCAGCGGTGCCTGCCGAACAGTTCGCCCACGAGATCATCGTCAACTGCCTCACGGCACGGGCTGTCGTGGTCGGTGCCGACTTTCATTTCGGCAAGGGGCGCCGGGGCAACATCGAGACGCTGCGCCAGGTCGGCGCCGAACACGGCTACGAGGTGGTCGGCCTCCCGCTGGTCAAGCAGATGACCGGCGACGGCGACGTCATCTCATCCACGTCGATCCGCGAGGCGCTTGGCGCAGGCGACGTGGAGCGGGCACACCGGCTGCTCGGGCGGCCGTTCGAGGTACGGGGCGTGGTCACTCTCGGCGACCGCCGCGGCCGCCAGATCGGAGTGCCCACCGCGAACTTGCCCACCACTCCGGACCTGCAGATTCCTGCCGACGGCGTCTACGCCGCGTGGTACGTGCGTCCTGACGGTGCGCAATACCCGGCGGCAGTCAACATCGGTCGTCGCCCGACGTTCTATGACTTCGCAGAGCGTTCTCTGATCGAAGCGCACCTGATCGGCTTCCGCGGAGATCTCTACGACGAGACGGCCAAGGTTCGCTTCGTCCGCAGGCTGCGGCCCGAGCGCCGCTTCGACGGCATCGATGAATTGAAGGCTCAGCTTCGCCGCGACATCGAGGACGCCGCGAAGTGCCTGCATACCTAGGGGACAACAGGCGGTGAGCTGAGGGGCCGCCGCCGATCCCGCTGGTAGCCTGCACGATTGACAAGAGACAGAACAGCGCGGCTGGGCCGCCCAGCCGAGACGTCGCAGCAGACCTCGCAAGCGCAGACATTGCAGCAGTTGCTCGGCGCCACAACGACAGGGAATACAGCAACGGCATGAGTGCCAAGAGATCAAGTCCAGCGGCTTCGGTGATCGACGAACATCGCCATTCGGAGGCCGACACCGGATCGCCCGAGGTGCAGGTCGCTCAATTGAGCGCTCGCATCGAGCACCTCACCGAACACCTTCAAACCCATGACAAGGATCACCACACCCGCCGAGGGCTGTTGAAGCTCGTCGGACGCCGGCGCAGGCTGCTCGATTACTTGAGCGCCAACGATGTCGAGCGATACCGAGCTTTGATCGCAAAGCTCGGCCTCCGGCGCTGAAACGGTTCTGGGCGACAACGGTTGTCCCGCGCACCCCAGCGTGCGCCGTGGAGTCGCCGCCGCCTCACGCGCACTGCGGGGACGCACGTCCCACGGGTAGACGAGACCTTATGAACATCAACCAACAGGCGGGAAGGCCCCGCCGCCACAACAGGAGCAGACATGGCTGAAGCCATCTCGGTCACCGGTCCCATCGCGGGCACCGACAAGACCATCACCTTTGAGACCGGCGTGCTCGCCGGCCTCGCAAACGGGGCGGTCACGTCCCGCATCGGCGACACGCAAGTGCTCGTCACCGCAACTGCGTCAAACCGTCCACGCGACGGCGCGTCATTCTTCCCGCTCACGGTCGATATCGAGGAGCGCATGTATGCGGTGGGCCGGATTCCCGGTTCGTTCTTCCGGCGAGAGGGGCGTGCATCCGACGATGCGATCCTCACCTGCCGGCTGATCGATCGTCCGCTGCGACCCAATTTCCCCAGCGACTACCGCCACGACACACACATCGTGGGCACGATTCTGGGCGCTGACCACGTCAATCAATACGACATCGTCGCGTTGAACGGAGCATCGGCGGCCCTGTGGCTGAGCGGCATCCCGTTCGAGTGCCCGATCGCCGGCGTGCGGATTGCCTACTCCACCGATGGCGAGTGGATCCCGTTCGCCACCCATGAAGAGTCCGAGGCCGCCACGTTCGAAATGGTCGTGGCCGGTCGCCAGCTCGACAGCGGCGACATCGCCGTGATGATGGTCGAGGCCGGCGGCACGGAGAAGTCGTTCTCGTACTACGAGCAGGGCGCACCAAAGGTCACCGAGGACGTGCTCGCAAGCGGCCTCGAGGCATCCAAGCAGTGGATCGACGACATCATCGAGATGCAGAAGTCGCTGCGTCGGATGGTCGAGGACCAGTCCGGACCGATCACCCAGATGGAGTACACCTCGAGCAAGGATTATTCCGACGAGGTGCTCGACCGCGTCCGCGAGGTCGCTTCGGATCGCATGCGTGAGGTGATGGCCATCGCCGACAAGGCCGATCGCGAGGCGGCGCAATCTGAGACCAGCAATGCCGTGATCGACGAAGTGGCCGCAGAGTTTGCCGATGCCGATGGCGCCCCCGCGCAGATCCGTGAGGCAGTCAGGTCGCTGTCCAAGGAGATCGTGCGCGAGCGCATCGTGGCGGACGGCTTCCGCATCGACGGGCGGGCAACCGATGAGGTTCGGCCGCTCTCGTCGGTTGCGGGATACCTCGGGCGTACCGCGCACGGCTCGGGCCTGTTCCAGCGCGGCGAGACCCAGGTGCTGAACGTCACGACGTTGGCGATGTCCCGCATGGAGCAGATCGTCGACACGCTCAATCCTCAGGACCGGCGCCGGTTCATGCACCACTACAACTTCCCGCCGTTCTCCACCGGCGAAGCGGGCTTCATGCGTGGCCCCAAGCGGCGCGAGATCGGTCACGGCGCACTTGCTGAGCGTGCGATCTTCCCGGTCGTACCGTCCAAGGAAGACTTCCCGTACACCATCAGGCTGGTGTCCGACGTGCTCACATCCAACGGGTCCACGTCGATGGGGTCGGTGTGCGCATCGTCGCTGTCGCTGATGGATGCCGGCGTGCCGATTGTGGACCATGTGGCCGGCGTGGCCATGGGCCTGGTGTATGCCGACGGCAAGTACGTGACGCTCACCGACATCCTGGGTGCCGAGGACGCATTCGGCGACATGGACTTCAAGGTGGCGGGGACCGAGGACGCCATCACGGCACTCCAGCTCGACACCAAGATCGAGGGCATTCCCGCCGAGGTGCTGGCCCAGGCGCTGGGCCAGGCACGGCAGGCTCGCCTGCAGATCCTCGAGGTCATGCGCGCGGCAATCGCCGAGCCGAGGCCCGACGTCGGCGAGACCGCTCCGAAGATCACCAGCTTCGAGATCCCGATCGACAAGATCGCCGAGGTCATCGGCCCGCGGGGCAAGGTCATCAACTCCATCCAGGAAGAGACCGGCGCCGACATCAACGTGGACGACGACGGCACGGTGGGCACCGTCAGCATCGGTGCCACCGACCGCGAGGTCGTGGAAGAGGCTGAGCGGCAGATCCGGCTGATCGTCAACCCGCCGACGCCCGATGTGGGCGCCACCTATGAAGGTCGCGTGGTGAACATCACCAAGTTCGGCGCGTTCGTGAACGTGCTGCCCGGCACCGACGGGCTGCTGCACATCTCCAAGCTGGGAGGCAAGCGCCGGCTGAATTCGGTCGAAGAGGTGCTCGAGCTGGGCGAGGTGATCAGCGTCATTGTCGAGGAGATCGATCCCAACGGCAAGATCAGCCTCTCGCCGGCCGATCCCACCCAGGTCGGTGCCAGCGAAGGCGACGATGACGGGTCGAGTGACGACGCGCCGGCGCCGCGGCGAGACCGCGGTCGAGGCGGGGACAACGGCACACGCCGGTCCCGCACACCTGTGGCTGCAGCCGTGACGGCAGGCGGCGGTGCCGATGCACCCGCTGGCGCCGCGGACGGCGACGATGCGGCCTCGGCGAGCGGATCAGCGCCCAGCGGGACGACCCGCGAGGACGTGTCGTTCGGCGAGCACTTCGAGCAGATCGCGAAGGACGTCTACGGCGACTTGGGACCCGAGCTCGAGCAGTCTGGACGCGGCTCGGGCCGTCGTCGCGGCCGCCGCTAGCCACCATTGCCCGGTGGCTACAGCCGTCGGGCTGATTCGAACTGCGCAAACGCGCTACTAGCGTGACTGCCGTGAGAGTTCTGGTCTTCGGCGCGGGCGGTCGCATGGGCGCCACCGTCTGCGACGCGGTCGCCGCCGATGCTGACTTGGAACTTGCAGCCGGCGTAGACCCCGGCACGCCAGGCCGGCGCGATGTCACTGACAGCATCGACATCGTGGCAACCGCCGCAGAAGTCGATCCGGTGAGTGTCGACGTCGCCGTGGACTTCACGGTTGCTGTTGCGGCCCGGGAGAATCTGGCGTGGTGCGCGGCGAACGGCGTCCATGCGGTGGTCGGCACCAGTGGCCTCGATCCCGACGACTACGAGCGGTGTCGGGCTGCTTTCACCGACAGCAACTGCCTCGTCGCCCCGAACTTTGCGATCGGGGCGGTGCTCATGATGCGCTTCGCCGAGCTCGCCGCACCTTTCTTCCCGACAGCGGAAGTCATAGAGCTTCATCACGACAACAAGGTCGATGCGCCCTCGGGCACCGCCATGCAGACCGTGCGCGCCATGGCGGAGGCCTCAGGTGATTGGGCCCCTGATCCCACCCGAGACGAGGTGCTGCGGGGCGCCCGTGGCGGCAAGGGTCCCGGCAGGATTCCGGTGCATTCGGTCCGGCTGCGGGGATTGGTGGCGCACCAGCAGGTGATGCTGGGCACCGCAGGCGAAACGCTCACCATCCGCCACGACAGTCTGGATCGTGTGTCGTTCATGCCGGGCGTGCTGCTGGCCTGCAAGGCGATTGCCGATTACCCCGGCGTCACGATCGGCCTCGATACGTACCTGCAGCTCTAGTCGGTGCGGGGTCACTGGTGATCGCGGCCGACGAGCCCCGACCGTTGTGGGAGTGGGCTCACGCGCGGGGGATGAGTCGCCGCCGTTTCATCTGGTTGCTGTCTGCCGGCGGTGCGTCAGCCGATTTGGCGGCATGCACAGGTACCAGAGTTCCGAGAGATGCGTCCCTGTCGACTGCGCTCGCAACCGAGGCATCGCCGTGGTTCAAGGATCCGGCGCCATTTGTCGTCCGTGACACCACAGGCCTTGAAGCCCGACTCGAGAACATGGAAGCCCTGATCACCCCGGAACGGTTCTTCTTCGTGCGGAACAACTTGGTCAGCATCGATGTCGACCGTGATGACTGGATGCTGCGCGTCGAGGGCGACGCCGTGGAGGGGCCGCGGAATTCTCCTACGCCGAGATTCGGAACATGGAGAGTCGCACGTTCGAGGCGTACCTCGAATGCGCCGGCAATCACCGAGCCATGTTCGATCTGATGAATGGCCGAGCCGCTCAAGGCACCCAGTGGGGGACCGGAGCGGTGAGCAACGCCGCCTGGACCGGCGTTCCGCTCGCGAGCGTGCTGGCCGCAGCGCGAATCAGCAGCAACGGCGTCAGCGTGATGCTGATCGGCATGGATGTCGACTCGCCCGAGAGACAAGCCGAAGGCGTCGTGGCGACGACCCAGACCATCAAGAGCGCGCTCGCGTTGCCATGGCCGGCGGGACTCGATGCAGGTGAGCACACCGTGATGACCAGGGCAACTGATGGTGCCGGCAACACCCAGCCCGACGCAGTCCCCTTCGAATGCAAGGGCTATCTCCTCAACCAGCCGGTACCGCACCCCATCGCCGTGGTCTAGAGCACGCTCGCTCAGCGAAGCGTCAGCGCGTTGAACGCTCCGCCGCTGTCTTGTCGGTCGCGTTCTTGCTTGCCGTAGCGTCGACTGTCATTCTCGAGGTGCGCCGAGCGCGTCGGAGTGAATCCTGACGCTGACAGTCGGCGATTCAAGAATCTGTCGCTTGGAATCTCCTGAAGTTGTCGGGCGAGTCTCAGAGGCAGAGGGCGTATCGCAGTATTTCGTCGATCGCGTGGTGGCTCAGCGCGTCGATGCGGCCGAGCCGTTCGGTGAGGCGGTCGGTGGACACGGCGCGCGCCTGCTCGACCTGAAACGCAGTCTCAGCGGTCAAACCGTTGCCAGCGTCGGGTGAGAGCACGACATGCAATGGGATGCCGCGAATAGCGGTGGTGCCCGGTACGACGATGACCATCCTCAGGTTCGGATGGTGCAATCGGTTCTCGGAAACGATGACTGCCGGACGGCCGAACGCCTGCTCGGGATCCGTCGGATCGACACCGAAATCGACAAGCCAGACGTCACCCCGAATCAGGCGCTCTTCAGCATCCACCAATACCGTCCGATGCTGCTGAGTTCAGCCGGCTGCTCTCGGCCTGGTATGAGGCCACCTCCGCGGCGTCGAGGTCGTCGAGTGCATGGTGAACCGAATCCCACCATTCGTCTCGACTCAGCCGGTGTACGGCGTCGGTCACGACCTCGAGCATCGTGCTGCCCCGCTGATCGGCGAGCCGGGAGATCTCGTCCCGAAGCTTGATAGGGACTCGAAGCGTGGTCGTCGTCGAGAGCGCCATATCAGTAGCCCAATTGATCTACTCACTTGGCAGCTACTTCGCGAGGCACCCGGCGTGGTCAGCATGGGACAGAGCCGAACCGAACAGAACGACGGCCTGTCGACCCTCCATGCCGGTCAGTCGAGCGAGAGCACCGTGGCGGAGATGGCGGGGCGGCGCCGGGTGCGGGTGCCGACGAAGCGACCGGCAGCTCGGCGAACGACCCGCTCTATCTCCTCAGGGTCGGGACGGTTCCGGGACGCCTTGACAGCTCGTTCCACAGATTGGGCGATCTCTTCGGACAGAGCATCGACCACGTCGGCGTGCTTCGTCACGTCGAGCCAGCCGCGAGAGGCGATGTCGGGTGCCGCCGCCAGTTGGCCTCGTGAACCGATTACCACGGTCACGTGCACGAAACCTGCCGTGAGCGCCAGGCGTTCGCTGATGACGTCTGGGTCAGGATCTTCCAGCGTCCCGTCCACGTAGTGATAGGGAGCCGGCACGCCGGCACGGACCTGAAGCTCGGCGCCCTTGAGCGTGATCTGCGCTCCGTCAGTCAGCGTCAGCACCCGTTTGGCCTTCATCCCAAGCTCGCGGGCGAGCTGCGCGTGCCGAGCCAGCATGTGGAATTCGCCCTCGATCGGCACGAACCAGCGCGGGCGGCACGCCTTGTGCAGCTCACGCAGCTCGTCTCGCTGCGCATGGCCGGACGTGTGCACGAGCTCGTGCCCGTCGTGAATCACTTCGGCACCCCGGCGAGCCAATCCGGACACCATGCGAAAGACCGAGCGCTCGTTGCCTGGGATCGGGTGGCTCGACAGCACGACCGTGTCGTCGGGGCCGACGTGGATCTCGGGGTGATTGCCGTGAGCGATCAGTGACAGCGCAGCATTGGGCTCGCCCTGGCTGCCGGTGCACACGATGCAGACTTCCGACGGGTCGAACCTGTCGAGCTGTTCGACGCCGAACAGGGAGCGCTCGGGAACGACCAGCACCCCGAGCTGGCGAGCGATGCGCACGTTGTTCACCATCGAGCGGCCGACGGGCACGACGGCACGGCCCTGCTCGATCACGGCGTCACAGATCTGCTGGACTCGGTGCAGGTGGCTGGCGAAGCAGCTCACGATGAGTCGGCGATCGGGGCGCTCTTTGAACAAACGCCGGAGGGTGGCGCCGATCTCGGTCTCCGACGCGCTGCGTCCAGGACGGTCGGCATTGGTGGAATCGGCCATCAGCAGGGCGATGCCTTCGGTGCCCAGCGCTCGCAACCTATCGAGGTCGGTGAGACGGCCATCGACCGGCGACTCGTCGATCTTGAAGTCCCCCGTGTGCACGAGTGCACCGGCCGGCGTGTGCAGCACGATGCACAGGCTCTGGGGCACCGAGTGGGTGATCGGCAGCGCTTCAACGTCGAACGGGCCGATCTTTCGCCGCTCGCCGTCGCCGATGACATGAAATGACGTGCGGTCCGTCAGGCGGGCCTCGGTCACCTTGTGCTCCGCCAATGCCATGGACAGCGCAGACCCGTACAGGGGAACCTCGATGTTGCGCAGGAAGTGGGGCACGCCGCCGAGGTGGTCTTCGTGCCCGTGCGTGACGACGAGTCCGACGACGTCTCGGGCGCGTGAGTTGAGCCAGCCCATGTCGGGCAGCACCTGCTGTACCCCGGGCATGATCGCTGGATCGGGGAACATGACCCCGAAATCGATGACCAGCAGCTTTCCGCCGGATTCGATGACCGTGCAGTTGCGCCCGACGTCGCCGAGCCCGCCGAGGAATGTGACGGTGATGGGCTGTCTCGATGCGTCGTCCGCCGCAGCGTCCGACCGCCTCGATGCACTGGACGCCGCAGGGCGTCGCCCGCGCCGACTCAAGTCTGCTTCAGTCGGGCGTAGACCTCGCGTGCGCGGTCCTCCAGACCGTCGGGCGTCGGACCCATCGGCAGACGGGGCTCACCGACGGGCAACCCCAGCGTGCGGAGCATGGCCTTCGTCGGCACCGGATTGGGCGCGGCATCACCGGTCTCGAAATCGTAGCTCTCGAGCAGGGCAGCGTTGATCTCGCGCGCCTTGTTGGCGTCGCCAGCCTCCCAGGCGTCGAACATCGCGACGTGCTCGGGGATCGACCAGTGCGCGGCGACGCTGATCACGCCCACCGCGCCAACGGCCAGCAACGGCAGCGTGAAGCTGTCGTCGCCGCTGTACACCTCGAAGCCCTCCGGTGCCTCTGCGACGACCTTGGCGGTCTCGCCGGGGTTTCCCGCAGCGTCTTTCACGGCCACGATGTTGGGAATCTGTGCCAGTTCCAGCAGCGTCGGCGTGTTGATCTTGCGGCCTGTGCGGACCGCGATGTCGTACATGACGATCGGAAGGTCGGTGGACTCGGCCACAGCCGCGAAATGCGCCGCGATGCCTGCCTGCGAGGGACGGTTGTAGTAGGGCGTCACCGCCAGGATGCCGTCGACACCCAACTCGGCGGCCTTGCGGGTCTGGCTCACCGAGTGCGCCGTGTCGTTGGTCGTGGTGCCGGCCACCACCGGGACCGTGACGGCCTCGGCGACGGCGCGCCAGAACTCCCAGTCCTCCTCATCGGTGATGGTTGGTGCCTCGCCGGTAGTGCCGGTGATGACGAGTCCTTCGGCACCCTCGGCTACGAGCCAGCGCGCCAGTGCCACGCCTGCATCCACGTCCAGTGAACCGTCCGCCGCGAACGGCGTGACCATCGCCGGAACCACTCGTCCGAATCGCGCGCTCATGTCTTCGAGACTACTGCTGAGCCGACGCGACGAGGGTCTTGATTGTGCTGCGGGATCTCGGCCGCGATGCCCTCAGACGCTTCCTTCGTCGGCCCGGTTGATGCCGAGGGTGGCCAGCAGGTCCTCGTGCAGCTCGAACCAGACGGTGTGGTAGCTCGGGATCATCGGCTTGGTGAGGTAGTCCAGATCACCGGCCTGCAGCTTGCCCAGCGCCTCAGCGAATCGGGGCGAGTAGTTCTCGTAACGAGCCAGCACCGAACACAGCGCTTCGAGTACCGAGGACAGCTCGCCGTGCAGCACTTCGAGCCGCTCGATGATCGCTGCGTCGTAGTCCGGGTCGCTGTGGTCGTTCAGCCGTCCGCCGTCGCCGGGCCCGGCGCCGGAAGCGGCGGGATGATCGGCGGGCAGCACCTGCCAGTCGGTGCACAGCTGCAGCATCTTCGGGTTCAGCGCCAAGAAATCGCGGTAGGCCGCGGTCACAGCTTCCCGAGCGCCGGCCGAGTCGAGCTCGGCGGCCAATGCGGCTTCTCCGTCGTCCCGGCCAGTGGGCGTCAGGATGAACTTCGGCACCCCGCCGACCTCGCGGAACATGCAGTGGCCCGCCGCGTCCAGCTCCGCCAAGAGCCACTCGGTGTCGTCAGGTTCGAGCCCGTGAATCGCCGCGACATCGTCGATCTCACCCAGACCCTTGAGCCGCAGTGCCAGCCATACCAGCAGGCGCGGTTCGGACGTGTGTGGGGTGCCGCTCACGCCCCGCTCACTCCATAACGAGATCGGCGAAGCGGTCCCGCAGGGTCTTCTTGGAGAACTTCCCCGTCGAGGTTTTGGGTACCTCGTCGATGATCCGGGTCGCGCTGGGCAGCCACCACCTTGCCATCCGCGGAGTGAGGTATTCGATCAGCTCGTCATGAGTGATCGTCTCGCCCCCGACAGGCACTACGCACGCCATAGGGCGTTCCATCCAGCGCTCGGAGGCCACCGCTACCACCGCGGCCTCAGCCACCTTGGGATGGCTCATGATCTCGTTTTCGATCTCGGCGGAGCTGATCCACTCGCCTCCGGACTTGATGAGGTCCTTGGTGCGGTCGACAAGCCGGATGTATCCGTTCGGGTCGCACGTGGCCACGTCGCCGGTGCGCAGCCAGCCGTCGTCAGTGAAGGAGTCGGCCGCGTCGGGTCGGTTGTAGTACGAGCCAGTCACGTACGGGCCTCGCACCTGCAACTCACCGGAGGCGTCGCCGTCATGCGGCAGCTCGTTGGTGGTGTCGGGTTCGCAGATGCGGAACTCCACGGTCGGCAGGATCGTTCCCACCGTCGTACGCAGGTCGGCCTTCGCATCGTTGTCAAGGTCTTGCTGGCCCGAGCGGATGTGCGCGATCGAGCACAACGGGCTGGTCTCGGTCATGCCCCACGCCTGCAGGATCGGCAGCCCGACCGCCTCGCGATACCCCTCCGACAGCGCTTTGGGCACCGCCGAGCCGCCGCACGGGATGGCGCGCAGGCTCGAGGTGTCGCGCCCTTCGAGCTCGCCGAGCACACCCATCCAAATCGTCGGCACGCCAGCGGCGAGGGTGACTCGCTCGGTCTCGATCAGCTCGGCCAGTGGCTTGGGTGCCAGATTCGGTCCGGGATTGACGAGTTTTGCGCCTGCTGCGACTGCCGCGTGGCTGAGTCCCCAGGAGTTCGCGTGGAACATCGGCACGACGGGCATGACCACATCGCTCTCGCAGACGCCCGCCGAGTCGACCAGCATCGCGGCCAATGTGTGGAGGTAGGTCGAACGGTGGCTGTAGACGACGCCCTTGGGCTCGCCTGTGGTGCCGCTCGTGTAGCACATCGATGCTGCCTGGCGTTCGTCGGCCACCCGGAATCCGGCAGGCGATGCCGCAGCCAGCAGTTCCTCGTAGTCGATGATCCGCGGGTCGTCGGGAATGTCCGGCGCAGCGCCGTCACCTGAGTCGTCCATGACCACCACGTGGCGGACGGTGTTCATCTCGTCGACCAGCGGCCACAGCGCCCCCAGCAGCGACCGGTCGGCGAAGATCACCTCGTCCTCGGCGTGGTTCGCGATGTAGGTGACCTGCTCGGCGAACAGGCGGATGTTGAGCGTGTGCAGCACCCGCCCCGAGCACGGCGCTGCAAAGTACAGCTCGAGGTGGCGGTCGGTGTTCCACGCGAACGTCGCTACACGTCCGTCGGCAGAGATGCCGAGATCGTCGAGCGCACCTCCGAGCTGACGGGTGCGTTCCGCCCAGCGCCCGTAGTTGGTGCGCTCGATCCCGGTAGCTGTCGCGGTGACGATTTCCTTGTCGGCGAACAGCGACTCGGCGCGTTCGAACAGCGGGTCCAAAGTGAGGGATACATCCATCATCGTCGAATCCATGACGCCGCAGGCTAGAGGGCACAGGGCGACACCTCGAATGAGCCCGCAGGTGCGCCCGCACTGCGATGCGATAGCTGCAGGGACGCGTAGCCTCGGCTGAGGTGGCTGACGACGGCGGGGACGAAACAACGACGGCCGATGCTGTCGAGGCCGACCCGGCATCGTCGGGCCCAGCGATCACTGACGCAGACCGTCGCAGGATGCAGCTGCTGGCGGCGGTTCCGGTGGGTTTCGCACTCGCGGCGTACGCCGGGCAGATCTTCTTCGCAGCCCTTATCGCACGAGCGCCGCTGGCGCTGCTGTCGCTCAACGCGACCGACCCGATCCTTCTCGGCGTGGCCCATCAGGCCCCGCTGTGGGCCTTCATGGCCATCGGGATGATCCGCCTGTTCATCACCGACCCGTTCCTGTACCGGCTCGGCTACGACTACGGACCCAACGCGAAGGCATACCTAGCCGCGGAGCTCGGACCTCGCAGCCGCGTCATCCGCACCATGGACTGGCTGGAACGTTGGTTCCCGCGAGCGGGCTGGCTGCTGCTTTTCGCCGTTCCCGGTTACCCGATGTGCTTGCTGTCGGGCATCGCACGGATGCGCCAATTGCCGTTTGTGGTGGTGAACCTCGCTGGCACCTTCACTCGCCTGGCCCTGGTGTGGTGGGTTGCAGATCTGTTCTCGGGGCCCCTCGGAGCAGTCATCAGGTTCATCAATCGATATTCGATCCCTTTCACTGTGGCGATGATCGTGCTGGTTGCGGTGCAAACCGCCCGCAATCAGCACCGAGCATCGAACGCCGAGCGAGCCCGTCTCAGGCAGGAGCACTCCTCGGCCGGCGAACGTCACAGCGAGGCTGAACCTGACCTCAGCTGATCAGCAGATTCCATGGGTCTCCGAAGACTCAGCCCCGCCTCGGTACTCTCGCTGAGGTGAGTGCGCGCGGCGCTGCCGAAACCGACAGTTCGAACGGCGCGTCGAAGTCGTCGACGCCGAAAGATCCGCGCAGCGGGTTCTCCCGGGTAGTTCGCAATGCCCTCAGCGGGCGATCTCGCGAGATCGTGGCGCTCTCGCTGTTCGCGCTTGCCGTCATCTGCGCACTGGGCCTGCTGGGCGATCGAGCGGGCGTCGTGGGACGCATCCTCGAGAGCGCGCTCGCGGTGCTGGTGGGCGTGTTCCGCTATGTCGTGCCGATCCTGCTGATCTGGATCGGCATCGCGCTCGCCCGCATGACCGCCTCGGAGCGCAGCGGACGTGCCGCATTCGGGCTGAGCCTGCTCACGATCGCCTTCGCCGCGGCCGCCCACCTGTCGGGCTCCGCTGACGGATTCGGGTCACTGGAGGACTTGCGAGGCAGCGGGGGAGTGCTGGGCGCTGTCGTCGCCGAGCCTCTGCGACGCCTCATCGACGATCCGGCGACGTGGGCAGTCCTGCTGCTCGTGATGCTGTTCGCCGTCATGATTGTGGCCAACATCGGTCTCGGGCAGGTCTTGCGATGGATATGGACCGGGCTGGCTGCGCTTGGACGAACGCTGAGTGGCTCGCTGTCGAAAGGTGCTCGCAGCTTGCAGCGCGTCGGCGAGGACCCCGAGCCGCCCTCATTCGGCGACGAGCAGTACGACCTCGACTCTCGCGACGTCGAGCTGGCGGCCGAAGCGGGAGCAGCGATCCCGGGTCTGGATCCGGCCGACCCAGACCGCTCTGGCACAGCTTCCGAAGAGGCAGGCTCCGACGAAGCAGTCTTCGAGCCGTCGCCGCCCCAGTTCGTGGAGCCTCCGGCCGACGATGGCGTCCCGACACCAGTGCCGCCGGCACGCTCAGCTGCAAAGGGTGCCCCGAGCGGCAGTCAGCGGCCCCGCTGGAAGCTGCCGAAAATGACTGTGCTCAAGCGAAGCGGCGCCCAGCAGTTCGACAAGGCGATGCTCTCAGCAGGTGCCGAGTCCCTGGTGGCAGCGCTCGCGAGCCATGGTGTGGAAACGCAGGTGACCGGGTGGGAGCCAGGTCCGACGGTCACCCGCTACGAGCTGAAGCTGGGCCCGGGCGTGAAGGTGTCGCGCGTCACGGCCCTGCACAAGGACATCGCGTATGCCATGGCGGCCGCTGATGTTCGCATCCTGGCGCCGATCCCTGGGCGGTCGGCCATCGGCGTGGAGGTCCCCAACAGCGATCGCCATCTCGTGGCCCTCGGCGACATCCTGGCGTCGAAAGCGGCGGCCGAGTCCATGCATCCGCTGGAAGTCGCCATGGGCAAGGACATCTCGGGTCGCGAGGTGATGCTCAACCTCGCCACGATGCCCCACGTGCTGATCGCCGGCGCGACCGGCTCGGGCAAATCGTCGTGCATCAACTCGATCATCTCGTCGCTGCTCATGCGGTCCACGCCCGACCAGGTGCGCATGATCCTCGTCGACCCCAAGCGGGTGGAGCTCGGCCAGTACGACGGCCTGCCGCACCTGCTGACGGCCGTGGTGACTGAGCCCCGTAAGGCCGCCAATGCGCTGGCGTGGGCTGTCAAGGAGATGGAGCGCCGTTACGACGTGCTGTCCGAGGCTGGGTTCCGCGACATCACCGGCTACAACGCCGCCGTGCTCGACGGCGCGCTGCACAGCGAAGAGAGCGAGCTGCTCGGCAACGATCAGCCCTATGAGCAGATGCCGTTCATTGTGGTGGTCGTTGACGAGCTGAACGATCTGATGATGGTGGCGGCTCGTGATGTGGAGGAGTCCATCACCCGCCTGGCGCAGATGGCCCGAGCGGTTGGCGTACACCTCGTCGTAGCGACCCAGCGCCCGAGCGTGAACGTCATCACGGGCGTGATCAAGGCCAATATCCCGAGCCGGCTGGCGTTCGCAGTGTCCAGCCTGGCCGACAGCCGGGTGATTCTGGATCAGCCCGGCGCTGAGCGTTTGGTCGGCCAAGGAGACATGCTGCTGCTGTCGGCAAACTCGAGCACTCCGCGCCGCATCCAGGGCAGCTGGGTGAGTGAGTCGGAGATTGCTCACGTGGTGGCCCACTGGCGCCGCCAGGCACCAGAGGTCAGCTATGTGGAAGGCGTGGAAGGTACGGCCGATTCCGACGGAACCAGCCTCCTGCCCGGCGGTACCACGGGCGACGCGGACGACGACGAGCTGCTGCGCCAGGCCATGGTCATCGTGGTGGAAACCCAGCTCGGCTCGACATCGATGCTGCAGCGCAAACTGAAGGTCGGCTTCGCCCGCGCCGGACGGCTCATGGACCTGCTCGAGCAGCGTGGTGTCGTGGGTCCGTCGCAGGGCTCCAAGGCCCGCGACGTGCTGATGACATCCGAGGAACTGACTGACGCTCTGGGCGCGTGACGGCGTGCGGCGTTGCTCGCCGCCTGCTCAGATGCCGACTCGGATTTGCAGGTTGCGGGGGCCGCGCACCTGCACGCCGCCCCATTCCACGCCGCCGCGGCCGACATCGGTCGCGAGCTCGAAG
>LXNJ01001072.1_pt1 | contig 16914 bp, 13 predicted proteins | sample 809081 | NCBI WGS metagenome assembly LXNJ01 (sample SAMN04870510, study PRJNA318959) | sponge metagenome | biome: sponge; feature: marine sponge reef; material: water | host: Petrosia ficiformis | place: Greece: Milos, Mediterranean Sea | collected 2013-05-29 | depth 5-7 m
CCGGCCGCAGTACTCGCGCCCGTTGTCGCTCAGGATGGTCCGGATCTTCACGTCGTGCTTCTCGAAGAAGGGCAGCACGTGGTTGTTCAGGATCTGGACTGCGGCTCGGGCGCCGCTGGCGGCGCGTAACGCTACGCGCTACAGTTTAGTCCCGTGAAGATCAGACACAAGGGGCTGCGGGCACTCCATGAGCGCGATGACCGGGCTCGGCTGCCGCCGAATCTCGTGCCGCGCCTTCGGCGCATCCTGTTCCGGCTGCAGGAGGCGACACATCCGAGGAGCGCGGACGCCCCGGGCTTCCGGCTGCACCCGTTGAAGGGAGACCGGACGGGCCAATGGAGCGTGCGCGTGTCGGGCAACTGGCGCGTGGTGTTCCGCTTCGAGGACGGCGAGGCCGTTGATGTGGACCTGATGGATTACCACTGAACGGAGGGAGGACAGATCATGAACGGCACTGGCGGCGAGCGCGTGGGTGCGATGCTGAACCCCCCGCACTTGGGCGAACTGATCCGTGAAAGCATGGATGAAGTCGGATGGAACGTGACCGAGACGGCAGCGCGTCTCGGATGCGAGCGCGGGACCCTGTCCCGACTGCTGAACGGCAAGGCGGGGGTGTCGGCGAACATGGCCCTCGCGTTGGAGGCCCTCGGCTGGGGGACGGCCGATCACTGGATGCGGATGCAGGCGAGCTACGAGCTTGCGCGGGCACGAATGGCACGCGGATGGCGGGAGGACATGACGGCACGCGATGCGGTCCCTCAGTAGCCCGGTCTCGCTCGATCCGATGGTTACTGGACTGGCGAGCCATGGCCAGCTTCCCTGACCGGAAGCTGGAATCCGGAAGGCGGCTGCCTCCGCCGCAATTGCCGGGGAGATGCCGTGTCCTCTGACGAGTGGGGGAGCAACCGGCTGGTCACGTTATGTCGACTCGACGCTCCTCACTGCAGCCCGATCCCCAGCGCCACCCAGATGGCGACCATGCCGATCGCCACCAACCCGAGGTAGAGCGGGAACGTGTAGCGGATCCAGTCCTCGTAGCTGACCTTGGCGGACGCCAGAATCGCCATGAGGGCGCCGTTGGTGGGCGTCAGCAGCTCGCACAGCCCGGCGCCGTACTGGTAGGCCAGCACGGTCACCTGGCGCGACATGCCGAGCAGGTCGGAGAGGGGCACCAGTACCGGCATGGTCAGCACCGCCTGTCCGCTCACGCTGGGCACTGGCACATGGATCGCCGCCTGGGCCGCCACCATCCCGAAGGCGGACGCCAGCACCGGCAGGCCCTCCAGGGGCGTGAACAGCCCGTGCACGATGGTATCCACCACCCGGCCGTCCTGGAGCACGACGTAGATCGCGCGCGCGAATCCGATCAGCAGGGCGGCGAAGGTCATCTCGCGGAAGCCGCGCAGGTAGGCCTCGGTCGTTCCGCCGACGCGCAGCCCGGCCAGGAGGCCCACGATCACCCCCATGATGAAGAAGGCGGCGGAGAGTTCGTTGAACCCCCAGCCCCACTGCGTCATCCCGACCACAGCCAGGACGAACGCCGCTCCCACCAGGCCCAGGATCCCCCAGTCGGACGGACGCATGCGTTCGGCCCCTTCTTCCGTCACGGCCTCCGCGGGCCCCCGGGTGCGGTGTGCATAGCGCATCGTCATCCCGATCCAGAAGGTCAGCGCGAGCAGCAGGAACACGATCCGGAACACCGCGCCCGATGCCAGCGGCAGTTCGGCGAGCCGTTGCGCGATCGCCACCTGGAAGGGGTTGATGGGGCTGAAGGCGGAGCCCACGAACGCCGCGCCCGCGCTCATCGCCACCGCCACCATCGCGTTGAAGCCGATCCTGCGGGTGAGGATCAACAGCACGGGGATCAGCGGGATGATCTCCTCCTGCAGGTTCTGGACGACACCCCCGATGGCGAAGGGAACGGCCACCACCGGGATGATGAGCAGATCCCGCCCCCGCAGCGCCCGGGTCAGCGAGGTCACGCCCCGCCGGAGCGCGCCGGTCGCGTCCACGACCGTGAAGGCGCCCCCGATCAGGAAAACGAGGAAGATGATCTCGGCTGCGTCCGCCATCCCGCGCGGCAGCGCGACCATGGCGTCGAAGAGGCTCACCGGATTGGGCTCGACCTCCTGGTAGGTGCCCGCGACCACCACGACGCGCCCGGTGGCCTCGTCGTCGCGGCGCTCGTACTCGCCGGCGGGGAGCACGTAGCTGGCGGCGGCGGCGAGAATCACGCCGGCCGTCAGCAGGACCAGGGGATGGGGGACGCGAAACTTCATCGCCTACCTCCTCTCCATCCATTGCACCAGCGCGTCCTGCCCGACGATCAGCACATGCCCCTGCCCCGGAAGGATGTCGAGCGTGACGTCCGCTCCCGCGTCCTCCAGGCGCTCCGCCGTGGTCTCCGACCCTTCGACCCAGCGGGCGTCGCCCTCGCCCACCATCATCCAGACGGGCGCGCCGGCCAGCGGCTCCAGCGACCCCTCACCCGCGTAGCGGCCCGGCATCGCGATGATGCCTCCGACCCGATCCGGCACCGCGAGCGCCGCGTGGAAGACCCCGATCCCGCCCGCGGACGCACCCGTCATCACGATGTCGCCCGACGCACCGGCGAAGTTCTCGTCGATCCACGCGATCACGGTGGACATCACGGTTGCGGCGTCCTCGTCCAGGCCCGGCCCGTATGTCTCCACGCCGACGACCGCGTACCCCGCCGCCGGCGCCGCCTGGTCCCAGTAGGAGTCGATCAGTCCCAGCAGGAGGCTCGCGTCCCCCGCCCCCCACGGGAACGCCACGACGACGCCCCTGGGAGTGGCCTCCGGACGCACGACGGCGATGCTCACACTGGACCCCGACTCCATCGGCAGCCGGATCCACTCCGGGACCTGCGGCAGGTCGGGTCCGACGCCACTGTCGGCCGCGCAGGCGAGCGCGAGCGTGACGAGGGAGGCCGCGAGCGCGCCGGCCGGGGGCACCGTCCGGGACTGGCCCGCCCCGTTCATCGGCTCCCCCGGTCCCAGAAGTCGACGGGCCGGTTGTCCATGCGCCAGGCATCCGGATCGACCCACCAGTGCTCCCCAAAGGGCTCCTCGCTCGGCCACACCTCGTCGAGGCTGAGGGCGTCCCGCACGATGCCGCCCTGCACCACGTACATGATGTCGGCGGTGTTGCGGATGTCGTCGAGCGGGTTCGAGTTGAGCACCAGCAGATCCGCGAGCTTGCCCTCCTCGATCGAGCCGATGTCCTCCTCGGCGCCCAGGAACACCGCGCCGTGCAGGCTCGCGACTTCGAGCGCGGTCATCGGATCCGTGGCCGACTCCACCATCCAGATCTCCCAGTGCGAGCCGATGCCGTGGGCCTGCCCGTGCGACCCGATCGCGCCCCACCCGCCCGCTTCGATCACGTCCATCATCCCCAGGGCGATGAGGGGGAAGCTGTAGTCGGTGTCCGGACGCTGCCAGCGCCGGCGCATGTGGGGGATGACCTGGCGCCAGGGCAGCCATTCGCGCTGCCTGGGGTCGAGCCAGACCTCGCTCTCGGCGAAGAAGAACTCTTCGTTCCAGGGCCCGATTCCGCCCACGATGAAGGTGGGCGAGTAGGTCGCGCCGGTCTCCCCCAGGAAGCGGCTCAGGTCGCGGTACATGGGCAGGTAGGTCATCGGGTGCTCGAACGCGGTCTGGCCGTCCATGATCATGCCGATGGTGTAGGGCGTGTCGTTGTTCTCCGAGGTCACCATCAGCCCCTTCCGGCGGGCGATGTCCGACACCCACTGGCGCTGGTCGCGGCGCGGCTGCAGGTACTGCTTGAGGGCGGTCGCGCCCCACGACGCCAGCCGGTTGATGTTCTGCTCGGCGACCTCGTAGCTGGTCAGGTCGTTCTGGCGGGCGGCGTCGCCGCGGTAGAGGGGGTCGCCGGTGGAATACGTGCGGGGGCCCACCACCTCGCCGGCGCGGATGAGCTCGGCGCTGGCGAAGACGTTCTGCGACCACATCGAGTTGTCGAGGTTGGTCGTGACCCCGTAGGCGAGATAGATGGCCGACTCGAAGTCGCGCCTGGGGATGAGCCCCTTGTGCTCGCGGTAGTGGTGGGCGTGCATGTCGATGAAGCCGGGCACGATGGTCTTGCCGGTCATGTCCATGGTGCGATCGGCCCCGGAGGCGTCGCACGCTCCCACGCAGGCGATGCGGCTGCCGTTGACGAGCACCGTGCCGCCTTCGTGCACCGCCCGGTCGTCGAGCGTGACGATGCGCGCGTTGGTGAGCGCGAGCGTGCCCGAGGGGATGCGCCGATCGACGCTGAGGCGGATGGCCATGGTGTCGGTGGCGCCGGCGGCCGCGTCGTGGACGAAGAAGCTCTGGCCGCTCCCGAATTCGATCCGGTCGTTGTCGAGCCAGCGCGGGAAGAGGCCGCCCTCGGTTGTCAGCTGCGTGACCGGGACGGGTGCGCCGGACTTCTCGAGCGCCACCGGTCCGCCGCCCACGCCGCCCGGCGGCAGCGGGGCCCAGAAGACGTTGTCGCCCTCCTGGAAGGCCACCCGGTCGCCGTCGGGCGAGATGACGAACTCGTCGCCGTAGGGGATGGTGGCGTGCACCCGCGGGTCGGAGCCGTCGGGCGCGACCGACATGAGGGCGGTGACGTTGTCGCCGTCGTCCGCCTCGTGTCCCGCGGGGAAATGGATGCGCCCCTCGGGCCCGAACGAAGCGCGCGTGATCTGGCGCCGGTTTCCGAGCAGTCCTCCGGCGCCGCTGGGGATGGTCGTGATCCGCTCCTGCGCGCCGCCCGCCGCGGGAACGCGCCAGAGCTCCCAGTACGGGTTCTGGGTCGCGGACCGGGCCCGGGAGGCCGCCCCGCTCCCCCGGGTCACCACGACCTCGGAGCCGTCGGGCGACCACACCGGGTGCACATACTCGGAGGGTGACGTGGTCAGCTGCTCGGGGGCGCCGCCGCCGGAGGGGATCTTCCAGACCTGGCCGCCCTCTCCCCCTTCCCAGGTGGTGTAGGCGACCCAGCGGCCGTCGGGCGACCAGGCGGGCGAATACTCGAACGGTCCGTCCCCGGAGGTGAGGCGGGTGGGGGCGCCCCCGCCGGCCGGCGCGGTCCAGATCCGCCCCACGGCCTGGAAGGCGATGCGCGAGCCATCCGGCGAGAGGGCGTACCAGCGAAGCATCTTCGCATCGAAAGGCCCATCGTCGATGCGGAAATCGGCGCGCGTCATCTCCGAAACGGTGCGCTGCACGCGGGCCGAGAAGGGGACGGTGGTCACTTCCCCGCTGGCTACGTCCAGCCTGCGGATCCTGCCTCCCTGCGTGAGGACGATGCCGGAGCCGTCGGCCGTCCAGCCATAGCCCGGCAGGATGCGGAGCGTCTTGATGCCCTCCGCGTTATCGACCGTGATCGGGTCCATCGCGACATGCTCGCGTCCCGTCTCCAGATCCCGGATCCAGAGGGCCGTGCGGGGTCCGAAGGCGTGTCCCCGGTAGGAGATCGTGCCCCCGGCGATCCGCCGCGCGAAAGCCAGGTAACGGCCGTCCGGAGAGATCTCGGCGGCGTAGGCGCTCCCGCTCGACGCGCGCACCTGCTGGGCCGCGGTGCCGCTTGTGATGTTGACGATCTCCCCGCTCGCCAGGTCCTTGCGCCGGACCTGCCAGTGGCCCGCGAGCGCGTCGCGGCCCTGGAGCCCGGGCGGTCCCGTGTACACGTGGAAGTAGAGGTGGCGGCCGTCCCTCGAGGCCGACGGCCAGGCTGCCGAGGGCTGGTCGTCGACGACCTGAATGCCCTCGCCGCCGTCCCGATGGTACATCCAGATGCCCCCGCCACCCCCGCCCGGCGCCGTGTTCTGCCGGCGCACGAAGATGTAGTTGCCGTCCGCCGACCACGCCGGTTCAACCGCCCGGATGGCGCCGTCGAGAAACACCGACCGCGGATTGGACCCGTCCGCGTCCATCACCCACAGGTTGTTCTGCCCCTCCCGGTCGCTGATGAAGGCGATGGTCGACCCGTCGGGCGAATACCGCGGGTGGTAGTGGGTGGCCACCCCCGTGCCCCCGGTGAGCAACTCGGCCTCGCCGCCGCCCTCGGCCGCGACGCGGTAGACGTGGCCCAGCAGGTCGAATGCGACCCACCGCCCATCCGGGGAGATGTCCATCGACATCCAGGTCCCCTCCTCGGTGGTGAAGTCGATGTCGCGGGTCTCGCCCCGCGCCAGGGTCACGTCCCATTCACCGTTGTCTCCGCCCCCGGCCTCCTGGGATGCAAGCGGGAACGCGAACACAAGGAGCAGACCGAGGGCGATGGCAGCGCCACCCACCACCGCGTGGGTCGTCCCCAGGCCGACGGCAACCCGTCGCCCGGCGGAATGGGTTGCGCACTGGAACGCGGCAGCCGGCCGCGGCGCACCCGCGGAAGAGCCGCCTGCAGCCCTCCGGGAAGCGGCCACGGCTGCGAACGACGATCGGATCGCGGGAGACGGTCGGGGAGGGCGCATGGATGTTCTCTTGCGGTCAAATAGTCGCTTTCTTCACCAGAGGCGAGCCTGAGGCTCTCCATCCCGCGTCGAGGGATGGCTCCTCTGGAGATAGAGCGCCGGCAGCTTCCCGAGCAAGGTCGATCCATGCGCCCCCCCCGCGGTTCGCCTACTCCCGGCCGCGCCGGCGCCGGAGCGACTCCCGCCGCTGCCGGTAGCTCGCGTACGTCCCGGGATCGTCCCCGGCAGTGGCGCGCGTGGGCTCGGAGAATGCGGTCAGGTGCAGCGCGACCTCCTGATGGATCAGCGCCCCAGCGATCGCGCCCCTCGCCACCACCCCCACGTCATGCCCCAGCGCGACGGCCGGATGGACATCGAAGGACCCCTCCAGCAGGCGGTCGACGAAGGCACGCGCGTGTTTCCGCTTCGCAGTCCGGTCACGAGCCGGCGGCCGCTCCATCGCGTCGATGCCGTAGCTGCGCACCAGCTTGGGGAAGAAGGCCGCGAACGTCTCGTGCCTGTCGAAGAGATCCATGCCGAACTGGCGCGCGCCGGTGACGAAGATGGCCCCGATCTGGGCGGACTCCAGGGAGAGCTTCTCGACATAGTCGTCCAGCGTGGCCCCGTGGCGCTCGTAGATCGCGCTCATCGCCTCGGTCGCCGAGGGCGCTTCCATGCGGTCGGCTTTCTCGCGCAGGTCATCCCACACCGCGCTCTGGTCGGAGACGCGGGTCCCCGTGGTCCGCATCGATGCCTGCACGCTGTGGAGTCGGGCCGCGCGCCCGCGGCTGTACTGCACCCGCTCGGTCACGGCGAAGTCGGGCCGGCTGTAGCCCCAGCGCCCGGCCTCCACGCACGACACCGGGATAATCGTGGTGCGCTTGGCCGGAACCAGCAGGGTGAGGTTGGCGATCCGGTTCTGCTTGGCGCCCACCAGCTCCTCGCCGTCGACAATGAGCACGTCGGAATCCGAGCGGTTCTCGACCGCGAGATTCGGGACGCTGCCTCCCTTGTCCACTTCCCGGACCGAAACCAGCCCGGTGTGCAGACCTTCCTCGAGGAGCAGGTAGCGGACGGAACTCCGGAGATCCGACGTCAGCGGAAAGACGGTCAGGCCGGCGAAGTGTCCGGGCTTTCCGACCGACAGGTCGGAGAGCGCGGCCCGGGCGCTGTCGATGGGGGTTTGGATGGCGTGAGCGTCGGAGTCGGCAGGGGACGGTTGGCGCATGGTGGTATCTCCTTGTATGTTGTCAGTAATCACCAGTTGTTGTCAGTATACAGACTTGACCGGCCCATGTCAACAGTAGTTATCAGTTGATACCAGTAAACGACACTTCAGGGCACAACCGAGGGCGCCGGCAGCCTGAGAGGCAGAGAATGGGCAGCTACACGACGAAGGAACTGGAGCGCGACACCGGCTTCGGCCGGAGGACGATCGCGTATTACGTACAGGAGGGTCTGCTGCCCCGGGTCGGCCGGCGAGGGCCCCGCACCCGCTATCCTGAACTGGTGCGGGATCGGCTGCTCTTCATCCGCCGCGTACGCGAGGCCGAGGCGGAGGGTGAGATCCGGCCGGTGCCCCTCCGCGACCTGCGCGGGTTGTTCGAAGCCCTGCCTCAGGGGCTGGTCGCGAGCGTCGCCGCCGGGGAGACCCCGATGACCGGCGACATCGTGTCGCGCTCATCCGTCGATCAACGTTCGATGGTCGACCGGGTGGACGCGCTCAGGAAGCGGCTCCTGGCCGAGCCGCCGGAGCCGGCTCGCAGGTACCCGGCGCCCCCCCGCCACGAGATCGAGCGGATGTCCTCGCCGGCGGAAGGGCCCCGGGACCTCGATGACGACTGGACGCACGTGGCCGCTCCTCTGCCGCCGGAATCGTGGCTGGATGACGACGTCGTGGCCGACGCGCCGAGCCCGCCCGGGCGTCCCGCGGAGCCGGACGAGGACGCCGATGCCCTCGGGAACCAGCTGTCCTGGGTGCTGAACGAGCTCCGGGCCCAGGCCCGCCGCCGGCACGAACTTGCTCCGGACACGATCGACACCTGGTCGCAGGTCGAGGTTACGTCCGACATCCGGCTCGCGATTCGGGGGATGGCGGACGAGGACGCGTTCCTTCTGCGGGTCGCCGGCCGCCTGCTGCGGCAGCTGCTGGAGAGCCGCAGTCCGGCGGCGGAACGAAGCTCGGACGAGTTCGAGGAGTAGGCACCGGACCGGTACCGGACCGGCACCGGGCCCGCAGACCGTGGAGCCGAGCCGCGGTTCGACCGCAATCGCGGTGGAACGCGCCCGCCGCGCGATCGGCCTGGAGTCCTCCGACATCCTGAGCGTGCGGCCCGTCGGAGGCGGGTGCATCAACCAGGGCACCGCCCTTCGCACCACCCGGGGCGATTTCTTTCTCAAGTGGAACGGGCAGGCGGATCACCGTTTCGTCGGCCTGGAGGCCGAGGGCCTGGAGGCGCTGGCGGCTTCGGACACCGTGCGGGTGCCGCCGGTCATCGCCGCGAGCGGGCCCGGGGATGAGGTCGCCTGGCTGCTCCTCGAGTGGATCGACGAAGGACGACCCGGCAGGGCGGGCTGGGTCCGGCTGGGCCGGGAGCTGGCCGCGCTGCACCGGGACAGGGGCCCGGGAAGACCGGAAGCCCCCTTCGGGTGGAGCGGCGACAACCTGATCGGGTCGCTGCCGCAGCCGAACGGGTGGAGCGACGACTGGGCCGTCTTCTGGGCGGAGCGCCGCATCCGTCCGCTGGCGCGGGAACTGCGCGAGCAGGGCGCCTTGTCAGCAGCCCAGGCGGCCGTGGCCGAAGCAGTCGCGGAGCGCGCGGATCAACTCCTCGGTCCGGCGGCGGCGGCCGACGGCCCTTCCCTCCTCCACGGCGACCTCTGGTCCGGCAACGTGCTCTTCGCGCGCGGCGGAGCGCCCGTCCTCATCGATCCGGCGGTGTACGTCGGTCACCGCGAGGTGGACCTGGCCATGGCCGACCTGTTCGGTGGTTTTTCCGGGTCCTTCCGCGCGGCCTACGACCGCACCTGGCCCCTCCAGCCGGGCTACCTGCGGCGGCGGCCGGCGTACCAGCTCTATCCGCTCCTGGTGCACGCTCGGCTCTTCGGGGGCGGCTACGCGGCGTCCGCGGCAGCGGCGGCGAGGGCGGCGCTGGGGGAATAGAGGCGGGCCGGAGATCGTCCCATTCGGTCATTGCAAACGCCCTAGCGACAGGATAGGATTTTACTATTCGTATTTTCAGATGGAGGATCTATGAAAATTTCCGAACGAGGCCAGATCACGATTCCCAAGCGCCTCCGAGAGCGCTTCGGTTTCCGTCCGGACGTTGAAGTGGAAATCACGCCGGCGGAGGGTGGACTACTCATACGCAAGCAAACGAACTCCGAACATCCCGTCGATCAGGTCCATGGCATCATCAGCGGGCGCATGAACACGGACGAGTACATCGATGAGATCCGCGGCAGATGATCACGGCGGTCGACACAAGCGTCTTTCTGGATGTCTTCGCGGACGATCCCCGACACGCCGTCCGTTCGAAGGAGTGGCTGCGCGTGGCGTATGACCGGGGCGCGATCGTGGCCTGTGACATCGTTTATGCCGAACTCGCTCCCGCATTTCCCGACCAACCCTCTCTCGACCATGCGTTGCGGATGCTGGGCGCCACGGTGTCCCCGATAACGACCGATGTCTCTTACGTTGCCGGGCGAAGATGGCTCCGCTATCGGCAGGCGGGCGGGTCGAGAAAGCGGATTATCACGGATTTTCTCATCGGGGCGCATGCGCTGAGCATGGCGGACGTCTTCCTCACCCGGGATCGCGGATTTTTCGGGACCTACTTTCAGGAGCTGGGCAGGCCGACTCCGGAGCCGTGATCCGGCGCCAACCACCGTCGTTTTTCCGCCGTTTCGCCCGGTGCAGCCCGAGGCCATATGATCCTTGTTGAGGTCGTAGCCCCTGCGGTCGGGCCGGCGCATGGGGGTGACGGCGCGTGGCCGCGGGCCGGACGGCCCCGGGGCGAAGCGATCCTTCGTTCGAGCGGTGAACTCCTCGGGGAGGCAAGATGCGATTGACGCGGATCGGTGTGGTCTTCTTGACGGGGCTTCTCACCTCGGCGCCCCCCGTCCTGCAGGGACAGGACGGCGTGCCGCGGGTCACGCTCGCGGAGGCGCTGGACGCCTTTGCCGAGAACAGCCTGGCGCTGCGCATTGCGCGGGCCGAGGCGGCGGAGATTGCGGGACGGGCGCGCCAGAGTCGGAGCTACGCCAACCCCGCCATCTCGCTCCTGCGCGAGGATCTGAGCCGTTCGGGCGACGACTACTGGGAAACAACCGCAGGGCTGATGCAGCGCATCGAATGGCCGGGGCGTACGGCGGCCCGCGGCGTGGCCGCCCGCCACACGATCACTGGGGCCGGCGCCCGGTTCCGCGCCGACTCGCTGCAGCTGGTCTTCGTCGTCCGCGAGGCGTACGTGGGCGCCTGGCTTGCGGAGGAGGCGGAGCAAACGATCGGGCAGGCCGCGGAGATGATCCAGGTGGTGACGCGAGCGGCCGAACAGCGGCTCGAGGCGGGCGACATTTCGGGGTACGAAACCCGTCGGCTGCGCCTGGGCCGGATTCAGGCCGAGAAGGATGAGGGCGACGCGGAGCTGCGGACCCGCGCCGCGCGCAGGCTGCTGGCATCCCTGGTCCTGCCGAAGGCTTCCCTGCACGAGCTGGGACCGGCCGATGCGATTGTGGGCATTCCTCCGGCCATCGCTTCCGGAGCCGCCCTCGATGCCCTCGCCCGCCGTCCCGACCTGGAGGCGGCAGCGCGCGCGCTGGACGCGGCCAGAGCCGAGCACAGGGTCGCAAACCTGGGGTGGGTGCCCGATCCGACCCTGAACCTGGCGTACAAGGAGCACGCCGACGGCTTCAAGGGCGCCACGGTCGGGGTGGACCTGCCCCTCCCGATCTTCAACCGCGCGGGGGGCGCCCGGGACGAAGCCGCCGCGCGCGAATCGGCGGCCCTCTCCAGCCTCGATCTTCTCCGGCGCCAGGCCGAGCTCGACCTGGTGGACGCGTCCGACCGGTACTCGGTCGCGCGTGGGCGTCTGGAGGGCACGGGCGAGGGCATCATGGCCGAGGCCGAGGTCCTACTGTCAGCGGCGAGGGTGGCGTACGATGAAGGCGAGATGACGCTGGTGGAGTTTCTGGACGCGACCGGCGCCTTCCGGGATGCCCGACTCAGCGCGCTCACCCTTCGGGCCGAAGCCTGGCTCGCCTACTACAACCTGCTGCGCGCCATGGGTGCCTCCGGGGAGGAGTCATGATGAGGGGAGCCATGATGAGGGGAGCCATGACGAGGGGAGTCGGGATGGCGCCGGGGTCGGGGGCCGTGACTGCGCCGAAGCCCGGGCTCGCCGGCCCGCTGGTGTGCGGGATCGTCGCGCTTTGGTGCATCGGTTGCGGTTCGGGCGCGGACGATCTTCCGCCGGAGCCCGATCCGACCTTTGCCGGGGGCGCGGTCGTAACACACTGGACCGGCGCCCTCGAGCTCTTCGTCGAGTACCCGCCGCACGTGCGCGGGCTGGCGGGCGACGTGTGGGCGATCCACCTCACCTGGCTCGCGGACTGGTCGCCGGTCGAGGAGGGCAGCCTGACCCTGGCGCTGGAAGGGCCGGGTGGAGCGCGCGAGGAGATCGTGATGCCCGCGCCCGCCCGGTCCGGCGTCTTCACGACGGCTCCCGTGCTGCCGGTGGCCGGGATCTGGCGCGCCGACTTCACGCTTGCCGCCCGCGGCCGCGAGTACCCGGTCCCGGTGGGCGAATTCGAGGTCTTCGAGAGCGTCGGCGCCCTGGTCCCGGAAGAGGATGTCCCGTCGTCCGGCCTGATCACTCTGCTCAAGGAGCAGCAGTGGACGATGCCCTTCGCGGTGGCGGCCGCCGAGGAGCGCAGCATTCGCCGTTCGATTCCCGCGGCCGGAGAGATCGTCGCGCCCGCCGACGGCCTCGCGCACGTCTCCGTGCCGGTCACCGGGCTGGTGGTCGTGCAGGGTCCCACGCCCGCCCCGGGGGATGCGGTCGCCGCGGGGCAGACGCTCGCGCTGATCGCCCCCACCAGCCTGGACGACTCGTTCGCGCGCATGCAGGTGCGAGTGGCGCACGCGGAGCGGGAAGCGACGCGCGCGGAGCGGCTGTTCACCGCCGAGGCCATCCCGGAACGCCGCGTGCTGGAGGCGCGGCACGAACTGGAGGTGGCGCGGGCGGCCTTCGCGGCCGTGGGCGGGATACAGGCGCCGGAGGGCGACGAGGCCGCACACCTCTATGCGCTGCGCAGCCCAATCGGGGGCGTCCTCTCGGAGCGCCATGTCGCTCCCGGGGAGCAGGTGGAGGCGGGCGCGCACGCCTTCACGGTAGTCGATCCGGCGACGCTCTGGTTCATCGCCCGGCTGCCGGCACGCGAGGCCGCGGCGGCGGGAGGGGTACGGGAGGCCTGGTTCACGGTCGAGGGGGCGGACGCGACCTACACCACTGACCGGGTGGTCTCCACCGGCACCGTCATCGACCCCGAGACCCGCACCCTGCCGCTGCGCTTCGCCATCGCCAACCCGGACGGGACGCTGAAGGTGGGCATGCTGGCCGAGGGGCGGCTGCTCACGGGAGAGCCGGTCACCGGCGTCGCCGTCCCGTCCGCAGCGATCCAGGACGAGGACGGGCTCGGGGTCGTCTACGTCGAAGTCGGCGGGGAGAGCTTCCAGCGTCGGGTGGTGGAGCCGGGGCCCTCCGACGGGGTCTGGACGCTGGTCTCGGGCGTGGCAGCCGGCGAGCGGGTGGTCACCGGGGGCGCCTACCAGGTGTTCCTCGCGTCGCTGGGTGAAGCGGACCTCGCCGATCACGGGCACACGCATTGACGGGTATCGGCTGATGGCCTCGACGCGTGCAGAGCGCGAGCGGAGCGGCATTCTCGACGCGGTGGTGGGCGCGTCGCTCCGGCACCGGCTGCTCACCGTCGGAGCCGCGGCGGTCGCGCTCGCCGGTGGGGGATGGGTCGCGGCGACCCTCCCCGTCGACGTCTTTCCGGACCTCACCGCCCCCACCGTCACGGTGCTCACGGACGCCCACGGCATGGCGCCCGAAGAGGTCGAAAGCCTGGTGACCTTCCCTCTCGAGACCGCGGTGAACGGAGCCCCGGGCGTACGCCGGGTGCGGTCCAGCTCGGCGCAGGGCATCAGCATCGTCTGGGTGGACTTCGACTGGGGCACGGACCTGTTCCGCGCGCGCCAGATCGTGAACGAGCGACTCCAGCTCGCGGTGACGCAGTTCCCCGAGGACGTGACGGCGCCCGTTCTCGCCCCGGTCAGCTCGATCATGGGCGAGATCCTGCTGGTCGGCATGACCGCGCCGGAAGGGCAGCTCATGGAAGCGCGCACCGCCGCCGACTGGATGGTGCGGCGCCGGCTGCTGGCCCTGCCGGGCGTGTCGCAGGTGATCCCCATCGGGGGCGAGGTGCGGCAGTACCAGATTCTGGTCGATCCCGGCCGGATGCGGGCGTACGGCATCACGCTCGACGAGATCCTGGCCGCCGCCGCCGCCTCGAACCGCAACGTGTCCGGGGGAGTGTACCGATCCGGGGGCCGGGAAGTCCTCATCCGCGGCCTCGGACGCGCGCGCGGTCTGGAGGAGATCGGCCTCACCGTGGTCGCGGTGCGCGACGGCGTACCCGTGCTGATCGAGGATGTCGCCGACGTGCGCATCGGCCCGAAGATCCGTTTCGGGACGGCCGCGGTGAACGCCCAGCCGGCCGTCATCCTCTCGATTCAGAAGCAGCCGGGGGCGAACACGCTGGAGCTGACGGAGCGCGTGGACGCCGAACTGGACGCCATCGAAGCCGAACTTCCCGCCGGCGTCTCGTTCGCGCGGGCCATCTTCCGCCAGGCGGACTTCATCTCGCTTGCCGTCGAGAACGTGGTCGAGGCGCTCCGCGACGGGGCGGTGCTCGTCGTCGTCATCCTGTTCCTCTTCCTCTGGAACCTGCGCACAACGGTCATATCCGTCCTGGCGATTCCTCTGTCGCTCGCGCTGGCCGTCATCGCCCTGCTCCTACTCGGAGGCACGATCAACACGATGACCCTGGGGGGGATGGCGATCGCCATCGGCGCCCTTGTCGACGACGCCATCATCTTCGTGGAGAACGCCTACCGGCGCCTGCGCGGCAACCGGCAGCAGCCGGAGGACATGCGGACGCCGACGCTCACGCTGATCCGCTACGCGGCGCGCGAGATGCGCGATCCGATCGTCAACGCGACCATCATCATCACCGTTGTGTTCGTGCCGCTCTTCTTCCTGTCCGGGGTGGAGGGTCGCATGCTGCGCCCGCTCGGCCAGGCGTACATCGTGGCGATTCTGGCCTCGCTGCTGGTGGCCGTCACCGTGACTCCGGTGCTCTGTTCCCTGCTGCTGTCGGGAGATCGCTCGCTGGCGAAGAAGCAGGAACCCTGGCTGCTGCGCGGCGTGCAGCGCCTCTACGGCAACCTGCTGGAATGGACGCTGCGGCGCTCGGGTGTCGTGGTTGCGGGAGCGGGTGTGCTGCTGCTGGGCACTCTGGCCCTGATTCCCTCGCTGGGCGGCGAGTTCCTGCCGCCGTTCCGGGAGGGTTCGCTGACCATCTCGGTGGTCAGCCTTCCGGGAACCTCGCTTGCCGAGTCGGACGGGATCGGAGCACGGGTGGAACGGCGCCTGCTGGACCATCCCGCGGTGGTTTCCACCTCGCGGCGGACCGGGCGGGCGGATCTGGACGAGCACGCACAGGGTCCCAACGCCTCCGAGATCGACGCGCGGCTCGACCTGACCGACTACGACCTGGACGATGTCCTGGCGGAACTGCGCGACGGCCTCACCGGATTCCCGGGCACCAGCGTCACGGTGGGTCAGCCCATCGGTCACCGCATCGACCACATGCTCTCCGGGACGCGCGCGGCCATCGCGGTCAACCTGTTCGGGCCGGAGCTGCAGCCCCTGCGTGACATTGCGGCGCAGATCGAAACCGTCGCCGGCCAGATCCCCGGCCTGGTGGACATCGCCGTCGAGAGGCAGGCGGACGTGCCGCAGCTCCAGATCCGGGCGGATCGCCGCGCCATGGCCCGCTACGGCGTCACCCCGGGATCGCTGACGGCCGCGGTGGATGTGGCGTTCCAGGGAGAGGAGGTCTCGCTGATCCGCGAGGGCCAGCGCGCCTTCGACCTGGTCGTGCGCTACGCCGACGAGCATCGCGCGGATGCGGATGCCATCGGCAGCACGCTTGTATCGACGCCGGCGGGAGCCACCGTTCCGCTCTCGCAGCTCGCATCCGTCGTGCCGGCGCGCGGTCCCAACACCATCAGCCGCGAAAACGTCCAGAGAAAGATCGCGATCAGCGCCAACGTGGCCGACCGCGACGTGGTCAGCGCGGTGACGGAACTGCAGGAGCGGGTCGCGGCGGACGTGGCGCTGCCGCAGGGGTACTCGCTTCAATACGGCGGCCAGTTCGAGAGCGGGCAGGCGGCGACCCGGAGCATCACCGTCCTCTCGTTCTTCTCGATCGCCGCGATCTTTCTGGTCCTGCTGCGGGCCTTCGGCAACATCCGCACGGCGCTGTTGCTCATGGCCAACCTGCCCCTTGCGCTCGCGGGCGGCGTGGCCACGGTGATGCTCATCGGCGGCACCATCAACGTCGCCACCCTGGTCGGCTTCATCACCCTGTTCGGCATCGCGGTGCGCAACGGGATCCTGCTGGTCAGCCGCTACAAGCACCTCTGCGGCCACGGTCTTGCGCTCCCGGGCGCCATCCGGCGCGGGTCGACGGAGCGCCTCAGCCCGATCGTGATGACCGCGCTCACCACGGGCCTGGCCCTGATTCCGCTGGCGCTCGGCATCGGCGAGCCCGGGAAGGAGATCCAGGCGCCGCTCGCGGTGGTGGTGCTCGGCGGCCTGATCACGTCGACCTTCCTCAACATGTTCGTCATTCCCGCGCTGTTCCTGCGGTATGGCCGATTCGGAGCGGAAACGCGCTGAAACCAGCCGGGCGGCGCCGACTCGCCGGCGGCCGGCGCCAACTTCCAACCCTCGGCGCCTGTGACCGAACACCTCGGCGCCTGTGACCGAACAAACCCCGAATAGCGGGGTACAGGAAGGTAAGCCACCAGCCAATTCACCCCTGAAGCTCCGGGATCAGACACGATGTCCACTGCCTCCGCCGCAGCACTCGCCCCGACTCTTCCTGCCCCAGCTCCTACTTCGCCGGCCCCTTCTTCGCCAGCTACCCCTGCGCCAGCTCCTTCTTCGCCAGCTGCCCCTGCGCCAGCTCCTTCTTCGCCAGCTGCCTCCGTCCCGAACACGCTCGACCCCCTCGGCGACGAGATCGCGCTTCTGTGCGCCCACATCACCGCGGCCACCTACCGGCTCCTCTGCCTGCTGCGCGTCTACGACGAAGAGGAA